>Ga0209089_10003666_pt1 | contig 13034 bp, 6 predicted proteins | sample ArcticOcean_MG_C_FD_187431 | JGI IMG/M metagenome (GOLD analysis project Ga0209089, IMG submission 187431) | Marine microbial communities from western Arctic Ocean - ArcticOcean_MG_CB2_150 (SPAdes) (version 2) | ecosystem: Environmental > Aquatic > Marine > Oceanic | place: Arctic Ocean: Canada...
GATGTTCTCACCGATCGTCTTTCTCCTCACTGGAATCATCTCCGTCGCAATGTTGGCGATGAAGAAGAGCCCGATGGCCGTGGGCGTCTTGCATCTGGTTTTCTTCGGCATTTTTCTCCTCTGTTCGGTCATTGGTTCGGTTGACATTTTCGGATTCTCACTCTCAGTGCACGGCAATGTCGCCGGTTGGGGATTCTTCGGCGCGGGAGCGGCTGGAATCTTGCTTTGCCTCAAGATGTGATTGTGAAATCGCAACTTGAATCCAGCGACTGAGCGCGGAATATAGCGCCCCATGCAGCACCATCCGCCACTTTACAGGATGAGGAGAGCCTCGGCAAGAACTATTCACGATTCGAACTCTCACGGGGGTTAACTCTCACGGGGGTTGAGGCAACCGCATGTCAGACGCACAATCCTACCACGACAGTCTCATCGAGCAGGGCTATTCGGCCCAAGATTCGGTTACGTATACACAGCAGCACTTTCCCGACTTCGGCGCAGCGCCCGCCGTCGCCACAGAACCGGTCGCTGTTGCAGAACCGATCGCTGTCGCCGCACCGACGGTGATGGGCCTGACCGATGCCGGCCCCGGCCTGATTGAGGTCTATCTCAACACCTGCTGCTTTCTCGTCGTCGGCCTGATCGGACTCGTCACACGCCGCAAAGATGCCGAACCGGTGATGGTTCATTCCGTGTTGTGAGGCCGCGAAAACAGCATCACTTCCATGATGGATTAAGGTGGGCTCAGAACGCATTGAACCCTCTGAAGTGGGGGCAGAGGGATCGAATTTCAGACGAAGGTGATTCTAGTCATCATCGTCTGAGACGCGGCGGAATCTGTGATTCCGCCAGCGCCTGAGCGTTCGCTTGCGAACGCGAAGTTCGAATCCGAACCAAGCATTACGTTTCAAGCGATTAAAAGTGGGGGCAGAGGGATTCGAACCCCCCTCCACCGGTCTGGAGCCGGTAGTACTACCAGACTATACTATACCCCCAAGGGTAAACCACGGCCCACGGCTTCGATATTTCAAACGAGCGGTGAAGACCGCTCTGTGAAAGGCTCACTGCTTGTTGGCCTTGCGCGCTGCTCGGCGACGGCGCAGCTTCTTGCGACGCCACTTCCAGCGTTGGTTGCCGGCCTTCTTCCAGGCACGAGAACCTCGCTTCATCGACCCGCCGACCTACTTCCGGTATATGAGGAAATCGGGTCACTAGGATGGTGAGGCGGGTTGGAATTGAGTGAAAGTTATCGCTCTGAATGACGTCTCACTCAGTTAGAGATCGCGGGGGCCAAAGACGGGACTCGGTGGGTCTTGAAGAAATCGCTTGGGTGCGGACTTTTGATGATCTGGACCTTCGCGCGCTGCGCGCGCTCCAGGTCCAAACCACGGAACTGGCGGCTGTATCGATACGTATTGTTCAGCCAGTTCCTGGTTCAAATCCTGGATCGCCGCTGTTTGATGCTTGGTGGGCGATACAGGATTTGAACCCGTGTTCCCGGATTAGAAATCCAAGGTGATATCCAAGCTACACTAATCGCCCATTCAAACCGCGGGCATCGGACCTTCTTCAAGTCACTTGAATGGCCGCGCACACTTGGGGCATCTTGAGGGTGCCCGGACCGTCTTCCGAACCCAAATGAATCCACAATGATCGCAGGTCCAATCCTGTTGTTCTTGGCTCGCGAGTGCTTGGTCCCGCAGGCTGCGCAGCACCTCACTTTCGGCGAGCGTGGGCGCGGGTGCGATCAGGTTGACCAGAGATGCATGTCGTGGGTCGTGATCGGTCAGGCCGGCGGCGTGGAGCAGTTCGTGCGCGAGGGTATGTGTGTAGAGCGCCTCGTCCTCGGCGAGGCGGGGATGCAGACCGATGGTGACCTGGCCCGGTGGCATGCGGTGTTTGCGGCGCACCTCCAATTCGGTGCGTGACATGTCGAAGTGGGTATTGCCCAAGCGGTCAGAATCCGGTGGTAGCCATTCGAGGATGACGGCGTCGAGATGGGCCTTGAACGGCGCCTCTTCATCCGTGAGTTGAGCGATCAACTCGGCGATGAGTCCATCGGGACGTCGGGGCCGACCCTTGAAGTGCTCCCCCATCACCGCGAGCACGAGGCCTCAGTGTGTTTGGCACTTTCCACCATCGAACATCCGTCGGTCTGGTCCTGATGATGTTGCTTGCCAGCCTCAGCCCCATGGGGCTGGAAGCCTCGGTTTTGCTCGATGCTGAAGAGAAACGATTCGTCTCCGAGGTCAATGCGACGACCTTCTCGACCGGAAATACATCGTTCACCCTGGACCCGAATCTGAATGAGATGATTAACATCGATCATGAAGCGAGCCATCGGCTCGTTGCGGGCAGCGTCGACATGACGGTCGACCCGGTCCAAACCCACGATGTTCGGGCCTTGTCGCTGCGCGGCGGATCTTACCTCGGCGCGCCGATGAATGTGACCGAGGTGCCGACCGGCCTGGGTCTGGTCGAGCCGCGCATCGGCCCGGATGGAGCCGGGCTATCCAGCCTGTCCGTGACGGGCAACCTCTCTCTCAATGGCAGCCATGCCTACAACGTCCTCGAGGTCTGGGGCAACCTGACGACCGCTGCGACGTTGACGCTGGTGGTCAATACGCTGATCGTTCAGACCGGCGGCCAGATTTCGGCGGCGGCCACCATCACGGTGGGCGCTTCACCGGGTGGGTCGACCAATGGCTATGGCGCGCCCGGCGCCGGCGGTGCCGGCCATGCCCTGGCCGGCGGTGCAGGTGGCGGTCAGAACGCCGGCGCCGGCGGTGCCCGATACGGCAATGGCACCGAGGTCGGTTCTGCCGGCGGCGATTCGAGCAGCTGGTATCACGTCAACGCCATGGGCGGCCATGGCGGTGGCATCATCACGATTCGCGCTGGCACCATGATTGTCAACGGCTCGATCACCGCCTCCGGCGATGATTCGATGGATGGCGCATCGGCGACCAGTGGCTCCGGCCACGGTGGCGCCGGCGGTGGCGGCGGCTCAGGCGGCACCGTCGATGTGCGCTGCAACACGCTGACAATCGGTTCCTATGGCAACATCCAAGCGGATGGCGGCGACGGTGGCGATGGTGGCCCCGGTGCACAGGCCGGTCCGGGTATCGGGATGTACAACGGCGGCGACGGCGGCGGTGGTGGCTCCGGCGGATTCGTTCTCATCGCCGCCCAAGCGGGAGGATTCACCAACAACGGCATCACCTCCGCACTCGGTGGCGCAGCGGGCGCACTCGGTGCGCTGTATGGGTCAGGACGCAATGGTGTCGCAGGCTATGCCGGCGGCGTTGGCAATGTCAATGTCTCCAACTGGGCTGGCTATCCCGTCTATGCGAGCGCGGCAGATTTCGGCACGTTCACCCTCGACAAGTGGGCCCCGGACAACGGCTCTCTGGTCGATGGCGGCGTCGAAACATTGGCGACGATTCCGATCAACACGACAATCGATCTCGAGTATCGTACCACCGTTCAAGGCGATTCATTCACCGATGAGCACTGGAGCGACTGGGTGGATTCACCGACGATCAACACGAGCCTGCCGCGGCTGACCTGGGTGCAATTCCGTTGGACCATGGAGCGCGATGGCGGGCCCTCGCCGGTGCTTCTCGGTCTGGAGGTCAACCACAGCCGTTGGAATGGCATTGACAATCTCAGCGTTGAGATCGATTCGCGCACCATCCTCGCCCGCGCGGGCATGAGCGCACATTCGAGTACGTTCCAGATCACGGCGCAGGACCCGCGGTCGACCAACATCTCCGTGCCGATGGCGGATGGCACCGCTGTCGATGACCTTCAACTCTGGTTGAATTGGGATGTCGACGATGCGGGTGAATCCTTGACCGTGTTCGGGCCTCAAGGTGAATTGTTCAGCACAAATCTCTCCGAACGGCCCGCGGGCCTCGACCTTTCACTCGACCTCAGCGGCATCACGCCACCCGCTTCCGACCTGGTGCTGCAGATTCTTTCCACCACAGATGTATTGCTCGAAATAGACCACCTCTCGGTGCCCTATCGGGTTGAGCAGACGCTTGACCTCGCCCCCGTGATAACGGCCTACATGGGCTCGGTCTGTGGCGAATGGTACTTCGCGACCGCCGCTTGCCTCGCCGATTACCGATTGGATTCCGACGGCGACTCGAATGCTTCGGTTCTCATCGTTCTCGATGATCTTCGATTGGATTGGATCGATGACATCGCACCCCGGCTCGACCTCGTGCTGACACCACAGACCGAGCCGCTCCGCGCGCAGGAAAATGTCGATGTCTCCGTTCTCGATGCAGCCTTGGAACCGGGCCTGTCCACTCGGGCCTGGTGGTCGGATTCAACACCGGTCGACCTCATCTGGGATGGCAGCGCATACAGTGGTTCTCTGGCGACGGTTGACATCGACCCCAAGGTGGCTCAGACACGTGATATGACGGTTGAATTGACCGATGTGAACGGCAATGTCGCCATCTTCGAATCCGCGACCGTCGTCCCCATCCACGAATCGATGCCACAGGTGGGTGCGCTGGTCGTGACACCGACGGGCAATACGACCGATCTCGGCGATGATCAATACGGTGCGGGCACCGCCTCGTTCGATTTCGCTGCCACCGATTATTATGATCGTGAAGACCTCACGGCAAGCCTACACCTCTCCCCTACCGATGGACCCGAATTGGAGATTCCACTGATTTGGTCATCCACTTCGATGGCCTATCTGGGGTCCTGGCAGACCTCGATGGCCCACATCGGCCTGTGGACGCTCGAGGTCGAGATGCGAGAGACCAGCGAACTGCAGGGCTTCGATGCGGACGGCTTGCAGGATGGCGTCGATGGTCGCATCAACCTCGTCGACTCCGAATCCCCCGTGCTGACCCGATTCGACCATGTGCCCATCGTCATGTTGGGCGAGTCCTTCACCGTCGACATCGCCTGGGATGCCTGGCTTGGAGAGGAGGTCTTCGGCACTCTGGAAGTACGCCGTGGCCAGACGATGCTGACGATGGAATCCATTCCACGAACCACCGCCGGTGAATTCCAGGTGACCATCGATACGACGGGCTATGGCGCCGCATTCTGTGAACTCGTCCTCTCTCTCGAAGATGCGGCAGGCAATGCCGTGGAACTACCCGAAGACCTCGACACGGTGATCGAGGTAACCGACCGGGAGTGGATCGAAGGTGTGTGGGAGGTGGCGACCTTTGACGGCCTCAACATCAGCCTCGGCGGCGATCACCTGTTCCGCACGCGAGGCGGTGCGCTCTCGGTGACGGTGAACGGTGCGCCTGCGCTCGTCCGGCATAACGCGACGGATGCCGGTTGGGAGAAGAATGTCAGCCTCTTGCCCTTCCTACCCGGTGTGCAATTCATCGAGGCGACGCTGTGTGACAGGCAGAACGACACGGTCTGTCAGACCTGGAACACGACGGTCAATCTCGACCCAATGCTCGTGATTGCGGCGACCGCCTCCTGCAATGCACCAGATCGCATCGTCGAGATCGACGAGAACGTCACCGTGGTATCCTGTACGATTCGCAGTCAATCCCAGATGGCGCTCATCGTCGCCCTCGATGACCAGGTCACGACATTGGAATCGGGGCGCAGCACCACCCTTTCCTTCATCGTCAACACCTCCGACATCCCCGAAGGACTCAGCCATTCTTGGACCGTGACAGCGACCAATGTGATCGGTGAATCCTCGCTGATTGAAAGCGGGATTGCCAATCTTACCTTCCCCACCGAGGAGGAGGAGGCCCAAGCCGAGACTGTCGAATCCAATTCCAATTGGATCTGGATGGCGCTGGCTGGTCTGGTTCTGCTCGTCATCCTCACACTCTTCATGCTCAGAGGCCGATCTGAAACGCTGCTGGATGATGCCTTCTGGCCCGAGATCGATGCCCAACCCACCTCGTATGATGAACTCGGAAATGAGTGGTATTCGACCCCCGAGGGCGAACACTGGCACCGCCCCGCTGGAATGCAGGATGAATGGACCGAGCACGAGGGCTGAGGCAACCGTTCGCTCATATTCGTGAGGCTTAAATGACGGGCGCCGGTCGCCGGGTCGCACACCAGCCCCGCTGGGGTGTAAACGGGCGCTTAGATCAGCTGGAAGATCGCTTGAGTGGCACTCAAGAGGCCGGGGGTTCAAATCCCCCAGCGTCCACTTAACAATAAGAATCAACGCTGGGGATTTGAACCAGGAACTGGCTGATTATTACCAACCATTACAGCCAGCCCGGCCGCCAAAGAACTCATGAAGCGGCTTCACGCGGGTCGGACCATGAATCCGTATTGGGTGATGATGGGAGTCATCGTTGTTCTCACCCCAATCATCTGTTGGTTCTTCACGCGCAATCAGCGTGATACCTGCGTTCCGATGAATCGGATCTTCACCGAGATCGGCGACAAGCGGTACTACATCCACGTCGCCGGGTATCTCGTCATCATCTTCTGGAAGCGTATCACAGACAACCTGAACGAGCCGATCAAGGTCAGCACCGGCCATTACACGGACTGGGTGCTCAACATCGAAGGCGAATTCGTGCTCTGGGTTCAGTCGACGTTCTCCAATGCGGTGTTGACCGAATTCCTGAATTTCCATTACCTGTTCATCTATCTGTTTCTCATCTATGTGACGACAGTGTACTACATGTACAGCGGTGAGAAGGATCTCACCGACAAAGTGACGCTGAATTATCTGCTGATCTATGCACTCGCCGTGCCATATTACCTCTTTTTCAACGTCGAAGTCACCTCATCCTACATCCCCGGCATGGAGGCATTACTGTATCAGGACTCGACCTATACCCAGTTCTACGCCACCCACGACCCCTTGGACAATTGCGTCCCCAGTCTGCATATTGCCATCCCCTTCGGCATCCTGGCCATCCACTGGCTGCACCTGCGCGAGAAAGGCATCAAGATGGCCGATTGGAAGCACAAGCGCTACCACCAGTTCATCCTACTGAACACGGTATTGTTCGCCTTCACGATTCTGTATCTTGGCATTCACTGGTTGGTCGACATTCCGCTGGGCATGCTGATCGGTGGTATCGGCGCGCTGTTCATTCACCATTTCCAACCGAAATTGCGCAATATGTACGGTCGCACGTTCAAGGGCATGACGCGGGTCAAGTTCGGCCGTCACGCTTTCTTCGAAGGGATCGTCGTGCTGCTGATGATCGGCGCGCTGATGGGCAGCCTGACCTATCAGGCGGAGACGATGGATGAGCGGCCGAGCATGCGCCTCGGACCGGGCGATTCGGTACACGATATCATCGAGCCGATCGGCCATGGCGAGACGGCGACCTTCATCCTCACCAACATGGACGATACATACCCGGTCGAGGTTGTCATCACCGAGTTGGAGGATAGTTTGGTCGCGATGGGTGATGGACGCATCGATTGGTCCGTCATTGAGAATCGTTCGGTCTCTGTGGCGCCTGGGGAAACCCATGCCTTCACCATCGATGAACACAAGTATTGGCATTTGGCCATCATCCATCTCAACGACAGTGCGGAGGGTGTGGCCGAGGTGCACATCAAGGTCGAGTACAGCATGGGAGATCCGACGACTTCAGCTGTGCTCCTCTCGTTGCCCTCGATGTGGATGACGGGCTGGGTGATTCACCGTCTGGTCCGGCTGAAATCTGACGGGCGGTCCTGGCTCGATTCAACGCCCAGCCACGCCTGGCGTCGGCCTGCCGAAGAAGAGTGATGATATTGGTCAAATGACTTTTTATTTTCAAGATAACTGTTCATTCGCCCAACTTATTCTGATTTCCTTGTCATTTCGTGCGGAACCCCTTCTCAACGATTAAGAAGGTTCGGCAAGGGCCGTGCCCCCGTAGGGGGCGTGAGTGATGATGGCTGCGGGGACGAAGAAATCGAGCGACAGCGTGAACGAGACTGCAGTCATCCAACTGCCCGTGGCCGAACAGGCCCGAATCAATCGCGAACGGGCCGATACCTACCATCGATACCAGATCGATGCGGCGGAGACGACGGACCTCGCGAAATACCCGCGCAGATTCAACGTCAAGGTCGGCAAGTTCGGCCTCGCCAAATTGATCTTCAAGGAGTTCTTCAAGTATTTTGGACACTGGGATGTCATTTTTTCACGGCCCTGCACCTACGGTGTATTCAGCGGTCCCATCGGTGGATTTGCGCCGCGGCCCGACCTCTGTGTCGGATGCCTGCGATGCGAGGTCCAACACCCCGAGTTCGTCAAGGTCACACACAATCCAGCCATGGCTGCACTCGGTGATGCCTACATGACGGCCAAGCACATCGCGACCATCGACGAGGAGGCCCGCAAAGGCACCGTTCCGGTTCGCGGTCAAGGATACCGAGGCCGATTTGGTGGCCCGGGCTTCGACCAGATGTTCACCGACATGTCGGAGATCGTTCGCCCGAGCCGCGATGGCATTCACGGTCGCGAACTGATCGGGACGAGCGTCGACCTCGGCTCGAAGCCGATGCGACTGAAGTTTGACGCGGCTGGAGGATTGCTCAACGCGCCGAAGATGATGAGCATCCAGGTGCCGTTCTTCTACGAGGTGCCTGTAGATGCGGTCGCCACAGGCATCGTGCCAAAGATTCTCGCTGAGGCTGCAAGCACAGTGGACACCCTCTTCTTCCTGCCCGACAGTACGGTCGACTCTCAGGGATTGGCTGGACCCCATGTCGTGCCGATCATCCCCGCAGGCCGCATCGGCAGTATCGACAGTCATGGCAACGGCACCCGCATGGTCGAGATGGCCGAGTGGAATGCCGCATCGTGGGACCTGGTCTCCGATCATCCGCTGCTCGTCTCCGTCCGTCTGCCCTTCGCGGGCGATTGGCTGTCGACGATGAAGGAAATGATCGCCGCCGGCGTCTCGATCATCCATCTGGTCGCCGACCACCACGGCGAGGCCGACGACGGCCAATTCATCATGGACCTGTTCCGGGAAGCGCACTTCGCCCTGATCGATATGGGCTGCCGTGACGAGGTCACCCTGTTGGGCACCGGTGGCATCGCTGGCGCGGACCACCTGCCCAAGGCGATCATCACCGGCATGGATGCGGTCGGTCTCGACCTGCCGCTTCTGGTCGCCATGCAAGCCCGCCTGTCGGGCGACACCAAAACGCGCGGTGTGGCGGCGGTCGCCCTGCCCGCAGACCTCGACGTCGAATGGGGCTTGCAGAGAATCCTCAACCTGTCCTGCTCCTGGCGCGACCAACTCCTCGAGATCCTCGGTGCGATGGGCGTGCGCGAGGTGCGCCGCCTGCGCGGTGAGACCGGGCGTGCCATGTGGTGCGGCACCCTAGAGGACGAAGCCTTCGGCGACATCGAGGGCTATGTTGGAGGTGGTCAATGATGGCCAAAGAATTCACCAAACCGAGTCCCAAACTCCTGGAGAAAACCCTCCACCTGATGCACGATGGATTGCACCAGCGCGCCTTCCCCGACACCGGCGTCGAATTGCCCGAGGCCCTCGGCGATGCGCGCTGGACCGACGAGCTGATCACCAGCGTATGGTACATGGCGGAGACCGGCGAGAATCCCGATCATCTGAATTACAAAACCGGCAAGAGCGGCGGCGGATTTGACCGACTCCGCTTCAAGGAACTGCCCGAGGAAGACCGGTTGGCTGAGGATGCTGAGGTCGACATCAGCCTCGAACTCAACCGACGCGGTGATGGGCGCCACAAGCGCACCATCGCCGTCCCATGGTATGGCGGTGGCATGTCCTATGGCTCCGTCTCGGTCAACGTCATGATGTCCCGGGCGCTCAATGCGCAGAAGTGGGGCACCCTGATGTCGACCGGTGAGGGCGGTTATCCGACCGAACTCTACGCCTGCGCTGACAGCGTCATCACCCAGGTTGCGACCGGGTATTTCGGCGTCGAGGAAAAGTCGATCATGGCCGCGCCGATCATCGAATTCAAGTATGCACAGGGCGCCAAGCCCGGACTCGGTGGACACCTGTTGGCGACCAAGGCGGGCGAGGAGGTGGCGAAGATGCGCGGCAGTGTACCCTTCGTCAGTCTATTCAGCCCCTTCCCCTTCCATTCGACCTATTCGGTCGAGGACCACATGAAGCATCTGGATTGGATCAAGACGGTCAACCCGACCGCGATGATGTCGGTCAAGGTCAGCACACCGCACGACGTCGACATGGTCGCGGTCGGCTCCTACTATGCCGGGGCGCACATCGTCCATCTGGACGGGTCCTTCGGCGGCACGGGCGCTGCGCCCGAGATCGCCAAGAAAAACATCGCCATGCCGATCGAATTGGCGATTCCCAAGGTTCACAAATTCATGCAGAGAGAAGGCATCCGTGACAATGTCACGATCATCGCTTCGGGCGGCATCCGCACCGCGGACGACATGGCCAAGGCCATCGCACTCGGCGCCGACGGTTGTGTGCTCGGCACATCGGACCTCGTCGCCATGGGTTGCACCCGCTGCTCCAACTGTGAGGGCGGACCCTCTGGACGCGGCTGTCCCTGGGGCTTGACGACCACGGATATCGAATTGCAGGAGTGGGTTCAACAGGCCTGGGGCGCGGAGCGCCTCAACAAGTACTACACCGCCTTGGCTGCGCGAATGAAGCAGATTCTACGCGAACTCGGCTTGTCGACCATCGGCGAATTGCGCGGGCGCACCGACTTGTTGCGCTACATCTCCGGCGGTGAGGCCTGATGGGTCAAAATGCCGAGGCGATCATCGCCGCACGCCGCCAATTGACGCGAAGCCTGCCGAAGATCGAGATGAACGAGGACGATGCAGCCGAGGGTGGCTGCGGTGTTGTCGGACTCGCCTGTGAGATTCCCGTCGCCGGTCGCCACCTCTTCAAATCCCTTGAACAGATGCGAAACCGGGGCAATGGAAAGGGCGGCGGTGTCGCCATGGTCGGCCTTGACGCCGCCCAATTCGGCACCACACAAGCCGTGCTCGAAGGCGCCTACCTGATCGCCATCGCTTGGGTCAATGAAGGCCACCGCGAGGCGGTCGAGGAGAAGTACATCCACGCCGCCTTCGAGGTCGACCACATATTCGAGGTCCCCACCTTGGACGATTGGACCACCCTGTCCGCGCTCGATGTCTGCCCACCCGATGTCACCTGTTACTGGGTGCGACCGACCGAGTCGGGCCTGGCAGCGATGTTCGAAGAGAGCGGCATGACACCCGGCGATTTCGCCGATGAAGATGCCATGCACTCGGAATACGTCTATCGAAATACGCACAAACTCAACGTCGAATTCTACGCAGAGGACGGGCGCGCAGATGCCTTCGTCCTGAGCCACGGCAGAGACATGCTCATTCTGAAGATTGTCGGCTACGCGGAGGACGTCATCAAGTACTACTGTCTGGGCGATTTCACAGCCCATGTCTGGATCGGTCATCACCGCTATCCAACCCGTGGACGCGTGACGCATCCCGGTGGCGCTCACCCGTTTGGGCAGGGCATCGATGTGGCGTTGGTTCACAATGGGGATTTCAGCAATTATGTCTCGGTGAAGGACTATCTGGCACAGCGTGGAATGGAGCCTCTCTTCTTCACGGATACCGAGGTTGCTGCGCTTGGATTTGACCTTCATCATCGGGTCTATGGATACTCGATGGAGGTTCTGATCGAGTCGCTCGCGCCGACGAGCGAACTCGATTTCGTCATGCTACCCGAGGAGAAGCAGGAGATTTATGCAGCGATTCAGAAGACCCACATCCACGGCTCGCCCGATGGGCCGTGGTTCTTCATCATCGCACAGGGTGCGGCCAAAGGCCACCACCGATTGATCGGCATCACCGACACCAGCATGCTGCGACCTCAGGTATTCAGTTACCAGCGCGGTGAGGTCGGCATCGCCTTCTGCGCCAGCGAGAAACAGGTCATCGACGCCGTCATGGAGAGCCTGTCTGCGGAGGACAGCCGATTCTGGCGCCGCTGCGACAAGTACTGGAATGCCCGCGGCGGTTCTTACACCGACGGCGGCGCCTTCCTCTTCGACATCATCAAGCAGGGTGAAGGCGAATTCGAATTGGTCATGACCGACAAATTCGGTGGACTCGTCAATACCCATCCCGAAGGGGATCCCAATGTGATGGATGCGGCGATTTCATGCGAGGTCAACTGGCCCGAGGACGGCGATGTTTACGCTGCCTACGAGGCCTGTGTCGAAGCGCTTCAAACGATGGACTGGGCCGCGGCCCGAACCATGATTTCCGAGATTCACACCTATGCTCAGCAGGTCAGCCGCACGGATGCGGTCGCCTGCCTGCAGCTGCTGCTCGACCGCATCTACCCGGTCGGAACCCTGCGCCGCAGCCGATGGCTCGACCATGTCGAAGACGCGCTGATGGAGGTGCTGATCTCGGCGGGCACGGCCCCGTGCCCCGACTTCTTCGGACACAATACGCCCGGACACATCCCAACGCCCGAGGGTACCAACCAAGCGATCGTCATCGATGCTCGCCCCTACGACATCGAGGGCAGCGAGAGTCTTGCGCGAGAACTCATCGCGCTGCATGGCGCGGGCTGGCGCAAGTTCCACGTGATTCTCTGCCACGGCCACCGCTTCATCGGCAATGGATTCGGCATGGAGACCGGTGACGTCCGCATCGATGTCTACGGCAGCGCCGGGGATTATCTCGGCAGTGGCAACGATGGCATGACCATCCACATGCACGGCAATGGCCAGGACCAAATCGGCCAGATCCACAAGTGTGGCACGACCGTGGTCCACGGCGATGTCGGCCAGTGCTACGGCTACGGTGCCAAGGGTGGACGGCTGTTCATCCGCGGCAATGCGGCAGGACGCCCGATGATCAACAGTGTGGGCAGCCCCAAACTCGTCGTCAACGGCACGGCGCTGGACTACCTCGCGGAGTCGTTCATGGCCGGCGATCCGCTCGAAGGCGGCGGATTCGTCATCATCAACGGCATCGAGCACACACCGAGCGGTGAGATTCGAAGCCTCGAGACCCCCTATCCGGGCGGCAACCTGTTCAGCCTGTCTTCGGGCGGCGCGATCTACGTGCG
>Ga0209089_10003668_pt1 | contig 13029 bp, 8 predicted proteins | sample ArcticOcean_MG_C_FD_187431 | JGI IMG/M metagenome (GOLD analysis project Ga0209089, IMG submission 187431) | Marine microbial communities from western Arctic Ocean - ArcticOcean_MG_CB2_150 (SPAdes) (version 2) | ecosystem: Environmental > Aquatic > Marine > Oceanic | place: Arctic Ocean: Canada...
AACCGATTCCGACGATTAGAGATGTGACAAGCATGACTGATGAATCTGCATCAAGCATGCGCCATTCTGAGAGATTTGATTTAACAAATTCTTGACATTGGTTCAGTAATTTTTTTGAAAATTTCATTCTGTATTGTTCTAAATCTGAAAAAAATTTAGATTCTTAATTAAGTCCAAACCGAACTAGTTTTTTGGTGAATACTTTTCATAATATTACAGTCCAGACTTTTGATAGATCAAAAAAACAGCTTGTATGCGGTTATGACTTTTCAAAAGAAATTTGTTTTTTTACGTTGCCTGTTGAACATTCAGTTGCATCGTGGAGAATGCGCGCATCGTCATTATCAAAATGGAATTCTTCGTGTTTTGAATTGCTGCTAAGCGGTAATGGAGAGGGGATGCGGGCGGCGCAATGTTGTTTTACTGGAATTTCCTTTTTCATATTTGCTTGTTACAAAACAAAAATAATGAGAGTATTGTATTCAGATTCGGCTGCCCTGCAAAACTGATGTGTGTTTGGAAAAATATCACAAAGCGGCACATTTGCAAAGATAGAAAAGGAGAATCATGAGCAATGTATTGACTATGATACTGGCTGGAGGTGAAGGCGCCCGTCTGAAACCCTTGACAGCAGTGAGAACCAAGCCCGCAGTTCCTTTTGGCGGAAATTACAGAATTATCGATTTTGTGCTAAGTAATTTTGTAAACTCAGGTTTATTGAAAATATTTGTCCTCACCCAGTTTAAGTCACATTCGCTCATGCAGCATTTGCGTGAAGGCTGGCGTTTATCATCTGGAATAGTTAATCAGTTTATCGTTCCAGTTCCGGCACAAATGCGGACCGGGAAAAAATGGTATGAAGGAACTGCAGACGCTATTTTTCAAAACATGAACTTGATTGATGATGAAGATCCGGACCAGGTTTGCATTTTTGGAGGAGATCATATTTATCGTATGGATATCCGACAGATGTTAAAATTTCACAGCAAGCGTCAGGCGGTTCTTACGGTGGCGGCTATTCCCGTGCCTGTTAAAGATGCACATCATTTCGGTATTATTGAAGTGGATGAAGAATGGCGGATGGTTAGTTTTGAGGAAAAACCAAAAAGAAATCCAAAAACGATTCCGGGGAATTCTGATTATGTGCTGGCCTCAATGGGCAACTACATTTTTGAACGAACTCCTCTGGTCAAAGAACTGAAGAGGGATGCAGCTGATAAAAAATCAAGTCATGATTTTGGCAATGATATTTTGCCCAGAATGTTTCTTGATGGAAAAGTATTTGTTTACGACTTCAGTCAAAATCATATACCAGGAGCAGAGGAAGAGGAAAAAGGTTACTGGAAGGATGTCGGCACACTCGATACATTTTGGGAAGCCAATATGGATTTGGTAGGCTTACATCCTCATTTTAATCTCTACAATAAAAAATGGCCTGTGCTGACTTATATTCCACCTCTTCCTCCGGCAAAGTTTGTCCATTTCAGTGACTCTCGTACAGGACATGCTATTAATTCAATGATTGGCTCAGGTACTATCATCAGTGGGGCTCTTGTAGAAAATTCTATTGTAGGCTACAGTGTCCGAATTCACAGTTTTGCTCATGTTGAACACTCTGTTATCATGAACAATGTCGAAATTGGACGAGAGGCAAAAATAAGAAAGGCCATCATAGACAAACATGTACGCATAGCACCTGGTGCAAATGTCGGGTATGATCTAAATACAGACAGAAAAAAATTTCATATAACCGAAAACGGAATTGTCGTTATTCCAAAAGGAGCCAAAGTTGCCTGAACGGCTCAGTATTATTTTTGCGGCATCTGAAGTTGAAGGATTTTCCAAAAGCGGAGGACTTGCTGATGTAGCACGGGCGTTGCCTTTGCATTTAAAATCCATGGGACATGATGTCCGGATAGTTACGCCGCTTTACCGCTTAATCCCCGAAAATCATAAAACTGAAACGATCATTCCTGCGCTTGGTGTACCGCTGGGAAGCGAAGAAAGTTGGTGTGCAGTACGTCAACTTGAAATGGAAGGTGTTGTAGACGGGAAAATGATAAGTGTTCCAGTTTATTTTATTGAACACGATCACTACTTTTTCAGAAGTGGATATTACGATGACGGTCTGCACGAATATCCGGACAATGCTGCACGGTTTGGTTTTTTCTCAAAAGCAGTTTTGCAGCTTTGCAGAGCATTGGAATGGTTTCCGGAAATTTTTCATGCAAACGACTGGCACACTGCTCTTTTGCCGTTTTATCTAAGACAGTCTCAGCAGGAAACTGACGAATTCAAACAAAGTGGTTCTGTTCTGACCATCCACAATGCCGGATACCAGGGCAATGCTCCCGGAACTTTCAGGAACTCCCTTGAAATTCCCCTGGATTATTTTGTTGCGGAATTGTTTGAAGACCACAATCAATTGAATTTACTCAAAGGAGGTATTTATTTTGCCGATCAGGTAAACACGGTCAGTCCGGGATATGCGGAAGAATTGAGAACTCAACTTGGCAGTCACGGTCTGCACGAAATATACACTAGAAAAGGTGAAAACTTTTCCGGAATTCTGAACGGTTGTGATTATGATGAATGGAATCCGGAAACAGACCCTCATTTGCCTGCATGTTTTAGTGCAACTGATTTAAAGGGCAAAAAGCAGTGCAAAAAAAAACTGCAGGAGATTGTTAGTCTGCCTGAGTTGCCGGATGTTCCTGTAATTGGCATGGTCAGCCGCTTAACCTGGCAAAAAGGTTTTGAATATCTGCTTCCTGCTTTGCCGCAAATTTTAAGTTTGGAAGTGCAGGTGATAGTTCTGGGAAGTGGCGAGCCTTTGATTGCAAATGCTTTTGACAAGTTGCAGCAAAAGTTTCCGACAAAATTTGGCTGGTATAATGGTTACAATAATGAATTGGCACACTTGATTGAAGCAGGCAGTGATATGTTTCTGATGCCCTCGCTGTATGAACCATGTGGATTGAATCAAATGTACAGCTTGCGTTATGGTACTCTTCCGATTGTAAGAAGAGTCGGTGGTTTGAAAGACTCCGTTATTCAGTTTGACGAAAAACTGGAAACTGGTAACGGATTCATTTTTGATGATCCGGATTCAGACTCTTTAAGTGAAGAGGTTGAATTGGCTGTGAGTGTTTTCTACAATAATCCAAGGCGATTCAAAAAAATGATGGACAATGCCATGAAACAGCGATTTGCCTGGAAAACGGCTGCAGAAGAATATGTGGCTCTTTATCGAAAAGCATTAAATTAATGGAGGAATATGTCAAAAATTAAAGGCACTATTGCAATACTGACGGGCGGCGGAGATGTACCGGGTCTAAATCCGGCTATTCGTGCGGCAACTATCCGTGCCAATCGAAATGGTTACAGAGTTGTTGGTCTCAGGAACGGCTGGGAAGGTATCATGAAAATTGACCGAACAAAGTCCCTGGAAAATCAGCAGTATTGCCAGATCCTGACAGAACAAAACGTACAAAAAATCGCACGAACCGGCGGAACTTTGCTGCACACATCCCGCACCAAACCCAGTAAAGTTGCCAAAGAAAAAGTGCCGGAGTCATTGCAGGGTCAATATAATGCGGATGAAAATGATTTGACCGCTGAAATCATCAAAAATCTGGAATACCTGGGGATCGAATATCTGGTTCCGATTGGAGGTGATGATACACTCAGTTACGGTCTGCGGCTACATGAGGCTGGTGTCCGTTGTGTTGGAATACCGAAAACGATGGATAATGATGTTCCAGGTACAGATTATTGCATCGGTTTCAGCACCTGCGTAACCCGTACTATTGAATTCTCTCACCAGTTGCGTACCTGTGCCGGTTCACATGAAAGGCTGCTGGTGATTGAAGTGATGGGACGTTATGCGGGATATACGGCTTTGGTACCGGCAATGGCGGGAGCATCAGACCGTTGCGTGATTCCGGAATATGAATTTGATATAGAACGCCTGACAGAACTATTGGTTAAAGACCGCCGGGATAATGAAAGCAACTATTCCGTTGTATTGATTTCAGAAGGTGCCATGTTTAAAGGTGCGGAAATGATTTTTTCAAATCAGGAAACTGATGCCTATGGTCACAAAAAACTTGGTGGAATAGGTGATATGGTCAGTGCAGAACTGGTGGCACGCGCTCCAAAATACAACAAAGGAGAATCGATTCAAACGATAAATCAAAGAATGAGTTACATGACTCGCTCCGGACAGCCTGATGCAATTGACTCCATTGTACCGATGGTTTACGGTAACCTGGCGATGGATCTGATAATGGAAGGAAAAAGTGGTAGAATGGTTTGCTTAAAAAATGGCAGGTACGATCATGTACCACTTGAGGTGGTGACTGAATATGATAAAAAAATTGATGTGGATCGGTTTTATGACACAGAACGATACAGGCCACATTATCATAACTGCATGGGCATGCCTCAGTTTATTATGACTTCAGATTGAAAATTACTAATTGTAACTAAATGAATCCTCTGTTTCGCAGTGGTATGATTGTCCTGATTCTTTTGTTTACCTGGATATCCTCGGCTCATGCTTTAATTTTTGAGAGACGCAAAACTTATGATTCTGAGATTTCCTGGTTTGTTTATCCTGTAATAGGAAGTATCCCCGGAGTACAGGATTTTTATGGATTTGGTGGTACAGTTTCAGGAATTGGAGGAAGCGAGTCTGATATTACTGCAGTCAGTCTCAGAGGTAAAGCGAAATATTTTGATGATGATTTTCAGATAGATATTCTTTCAATTTTCGATATTCCACTTTTTACAGAACATCTTACCTTCACCTGGTTTTCAACAAAAATCCGTAACGCCGGTTGGCCGGAAGGTCAGCGTGGAATAGATTCTGACCCGGACAGTATGTATTATCTGCTGGCCAGCAGTGTAGAAGCTTCCGGTGGAGAACTTTCTGTAAATATTTTAGATAATCAGTTGGAGGCATATTACGCTTACAGTGATGCTGTAGTCAAACCATACGGATTAGTCGATCCAAACGGCACATTTTACAATGCACAAAATGCAGGAATTATAGAAAGTCCAAGGGGCTACCGCTATGGACTGTATCTGGATGATACGGATAATAGACGTGATCCAAGAATCGGCTACCGATTTCAGTACGAAAAATGGGGGCAGCCCTCTTCCAGAGCAGGTAATTCAGAATATTATCAAGAGGATTATAATCTTACAGGTTATATTCCTGTTTTAGCTGAAGACAAAGGTGTTCTGGTTTTGAACCAGTTTTTTGGTTCTTCGACTGTGTTGAAAAAAGGAACGGTTGATCAAAGTTTATATATCTGTGATAACTCAGCAAAACCCGGATGTCAAGCAATTCTCAATGAACTTTATGCCCGCCAGGTTGCCGAAGCTGAAAACGGTAAGGCAACGTCACTTGGCGGTACCAACCGCTTGCGGGGCTATCGTACAAACCGCTTTTATGACAGCTACACAAATTTTCGGGGTGTGGAATTTCGCTGGTATGTGCATGAAGCGCAGAATGCCTTCAACTATATTCTGGAAAAGGGGACATTTGCGGGACTTCAGCTGGCCTTCTTCTATGAAGAGGGAACAGTCTCTCCGGATAAGGGCAGCTTATGGAAAAAAATGCGCTCGTCTTACGGCGCCGGCACAAGATTCCTTTTTAATACTATCATTGTCCGAATCGACCGTGGATTCGGCAATGAGGGAGGACAAACTACATTTTTTGTCGGTTATCCTTTTTAGTTATGATCATAGTTCATTAATCAAAAAACTTTGTATCATCTATTCGGAAATTTACATTAATCCAAAATGAGCTTGGAATTGTATCTGATTCATATCATTTAAATCTATCGAATGGAATTTTAAAAAATGACTGTTGCTGAGTCTATTTTTACGGCCATCAAGATCCGCAAAATCGATTACGTTTTTTGTGTTCCCGGTGAGAGCTTTCTCGCAACCATGGACTCATTTTACGGTTCGCTTAAACCTCTCTTGGTTTCTGCACGACACGAAGAAGGTGCAGGCATCATGGCCGAAGCTTATGCCAAGGCTTCAGCCAAGACCGGTGTCTGTATGGTCACACGTGGTCCGGGCCTGACCCATTTGTCAATTGCTCTTCATACGGCAAAACAAGACTCTACACCTCTCGTTGTATTCGTTGGGCAAGTACCGACACATGTCCGTCATCGTGAAGCTTTTCAAGAATTAGATGTAGTGGAGTTCACGCGTCCTGTTGCCAAGTGGGCGGTGGAACTTATCCGGGTTGATCGTGTGGCGGAGATAGTGGACAAGGCTTTCCACATTGCTAATTCAGGCCGCCCTGGACCAGTTGTCATTAGTCTTCCGGAAGATATTGACAGGAGTTCAGGTGCTGAGCATTCTGTTTGGCGTGGGTCAACTGTGGGTACACCATCTCCATCAGTCCTGGGAGTTGAAAAAGCTGTTTCTATAATTGAAGAAGCAGAACGTCCTTGTATTGTAGCTGGAGAAGGAGTACTACGCGCCAACGCAACAGATAAGCTGGTCCACTTCGCAGAATGTCTTGAAGCACCAGTTTTCACTGCCTGGAGGAGATTCGACGTATTTCCTAACAAGCATCCACTTTATATGGGTGGACTTCATCCATCATCTATTGCTAATGATCTGTCTGAACCATTGAAGAATGCAGACCTGATAATCGCCATTGGTACCAGACTTGACGAGTTTACTACATTAAATTATTCATCGCCGTCAATGGAACAAAAGCTTATCCATATTGATCAATCACCGGAAGATACAGGAGGAAGTTGGATAGGAGCGGATCTCGCCCTAGTAGCCGATACAGGAGAGGCAATGGACAAGCTTGCAGAGGCTTTGAAGAACTCAAAGCGTGCTAAACCGTCAAAATCTCGTCAAAAGCAAATAGCAGAATGGAGCGAACATTTTTCAAAACGGACTACGCCTCGTAGTGGCAGAATTGGGCTTAAAGATGGAACAATTGACCTTGAAGGAGTTTATCACGACATTGTGAACATTTTAGATGATGAGGCAAGTACTACTTGTGATGCAGGAGACTTTGGCGGCTGGCTGATACGTTATTATAAGTGGAACAAACCGCGCACTTTTTTTGGGCCAACAACAGGCGCCATGGGTTATGCGTTACCAGCGGCAATTGCAGCCAAGTTGGCTAGGCCCCATGCTCCAGCTTTAGCCTTTGCAGGAGACGGAGGATTTGCAATGACGATGAGCGAACTCGAAACTGCTGTCCGATTGAAGCTGGACGGTCTAGTCGTACTTGTTTTCAATAATAATAATTTTGGTACAATAAGAAGACATCAAAACCGTGAATTTCCTGGTCGCGTTGTTGGGACAGGCCTCGGTAAAATTGACTTCTCAGCAATAGCAAAAGCTATGGGAGCAGAAGGCTTCAGGGTCAGTAAGAATGGGGAGTTTGCCAAAACCTTCAAAGCTGCACTAAACGCAGGCCGTCCGGCAGTTATCGATATTACTCTTGGAGAAAATAACCGTGATCCATGGGCAGATAACAACTAGCGTCATATTTTTTTGGCCGCTTAAATTCTTAATTGTTTTTAAACTGAAAGTAAAAAACGGATTCACTTTTTCCAAATTTATTGTTAGACTCTAAACCGTGTAACACAGCACCTCAAAAAACAATGAAATTTTTTTCTAATCCAGCTTAAGAAAAGGAGCAAAATGAAATTCCAAACTCAAGTAATGACTTATCCTAGCATGTCTGCAGTACTTCTTTTGGGAGAAGCAGACAGCAAAGTTCAAAGAGCTGTCCGCTATGCTCTGCTGGCTTTGGCCGGTTCTGCTTTGATCACCCTTTGTACACAAATTTCGTTACCACTTTTTCCGGTTCCAATGACTTTGCAAACGTTTGCGGTGTTTTTGATCGGTTTGACATACGGTTGGCGTTTAGGTGGAGTCACTGTTGCTCTCTATTTGCTGGAGGGCGCACTTGGATTGCCGGTATTTTCCGGTGGAAAAGGGGGACTGATTGTCTTCATGGGACCAACAGCAGGTTATCTCGTTGGATTTTTAGTGGCGGCCACAGCCTGTGGGTGGTTTGCGGAACGCGGATTTGACCGCAGTTATTCCAAATTATTCGCGTCCCTCTTGGTGGGTAATATTCTTCTTTATGCTCCCGGCCTGTTATGGTTGGGCAGCCTGATCGGTTGGGATAAACCGGTTTTAGAATATGGGCTTTATCCTTTCATTCTGGGCGACTTGTTAAAAATCGCAATGGCTGTGCTTCTGCTTCCTACTGCTTGGAAAATTGTTAATCGGCTGAAACAGTAAATTTTTTGGTACATTCTGGTTCCTCGTCGCTCATTAATTTATACGGCGATACATGGATGGTTCCTCCCTTCAAACTTCTTGAGACAGTTCCCTTCAAAAAGAAACTTGGGAACGTTGATTAATAACTTCCAAGTTTGCTTTAGTCCTGAGTCCAGATATATGTCTGGACTGGTCGTGAATTCCTGTTTAACGGCACTGAAGATCATTTCTTCCATTCTTTGTTTTGAGAGAGATTGATTTAACTTGGCTGAATAATGACATAGGATGAATTCTTTCACACAGAAAAAAACTGACTCTCCGGAAATCATTCGAAAAACCCTTGCTCTTGCCGAAAGTTGGCAGAATCACGCCAACATTTTACGCAGCAAAGATGAACTGAAGCAACAGCAGATGATGCGTCGTTTGCTCAATCATCCGTCCGACAAAACGGTCGTGATGCATTTGGTTGATCAGAGTTTCCGTTCCGGAAATCCACGCCGTGTGGTTGATCAATTCCGTTATCTACTAAAGCATCACGGTATTCCCCGCTTTTTCCCGCAGGTTGAGCAGTGGTTGCTCAAACTATTTTTGCATCTCGGAAACTTCGTTCCGCAAATTTCCCATACCCAAATTTTACGTAAAATCCGTGAAGATACACGCCGTACAATTCTTCCGGAGGAACCAGAAATTTTAAAAGAACATCTAAAAAAACGACAAGCTGAGGGTGTGCAGGTCAATCTCAACCATCTGGGTGAAGCGGTGCTGGGGGATGGTGAAGCGCAAAAACGCTTGAAGCATTACGGAGAATCACTGCGTAATCCGGACATCCACACTATTTCCATCAAAATTTCCAATATCGTAGCGCAACTGCATCCGCTCGGTTTTGAGGATGAACTCAAACTAATTTGTGAGCGGCTTTCTGAACTTTACAGGATTGCAGCAGAAAATACGGTCCTGCATAGCGACGGAACACGACGTGCAAAATTTATCAATTTGGACATGGAATCATATCATGATCTTGATTTAACCATGGATGCGTTCATGCGTACACTCGATCAAATGGAATTCAAAAACTTACAGGGCGGAATCGTATTGCAGGCTTACCTTCCGGATTCGTTTTTACGTCAGCAGAAACTCGTAAAGTGGGCTAAAAAGCGTGTCGAAAACGGCGGAAGTCCCGTTAAAATGCGTTTGGTAAAAGGCGCGAATCTGGCGATGGAAGCAGTTGAGGCAGAAATATTTGGTTGGCCGTTGACTGTTTTTGATTCCAAAATTGAAACTGATGCGAATTTCAAACGGATGCTGGAATTCGGACTTCAGCCGGAAAATATCACAGCAGTCCATTTTGGTTTGGCTTCTCACAATTTGTTTGACCTGGCCTACACCCATGTTCTAGCGGAAGAACGTGGTATTTCTGAAGGTTTGGTTTTTGAGATGCTGGATGGTATGGCCGACCATGTGAGGCGAGCTCTGCAGGAGGAAAAACAAAAAGGGGGGAGCAAGGAAATAAATTTGTTGCTCTACACACCGGTCACGAGCCGGGACCAATTCATTAGTGCCATCTCCTATTTGGTAAGGCGGCTTGACGAAAACACAAGTCCTGACAACTTTTTACGGCACTCATTTGATCTCCGGGTTGGTTCTGTTGCGTGGAAATTTTTGGAAAAACAATTTTTTGAAGCATGGCAGTTGAAAGATAAAATTCCCTCTGAACCGAGACGTCAGCAAAATCGTGAAAAAGAGGTCTTTCCGGAAAACCTCGGAACACTCGCGGATCCAATCTTCCGCAACGAGCCGGACACGGACTGGGTACTTCCGGAAAATCGAAAATGGGCGGACATAATCCGTAAAAAATGGCAACCGACTGAGAACAGCAAAGTCAGAAAAATTCCGCTTGTTATCGGAAACACTGAAGTCAAGTCTAAGCGTAAACAAAAGGAATTCTTCGATCCTTCACAACTGGATAATCCAAACAAAGTAGACATTCCGGCGGTTTATTCAGTCACGCTGGCTACAAAAACGGATGTGATCAAAGCGGTTAAAATTGCAAAAGACGATCCGTCAAACTGGAGTGAAACAACTTTGCTGGAGCGACATGAGTTGCTTTCCCGAGCCGCACTAAATATGCGGAAAAAGCGGGGAGATTTAATCGGTGTTGCGGCGGCGGTTTGCGGAAAAACTTTTTATGAAACAGATTCGGAAATTTCTGAAGCAATTGATTTTATCGAATATTATCCGCATTCCCTTCGTTTGCTGGAACAGCAAACTTCACTCGGGTTATCTCCCCTGGGCGTGGTTCTGGTGATATCTCCATGGAACTTTCCAATTGCCATTCCGACTGGTGGAGTCGCTGCTGCGTTGGCTTGCGGAAATTCTGTTTTGTTCAAACCATCACCAATGGCATTTCCTTTGGGGGAAGAGATTGCACAATGTTTTTGGGATGCCGGAATTCCGCGTGAAGCTCTGCAACTTGTCTGCTGTGAAGATGGAGAGCCGATTCAAACGCTTTCAGGACATCCGGATGTGGACACTATTATTTTTACTGGAGGAACACATACGGCTTTGAAGATGCTGGAGAAACGTCCCGATGCAGAATTGTCGGCGGAAACAGGTGGTAAAAACGCAACCATCGTAACTGCCTTGGCAGACCGGGATCAGGCAGTCGAACATGTTTTACATTCCGCGTTCAGTCACAGTGGACAAAAATGCTCAGCGACATCTCTACTTGTTTTGGAGCGTGAAGTTTATGATGACGAAACTTTCCGCAGGCAACTGCTGGATGCTATTAAAACTTTGAAAGTAGGTTCGGTCTGGAACTTTTCAAATAAAATGGGGCCTCTCATCCGGGAACCGCTCGAAAATTTACGCAGGGGTTTGGAAACTTTGGAGGACGGAGAGAGCTGGGCCTTGCAGCCAAAATGTGATGAAAGGAATCTAAAACTTTGGCATCCTGCAGTAAAATGGGGCGTGAAACGCGGCAGTTTTTCACATCAAACAGAATTTTTTGGTCCCCTACTTTCTGTGATGAAAGCAGAATCTTTGGATGATGCCATTGAAATTGTCAATGACACGAATTACGGTTTGACTTCCGGCCTCGAAAGTTTGGATCCGCGGGAGCAAAAAATCTGGTCGGAAAAAATTGAAGCAGGAAATCTTTACATTAACCGTGTAACTACCGGTGCGATCGTCTTACGGCAGTCATTTGGAGGAATGGGGCTTTCTTCCATCGGCGCGGGCATCAAGGCCGGAAGTCCGAATTACGCAGTGCAGTTCTGTAAAATTGAGGAAAGCGATTCACCGACGCAGGGACCGTTGCGGGAAGAATCCCCTTTGCTTTATATTGCTCGAAACTGGCAGACTCAGCTAACGCGAAATGAACATGCTGAAATCTGGAGTGAATTACATAAAACTATTCAGGCGATTTACAGCTGTCTTTTTCAATACGAAAGCGAATTTTCTGGTGAGCAAGATTTTTTCCGTTTTCGGGGACAGGACAATTTGTTTCGCTATCTACCACTCGGAAAAGTCACCGTGCGTTTGCATCCGGACGACGAACTCTTTGAAACCCTGATCAGGATTGCTGCCGCACGAATTGCAAAATGTAAAGTGGAAGTCAGTTTCCCACCAAATTTGGAAAACACCGTCACTGAATTTCTGGGCACTACTGAAGGAAAACGCTTATGTGATTCTGTTGAAATTCGCTCTGAAACCGACAAAGAACTCTGCGGAAGAATTACCGAAATTGATCGAATACGCTACGCACATCCCGACCGCGTTCCACTTGAAATTCACCAAGCCACAGCAAAACTTGGCAAACATATTTCCCGTCACATTCCGCTAGCTGAAGGACGTGTTGAAATGTTGCGTTATTTACAGGAGCAAAGTTTGTCCATCGATTATCACCGCTACGGAAATTTGGGAGAGCGGGAATTTTGAGAGTTCCTTTGATATTTTTCTGAAAATGCAAAAGATTGTAGTCAATTTCATACCTTGAGCGTAGAAATTGCAAAGGAAAAAAGGCAAAACTACCATCTAAACTAATCTTTTCAACATGCCGCTTTCTCCTCCACAAACACAACGATTAGATTCCATCCTGCCTGCAGAACCATTGCTGTTGATGGGTGCAGGACCCGTCCCGATTTCTCATGCGGTTTCCCGAGCAAATGGAGTGGTGATCAATCATCTGGGCGAAACCATGGATGCAGTTGTGAGCAATGTAAAGACGATGGGGCGTTATGCTTTCCAAACTGTTTCAGATAAAATCATAGGAGTTTCCGGACCTGCTTCAGCGGCAATGGAAATGGCTATCACAAACATTCTCTGGCCGGGTCGAAGTGTTTTAGCCTTGTCCATGGGAACATTTAGTGGACGCATGGCAGAAATGGCTGAAGGTGTAGGCGCAGAAGTGACTGTGCTTAAATCAACCGGAATTGAACCTGTACGTTTGGAGCAAATCCGGGAGGCACTCTCCAAAAAACACTATGACGTTATCACAATGGCACAGGGTGAAACATCCTGTGGTGTTGAAATGAAATGCATCCCTGAAGTTGCTCAGATGGCTAAAGAGCTTGGTACACTGGTGGTTGTGGATGCGGTTTGTACATTAACCACCATGCCCTTGCAGATGGACGAATGGGGAATTGATATTGCTATTGCCGGAGGTCAAAAAGGTCTCTCTTCGATTCCCGGAGTCTCCCTGATTGTATTTTCTGAGGATGCATGGAAGACAATCGAATCTCGAAATGT
>Ga0209089_10003669_pt1 | contig 13027 bp, 9 predicted proteins | sample ArcticOcean_MG_C_FD_187431 | JGI IMG/M metagenome (GOLD analysis project Ga0209089, IMG submission 187431) | Marine microbial communities from western Arctic Ocean - ArcticOcean_MG_CB2_150 (SPAdes) (version 2) | ecosystem: Environmental > Aquatic > Marine > Oceanic | place: Arctic Ocean: Canada...
ATAATTATTCTCAATATTGGTATCAGCAGTTTCTTGCAGAGGGTCGACTGTAATACTGACAATATTTTCTTCCGCCACTAGCAATTTCTTAATGCTACGAGGAGAACGTCGCCAAATCTCAGCCGGAATGCGAATCTCATCTCTAGTACCACTGGCGTATTCCACATCCAAAATTATTGGCATTACCAATCCGCCATTGTTCGAGAATTCCAAAATATAGTAATTGAGATCCTCTTCCACAGCACGATCCAGTGCAGTTCGTTCCCAATCATCTAAGCCTTCAAGAAAACTGTTATATCTGTTTCTCTCTTTATTAGTTACCGTGAACTGATCATTGTCGTCGTAAAAATCTCGTACATCAGTATTTCTTTCAACCCAAGTAAGCAAGCCTTCCTGTCGGTTTCTTTCAATATAGACCGAAGGTGGGTGAGACTTTTCATAGTCTCTCTGGCGCGGATAATCTATATCAGGGTTCTCAGTATCAATACGCATTTCATAAACACGATTCAATGAGATATCAACGTGATCTGTAGTGTAAAACCAGCCTCGCCAAAACCAATCAAGATCTATGCCGGATGCTTCTTCCATCGTTCGAAAAAAATCAGCTGGTGTCGGTCGCTTAAATTCCCACAAACGCGAGTACTCTTTAAATGCAAAATCGAATAACTCCCTTCCCATAATTGTTTCGCGAAGAATATTAATCGCGGTAGCTGGTTTCGAATAAGCATTCGGGCCTAAACGCAACACACTATCTGATTGAGTCATCACCGGAACTTGGTTTGAAGAACGCATATAGTCGGTAATGAAACGAGGCTCTACCCCCCAAGGCATTTCAGCATCCCATTCTCGCCCCGCCACCGAATCAAGATAGCTGTTCAGCCCCTCGTCCATCCAGGTCCATTGGCGTTCATCAGAATTTACGATCATAGGAAAATAGAAATGGCCAATCTCGTGAATAATTACCGCAATAAGAAAACGCTTTTCGGAGAGACTATAAGTACGCGTGCCATCATCTTGCAATTCGGTACGAGGCCCATTAAACGTAATCATCGGATATTCCATGCCACCGAGAAAACCGACATTCACCGATTGCGCTGTTGGGTAGGGGTAATCAAACGAGAAGCGGCTATATACATCCAGAGTATGAATTACTACTTCAGTGGAATAGTCTGACCATAACGTACCGCCCTCTTTCGGATAGAAAGACATGGCCATAATTAATTCTTGTCCAGCATTAGGTTGGTGGTGCCCTTTAGCATCCCAAATAAACTTTCTGGACGAGGACCAAGCAAAATCTCTGACATTTTCCGCAGTAAAATGCCAAGTCTTTGTAGTAGTTGCGCCGGCGGCTTCGTTTTCCAGAGCTTCTTCAGGAGTAACAATATAAACTGGCCGAGCTGCATTTTCTGCTTCTTCCAGGCGATCTCTTTGTGCTCTTGTTAAGACGTTATCTGGATTTTGCAATTCACCAGTGGATGCTACGATATGATCCTCTGGAACGGTTATTTCTACATCGTAGTCGCCAAATTCAAGAGTGAATTCTCCAGACCCGAGAAATTCTTTATTAGTCCAACCTTCATAGTCGGTATAAGCTACCAATCGAGGAAACCACTGAGAAAGAGCAAATATATAGTTCCCCCCCTCATTCTCATCATCCGGGAAGTATTCATAACCACCACGAGGACTGAGTACATTCCCATTTATAATGTCAAATTCAAAATCTACTACTAGCTCAGTATCACTGCCCGCCGGAAGAGGACCAACTAGATCGACTCTCATTAAGGAACCAACAGTGGTGTACCTTAATTGATTTTCTTGATTATCGGTCACACCATTAATTTGATAGCCGTGATCAGCATCGGACATGTACTGCAGCCTGCGCAACTGGCCTAAACTTATCCTCGCCGGGTCGTTGTCCTCAGCGTCTGGGCTTGAGCTATTGTAGGTACTAGTTAATTCTGCCATCGAATCACGCTGAAACCGGTTTTGATCTAGCTGAAACCAGAGGTAATTGAGCGTGTCAGGTGAATTGTTTTGGTAACTAATGGTGGCCGTTCCATTGATATGCTGATTTTCCTCATCGAGACTCACCACAATTTCGTAGTCAACTTCCTGCTGCCAATACTCATGACCTGGCGCTCCAGAAGCATTTCGATAAACATTTGGTGTTGGCAAGACTTCATCTAGCTGCCGGAATTTATCAACATAATTTCCTTTTGTTTGTTGAATAGCCTGAGCAAATATTGAATTACCACCAAACATTAAGATGGCTAATCCGAGAAATATAACCCTTTTCTTCATTTTGGAACTGCTCCTAGATAAACTGCTTATCGAATATCGTTCAAGAATCGGCGGTACGCATCTTTCTCAGAAGAACCACCACCCGCCAAGACAGATGATAACGTGATTTGCAGGCCGGGGTTAAGAGATTACAATGGTTGAGGTAGATCTCACCAAATCAATTGGACCAACAATGGATTTAATACTTTACGCGATTCCATGCTTCTTCATACTCATATTATTGGAATTCGCCTATGGCATGGCAAAAAATAATAATACCTACCGAATTAATGACACGATAAATAGCCTATCCATGGGAAGTTTAAGTCGACTGCAGGGCTTAGTTGTAGTTGGCCTTTCTGGGTCCGTGTACGAACTGGTGGCCGTTCACTTTCAGCTTAGCCAACTTCCTGACAATGAGGCATGGGTCTGGATATTCTGTTTTGTTCTTTACGACCTTGCTTATTATTGGAAGCATCGCTTTGGACATGAGATCGCTCTATTCTGGGGGTCTCATGTATCTCATCATCAAAGTGAAGATTTTAACCTCGGCACAGCGCTGCGCCAAACCAGCATAGATTTCCATAGCTTTCTATTTTATCTGCCTTTTTTTGTTTTCGGTTTTCCCGCTGAAATTTTGTTTACGGTGGTTAGCTTGAACCTGATTTATCAGTTCTGGGTGCACACAGAGCACCTACCAAAACTTGGGCTTTTGGAATCGGTTTTTGTAACTCCCTCAAACCACCGTGTTCATCACGCGCGAAATAAAATCTATGTGGATAAAAACTACGGTGGTGTTTTTATTATCTGGGATCGGTTATTTGGAAGTTTTCAAGATGAACTCGCAGATGAAAAAATTATTTTCGGTCTGCGGAAGCCACTAAATAGTTGGAACCCAGTGTGGGCGAATTTTCATGTATATTGGAGTTTACTGATAGATTTAATCAAGATGTCAGGCTGGAAAAACAAATTGAAACTATGTTTTATGCGACCAGGATGGCAGCCCCAGGGACAAGATTCGAGCTGCAAACTCAAACATCAAGAAATAGATTTAACGAGCCAATTCGATCCTGAAATAAGTGCATTTACTAAGTATTACACTTTCATTCAGTTTGTAATAACGATAATTCTTAGCCTCTACCTATTGCTAAACGCTAACGCCATAATATTCGCAATTAAGCTTGGTTTAGTATTATTTCTAGCGTATTCACTGTGTGTTCATGGCTTTTGTATGGAAGCCAGAACGACAGCAATACAGTATGAACGCATACGTCTAATATTGCTTATCGTTCTGATCCAACTAATTGGACTTTCTCTGCCGATTATCAGCGCGTTAGTGTTGGTTGCTCTAGCATCACTGGTAATGATTGCTCTGCCAGCATTTAAAACTAGCAGTTACCAGAATGCGATTTAGTTAATACCTTCCAGCTCTTCTCTGCGCGCACCAGCTAAAATTCCAGGTAAGGCATAGTTTCCTTCGTGACAGGCATACTCATAAAGAGCTCCTTCAGCCGGTCGTAGAGGGATTTGGGCAGTCCATGGTTGCGAATAGGCCAGCTCGTCCTCGATGGTGAATTCATAGAGAATTTCATCCTCAGCAGTTCGCGTAAAACGTTCTATAACTTTGGCCGTCTGAGGCAAATATAGCGTGTGCTTGATAGCAAAGCGAAAACTTTGCTGGGAATGAAAATTAACTGTTTCCACAACTAAAGTATCACCCTCCCAATAACCAATTGAGTCTCCTAACCAGGGTCTGAAATCATCCCTGAGGTGTTCGGAGTCTAATCTAACTATCCTCGCATCATGATTCATTTCAACCAGAATCATTACATAATTTTCGTTTTGGACAATTTGGTAATGGTTATTATAAAGCACAGGTAGCATGGGCGGCCCTGCGCTCGAACCAAAACCCACCATGCAACGCTCTCCCAAGGGCCGTTGCTCCGGGCCATCAAAGCCACTGTTTTGCCGATATTCGAAGAATGCGCGGCCAGCAGATTCGGTATAAGGAATTTGCCCATTTTCTGGATCAACAATAAAGGAGGTGCGGTATTCCTCGCCAATGCGAGCAAGCCGCTTCCCAGGGTCTATCCAGAACGCATTGTAACCCGCATCTGCATTTCCGTCTGTTGGTGCAGCACGGTTAGGATCACTAGGAGCATCATCTATTGCAGAAAGCACATTAAAATCTGCCGTCCTTTCCATTTCCAACGCTTCTTCCGCGGTGACGACTAACTTCTCCCCTAAATTTGGGTTGCGTTCCAGCGTCGTAATACTAGCGGAAGTCCAGACACCTTGCAGATTAGGCACGCCTGTTTCTGTTCGCGGCACTTGCCAACTGCTTTGTGCTACTGACGCCGATACAAGTAATGTTGTGGCCAATGTGAGTAAAATTTTTACTAACTGAATCTTCATTTTAAACCCCTTCACTTTACAAAAAGCCATTCTTGCAGGTAATTTATAATTCTGACGTTCCTCTATTTTACTGATTTTCTCTACCAATATCATGAAGCTGCATTTAGTTCTATAGTCGATTCAACGGAAATTCCATAATCAATACCCCAGTTTCAGGCACTCTAAGTTCAAACTGCGCCTGAGAAGCTCGCCCCAAAGCTTCAGTAAATGTGGCACCGTCGTCCAGATTGCTAATAACAAAAACTACTTTGCCACTTACGCTAGCCACTGGTGGTAATTTCAAAGGTAGAAAGAGAAATTCCTCATTCTCGCCAAGCATTCCTTGCACCGTTGCTTCCACACTTAAGCCAGTACTAGGAATGCGAGAGCGCACGGCTCTATACAAAGCAACTTCGTTATTGCTGTCAGTTATTCTCAAAAAAACATTTACGTGTCTCGTGAATAACTCTTGATTAGTTACTTTAATGGCCGGTGTAAAAATTGGATAGCTAAATCCAACTTCAATAATGCCGTTGCTAGAACTATCAGTGATTAGTTGATTAGTTAATTGCTCAGCAGACAATCCAATACCTGCTTGCTGGGGCAACAAATATAAAAAGTACAAGAAGCCTGGCAGCAGAGCTGGCAGACAAATGAATACGCCATAGGTAATTGGTCTGCCAGAAAAGATAGGATAAAAAGGATATACCGCAATCAGTGCAGCAAGAATTGCAATACTTAAGACCAAAGCGCGGAATACTAGCGGCTCATTGCCTAGTTGTAGCGCATTTTGAGTAAACAGAAATACTGTAGCAATTGATACGAGAAGAGCGATTAGACTGGTTACAAGCTGGCGGAGGCTAATATTCATAAGCCATTAATTTTTTGAGAATAGGAATTTCAAGAAATTTCCTTGCCCTGAGCTTGTTTGTCTGCATGATAAGAAGAGCGTACCAAAGGCCCGCTCGCTATATGAAGGAAACCCAGAGCTTCGCCGAACTCTCTCAAATCATTAAACTCATCAGGATGAACAAACCTATCAACCCTAAGATGATCCTTACTTGGCTGTAAATATTGACCAAGTGTAATCATATCTACGTTGTGATTTTTCAAATCCTTGAGTACTTCCTTAACCTCATCGATTGTTTCACCGAGACCGAGCATTACTCCAGATTTAGTCATTACATCCGGTTTTCTTCGCTTATAAGCTTTTAACAACTCCAGCGACCATTGATAGTCTGCTCCTGGTCTAGCTTGTTTATAGAGCCGCGGCACTGTTTCAAGATTATGATTGAATACATCTGGCGGCGTTCGCTCTAAAATATCGAGCGCGATGTCGAGGCGACCGCGAAAATCTGGCACTAATACTTCAATTTGAATTTCTGGATTAAGGCGGCGGGTCTCAGAAATACAAGAAGCAAAATGTTGTGCACCGCTGTCTTTTAAATCATCTCTATCGACAGAAGTTATTACTACGTAGGCCAAGCCCATTTCGCTAATTGCGGTCGCCATTTCTAAAGATTCATTCTGATCTAAGGGCTTCGGCTTGCCATGGGCAACATCACAGAATGGACAACGTCGTGTACAAATTTCTCCCATTATCATGAAAGTCGCCGTACCATTGCTAAAACATTCACCGAGATTCGGACAAGATGCTTCTTCACATACTGATGCCAGCTTGTGCTTTCGCAATGTATTCTTAATGTGCGCAATCTTAGGAGACGCTGGAATTTTTACTCGAATCCAGTCTGGTTTTTTTGGTAGCTCAGTTGTAGGAATCACTTTAACCGGGATGCGACGAACTTTATCCGCTCCACGAAGTTTTTCACCCTCAACTAATACGTTACGACGATCGCGCTTGGTCATTTTCATGCTCAATTAAAATGGGAATTACCTGTCACTCTTGATAATAGATCAGATTGCTAATAATGAATCATATAACCCAGCTCGACCAATAGATTATTGCTAAGGGAATTACTTACATCCCGCAACAAGTTTTCCCTTTTCTCTACGAAATCTGCAATCTGTACTACTTCTAAATTTTCGAAACCACAGGGATTGATCTGCGCGAAAGGCTTTAGGTCCATTCCTACATTTAAGCTTAGACCGTGATAGCTCAAACCGTTCTTAATACGTAATCCCAATGCAGCTATTTTAGCATCTTTCACATAGACTCCGGGAGCTTTTGGCTTAGTCCTAGCCTCAATACCAAATTCGCTAAGAGTCCGAAGTACCGCAGACTCAATGGTATCTACTAATTTCCGCACCCCAAATTTGCGCCGCCGCATATTCAATAACAAGTAACAAACCAATTGCCCCGGCCCATGATAGGTGACCTGTCCTCCCCTATCGATTTGCACAACCGGAATATTCCCCGGCTCAAGAATGTGTTCAGCAGCACCAGCTTGCCCCTGCGTGTAGACAGGTTTATGGCTCAGCAACCAAATTTCATCAGCGCGATTAGGTTCGATGTGTTCTGCCAAATACCGCATTGACTTAAACAATGGCTGATATTCTTGTAGGCCAAGTCGCCGGACTATTAATTCGGGAAGTTGTGAATCATGTGCAGGGGGGGTCGCCTTAAACCACTTATAATTGCTTAGTAGCAAATTCTAATCCTGTCAAAATTTACAAAACCATCTTGACGTTACTGATGGCTTTTAAGTCGGCAAAAATACTTTTTAGCTGATCTTCACCAGTAGCAGCAATAGTAAGAGTCACTGCGACATAATTGCGCTGCTTACTTGGGCGGACCTTAATTAAGTCACCGGTAATTTTACCCGTGTAGCGTTCTATAGCGTGAATAATTTCTTGCTGAAAACTTTCACTGGCAACACCAATTACTTTGATTGGATAAAGACAAGGAAATTCAATTTTCGGCATTTGAGGATCACCATTCGCTGCCTCATTGCTCGCATCATTGTCACTCACCATTTAATTTCTATCAGCCTGAGAACATATCGCTGAATAGCAGGGTAATCCAATCGATAAACCGTTTAAATACACCACCACGATCTACCGCTTGCATCGTGACTACCTCACCTTGAAAAATTATATCATTGTCCAGAGTCACATTTACTACACCCATAATTTGTCTATCTGACAAAGGTGCTCTTATTACTTCGTCAACATCAACGGATGCTGTCATTGACTCAGCCTGCCCACGGGGTATGGTGATGTACACTTCTTCCTCGATACCTAAATCAACTGCATTTTGTCCACCTGACCATACTGGCACATTAGTCAACACTTGATCAGCATCATAAAGTTTATGAGTTTCGAAATACCGAAAACCATAAGTCAAAAGTTTCTGCGTTTCAATGGCCCTTGCTTCTTCGCTGGCAGTGCCCATAACGACGGAGATCAACCGCATTCCATCACGCTCGGCCGAAGAAACTAAACAATAACCAGCAGCATCCGTCCATCCTGTTTTCAATCCATCAACATTGCGATCACGAAATAAAAGTGTGTTGCGATTGGTTTGTCGAATATCGTTATAAGTAAATTCCCGCTCTGAATACATAGGATAAAAATCACTATGTCGATTGATTGTTGCTTTTGCCAGAAGCGAAAGATCCCGCGCTGACATGGTGTTGTAGTAAAGCTCAGTATCTAGGCCGCTGGAGTTCATGAAAAATGATTCAGTCAACCCCAAGACTTCACCATACTGATTCATCATATCGGCGAAAGCTTCTTCACTACCGGCGATATGCTCCGCCACGGCAACACTAGCGTCGTTACCTGACTGGATAATAATCCCGCGCAGCAGATCTTCCATACTTACCTGGGTATCCACCCCAACAAACATTTTGGACCCTTCCATTCGCCAAGCTTTTTCACTTATATGAACTTCATCATTCAAACTAAGATTGCCACTAATTATTTCTTCAATGGCAATATAAGCAGTCATGATTTTCGTCAGACTTGCAGGAGGTAATGGTTCATCTGCATTCTCTTCAACGATAATGTGACCAGTTCTCGCATCTAGAAGGATATAGCTTGTGGCTGAAATATCTGGCGCTCGCGGGATAATTGCTGGAGCGGCAACAGAAAAATTTCCAAAAATAATTACCAAGAAGCTCAGCGATAAATTTTTAAATAGATTCACTCGGCTTAAAAAGAATCGAATGCAATGTGTCTCTAATGACATATAGATTTCCGTCTAAATAAAATGTGTTGCCTTACTAGGAGGGCAGTTCAAAATTACAACTGATCAAGGCCTGAGAACTACTCTGTAATAGTGTACGGGCTTCCCAGATTTGCGGCAACAACACTTTGGGTGATTTGTTGAATTTCGCTTGGATCATTAACTGGACCCACTCGAACTCGATGGAGTACTCCTTTACTTTGACTATCTACTGAGCGAATAAATACTGGTCGATCTGTCATCAATCTCAATCTATCTGATAAGTCTCTGGCTGCGCTTAACTCAGAAAATGCCCCTACTTGTAAATAATGTTCAGACTGACTATTAAGACTAAGCGGCTCACTATTGCTCACCTGACGGCGCACTACAGGACCGTTCTGTTCATAGCCTGGGACCACAATAGATTCCAACTGCACTCTAGCCGTCCCTCGACCGGCATATCCGAGTTTCATTGCTGCCGCATAAGAAAGATCCACTATGCGGTCACCGTGAAATGGTCCTCGATCATTTACGCGGACAACAATACTTCGGTTGTTATCGAGATTAGTTACCCTCATAAAACTTGGAATAGGCAATGACTTATGAGCGGCTGATACTAAATACATATCGAAGATTTCCCCATTAGAGGTTTTGTGTCCATGGAATTTTTCGCCATACCACGATGCGACACCAACTTCGTTATATCCTTCTTCTGTAGGTAGAACGTTGTAGGTCTTGCCAAGCACAGTATAGGGGCTTCGATTGCCTGCTATGCCACGATTTAATGGTTGAGGGATAACTTCAGGAATGGCAGACACATCGACGTCTCTATTCGGCGCTCGATCCTGGGAAATACTATAGCGCCCTGCATCGGGATTGGTTACACCTGACGAAGTTGGAGTGGTACTGCAGGCTGTGATGGCCAACAAGACAATAGCTGTTACAAATTTTATGATAATTTTACTCATCGACTTCCCATTTCATTAATGGACAAGTTCAGCATAATTCGAGCATCTAAATATTTCTCTGCTGGTTTCATGCTTCGCACCTACTCAGCAGAGTTCAAATCCAGGTCGGAATTCTAAAGCCTTAATTTTAAGAAGCCTCTGAAGAATAACGTCCGAAATACCAATAGTTTTAACCCCTATAGGCTCAATTTAGGGACGTTTTTCTGCAATTCGACCGTATTGTGCCCAATAAAATAGGGAATTGAATATATTACTCATATATTTCAATTAGTTATGTCTTATTAGCGGTTTTGTGTGTTTGAATGGACATAAGCAGCCCAAATCCAATAAATAAAGTCACAATAGACGTACCACCACGACTAATTAACGGTAATGGCAGACCGATCACCGGCAACAAACCTGAAACCATGGCCATATTGACAAACACATAGAAGAAAAAAGTAAGCGTAATACTGCCGGCCAACAGTCTACTAAACATATCCGTGGCAGCAAAAGCGATGACACATCCACGCATTAAAACAAACAAATACAAGGCAATTAAGAACATAACACCGAGTAAACCAAACTCTTCAGCGAGCACGGCTAGAATAAAATCGGTATTGCTTTCCGGGATGAAATCCAGATGAGACTGTGCCCCCTCACCGTAGCCCTTCCCATAGATACCACCTGAACCTATGGCTATTTGCGACTGGATAATATTGTAACCAGCACCTGTCGGGTCGCGATAGGGATCAAAGAAAGTAAGTATTCTGTTTTTTTGATGCTCCTGAGCGAGAAACAAAAACCATGCGGGAGACGCCAGCAACAAAGCAGTAAAACCCATAATCACAATGCGCCATCGGATTCCTGCCAGCAGTACAACAAAGACTCCAGACATCACCACCATGATTGCAGTGCCAGTATCATTCTGAACAACGATCAATGCAGCCGGCACCATAATCATAATTGCTGCCCAAAATACATGCTTGAAGCGAGGTGGGAGTGGCCGACTGGCCAGGTACCAGGCCATCAACATCGGCACGACAAATTTCATTAATTCAGATGGTTGAAAACTGGGCAGACCTGGAAGATCTAGCCAGCTTCGCGCTCCATTTGCTTCAACTCCGACCGCTAAAACCACCAATAACAAACCCAGGCCTACCGCATAAATTGACGGTGCCCATTGACGAAAGAGATGTACATTGAATTGCGCCACAATGAACATCACCACAAAACCGATGAGCATTGTGAGGGATTGCCTTTGCACTATAGCCTCATCACCATCACTTGCACTCCAAAGCACAAATAAACCGAAGCAGCAAAGTAGTGTAATACCTACAAGAAGAGGTGGATCAGTGTGTATGAGTCTCCAGAGAGTTCTATACCTACTTCTTCTATTGTCCAGCCCGGCAGACTGTCGAATAAAATCTTGATTAATCATAAGGCTGTGATTCACTAGTTCCGGAATCAACTGAGGAGGAAGAGCCAGCAGAGGTTTCTACATTACTCAAAGTTGTCTCGGCAAGAAGAGGCTCAGTATTCGTATCAATTGCTGCAAAATCTAATTGCAGAATATCGATTAAATACTTGTCAATCACTTGTTTCGCAATAGGTCCGGCAACACTGCTGCCATGCTCACCATTCTCAACAAATACGGCGACGGCAATTTGCGGAGCTATGTTAGGGTTCTGAGCAGGAGCGAATGAAATAAATAAGCCATGATCTTTATTCAAATCAGAAACTATAATATCTGTACTCTGTAAAACGTCTTGGCTGATACCTACCACTTGAGCAGATCCAGATTTACCAGCCATTTTATATGGCATGTCTCTGTCTGCCTGCGCTATCGCTTCAAAGGCGGTCCCATAATCCCTAAATTGATCTGAATATGGACGGTGAACAACCATGGTCATAGCTTCTTCTATATAGCGCCAGTAATCCGGATCATCTACCATTACATCGGGCACTGGGTCTTCATTTAGTGGCACGTACTCTTGCCCTTCAACTTCTTTCAACATACGTGGTTGAACTACTTTCCCTTTATTGGCGACTATTGCTGCGGCTGTAGCCAGCTGCAGTGGTGTTGCCCACATATAACCCTGACCGATAGAAGAATTGATAGTATCACCTGGATACCAAGGCTCCCCTCGAGATGCTCTTTTCCATTCTCGTGATGGCAGCACGCCGGTTCGAGCATACCTTATGTCCAGCGCGAAATTTGCACCAAAACCAAATTGAGCCATGAAGTTGTGAATCGTATCGATACCCATTCGATTACCGAGATCGTAAAAGAAAGTATCACAAGACTGATAGATGGCCTTCGCCAAGTTGGTGTGACCATGACCTCCCCCGATAGCAGTACGCAAGGTGTAGTCACCCCACCGATAAGAAACTCCAGGCAGTCGAAAATATCCCGGGTCTTCTATGGCGAATTCATAATCAACTAATCCGTGCTGGAGGCCCCCCAAACCCAAAAAGGGTTTAACGGTGGACCCTGGAGGATATGGATTGGTAGTCCGATCAAATAAGGGAGTATTAATCTCATCTGTCACCAATACTGAATAATCTTTACTACTTATTCCGGTAACGAATAGGTTGGGATCAAAGCCTGGCTTACTGACCATTGCGAGTATGCCGCCAGTGGCAGGATCGATAGCGACTACTGCTCCGCGAAAATCTCCCAACGCAGCCTCTGCTGCGATTTGCAATTGCCCATCCATATGAAGAGTAAGGCTCTTTCCTGCAACGGGATCGGTTCTATCCAGTCTCCGCATAACCTGTCCCATATTGTTCTTTTCTACAAGTTCGTATCCAACTATACCGTGAAGCAAGTCTTCATAGGTTCTTTCAATACCGGTTTTGCCGATGTGGTTAGTACCACCGTAATTTTCTTTTTGGTCATCTGTCAGGTCATTTAATTCGTCTCGATTTATTTCCGAGACATAGCCTACGGAATGCGCGGTTAAATCTGCCAGAGGATAATGGCGAACAAATTGTGGCTCGATCGCGACCCCTGTTAAGAGGTGGCTATTGACTGCAATCTTAGATTTTTCTTCATCGGTGAGTACATAGCGCAGCGGTACCGAAGAAAAAGGTACCCGATTTCGCTCCATTCGATTATTAAATTGGTCAATGTCATCGGTGGTCAATCGGATTAAGGTACTTAAATATTCCAAAGTCACGTCGATATCTGCGACCTGCTCTTTAATCACCGTAAGGTTAAAGATTGGCTGATTGTCGGCTAATAATTGACCATTACGGTCAAATATTAGCCCTCTGG
>Ga0209089_10003673_pt1 | contig 13024 bp, 15 predicted proteins | sample ArcticOcean_MG_C_FD_187431 | JGI IMG/M metagenome (GOLD analysis project Ga0209089, IMG submission 187431) | Marine microbial communities from western Arctic Ocean - ArcticOcean_MG_CB2_150 (SPAdes) (version 2) | ecosystem: Environmental > Aquatic > Marine > Oceanic | place: Arctic Ocean: Canada...
ACTCAAACGGACTTTTCATCAGGCCTCCGACCGAGTTTGCAAAAAAACCGGTGAACCGATCGAAACCTTCGAGCGTTTGACCGTCTCGCTTGGCCAGGGCCGGTTTGTAATCCCAAGTATCCACTTGACTGGGACCTCCGTTCGTAAATATCCATATGACCGATTTCGCCTTAGGCGCAAAGTGAGGGTGCTTGGGTGCTAGTGTTCCTTGGCCCGCCAAGCCTTCTTGCTGGAGCAGACTCCACAAACCAAGTGAACCCATACCCATCCCGCACCGCTGCAACATCGCCCGACGAGTCAGTTTCTTAATCTCTCTAATTTTGTCCATTAGTTAACATAACTAAATTCGAGGGTCATTTCAGTCCGTGTTGGCAGGGGTTTTTGAACAATCAAATTGTTGGTGCCACTTCTGGTGCCACTTTTTTGAGGCCATCGGTGGCACCGCGATACTCAGCCAGCCCGTCCCGCTCGATGTTGGTGCAGACCGAAAGCCTGCCCCTGACCTCTGAAAATGTAATCCACCAGACTTCATTGCGCGGAATTAGTACCAAGGCGAAATAGCTACAATCGGCCTCTGAGTAAAGCTTAGAGGCGCTTAAATTACCCCTCTGAGTGACCGGCTCGTATGCTTTCGGTTCAGCCATCAACCCTTAGTTTTTAAGGCTGAAGGCATTTTGCGGCAACAGTTAAAACGCCTTGAAAACTGTGCTCAACGGGATGACAGTCGGCTCACCATGAAATCACAGCTGATCGCAATCGTCGCAGCCCTGCTGGTTGTGGGGTGTGGTGAGTCGGCTCCAGATATGTCTATTCATGACGCTGCAAAACTTGGAGACACTTAAGCCGTCAGCCAACATTTGGATGCTGGTGCGGATGTAAATGTGAAGAATGATTTTGCATGGACTCCTTTGCATCTTGCGGTAAAGGAACGCAGAACAGAAACTGTAAAACTGTTAATCAGCAAAAATGCGGATGTGAATGAGATAGCTCAGGGTGAAACTCCATTAGATATGCTACGTTCGGCAGGGCTGGTTAAGGAAACAGAGGCGATATCCAAACTCCTCCGCAAACACGGCGGCAAAACGGGTCAAGAATTGAAAGCTGAAGACAAATGAAACACCTCCTCCTCACAACAATCGCAGCCGTGTTGGTGGGGTGTGGCAAAGCATCAGATATCTTAATTCACGAAGCTGCGGTAGACGGAAACATCGAAGCATTCAAACAACACATCACTGCCGGTGTGGATTTGAATGCGTAGGATAAATAAGGCTACAGCCCTCCTTTGCATGAGGCTATAACCGTTATCTTCGCGTAAGAAGAACTTAGAGCTAAATGAAATCATTTCTGATCAAAATCCTGTGTTTGGGGTTCGGAGCGGTCTTCGCAACCGCCGAGGAACCCGTTCCAGTTGAGGTAGCACACGATTTCATCCAATCCCACTGCATCAATTGCCACAACGATCGCAAGCAAAAGGGCGACATTAATCTGGAACCATTGATTCATGACGCCGCATCTGTTGATCTGGAACTACTGGTCTCCGTCTTTGAGCAACTCGATCTCGAGGAGATGCCTCCCGAAGATGAGGAGCAGCCCACAATGGATGAAAAATCAAAGATGCTGGCGTTCTTGAATGCCGCGATCAAAGCCAGCGGTTCCTCGACCATTGATAAGAAAGCGCTGCCAGGCTATGGAAACTACGTCGACCACAAGGCGCTTTTCGAGGGTGCCCTCTCGGACTCAGCATCCGCGCCGCCGCCACGTATCTGGCGCTACAGTCCGGAAAGCTATTCCGAAAGAGTCAATCGCATTGTAGGCCACGATGTAGTCAAGTTTGTGCCCGTTGCCACCTTTCCGGTGCCTCAGAAGGGGCTCCAACATCCCGCCTTCCCCTACAAAGGCACGGCGCATACTGCTAAGGACTATGCGAACATTCATGACTTCGGGTTGACCGAAACGGAGCTCCTGATCGGACTGGCAGAGGAACTCTCCGCTGCGCAATTCAACTCCGGGTCCCTACGCGGTTACCACAACCTGCCGCCAGGCGACGCCGAATGGAAACGACTTCTCGACGACCAATTCAGAAAGCTCTACAGCAGAACCCCTACGGACACCGAACGACGATCGCTTTTCGATTTACAGATGAGCGTCGCGGAGACCTCCAGCATTCAAACCGCCAATCAGACGATGATTTCGGCGACCTACCTTCGTCCTGAATCGCTCTTTCGCTTCGAGATAGGCAACACCACGTCAAGGGCTAGTGACCGAGCGCCTCTCTCGCCGCTGGAGTATGCCTATGTCGTGGGATATGCACTCAATCGTGCCGGTCCCACGCCAGAGATCGTAGACAAGTTTGAAAGCTACGAAAGCAAGAGTAAACCCAATCTGAAGGGCCTGATTCGCCCCTTGTTAGAATCCGAGGAAGCCCACCGACGGATCATGCGTTTCATGGACGAATACTTTGAGTATGGCTATGCCGCTTATGTCTTTAAGGACAAGCACCATCGACGCTATCGTCCTGGCTGGCTCATTGAAGATGCAGAGAGATTCATTTCCAGAATCGTCAAACAAGACCGTAATGTCCTGAAAGAATTGTTAACCTCGAGCGAGTTTAACGTAAGAGGAGCATTCAACACCAAATCTGCTCCGAAGTGGTTTCAAGATGAAACCAACGGACACCTTTATTATCACGCCATCTACAATCTAGAGAAAGAGGATCTCGGCAAAGACCCTGAGTGGCGCGACTTCCAAAAAAAACGTGCTGGTATTTTGACGCATCCAGCCTGGCTTCTTGCTTTTTCTGACAACACCAAGAATCACGCCATCCAGCGAGGGCGATGGATTCAGACCAAGCTCCTGGGAGGCGTCATCCCGGACACCCCTGTCGAAGTTGATGCTAGATTCCCAGAAGATCCTGCGCTAACGCTAAGAGAAAAGATGCTGGTGGTTCGCAAAGAGGAATGCTGGAGATGCCACCAACGTATGGATCCCCTGGGACTGCCATTCGAGCAGTATAACCTGTGGGGAATGCATCGAACTACTGAACTGGATCGCCCTGTCGACACCACCGGCGAATTGAACGGCGAGGCGGTCGGAGATCCAATCGAAATGCTGCATCGGCTCGCCGATTCGAAACACGTACACCAAGTCTTCTTGCGGCACGTTTTTCGCTTTTTTAGTGGCCGCAATGAAACGCTAGGCGACGCCAAAACCCTGCGTGACATGGAGAGCGCCTATTATAAAAATAAGGGCAGCTTAAAAGGGAGCCTTCTCGAGCTTCTCGTATCCGATTCCTTTATCCATCGTCAAAAATTGCCACCAAAAAAATAATCTACTGTTATGGAAAAGAAAGCCTTCTCTAACAAGTCTGCCGAGAGCAGTCATGCTAGGCTATATAGCCGACATGAATTTCTGCGAGGCCTGAGTTTGTCAGCTGCCGGATCCGTTCTCCTCAATCCGCTAGTCGGGAAACTTTCAGCGGAGGTTGAAGGTCGTTCGCAGCCGACCCGCTTACTCTTCGTCATGGAAGGAAATGGTTGCCCACCCAATCAGGTGCATCCAACAAACCTAAACCTGACTCCCATTGGTAAGCGTCAACAAACAGTTGAAGAATCTTTCCAAGCCGAGGATCTCCCCAATGCCTTGAAGCCGGTCTCGGACTACGCGGACCGGATGCTCATCTTGCAGGGGATCTCCGGCCGCATTTGCGGCGGTGGCCACTCGACCTATTTCGGAGCACTCGGCTGTTTCAATACAAGAGAAGGTAAACACGTTCTCGGCCCTACTCTGGATTACGAACTTGGTCGCCATAACGAGACGCTTTTCAAGAACATCTCTTTAGGGATCTCGCAAAGATCCCATCTGGATATTGTCTTCAACAGTTCAGCGGCAGGTGCAAACAATCCAATTGGGACCATCTGCAATCCACAGACTGCCTATAAGCGCATGTTTTCGCCCATCGGGGACCAGAAGAACCTGGCAGTCAAAACGCATCTCCTAGATTACGTGAAGGACGATATTCGATCTGTGAAGAGACGGCTGGGCTCAGTTGAAAAAGACAAACTGGATCGCTACCTTTCAGCCTACGAAGAGATCGGCCAGCGCCATTCCGCCATTGCCGATCTGGATCCCGAGGTGAAGAATCGCATCGATCCCATCACTGAAAAATACCGCTCTAGCAATCCAGTCGACCGCCTAGAATGTCATTTCGAACTCGCCACCTCAGCCCTAGTTACAGGGCTCACCAACGTCGCCACCATTGCTTCAGGAGTCGGTCATCAGGATTTTTCCATCGTCTTCGACAAGCTCGGCGTCGGCCTTGAGAAACACTCCATCGGACATGCCCTCTACAACAAGGAACCGGTGGCGATCGAAGCCTCAGAGAAAATCCGCACGTTCCACTTCGAGTTGATCGCCCGCATGCTGAAAAAATTGGCCAGCATCCCGGAGGGTGACGGGACCATGCTCGACAATACACTCGTTGTTTACCTCAGCGATGCTGCCAACGAACACCATACCAAATGCGACGAGTGGCCTTATGTGATTCTTGGCGGAAATCCCCGAATGAAGCTGGGCGGGCGCTGCCTCACTTACGCTGATTTTGAAAACAAAGGCCATCGCACGGTCAACGCTATCCACAACACGCTGCTTCATTCATCGGGGCACCCCGTGAATGACTTCGGGTTCAAGATTCCAGGCCTGGATCACGGCGTCCAAGAAGGTCCACTCAGCGAAATCTTCATATGAGCTGCTACAGAATTATCAGCGCATTGTTCCTCGCCGTCCTCCTCTGCTCGCTCATGGCCGACGAGAAACCATTGATACTGCGTGGTCAGATCGACGGCAAAGCATTCTCCGAGGTTGGCAGACTCTACGTCGACAATGACAGATTGATCCATTTCAGGACAGACCAACGCCTCTACTACTTTTCTCATATGTATTATATCTGGGACGCGCTAACCAAGGCGGGCGTTGTCGCGGATGGCAAGATCGTTCACCATGATCCCATCCGGATCACCGGTAACTATTCCAAGGCTGCCTACGTTTACAATTTTCTGGAGGAACCGGCGCTCCGCGGTAGCCAGATCGTCTGGATTGACCGCGTCGAGAAAGTCGAGAGCTTGCCCGAGATGGAAGAGGCCTTCAGTTACCTCTTTGATGGCAAAAGCCTCCAAGGTTGGTCCGCGACTTCGAATTGGCAGATAGCGGATAAAGCCTTCTCTTGCTCGCCCCCCTCAACTCGGGTCGCCGAACAATTAATGAGCCACTCCAGCCACACCAATTTCGAACTCTCCTTCGAGTATCGGGGATCTTGGGGCACATCCGCGAGTCTTTTGCTTCGAGCCAACAAGAAGGGAGATGGAATCTCTCTCAGCCTTGATCATATCGACGAAGGCACGGTCGGCTTTCCCAAGTCCGCCGCTGGTGCCTCCCGGCCCTACTCCTTGCACGAAAACCGTGAGAAACGAGGTGTCGGCGCAACCACGAACTATCATATTCAATATGAGGGACGCCCTTCCCATGATGCTGTGGCCCACAACAAGCTGCTCGAATGCGCCCAACTGAGTGAGTTTCTCAGGGAATGGGACGGTGGTTTTTGGAACATTGTCAGAGTGCGCTGCGTCGGAGCTGATCCGGAAATCACCCTCTGGATTAATGGTTTCCTAATCAGTAAGTTTAAGGCGAACACGGTTGTCCTACGAGAGAAGAATCCTGCTCACATCGGCGCCATCGAGAACTACGAAGTACATCCCTCAGGAGGCATCGGGTTTGCAGTACACTCCATGAAGCACGAGAAACCTGAGTTCCTACTGCGCGAGGTGCGCGTCATGAAGCTGGATAAGAATTGAACAACCGGTAGTCGCCAATGGTGCGGATTTGAATGCGAAGGGTAAGATTGGCGGAACGTCTTTGCATCTTGCGGCTCATAGCGGTCAAAAGGAAATCGTCGAACTGCTTATCGCAAACGGTGCGAATATGAATGCAAAAATAGAGGTAGGTAAATGGAAAGACCAAACATCACTATCTCTGGCCATCCAAAATAACCAAACCGAAACCGCCGCACTCCTCCGCAAACACGGCGGCAAGACTGGTGAAGAACTGAAAGCTGAAGGCAAATGAAACACCTCCTACTCACAACAATCGCAGCCGTGGTGCTGGTAGAGTGTGGTGAGTCGGCATCAGACATCTCAATTCACGAAGCTGTTATTAAAGGGAATGTAGGAGCCGTTAAACAGCACTTGGCTGCTTATGCGGGCTGTGTTGACCTTCGAGGATTATTACTTTACCCACAACCCACTTGACTCGTAATTTGACACGGCCCTTTTTGACAGCATCATGGCAAGACTTGCTGCTGTTGAATTGGCGTGTTGATCCCCGATTGCTTCAACATTATTTACCGGAGGGGACTGAATTGGATTCGTTTTGTGGGGAGCATTTTGTCAGCCTTGTTGGATTTCGTTTTTTGAATATGGCAGTCAAAGGTGTACCGGCGGTGGGATTTCGCGATTTCCCAGAAGTGAATCTTCGTTTTTACGTGTGCCGAAATACGGGCGGAGACGTTCGGAGGGGCGTGGTGTTTATCCGTGAAATGACGCCTCATCGATTGGTTGAGTGGGTTGCACAGCGTTTCTACAACGAACCGTACAGAACATTGCCCATGCGTTATCAGATAGAAGAGCAATGTGTCAGTTACGAGTGGAAACTGGACGGGCGATGGCAGGGGATGTCAACTCAACCAAGCGGTGAATGGAATGAACCTCCTTCCAATTCAAACGACACGTTTTTTATCGAACACTATTGGGGCTACAGCCGGCAACGCGATGGAGGGACGCTGGAGTACGAGGTGACTCATCCCAAGTGGAGAGTGCGCTTGGCCAAGCTTATCCAGTTCGATCCTTGCTTGGCCAAACTGTATGGTTCGGAATGGGAGGAGGTACTCAGCGTCGAGCCGGAGTCGGTTGTATTGGCGGAGGGGTCGGAAGTTGCGGTGTTTCCCGGCCGCAGGATTTAACTGCCCAATGAACCACCTCCTACTCACAACAATCGCAGCCGTGGTGCTGGTGGGGTGTGGGTCGAGTTTAGATATTCACGAAGCTGCTAATACTGGAAACATCGAAGCCGTCAAACAGCACTTGGCCGCTGGTGCGGATGTTGAATTAAAATGTGTGAACTGTGGCGGCACAGTATTAGGTCATGCAGCTAAATACGGTCACAAGGAAATCGCCGAACTGCTTATCGCCAAAGGCACGGAGGTGAATGCGAAAGATGAGGATTCATGGACCCCTTTGCATTTAGCGGTTCATGGAGGTCACACCGAAATCGTTGAACTACTAATCGCCGCAGGTGCGGATGTGAATGCGAAGATGGGTGATGGACAAACTCCTTTGCATCAGGCGGCTTTAGGTGGTCACAAGGAAGTCGCCGAACTGTTTATCGCCAAAGGTGCGGATTTGAATGCGAAAGATAAGAAAGGTTTCACTCCTTTGCATGGTGCGGCTTTTGCCGGTCACAAGGAAGTCGCCGAACTGCTTATTGCCGCTGGTGCGGATGTGAATGCGAAGGATGAGGGTGGCGTGACTCCTTTGCATGGTGCGGCTTCTTGGGGTCACGAGGAAGTCGTCGAACTACTGATCGCCAAAGGTGCGGACGTGAATGCGAAGGGTGATGGCGGAATTACACCACTGGATATTGCTGCTGATCCATCTAACCCGAATGTCTCCACAGAAACCGCCGACCTCCTCCGCAAACACGGCGGCAAGACGGGTGAAGAATTGAAAGCTGAAGGGAAATGAGGACTGTATCAAGACGAGCTTTTACTCTTATTGAACTTTTGGTAGTAATCGCAATCATAGCGATTCTCGCAGGATTACTTTTGCCAGCTTTGGCAAAAGCGAAATCTCAAGGAAAACGTATCGCTTGTAGTTCTAACCTTAGGCAATTGGGTTTATTCTTTTCAATGTACACGGGAGATAACGACTCCCGTTTTCCGGATTGCCGTGAACTAAAGTTGATTCTTCCTGGAGGATATCGGCCTTGGTCTAGTTGGCCCAAATCAGACCCACGTTCCGGGTGGGCGGCTCATGTATTGAAAACATACAACTCCCAACATAAGACGTGGATTTGCCCAGCTATCCTCAATACAACTCTTATAAATTATCCACAATCAAAGCAACATTTTGATATTGGAGAAGAGAAAATGGGTTACTCAACATATTGGATGTGGCGGTTTGACCGACCAGATGATGATATTCCACTTGATAATTTCTGGGGAAAAACAGAAAGCCAGATAATAAGAGATTTGATTCAGGTAAACAACCCATTCATCGGTGTCCCTAGCGGGAGTTCTGATGTGGAATTGATTGTAGATGTTTATTATCCATCAACAATTAAGAGTCTTGCCGAAGAAATTAGTGGTTTCGCGGTGCATTCTGACGGTAGAAACCGATTGATGCTTGATAACCATATCGATTTTAAGCACGATAAAAGAGTTTTTAAAAACTGATGGCGATCAAAAATGGAGCAAAGTAAATGAAGAATTGAAAGCTGAAGGGAAATGAAACACATACTCACAACAATCGCAGCCGCGCTTCTGGTGGGGTGTGCCTCAACTAAAAGCCTCAATTTTTCTACCATTTCCATTGGCATGAATAAAGAGAAGGTCATTGCCTTGAAAGGAGAACCATTCCGGGTCGCGGCCATGGACGGGTTAGAATATTTTATTTACAGAGGCTTTGATAAGGAAATCTTTAAACCTAATGGGTTCAGTGTCTATGAAGCTTTTATTCGATTCAAAGATGGCAAGGTAGATGCCTATGGAAGATTAGATGATTTCGATAGCACGAGGCACAAAGAATTGTTGATCAAGAAAGCTGAAGGGAAATGAAACTACTACTCACAACAATCGCAGCCGTGGTGCTGGTGGGGTGTGGTAATCCAGAAGCAGACCGTGTGCTACTTGATGCTGTCAAGGTGTTTCCAGGAAACGTCGAAGACGTCAAACTACACTTGGCTGATGGTGCGGATGTGAATGCGAAGGGTTATCGCGGCCGCACTCCTTTGCATCTTGCGGCTGGTAATGGTCACAAGGAAATCGTCGAACTGCTGATCGCCGAAGGTGCTGATATAAATGCGAAGATGGAGGATGACCGAACACCGCTAGATTGGGCCATCGAGTTCAAACACACCGAAATCGCCGACCTTCTCCGCAAACACGGTGGCAAACATGGAACGATTCATGGTGTGGCTCGCGGTGGTGACATCGAAGCAGTAAAGGAGTTCTTGGCTGCTGGTGCGAATGTGAATGCGAAGGATGATGAATTCGGAACGACTCCTCTGCATCTGGCGGTTCAGGAAACGCACAAAGAAATCATCGAACTGCTAATTGCCAAAGGTGCGGATGTGAATGCAAAGCAGAGAAATGGCGACACACCGCTAGAATTGGCCATCAGTAATGATAAAACCGAAACCGCCGACCTCCTCCGCAAACCGGCGGCAAGACGGGTGAAGAATTGAAAGCTGAAGGGAAATGAACCACCTCCTACTCACAACAATCGCAGCCGTGGTGCTGGTGGGGTGTGGGCCGTCGGTTCCAGACATCTCAATTCACGAGGCTGCCAAGGCAGATAACATCGAAGTCGTTAAATATCACTTAGCTGCTGGCGTGGATGTGAATGCGCCGGATGTGATTAAAAGGACTCCTTTGGCTTATGCGGCTAGTGAAGGTCACAAGGAAATCGTCGAACTGCTTATCGCTAAAAGCGCGGTGTTCCGCGCCGACAAAAATTGATCTTTTGAAGAGTTGCTCGAGGTTAAACGTCAGCCAATCAATGGCACTTCTGGAAATCACAATTTAATGCATGCAAAAACCAAATAACCTAGGAGTCTGTCGGGTTTTGAACCGGCCCGAGGGTTTGGTAGCTTCAATCCATAGGTTCACGATTTGTATCGGTAGACCGGGAAACGCCAATGCTGTTGCCACCCGACCTGCGGGATTGGGTGCCCAAATCAGATTCGGGTCCATTGCTAGGAAATTCCTTTTGCCGGCCGCCCTGGATGGCGGTTCGGGAGGCGGGGAAGGTGGGGGTGCAGGAGGACGTTGCTGAGCGCAGAATGAAGGAACACCGCGATGACTTATCTTTCCCAAAACCTGACCATCCTCCGCACGGCCTTCTTGGCTGGTTGCCTGTTACCCCTGATCGCCTTGGCTCAGCCCAAGGACGCGAAGTAAAAGGTCCTGATTGGCGGCAAAACGACTGCTAGGATGGGGGAAATCAAAGATCAGTATCTTGTGTGAATTTTTGAGCATGAACTAGGGCAGGTGCCCATTCTCCCCTTGCCCTGGCGCATCGCCTCCCCTATTTTCCAAGGAGTTATGAACACACGCCATTACATTTCTCCCCCTCCGCTCCGGTCCAAAGGCGGCTTCAAGGCCCTCCCGCCAAAAGCAAATTCCTAGCAGTAATATTATGAAACGTCGCGATATTTTGAAAACCGCTGGCTGCATACTTTTCCTGCCGTCTCTTGAGAGTTTCGGGAAGAATCGATCTGCCCCGGCCGAAGCTGATGTCAAACGGCTTTTCTGTGTTAGCATGGGCTACGGCTTGTTCACCGACGTCCTGCCGCAGACTGATGGTGCGGACTACGCATTCAGCGACCACATGGAGCCTCTTAAAAAACACAGAGACCATTTCACGCTCTATTCGAAAATGAAGTTTGGAGGGAACCATGAAAATGACCACAGGTGCTTTGTCGGAAACACCACGACGAACCCGGACTCTCTGGACCAACTTGTAGCGGACCACGTTGGACATTTAACCCGCGTCAGAAACGTGGTCACTTTCATCAGCCATGCCCATCACCACATCGTTGCTTCCTGGCGTAACAGGCTGCCCATTACGCCAATTCAATCGACGAGGGTGCTGTTTGAAACTCTCTTCGCCAGGACTGACAGGAAGACGGAGGAGCGACTACTGGCGAATAAGAAGAGCGTCCTTGACGGTTCCCTTGAGGAGGCGAAATCACTGATGGCACGGGTCTCGGGCCGGGACAAGCAGAGACTGGAAGAGTATTTCGCGGCATTACGTGAATCGGAGCAGGAACTCAACAAATCCATCGAGTGGCTCAGTCGATCTCGCCAGGATGTCGAATTCCCTGTCGCCCCTTCATTTGAGAATGAATTCCTCGCAACCGATGTTGACAAACAAAGATTCCTGACAAACCCACGTCAGATTCAACGCGGTATTGCATTCGACATGATTTACAAGGCCTTCAAGTTCGATGTCACACGCGTGGTCAATTTCTATATGACAGGACTCGACAATGATCATCACATCACGACGCACAACGTACCCAAATCCGAGGAAGCACGCACAAGTCTGACGAAATATGACTCCTCGTTCTTTTCACTGATGGCAAACTTCTACGACAAGCTCTCCAGCACGAGAGTCGAATCCGGAGGCACGCTGATGGATGAGACGATCACCGTCTCCACAGCAAACAACAGCGTGAGCCAGAAAATGGGGCCTCACAACGGGAATGAAATCCCGGTATTCGTTGCGGGCGGAAAATTCGCAAATCACGGCGGCCATATCATTCGCAAAGGCGAGACGACCTGCGATATCTACCTCTCAATACTTCAGCAATTTGGCATCGAACAAGGCCGGTTCGGCAATAGCAAGAAGATCATCGAGTTGTGACATCATATTGAATCACAGAATCACAAAGGTTGCAGCGTTTCTGCTGCTGTTTGCCGATGCCCATGCTTCGTGCAGCATTGCAGATGATCGGATGCAATCACAGCATTTCTTCAATACGTTTTGCGTTTCCTGTCACGGAATGGAAAAGAGTAAGGCTGACCTCCGTCTGGATCAGATTGACGTGCAGCAATGGAACGACCCAAGTCTGTTGAATGATATCTATACGGCAATCGAATCTGGCGAGATGCCGCCGGAAGATGCACCGAAATTTCCAGAACCCGATCAGTTCAAAGCATTGCAGAAGGTATTGCGCAATCAACTGCACCTACTCGCAGAAAAGCAGAAACCAGGAATGCTGAAACGGTTGAGTCGAGTCGAGTATCAAAACACGGTAAATGATGTCTTTGGAAGCGACTTCTCACTGCTCGACCGGCTGCCACTTGACAACATCGAAGCTGGCTTTAATAACAACGCCGACAAGCTGCACATGTCGGTTTTCGATATGGAGTCGTACTTCAACGTTGCGAACCTCATTACCGAGAGTGTTGTCAGCGACAAACCTGCTCCACGCGTCGTTGTCTACTCAACGAAAAACACAGACATTGATACGCACAGCCACAAGGACAATACCAATGGGTTTGCCCCGTCGCTGTCCCTGGCTTCACGACCCCTGGTTTTTGCGACTCAGTCCATCCAAATAAAAATCAATCCATCGGTCAAAACGAGTGGTGTTTATCGGATTGTTCCAAAGGGGTTCTATATCCAGGCCAAGTTTGTTGCAGGAAGCCGGGTTGAAGAAAGATTGCCTGCCGTCACGGACATTTCAGAGATTAATACCAACGATACGCCGCCAACCGACCACTCGATGAGCTACTTCCTTCGGAAAAACTCTGGAGTAGGACAAAGCATTGTTACTGTGATTCCCAAAAATGCTGATTGGCAAGACTTCAATCCCAGCATCGGGTTCACGACGCAACTGTCGTCCGATGACACGATCGTTCTCAGATGCAATTCGGTCAAAGGGGGGGGGCCTCAGCGGATGTTCTGTATTGAGACGGCGACCATTACGGGACCAGTGTACGAGTCATGGCCACCAGATACTTACTTTTATAAAACCTACTGCAAAGACATAGATGCATCTGCTGGCTATGAGGCATGCCAGGCCATTTTGAAGAGGCTTGCACGGAAACTGTTTCGCGGTCCGGTCTCCGACGCTGAGATGCAGCAATTCTATAAGCATGCCATGAAAGCGTTTGCCCAAGACCGAAGCATTTTCTCAGGTCTGCAGGCAGGCATTCGCGGAATGTTATGTTCCCCGAAGTTCCTGTTTA
>Ga0209089_10003682_pt1 | contig 12998 bp, 20 predicted proteins | sample ArcticOcean_MG_C_FD_187431 | JGI IMG/M metagenome (GOLD analysis project Ga0209089, IMG submission 187431) | Marine microbial communities from western Arctic Ocean - ArcticOcean_MG_CB2_150 (SPAdes) (version 2) | ecosystem: Environmental > Aquatic > Marine > Oceanic | place: Arctic Ocean: Canada...
ATAAAAAATTGAATAAATCTTTTTCACTAAACGCAGAATTTTATCCGAATGATTTTAAATTAAATTCTGATTATAACGTAGATTAGTAGGACTTTCTAGGAAGAGAAAGGGGGTTTTCTATTTTTATAGAAGTACAATAATTGGGTTAAAAATTTAAAAATTATTTGTTAATTTAAGGGGTAATTGATTTAAAGAACTTTAAGATATATTATTTGTGAATATCAAAAAAGTTGGAAATGTAATTTTGGCAGTCAAAGATTTAAACAAATCCATACATTTCTACAATGAAATAATTGGACTTCCGATCAAAGACCAAAGAAAAAGTTGGGTAGATCTAGGTACAACAGGAGCTCTGTTGAGTTTACATCCAGCATCATTAACTGTTCAACACATAGGTAGTTCGATAGAAAATGGGATAAGTATAGGATTTCTTGTAGGGGATTTAAAATCAGCACTTGAGGAATTACAAGAAAAAGGTGTTACAATTCATCGTGACATCGTTGAAAAAGATATTGGAAAAAATGCAATAATTTTAGATCCAGATCAATATCTAATTTCATTGTTTGAACCAAACTTTGAAGAAAAAGATCAGCAAACCGCAGGGTATCACGGATTTACCCCCTCTTAGATATTCTTTTTTATCAAAAGAATAATCTTTTCTAAATTTTTTTCTTTTATATTAATTGAAACATAAAATGTAATATTATTTTTATGTAAAATAACAATATTGACTTTGGAATGTTTTAAAATCACATAATCTAATTTTCCAAGTGTACCGTCCCTAGCTTGTCTTAACGAAATTAATGTTGAAACTATAAAAAATTCATTTTTTACTTCTTCGGATTTTAACAGAGGTTTAAGATTTGGTTTAATTACCCCCGTCAAAGTTCTACCATATGCATTAATTACACCAGCGTATCGAATATTGTTAGATAATTTCAGAATACTTTGACATTGTTTTTTATATTTTATTATTGAATCTCGCCATTTATTTGAAGGAGTTTTTATCATATCAAAAATTAAAACGAGAATCTAATAAGGCTTATCAATATTTTAAAAATAAATTTCTATGGATTATGTTTATCTAATGGTCTACTTTCTAATTTTCGTCTTAATTCTAAATTTTCTTTAACTAATTTATCATTTTGAGTTTTTAATATCTGAACAGAGTTTTTACTAGTAAATAATGGATGGTCTGGAGGAACTATTGGAGAATCTTTAGATAGTAATCCTGAAGCATAGTCTTGATACATTTTTTGGAATCCCTGAAGTTTTTGATTCATTGTTTCGTTATGTTGTGTTAATTGTGGTTTCATTTGATTTTGATGAACTGGTGATAATGGATGAGTTAATCCCGGAGGTAATCTTGGAAATTGAAATGCCATGTGAGGAATATTTGGGTTTAATCCATAAAGGTCTTGTAAATGTCTCATTACCATATTATCCATAATATCTACCTAAATTTGGTATATTTGTGGCTTACTTTGGGTATTTGATATAATACCCTTAGTCTAATCTCAGTCATTTTTGCTTAATTTGAGTTGATCGCAGATCCTTATAGATTGCCTATTTTGATCGAAATTAATCATGATGGAATTAAAAAGATCTTGTTTACGATGTAAAAAAGATATCAAAGATGAAGAATTACACAAAATTGTAATGTATGTAGTTCAAGAAAAATTTACAGAGCATCATTATGAACATGTTGAATGTCCAGAAAAATTTACAATTTAATAGGATTGTTTTAGATATATTATTAGCCTTTAAATTCAAATACTTGGTAAATTTCCCCAGTTAATCTAGAGCGGTATTTCCATTCATCATTTCTCCAAACTATTTCTTGAAAATCTTTTTGTAAAGTGGGATGAAGTCTTTGATGAACATCTGCACCAATTAAAATTTGATTAGGTTTTGCCATATTCTGTATTTTAGCAGCTATGTTCATTGCAGGTCCCATTAAATCCACATGAGAATGTTTTTCGTCAGCACCATACCTAACCACAATATTTTGACCAAAATCAACTCCAATTTTTACCATTAAATCAGGATAATCGTATTGATTTAAAATTGGATTAATTCCTTTTTGAATAACAGCATTCATAGATTTGGCACAGTTAACTGCATTATCAGATGTAAGTAAGGAATTACCCTCTGCAACAAAATAACCAATAACTGCATCTCCAACAAATTTTAAAACATATCCATGATGTTGTCTAATTACTGCAGCCATTTCTTGTGCAAAAGAACTCATAATAATTGCAATTTTTTCTGAAGGCATTTCTAAAGCCATTGTTGTTGAACCAACCAAATCCACATACAAAACAACCATATCTAATTTTGAAAATACATGTTTTCGAAGATAATCATCAGATTCATCTACAACACCTAAATATTCATATCCTTTTTTTAAAGCACCCCAAACTCTCTTTTGAGTTTCTAGAATCATTGTTTCAGAATCTAATGTTTTCATAATATTTTTACTAAGTAACATGTCCACTACATTATCATTTTCTAAATTTTTTTTATCAATATTTTTTTCAACCATTTTTAATCATCTATTCAAGAGGAAAATCAATTTCACATACAGTGCATTTACCTCGATTGCCCCTATATCCATCGTGATAGTATTCAACAATCTCATTATTGCAATGATCACACAATGTTTTTGATTTCTCCATGCCCAAAAATAGTAATGAATCTATTTAGATATTGTTGATGGATATAGGAATGTACCACAATAAACCAAAATTATTTGGATAATGATAATGAAGGTTTAAGGAGAGCCATATTAGAGAATTTTTGTGCGACTAGGATCAAGATCACCAGATGAATTCATTCAAATATTAAATAAAAAAAATGAAGTGATTCAAAATGAATTTTTATTAAAAATTTTAGAATTAACAAAAATGGTGGACGTAAAAGTCATGATGGGGGATTCAACAATTACAGAACAAAAAACATTTGATCCAAAACAAATTACAAATTATCTTGAAAAATTAAGTCAAAATTTAACTGAATGGTCACTTCAAGATGTATCCGTTACTAACAATGAGGATCTTAGGAGAATATTTACAAAGTTTGAAATTAATGAAGGGAATTATTTAATATCAGGACATATATCATTACAATTTCATGTATTATTATTCTACAAGCCACTTCAAAGAGTAATTGATTGTCAAAAAGAATTAGCAAAAATTGTAGATATGACAAAAAATAAAGAAACGGAACTATCGGATAACAGTGATCAATTTGTATTAGATAAATTAAAAGAGATTGGTTACAAGGATTTTGATCATCAAAAGCTATTTGAGGTATTTTATGAAAATGAAGCATTTAGTAAAAAAATTTATGAAGAGATTGAAAATGATGCAGGAAAAGAATTTAAAAAATTAACAGAAAAAAAGAATGAATTGTTTAAGGAATTAGATTCCTTATTAATTGAAACATATCAAACATGCTCTGTACTTATTGATGATACCAGATTAGTTACAGGAGAAGAAGGTTGTTTATGCACATTAGATATAGAATTTATTAAAAATAATAATCGTGAAGGACTATTTGATCCAAGAAAAATGTCAAATATAGTAAAAGAGAATATCTTAAAAAAATTAGATAATTTAGAAATAATAATTAAGAAATAAGGCATTATTCCATTTGTAAAAAATTACGCATAAAAATTAAATAAATAAGGATAACCTATCGATGAACTCAAATACACCAAATAATTAGCAACATCTCGAATGAAACCAACATATGATGAAATAGTGAAAGCAAACTCATTACGAGGCAATGAAATTAAAAAAACACCATTAATTTATTCACCTACTTTTAGTGATTTAACAAATTCTGAAATATATTTGAAAGCTGAATTTAGACAAAAAACTGGTTCTTTTAAAATTAGAGGTGCATATTACAAAATTAAATTATTATCAAAAGAAGAAAAAAAACATGGCGTAGTAGCAGCATCAGCAGGAAATCATGCACAAGGAGTTGCATTTGCATCATCATTAGAAAAAATTCCATGCACCATTGTAATGCCCAAAAATGCATCACCTGCAAAAGTAGCAGCAACCAAAGGTTATGGAGCTAATGTAATATTAGAAGGAGTAAACTATGATGAATCATATTCTAAAGCAACAGAAATTGCAAAAGAAACAGGTGCAACGATAATACAGGCTTTTGATGATCCACAAATTATAGCTGCACAGGGAGTTATAGGTTTAGAAATTTTAGAAGATCTACCTGATGTTGATGAAGTTTATGTTCCAATTGGTGGTGGAGGTTTAGCAGCAGGAACTATAATTGCACTTAAAGAAAAAAATCCAAATATCAAAGTAGTAGGAGTACAATCAAAATCATTTCCATCAATGTATGAATCAGTTAAACAAAATACCAGAACAGTTGTTGGAGGAGAAAGAACAATAGCTGATGGTATTGCTGTAAAGATGCCAGGAGAACTAACATTTGAAATCATAAAAAAATTAATTGATGAAATTGTATTAGTTGATGATAATGAAATAACTAAAGCAATGTTTCTGCTTATGGAACGAATGAAGTTTGTTGTGGAACCGGCAGGAGCAGTCGGGTTGGCTTATTTGATTTCAAAAAAACCATCACCAGGTAAAAAAGTAGTTGTAATTTTGGCTGGAGGTAATATAGACATGTATCTGTTGGGCCAAATAGTAGACAAAGGATTAGCTACGATGGGCAGACTACTAGTTGTATCAATGGTATTACCTGACAGACCTGGAATTTTTAAAGAAATTGTAGATGAAATTGCTCTAGCCAATGCAAATATTGTAGAAGTGAATCACGATAGATTAAGTTCAAAAGTGAACGCAGGTTCTGTCACTGTAACACTTAGTCTTGAAACTCAAGGGAAAGAACAATCAGAGAAATTAATTGAAAAATTAAGAGAGAGAAACATTCAATTTGAATTATTAAGTTGATTGCTTAAATTTATTTTTAGCAAATTTTGAAAGTCCTTGTTTTTTTAATTGATTGGATTCTTGCATGACAGAATCATGTTGATCTGATTTATGTGTTTTTAATTTTTTTTGTAAATCTGGAAATTCATTTGCAAGTATTTTTATTGTGTATATTGCAGCATTTGCAGATTTGTTAATTCCAACCGAAACAACTGGAGACCCAGAAGGCATTTCAGTTATTGATAATAATGAATCTAATCCACCAAATGCAGAAAATTTTGAAGTGTCAGATTTTTTTATATCTTTATCATTGTATACTAAAATTGGCACACCAATAACAGGGATAATTGTATGTGAAGCTATCATACCAGGTAAATGTGCAGCACCTCCAGCACCTGCAATAATTACTTTAAAGCCCATTTTTTCAGCATGTTTTGCATATTCAGATAATCTAGATGGTGTACGATGTGCAGAAACAATTTGATCCTCATGTTTAATATTAAATTGATCTAAAATTTCAGAAGCACCATGCATGATTCGACTATCAGAACTAGATCCCATAATAATACCAACTAATGGTTTTTTTGAATAAGCCATACGATAGAAAAAAGAAGAGAATAATTAACAATTTCGCTTTAATAAATAATACAAGGATTATTCTAAGTATTGCCACTTTTTTGTAAACAATGTACTGGTAGGAGATTACCTAAATCAATAATGCCAGAAAATAGAACGTTATGGTTATGTGAAAATTGTAAAAATTTTGTAGATTCTGATGATTTTATCATACGAGAAGCCCAACCAAATGAATACAATTCATCACAAAAAGATTATAAAAAATGGATTAAATCAGTCACGCCAACTAAAGGCACTAAAGATTCTTTTCGTTATTAAAGGAAGTCAGAATTTAAGATCAATACCAATAACCAATAATTTAACAAGTAAACCAATACCAAGTAAGGCCGATCCTAAGAGAATTTTGAGAATTTTGGACATTTTACATTAAATATTTTTACTCCTTTTTAATGGATTTACTTGATGACAAAAATTTTGGGAATAATTGGAGGGGGTCAACTTGGAATGATGATAACGGAAGCAGCTAAAAAAATGCCTGAACATATTTCAAAAGTGATGGTATTAGATCCAAACCCAAATTGTTCAGCATCATTAGTTGGTGCAGAACAAATTATTGCCAATTTTAATGATAAAGAAGCAATCATAGATTTATCAAAAAAAGTGGATATCATTACTTATGAAATTGAGTCTGGAGATAGTGACGTTTTAAAATTAGTTGAAGAGAATGCTGAAGTAAACCCATCACCTGAAACTTTAAAAATTATTCAAGATAAATTATTACAAAAAAAATTTTTATTCAAAAATAATATTCCAATTCCAGAATTCATAGAAATTAATGGTATTGATGAGTTAAGAAACGGATTAGAAAAATTTGGATATCCTGCATTGTTAAAAGCTAGAAGAGATGCATATGATGGTAAAGGGAATTTCACAATTAATTCAATCAATGATATAGAGAAAGGATTTAAATATTTTAAAGGAAAATCATTATTGTTAGAGAAATTTATTCCATTTGAAATGGAAGTATCCGTAATTGTATCAAGAAACACTAAAGGTCAAATTAAATCCTATCCGCTTGTTGAAAATATACATGAAGAAAATATTTTACGTCAAACAATAGCTCCTGCACGAGTGACAAAAAAAATTACAAATGATGCAGCAATGATTGCGGAAAAAATAATGTCTGTTCTAAAAGGGGCAGGAATTTTTGGGATAGAAATGTTTGTCACAAAAGAAGAAGAAATTCTAATTAATGAAATTGCTCCAAGAGTACATAATTCAGGTCATCACACATTACAATCTGGAGAAACATCTCAATTTGAGCAACATTTACGAGCAATTCTTGGACTAGATTTGGGAGATACCAAATTAATTCATAATACAATAATGTACAATATTTTAGGATCACTGGATTTTGAAGGTGAATATGATGAATTGCATTGCTCAGAAAAAAATGTTTTTTTGAAAATGTATGGAAAGAAAATTTCAAAGCCACTAAGAAAATTAGGGCATTTGAATTTAGTTGGAACTAATGATCAAACAATTGAGCAGTTGTTAGAAAAATTATCAAATATCAAAGATCAAGTATTAGTCAAATCGATCTGATTAGGTTTATTAGTTCTAAATAGTAAAATGGATTATGCCATTAACAGTATCAATTGTATTAACAGTGATTGCTATTGTTTTGTTAGTTTTGTATGGCGCAGATGTTGCAATGAGTAATGCTGATCATGAAGGATTTTTACCATTAGATGATAAAACAAGAGGTATGGGATTAGGAGGTCCTGCCATAATTTTACCAATCATAGCATTTTTCATTTCTCTTAAAGAACAATCAAAGAGTTTAGGAGGATTAATAATAATTTCAGGTGTTTTAATTTTAATTGGCGGTTTAGCAATGGTAGGAACTCCAGCACCTGAAGGTGTAGAAAGAACTCCAATAATGTTATTTGCTCCAGCAATATTCCAAATTGTATTAGGTGCAATAAAGATAAAAAAATCCTAGTAGGAGTATAACTAATGACAATTTGTGCAAAATGCAGCAATGATGTAAAAAAAGTATATGATTGTGATCATACAAAATTTAAAGAATATTGTGTAGAATGTTATACCGAACTACATTATTACATAACAGAGAATAATACAGAAGATGTTAACTGCTAGAGAGATTACAATTTATGCACTAGGTAAAACTGAAGGAGTAAATTCACTTGCAGTGACGCTTGGAAAGGGTATGGATGATGAAAAATATATCGAGGCATGGAATAAAACAATGAAATTATTAGGAATTGAAATGCCATTAAAAGATCTGGAAACAATCTATAACGAATTTGCAAAGAAAATGGAAGAAATTGTCAGTAACACAGAATCTACTAAAAAAAAGAAAAAATAAGAGAATTTTGATATAGTTGAAAAATGGTGAATTAGTTATTGAAAGCAATTATTTTGGCAGGAGGTATAGGTAAAAGACTAAGACCTATTACGGATTTTGTTCCAAAACCACTAATTCCAATTAAGAATATTCCAATAATCGAGTGGCAAATAAAATATTTAAAAAAATTTGGAATTTCAGAAGTGATAATTTGTTCAGGTTATAAAACAGAAATGATTGAAAATTATCTATATAATAAAAAATTAGGAATTAAAATAACTTTTTCAATAGAAAATAAACCTCTTGGAACAGGGGGTGCCATTAAAAAAGCAGGTAAAAAAATAAAAGATAAAACATTTCTAGTAATTAATGGCGATACAATAACCAATATTGATTTAAAACAATTGTTTAAAAAAGAAAATGTAATAGCATCAATTCAATTACAAACAAAATTTGGAATTTTACAAACAGAAGAAAATAAAATAATAAAATTTGATGAAAAAAAAGAAATAATTGATTTATGGATGAATGCTGGAATTTATCATCTTAAAAGAGAAGTTCTAAAAGAATTACCAAATGTAGGCGATATTGAAAAAACATTATTTCCAGATTATGCAAAAAAAGGAAAACTATCTACAGTAAAATTTAGAAATACAAAATGGTATTCAATAGATTCCTTCAAAGATATTGAAGAATGTTCACATGTGGTAGAGAAAATAATAAAATAAAATTATGAATCTTATGCGCCTGTTCTATGTAATGTAACCATCATGTATGCTACTTCTTCAACAAATAATTCATCATTACTAGCAGAAGCATATTTTGTTGCGTTATTCCAAAATACACCATTATTGGTTGATTTTTTAACAATATTCTGTTCGGTCAATACTGTTAATTTACAAATGATTGAATAATGATCAGCCTCAATCAAAATTAACCTATTACTAAAACAGATACACTAGAATATCCATTATTCATACTATTTTCATGCGTATAGGATGCAGTTTAGGCTCATTACTTTCAGTGGAACAAGTTCTCCATTGTACAGAGATGTTATCGGATACAAAAATTGATTCAGTTTGGATTCCTGAAACATGGGGAATGGAAAATTTTTCAATGCTAGGAGCAATAGCAAATAAGACTAAAACCCAAAAAATAGGCTCATCAATTATCAATATCTATTCCAGAAGTCCAACAACAATTTCAATGGGGGCTGCCACCACAGATATTCTATCAGATGGACGACTAATTTTAGGATTAGGGACCAGTAGTATGCCAATAGTTGAAGAGTTTCATGGAGAAAAATTTGAAAATCCAGTTCAAAGAATGAAAGAATATGTAGAAATCATTCAATTATCACTAACAAAAAAACAAATTAATTATTCAGGAAAAATTTTCAAACTAAAAAATTTTACTCTACTAATAACACCAAAAAGACAATCAATTCCAATTTACTTGGCAGCAATCAATCAAAAAATGGTAAAGTTAACTTGGGAGATTGCAGATGGAGTAATTTTCTATCTAAGACCAATTGAAGAAATGGGAAAAATAATTTCAAAAATGCAATTACAAAAGAAAATTGATGTTACATGTCAAATAATTACATGCGTATCAAATAATTCAGAAAAAGCAATATGGCGAGCAAAAAAAACACTTGCATTCTACATATCAGTAGGAAAAATATATAGAGAATTTTTAGCTAAAAATGGGTATGAAAATGAAACAAGCAATATTTTTGAAGAATTTAAAAAATCAGGATTCAAATCAAATCATGAACTTGTAACAGATTCTATGTTAAAGTCACTTTGTATAGCAGGAACACCAAATGAATCTAGATTACAATTACAGAAATTTAGAGATATAGGAATTGATCTACCAATAATTCAATTTAACCCAATAGGCAATACAATAGAATCATTTTCATTATTAAAAAAAACATTTTTTGATGAGTAATTATGTCTAAAGTTGGAATTATTGCATATGGGACAAGTCCGTTTACAAAAGAAGATCATAAGATAGAATCAATGCTACATAAATCAACAAATGATCTTTTTCAAAAAAATTCTAATATAAATAAAAAGGAAATTGATGCAGTATTAGTCTCCACAAATAATAATTCAAAATATTTGTCACCAATATTGTCAGAAATGGTTGGAATTCAGCCAAAAATTGCACATTCTATTGAAAGTTTGTGTAATTCAGGTACAAATTCTATAGTTTCAGCATTCTCTTACATCTCATCGGGTCTTGCAGACATGGTTCTAGTTTCTGGTGCTGAGAGATATGATAGTCCAGGTCAAATATTAGAGTGGGATAATTCAAGAGGGGAATTCAAACACCCTATATTTTGGGCATCAATTTTTTCAAAATCATATAAACAAAAATATGGAATTTCAGATGAACAATTAGCAATTGTTTCAGTTAAAAATTACAAACAAGCAAAAGAAAATCCAAATGCATTATCAAAAAAAACATACACAGTTGAAGATATTATGAATTCTAAAAAATTAACGGATGATCTCAGATTATTAAATTGTTCAAGACCATGTACAGGAAGTGCATCAATTATATTGGCATCTGAAGAGATTGCTAAAAAATATACAGACATACCGATATGGATTACTGGTATAGGACAAAAAACAACTTCTGCAGGATTTACAAAAAATACTACACTATCATCCATGGAATCCACTAAACTTGCTGGTGAAGCTGCATTGAAAATGGCAAATTGTAATATTTCAGAAATTGATGTTGCAGAAGTACATGATGCATTTGCTGTTTGTGAACCCATGGCATTGGAATCACTAGGATTTATAAATCCAGGAGAAGGAATTAACATGATAAAAAAATTACATGAAACAAATAATTTTATGATAAATCCACGTGGAGGGTTAATCGGTTCTGGACATCCATTAGGTGCAACAGGAATTTCACAAACTATAGAAATTGTACAGCAGTTACAAAAAACTGCAGAAAATCGTCAAACAAATAATCCAAAAATGGGGTTAATTCACAACATGTCAGCTGCTGCAACATCATCAACGGTATTGGTATTGGGAAAATGAGTTTTGAAGATGAATTATCAAAAGGTCAATTTTGTATTCCTGAATGTATGGCATGTAAAAAAGTGGTTTGGCCACCATCAGAGTTTTGTGATAATTGTAATGAAAAAACATTATTAAAAAAAGGAGAATTTGAGGGTAAAATCATTGAATTTTCTAAACAAAATGAAGATTATTTTTGCATGGTTGACTTTTTTAATTCAATTAGATTAATAGCCAAAATGACCTCTAGTCCAAAAAAAGATCAAATTGTAAAAATTTCAAAATGTGGGATGTCTGATGGCAATTATTTTTTTCATATTATTTAAATTTTGTAAAAATATAAGGTGTATCAACTAGTTGATCAAAAGTCCAGATGGTTGGTAATGAAACAGTATCAATTACATCCAACTGATGTTCCTCAATTAAAGTACTCCATCCCCCATCTGATAAGTTTCCAGACAATTGTCTTTTAGTATCGGTTCCTGCAAATACTATTCCCGTATTTGTTTTCAAATCTGCAATAGAATTAATTTTTTTAATAATACTTGTTGCCAAAATATCTCCCCCCATTTGAGGAAGACCTCCAATAAAAAATACAGGTGTTGTCAAATTTAATTCAGAATAATCGAACTCTAACGCATCCACACATTTGGGATTAAAATTTTGATTTGTTTGAGCACATATTGTATCTTGCAATTCAACTAGTACATTATCAATTTCTATACTGTGCGATGTAAATTCTAAAATTTTTCCACAAAATGCAATTCTTCCATCACCTGAACCAATATCCACAAGTTCAGAATAACCAAATTTTTTAGCGATTGATACCATGATATATGCAGACATTATCCATGTAGGATAAAATGGCTGACAACTAGAACCATGCTTGATACTATTTAGCCAATAATCATTGATGTCCCCCTCATAGACAACACATGAAACTCCAGAAATAATTTCTTCAAATGAATTAAAGTAAATGGGATTTTTTTCTGCAAATTTGTGTAATTGTTCTAAATGATTTTCATCAATTGGAAAAGAATTTGATGCCTGAGAAGGAATAATTTCTTGAATATGGGCATGCCCAGTGTAATTTCTTGCAAAATCTTGTTTTATTTTAATTAAATTCTGAACTAAATTATTTGACATTAAATTTCTAAAATATATGGGTTTGATAAACTCATTGTAATTTATAATTAATTTTAAATTAAAAAAGTACGATTCAATATTTATTAAAAATAGATAATTTCCAATAAGATAGATCAGATATTTTGAGTTATAATGTAATTACCCAGATTACTATATCTAATAATGAATAAAAAATGAATATGAAGTCAAAATCATCATCAATAATTATCATGAAACAGAAATTGACAAAAGAAAATACTACTAATCATCAAAAAGCTACAAAAATACGTAGGCAGAGAGGATATCAATGGGAGGACACCATTGTAAAACGATTTAGAAAATCAGAAAATTGGAAAGCATTTCGGCTAGGATCCCCCAGTATTGCATTACCGGATGTGTTGGCAGTAAATACACAAGAAAGTGTGATATTTACAATTGAGGCAAAATCTGGAACCAGTACATCACTTCCAGTACCGGCTGATCAAATAGAACGATGTCTAGATTGGATTAAAACATTTGATATTTATGAAAATAAGAAAGTTTTACTTGCATTCAAATTCCTTTCAAAAAAACGTATTGATGTAGGAGTATACAAAAATAGAGAATTAAGAGAATTTTTTAAAATTTGGGATGAAACATTAGAAATTACTAACTGTGTATGCACCTATGATGGAAAAATGTTTGCAAAAAGTATTGGTTCAAAAAAAGAATTATTTTTAAAAGAATGTAAAATGCCATTTAAAACAAAACAAAGAACCAATACCTAAAGTGTATAATATTTTCAAACCATTATTAAGGATAGAATGACAAGTAGTAACATGTCTGAAGATAATTCAAAAGATGATAAAATTGAATTGCCTACTGAATCATTGTTAGAAACAGTATCCGATGCAGAAGTAAATTCACGAATAAGTTTTGAGGAATTTACTGATGAAAAAGCACTAATCAGTCATG
>Ga0209089_10003686_pt1 | contig 12994 bp, 15 predicted proteins | sample ArcticOcean_MG_C_FD_187431 | JGI IMG/M metagenome (GOLD analysis project Ga0209089, IMG submission 187431) | Marine microbial communities from western Arctic Ocean - ArcticOcean_MG_CB2_150 (SPAdes) (version 2) | ecosystem: Environmental > Aquatic > Marine > Oceanic | place: Arctic Ocean: Canada...
GGTGAGGGTTTCGGGGTGACTCATGCCTGCCCGCGTATTTTGCGCTCGATGTAGAACTCGGCGGCCTTGTACGAACTGCGCACCAAGGGTCCGGCGGCGATGTAATCGAAACCCAGCGCCGCGCCCGCCTGCCGCAGTTCCTCGAACTCCTCCGGAGGCAGAAACCGCTCCACCTTGAGGTGCTTGCGGGTGGGTTGGAGGTACTGCCCCAGCGTGAGGAAATCCACACCCACCTCCCGCATGTCCTGCATTGCCTGGAAGATTTCGTCCCGCGTTTCCCCCAACCCCAGCATCAGCGAGGACTTGGTGTGACGCTCCGGAGCCTTGGCCTTGAGGTAGCCCAGCACCTCCAGCGATTGGCGATACCCGGCGCGGGGATCCCGAACTTTTTCTGTGAGCCGCGCCACCGTTTCAACATTGTGGGCCAGCACCTCTGCTCCGGAATCAATCATCTGCTGCACCAGCGGTGTTTCGCCCTGAAAATCTGGCATGAGGATTTCGATGAGCAAATCCGGATTCGCCCGTTTGGCGGCGCGAATGCAACGGGCAATGTGTCCGGCTCCTTGATCCTCCAAATCGTCGCGGTCCACCGAGGTCAGCACCACATAGCTGAGGTCCATTTTCCGGATGGTCTCGGCGAGGTGGCGCGGCTCGTCCATGTCCAAGGCGCCCGGACGCTTGGCGGTGGTCACGGCACAGAAGCGGCAACCCCGTGTGCAAGTGTCGCCCATCATCATGAAGGTCGCGGTGCCGCTGTTCCAGCATTCGCCGATGTTCGGGCAGCGCGCCTCCTCGCAGACCGTCGCCAGTTTCTGTCCGTGCGACTGCTCCTTGATCCAGTTGAAGCGTGCCCCTCCAGGAAAACGGACTTTGAGCCACGGCGGCTTGGCAGGACGGGTGGGAGTTTCCAGTATTGCGGGCATGGAGAATTACAGGCTGTTGGGCTTCAGATGGTCAGGGTTCACCCCAAGAGAGGGAATTTCAATCCGATTTTTTTTGCAGCCTTTCGGCCTCTTGCAGCGATCATCTGTTGCAGTTCGACGATATTCTCTTGGACTCTTTTCTGGCCTAGCACGGCTCCTTCTGCGGTTAGTTCCGGCAGCAGCCTCACGGTCTTCTTTCCCAGAGGCGTTTCATAAAAGGCTTTCAGCTCAAGGATTTCTTCCGTCGTGAATCGGTCAGTGTAGAGTCTGGCCATGTCCGGCTTCATGCTCTCCCATCCCATGTGCTTCCTCATGAAATCAAGCATGACCTGCCGAAATGGAGCGATTTGAGGTTTTTGACGAATTTGCACATCCACCATTTTCGTAATGGTCTCCTCAAAAGTTACGGCGAGGTTCATGGCCTCAAACAACTCATGGGTAGCCTCAAGGCTGGATTTCTCCTCGGCACTGGCACTCAGTGACAAGAGTGAAAGGGCGAGTGCGAAGGAAAGCAGCAGGGTTTTCGATTTTTTCATGGGATCTCCTTTTCAGGGTCTAAGACATGACCAGGGAACCGGCCTCTTGCTCCGGAAATTGAACAGATTTCCGCATAGTCCGGCTATGGGGTACGGGTGACGTAGCGGAGCAGTTCCACGACCTGCTCCGGGGTCTGCGCCCACGCCATCGCCGCACCGTCCACCTCTTTGAGGGGGTGGATGAGGTCTTCCGAGTGGAGAGTGATGTAGGGCTTGCCGAGGGCCGCGCAGCACCCCGCGTCAAACGCCGCATTCCACTGCTTGTATTTCTCTCCGAAGCGCACCACCGCCACATCGCAGTTTTCAATCAGCGTTTTGGTCCGGATCGCGTTCACCTTGGAGGACTTGTGATCGCGCCAGAAGTTGCTGGCCTCTTTGCCTAGCACATCCCCTGCGGCGTCACTGGCATCGTGATCCGTGACGGTGGACGTAAACGTCACCCGCAAGCCTTGGGCTTTAGCACCCTCCATGATTTTCTGCCGCCAATCGGTGTGGATTTCTCCGGACAAATACACCGTCCAACTCATTGTTTCCATTGTTTCCTTTGCTCGTTTGTGTTTGCAAGAGTCACCTTTTGAACTCTACAGATTCAACTCGTAAGTGTAATCCCCCAGTTTACGTTCATTCCGCGCTCGAGACAACCCCGGTATCAATCCATTTCAATCGAAGCAGAGGTCGCCCTTGCGTCCGAAACGGAGACCTTGGCAGAAGGAGCGGTTGAGGTCGCAGGCACGACGCCAGCTTTGGCAGGCTTCCGGAATGCGGCCCAATTGGTAGAGCAGGGTGCCGTGTCGGTGATGGATTTCGGGGTGCTCCGGATTGAGTTGCAGGGCGCGGTTAAACGCCTTGAGGGCAGGGTCTGGTTGGTGGGTGCGGACATAAACTTTGGCACGTTGGAAGTCAACTTGTGCCTTCCATGCAGAATCTTGAGATTCCGCAGCTTGGAGGGAAGCCATGCCTCCGGAAAGCAACAGGGCCAATACCAGCGGGAACGCCTGATTCAAAAGGATACCTTACTTTTGCAAACAGAGGGCGTTGAGTGCGTCGGCGAGGTCGGCGAACTCTCCGGGCAGCACGGTGCGGAAATCAAGCCAGACGCGCTCGTCCTGAATGCGGGCGATGACGGGCACAGGGGCTCTCCGTAGCCGCGTTTGGAGTTGCTGCGCGGACTGCTCCGTGTGCTTCAACACGAGTGCCAACGAGGGCAGGGTCAGTTCCGGTAGCGCCCCACCGCCGGCAAGCGATTCGGTTTCCCGGAGCTCGTAAGTGAAGCATGAATCCTGAGAAAGTTTCAGCCGCGCCAGCGTGTATTCGGCGCGGGTGCGAATCTCATCCTTGGATTCCTCCAGCATCCGCACGGTGGGGATGCGTTCCGGAACGTGGGTAGGATCGAGGTACGCCGCAAGCGTTTCCTCCAAAAGCGCGAGGGCGCCCTTGTCGAGCCGCAGAGCGCGGTAGAGCGGATGCTTCCGCAGTTGCTGCACAAGCGTTTCACGCCCCAAAATCAACCCCGCCTGTACGCCTCCCAGCAGTTTGTCTCCGCTGAACGTGATCACATCTACTCCGGAGTCCAGCACTTGCGTAGCGGTTGGATGCCCGAGGAGCGGCCCCTGCGCAAAGCGGTAAAATGAGCCGCTGCCCCAGTCGTAGAGGGCGGTGAGGTTGTGCTGGTGGGCGAGATTTGCAAGTTCTGGAAGCGTGACCTCTGCGGTGAAACCACGCATCTCGTAGTTGGAGGGGTGAACCTTGAGCAGCGCGGCGGTGTTTTCCGTGATCGCCTGCTCGTAGTCGCTGAGACGGGTGCGGTTGGTTGTACCCACTTCAACGAGTGTCACGCCCGCTTCCCGCAGGATGTCCGGAATGCGGAAGGAGCCGCCGATTTCGACGAGTTCCCCGCGTGAGACAAGCACCTCCTTGCCAGCGGCCAACGCCCGCAGCATGAGAAACACCGCCGCTGCATTGTTGTTGACCGCAGTTCCGGCTTCGGCTCCGGAAAGGGCGCGGAGCAGGCTCTGCACCCGTTCGCCACGCTCGCCGCGTTCCCCGGACTTTAGGTCGAACTCCAACGGGGAATAGGCGCAGAGCCGGTTTTGAACACTCTGAAACAACTCTGCTGCAAGCGGAGCGCGTCCCAAGTTTGTGTGGACGACAACCCCGGTGGCGTTGATGACGCGATCCGGGGCACGGGTGGAGGTTTGGACGAGCTCATCGGCTAGTGTCTCCAACACCTCCTGCTTGCTGAGCCACGGCGCCTCCTGAGCCAGTGCCAGCGTTTGCCGTGCTTGGGCGAGAAAGGCATCCACTTGCTTCCGTACCTCAAGTCCCGCAGGCAAACTCCGGGACTTGAGAAAGGCGTCTGCCTCGGTGATAGACGGCAGCATGCGGAAGTGCGACATGATCACGCTGTGTCCGGAGTCGCGTCGTCCGACTTGGCTGGAGCCTTGGGTTTCCGGGACCGTGCAGCAGCGGGCTTGCTCCCAGCCGCCTTCGGCTTAGCCGCAGGTTTCTTTGGTTTGGCTGGAGCTTTCGCCTTGGGGGTTTCAGAGGTTTCCGCATCCACAACTGCTTTGGCCTTGGCGGGCTTGCGACCCCGACCTGAACCCTTGGGGGCCGCTTGGGCTTGCTGCGCAGCCTGAGCTTCAGTCTTTGCCTTGGAGCGTGGACGGTGAGCCGGAGCCTTCTTCGGCTTCGCATCTTCCGCAGCCACTGTTGTGTCCGGAACTTCAGCCTGTGCTTTGGAACGAGACCGTCTGGGACGAGATTGCTTTGGTTTCACATCCTCGCTTGCCGTTGCTTCAACCTGCTCTGCCGCGACTTCGGCGGGAGTTTCCTCCGCGTCTTTTTTCATGCGGGCAGCAGGCTTGCGGCGACTTTTGGAAGGCTGCTCAGGAAACGAGGCTTCCGAAACAGAAACCACCTTTGGCGCTGTGTCCGGAGTTGTCGTGGCTTCCACGATCTCATCCGTTTTCAGATCACGGTGCTTGCTGCTGAAAATGGGGGCGTCCACCGGGGCACGCTGGTTACGGCGACGCCATTCCGGAAGAGCCAGAGGTGCAACCGTTGGGGCATCCTCAGCTTGAGTTTCGTGGACACTGCTGAAAAGCAAGGCTGGAGCCGCCGCTTTTTTCTTGGGTCTGAAAACCTTATTCTCTTCGGCTCGGTTCAGGACAGGCTTCGGTTTATCCTCCGGAGTTGCTTCAAGCTCTGCATTGGCCTTGTCGGCCTCGCTGGCTTCCACTTCCGTTGCTGCCACCGCAGGCTTGCCGCGTCGTCCACGTCGAGAGCGGCTAGCCGCTGCCGGGGTTTCCGGAGCCGATTCGCTTTTGGCTACCTCCGCAGGCGATGCTTCTTCTGGAGTCGAAGAGCCGTTGCGTTCCACTTCCACTTCCGGGGTTTCCTCAGCGGTTGGAGGTTTTTGTGCTGAATCTCCCTCCCGTGGTCCACGCTGATTCCGGCTGCGGCGACGACGACGACCTGTTGTGGGTTCCTCATCAGTTTCCAAAATCGGCAGGGTGCGACGTTCCTCCTCCTGCTCCTCATCAAGCAGCACGATCTCCATCTCTGGAAGCGACTCCATCGAGAGCGAGAAATCCGGGAGAACCTGGACGGAGAGTTCGTAATCGACCTCGATCTGGCTCAGCTTTCGGCGGCTCTGGTTGAGCAAGTGCGTGGCGAGTTCCAGCGAGAGCCGCAGCTTGACGCTGTGAAGCCGATAATCCACGGCCAAATCCTGGATGCGCCGCACGATGCGGTTGGCAGTGGAGAGGATCGGATCGTTGTGGGAAAGGCTGCTCGCGATACGCTGACGGCTCATTTCCAGTAGTCCGAATTTGGAAATCTCGCCGAGGGACCAGCGGGCTTTATCCTGAGCAAGTGCTTCCCCCACACGCTCGACCACGGCCTCGCGGTTCTTCTCCTGGTCCATGTCGATGAAGTCGATGACGATGAGGCCGCCAAGGTTGCGGAGCCGCAGTTGCCGAGCGACTTCGGCTGCCGCCTCAAGGTTGGTGCGCAGGGCCGTATCCTCGATGCCACGCTCTTGGGTGGAGCGTCCGGAGTTGACATCCACTGCAACCAGCGCCTCGGTGGGGCTGATGACGAGGCTACCTCCGGAAGGCAAGCTGGCACGGCTGCTGTTGAGTGCGCCGATTTGCTTTTCGATATCGTGTTCGGAGAAGAGCGAACGCTCGCCGAGGTAAAGCTGGAGTTGCTTCTGCTGGGTGGGCATGTTCGCCTGAAAGAATTCGAGCGCCCGCTGAAACGCCTCGGCATCGTCAATCACGACCTCGGTGGTGTTTTCATCAAAGTAGTCGCGGAGCATACGCACCACGGCATCTTCCTCGCGGTAGAGCAAGCCGGGCTTTTCGTGCTTGTCGTAGGCATCGCGAATGCGCGTCCAGTTGCGGCGCAACAGCATGAAGTCGCGCTTGAGTTCGCTGAGACTGCGGTCAACTCCGGCAGTGCGGATGATCGCGGAGGCTTCTTCGCTGACCAGCCCCTTGAGCAGGTGCTTGAGACGGTTGCGTTGCTCCTCGTCCTCGATACGCTTGGAAACGCCACCCCGGTCGCTGTTGGGCATAAAGACGAGGAAGCGTCCGGGGAGTGAGAGGTTAGTGGTGAGGGTCGCTCCCTTGTGATCAATCTCGTCCTTGAGGACTTGCACCAGCACCTTCTGCCCGGACTTGAGCAGGTGGTTGATCGCGGGGCGGCGCAGGTCGTCCTTGTTGGGTTTGTACACCTGCTGGTTGACATCGGAGATAGCGAGAAAACCGTTCTTCCCCTGTCCGTAATCAATAAAAGCGGCCTGAAAAGAGGGCTGCACTTTCGTGACGATGCCCCGGTAGATGTTGCCCACGTTCTGGGCGCGTTGATCTTGCTCGATGAAGAGGTTCTCCAGCCGTCCGGAGCGGACGAGCGCGATGCGCGTTTCGTCCGCCTCGACATTGATGAGCATGTGTTGGGTGTCTGTTGACATTGGGTTCCTGAGTTGGGTTTTTAGGGCGGACGGCGAAACCACATGGTTTCGGAAGGGCACTTGGAAATGCAGGAAAGGGCAGGGCATTTTTGGAAGCTCAAGCTTCCGGAATGCTTCAAACTCCTGTCTGGGTCTCCACGATTGGAGGACAATCCGGGAAACAAGCTGGGCACACTTCCCAAACGGGCAGTGCCATCAGCTTCCTCCGAATCTCAAATTTCCTGCGACCCCAAGGGCCGTTGTCCGCATTCAGTTTTTGTGGAGGTGGTTCTCAAGCTTCCGTAAGAGCGTCTTCGTTCACGCCTCGTCCGGAAACCCGCGACTTGGTTCCACTACGATTCATCACCGAACACAAAAGGCTCTGCCTCGTGTTCACCTTGTTCGTTTTTGAGGATCGTCTCTACACGTTGTTCTGCACGGTCCAGCAACTGGTGACAGGCCCGGCTCCAGCGCACTCCGTCTTCAAAAGTTCGGAGGGCGTCTTCAAGGGGCAAATCTCCCTGTTCCAGACGATCCACCGCCGCTTCCAGTTTCTCAAGAGCGGTTTCAAAGTTGGGCTGCTCGTCCGTGCTTGCAATACTCATACGATTTCTGATGGTCTTCAGAGCTTCCGGATGATCTCGGTCGCCGTCTGGGCGGGCGTGAGGTGTTGAGTGTCCACCACCACCTCTGCTTCCATATAGATCGGCTCGCGCTCGTTCAGCAGTCGCGTAACGCGCTGCTCCGGAGTCTCCTCCCCCTGATGCAGCAGGGGGCGGTGCTTATCCCGCGACAACCTCCCGATGAGGTGGGCGGGTGGAGTTCGCAGATAAATGCGCTTCCCCAAAGACTGCATCAATGCCCGGTTCTGCTCCCGGACAACCATTCCACCACCAGTGGCAATGATAGTGTTCTGGACCGACTGCAAGCTTTCCAACAATCTGGTTTCCAAATCCCGAAAACGGATTTCGCCCGCATCTCGGAAGATGTCGGCAATCGTGCAGTCTTGCTGGCGCTCAATCTCGGTGTCTGTGTCGAGCAAGCAATACCCCAGCCGGCGGGCGAGCAACCGTCCGATTGTGGACTTCCCCACCCCCATGAATCCGGTGAGCAGGAGGTTCATGGCTCTCAGCGGGTGGGTTTGAAGCCCGCCCCTACAGGGGTCCGGAATTCCGAGGAAGAATCCTCGATCCAGCCTCCGCCGAGTAGCACGTCCCGGTCATAAAACGCAGCGGCCTGTCCCGGAGCGACCGCACGAACTGGCTCATCGAGCATCACGGTTGCTGTTCCATCGTGTCCGGGGTGGAGGGTCGCCGGAGTACCGGAGTGCGAATAGCGCAGCTTCGCGGTCACGCGCAACGGTTGCTCTGGGGGGGCTACCGAAACCCAGTTGACTCCGGAAATCAACACCGTTTGCGAAGCCAAGTCCGTTTCCTTGCCCAGCACCACCTGATTGTGCTCACGATCCAAGCGCACGACGTAGTACGGGGTGGCCGCGGACACGCCTAAGCCCCGGCGCTGTCCCACCGTGTAGTACGGCAAGCCTTGATGCGCTCCCAGCACCTTGCCCTCGCTGTCCACGAACTCCCCCGGCTCCGGAGTTTCCGGAAGTTCTGCGGCAAGAAACTGGCGGTAGTCGCGGGGCACGAAGCAGACCTCCTGACTGTCCGGCTTATCCGCTGCGGCGAAGTCCAATTCACTCGCCATGCGCCGCACCCGCGGCTTGACGTGATCCGCGAGCGGAAAGCACAACCGGGGCAAGCTTTCGCGCTCCACGCCCCAGAGGAAATACGTCTGATCCTTGCGCAGATCCGCAGGCCGTGCCAAGGCCCAGTCTCCGGAACCGCTCTCCTGCTGGCTGCGGGCGTAGTGTCCGGTGGCGAGCAGCTCGCAATCCAACTCGTCCGCTTTTTTCAGCAAATACCGACTCTTGATGGTGCGGTTGCACATCACGCACGGATTGGGGGTGCGCCCATCCTGATACTCGCGGATGAAATAATCGATCACCTCGCTACGGAATTCCTCCTGCACATCGAGGACGTAAAACGGAATCTCGAGCCGATGACAAACCGCACGAGCATCCATGGCCTCGTCCAGCGAACAGCAGCTCTTGGGCCGTGAATCCTGCTCTGCTCCGTGGTAGAGTTTGAGGTGCAGTCCGATGACTTCGTGTCCTTGTTGTTTGAGCAGGGCGGCGGCAACGGAGGAATCAACGCCTCCGCTCATCGCCATTGCAACTCGTGCCATGATCCTTGCATTTCCTTGGGGCAACTCGCGGGGCTCACTTGCGGGCGATGGGCCGAAGATTCTGTAGTGGTGCCGTGTAGTCGATCCAACGCCCGTTGTACTTCATTTGCTGGTAGCGTCCACGCTGAAAGGCGTCAAAGCGCTTCCGGGTTTCCTGCATGACCAATTCATAGCGTTCTTTCAGACGCTTCCGGTTGTTGAGAAACCTTTGGTTGAGCATATGTTCCGGATCCTGCCGTGGGGGAATCGGGGCATTTCTCATGAGTTCGCGTGCCGCACGTCCAGATTCGTCCGATTGCTGTGCGTTTGCATTGGTGTGGAGCCGAAACTTGTTGCGGGTCGTCTCCCATGCTAAATTTAGAACCGCATGGCTAGTTGCCTCCTCAGGGTTCATTGCCACCACGGCTGGGGCCGCTCCCGGAGTTGCAGGATCGCCCGGAGTTGCTGTTGGAGCCGCTACCTCCTGAGCAAACGGATATCCCGCACTCAAAATGAGCAAACCTGTTGCCGACAATAAAATGCCGAACCGACATTGGCTAAGAATCCTGTTGGGCGTGCTATTCATCAGCGCGACTTCCGTGTCTGTCCAAGCGCAAGTACCTCCGGGGCTGGAACCCTGCTACGCCAGTGATGCCGCCCGCTATCAGTGCTACTTGGCCCGCATCGCCAATCGGATTGCAGAAGCGAAGGAGCGCAGAGCCGTGCTGGAAACAGCAATAGAGCAGCGGCGGCAGGCGTTTTTAGCGGTTACGCCAGATCCAAATCTCAAACGCCAGCGGGAACGTCAGGAAATCCAGCAGATTGCGGAGGCCGCCCGTCAGCGCAATATCTCGCATGCAGGCGAGCGCTATTCACTCACCTACGGCATGATCCCCACCTCTCCGGGTGCGAACACCTGGCTGGGCAAACGCAGTTCCAGCGGAAACTGAGGAACGATCGAAATCAGTGCTTCAAGTCTGGCGGGTCGAGGTATTCCAGTCCGTGTTCCAGTCGTAGCGACTCCAGCGAATGCTCCACACCCGCATCTTCGCTTTGCTGTCCTGAAAACGCCTGCACCACCATCTGCATCAACTCCACGGATTGTTGCTCTTCCGGGGATTCAGGCTGCACGCCTCCCGTACGAAGTTGGTCTAAGTTTATTGCCGAAGCTTCCTGAAACCTTAACAACTTCGTGCCCGGAATCTTGAGCAGGTCCAGCAACGGAGTGCTGGCTGCGGCTTGGGCGCGAGGTCGATTGAAGTGCCGGAGTTGCCCCGACTTGTCTAAATACGCGAAAAACGCCGAGACCTGATCCTGAAGGAAGTGATCCGGTTCGTTGATCCGATAGCACCGATGCACGACCTCCACAGCGTAAAACTGGCCGCTGCGTAAAGTGTCGGTGGTTTGCAACTCAAGCTGTCCGGGAATCTGCATCCAAAATCCAAGGGGTGCGTTGACGCCATCTGCGGCGTTTGTCTTCAAGTGATTAGTATGCCGGAGCCGACTTGGGGTTTCAATGCAATTTCCTGAACGATCTGTAGTCCGGGCTTCAGCTTGCTCTGAAAAACCAGAGAAGTAGAGTGAAATCTCTTGCACATTACAGCCCATGAACGCCATCGGCCTCGGCCTCGATACCACTTTTGACGACACCTCGGTTGCCATCCTGCGCGGCGCCCGCGAGGTCTTGGCGAACCTCACGCTCTCACAGTACCGCGACCACGAAGAGTTCGGTGGTGTGGTTCCAGAACGAGCCTCGCGCAAGCACTTGGAGGTCATCCATCCTCTCATCCGGGAGGCCCTCGCCAAGGCAGGACTCGATTTCGCCGATCTCGACTACATCGCGGTTTCCAACATGCCGGGGTTGCTTGGTTCGCTACTGGTGGGAGTGACGGTGGCGAAGACACTGGCGTGGTCGCTCGACAAACCGCTCATCGGAGTCAACCATGTGGAATCGCATCCCTATGCAAACATTCTCGCGAGCGGGCCATGGAAATTTCCGGTGCTGCACCTTGTGGTCGCCGGAGGGCACACGTTGCTGCTACGGGCCGATGCTCACTTCGACTACACGATTCTCGGACGCACGGTGGATGACGCCGCCGGGGAGTGTGTGGACAAGGTCGCCAAGATGTTCGGACACCCCATGCCCGGAGGTCCGGTAGTGGACCGCTATGCGCTGAAAGCCCCCGGCGATGCCTTTGCGTTTCCCCGCCCCCTGCTCAACAAACCCGGCCTTGAGTTTTCCTTCAGCGGACTCAAAACCGCGATGCTGCGCTTCCGTGAGCAAAATCCGAACGTCATCCGGAAGCAGGAGCCCGCAGTACTTTCCTCCTTTTTTCAGGCGGTCGTAGACGTGCTGGTGAAAAAAACCTTCCGCGCCCTCAAATCCGAACAACTCACCCGCCTCACCGTCTCCGGAGGTTTGGCCGCCAGCCAAAAATTGCGGCAAACTTTTGAGTCCGAATGCACCCACCAAGGCATTGAACTCTGCTACCCTCCTCCGTCACTTTGCACCGACAACGCAGCAATGGTCACTTGCCTCGCCGCGCACCGCTACGCCCAAGGCCGTTTCGATGATCTCAGCTTGGATGCCTTTCCAAATCTGGTTTGAGCTGCTGTCCAGTTGCTGCCTCCGTGCCTAGAGTGGGGTAGGCTCGACGTGGCATGCGGTTGATCCTGTCATTGAGTGGAGTGCAGGACCACTTGTCCCACACGATAGTCTTTCACCTCTTCAAAGTGCATAACAGGCTCTAATGTCAGCACGCTATTCATCCAAATGCCTCCCACTCATGGCAACAAATAAATCATCCAAGGTGCGCCTGCGGCATTCCAGCGAAGTCAGCGAACAGGCTGACTTTTTGATTAAATCTAGAAATTCCGGTAAGATCCCGGAAATGTTTTGCACACTCAATTGACCTTGTTGGGTTTCTGGCTGCCAACGGCAGGTCAAGACTCCGGAAAGTTTTTCAACTTGTTCAATGGGCAAATTGCCTGCAACCGAAAATTCAATTAAATCCCCCTCGCCAAACTGATCCAGCAGTTGAGCCAAGCTACCCTCGGCCAAGATTTGTCCCTGATCTAGCATCACAATTCGTTCACAGAGGTACTCGGCTTCTTCCATGTAGTGTGTGGTGAGGATCAGCGTAGTCCCGGTGGCTTGGAACCCTTCAAGAATTTTCCAGAGATCGCGCCGGGCGTTGGGATCAAGGCCCGTGGTGGGTTCGTCGAGAATGAGGATGCGGGGACGAGGCAAGACTGCAATGCCCAGCGCGAGTCGTTGCCGTTGTCCACCGGAAAGCTGGGACACCCATGTGCGGCGCTTGCTTTCGAGTTGGACGGTGTGCAACACCTCGTGGGTGCGTTCAGGTTGGAGTCCGTAAAAACTGGCGAAGAGTCCTAGCGTTTCCTCAACGGTCAGGCGTTCCTGAAAACGGGTTTCCTGCAAGGCAAGCCCCATTTCCTGACGTAGCAGATGCTCGTCTTGTGCCCACGTTTTTCCAAGGATGTGAATCTCCCCAGAATCGGGACGCTGGACGCCTTCAATCATTTCAACCAGCGTGGTCTTGCCCGCGCCGTTGGGTCCGAGCAAGGCCACTGATTCTCCGGAACCAACTTGCAGGCTGACATTACGGACGGCGTGGGTGTCTTTGAAGGATTTGCTAACGTTGTGGACTTCAATCACGACAGGAATTCAAACGCCAACTATACTGCACACGGGCATCAACTGCGCTTTTGCTTTTGGATTAAAAGTGAAGTTTGTCATCGTGTGCAGTATATGATTTGAATGGGCGGTTTGGCGAGCGGAAAATCATGCGGTCGCCGATGCCGAGCTTGTTGTTTCAAATGATTCTCACCTCACAAAAATGCACTCTTGGCGGAGAATTCTGATTCTTCTGCCCGCCGATTTCCTTGTAGGCGTTCGCTGAAAAAAGGCTGTCACTCAAGTCAATGAGCGCAGTTCCTTGAAGAAACAGGTCGGCTGTCCGGTGTGGCAGGCGGGTCCGGTTTGGCGGACACGATAGATGAGGGTGTCGGCATCGCAATCCACCCAGATGGCCTCGACGGCTTGGACGTGTCCGGAGGATTCGCCTTTCTTCCAGAGAGTTTGGCGGGAGCGCGACCAGTAATGCGCGAATCCGCTTTCCTGCGTTTTCCGGAGGGCGGCTTCGTCGGCATAGGCAAGCATGAGGACGGCATTCGTGTCCACGCCTTGCGCGATCACCGGAACCAAGCCACCTTGCTTGTCAAAATCAAGATCGCTGATACCGACAGATTCCTGTCTCTGAGTGTCCGGACGGTTGGATGGGGCAATGGGTTTTTTCATGATTTTCAAAAGGGGCATAACGTCAGCACAGGCT
>Ga0209089_10003696_pt1 | contig 12981 bp, 8 predicted proteins | sample ArcticOcean_MG_C_FD_187431 | JGI IMG/M metagenome (GOLD analysis project Ga0209089, IMG submission 187431) | Marine microbial communities from western Arctic Ocean - ArcticOcean_MG_CB2_150 (SPAdes) (version 2) | ecosystem: Environmental > Aquatic > Marine > Oceanic | place: Arctic Ocean: Canada...
TACGCCAAGCAATTAAACAGCATGGTGTTCCCGGGCATTCAGGGCGGGCCGCTGATGCACGTGATCGCGGCTAAGGCGGTTTGCTTAAAAGAGGCGCTGTCGTCGGCGTTCAAGGAATACCAGCAGCAGATAATCATGAACGCCAAGGCGCTGGCGGAGGGGTTGGAGCGAAATGGTTTCCGGCTGGTGAGCGGCGGCACGGACAACCACTTGCTGCTCATCGACGTGCAGTCGAAGGGGCTGACGGGAAAGGAATGCCAGGAGGTGCTGGACGAGGCGGGCATCACGGTGAACAAGAACACCATCCCCGGGGAGACGTTGTCGCCATTTAAAGCCAGCGGGATCCGGCTGGGCACGCCGGCGATGACGACGCGGGGCATGCGTGAGGAGGAAATGCACGCAATTGCGGACATGATTTCCGAGGTTTTGCTGGACGTGAAAAATGTTGACGCCGCCCACAAAGTCCGCGAGCGTGTCCGGGAACTGACCACGAGGTTTCCGCTCCCGTACTAAACGACGCGTGGCGACTTGGATTGGGTTCCTATCACGATTCCCTTTAAAAACGCATTGGGTGTGGCTAGGCGCGTGAAATTTCCCGAATATTAAAAAGAGAAAACCATGCCAAGAATAGCAAGAAAACCCGCAAAGAAAAATTTCCGCCGCAAGCGGCCGGGCGTCAAGAAGGCTGTCGGGCTGCCGAACGATGCCGAGTTGGCCGCCGAGGAGGCCGCGCTGGGTGAGGATGTTGACATCGAGGAACTGGAGGCTACCGGCGAGGTGGTGAACATCAGCGAGCTGCAGAAAAAGGATATCATCGAGCTGAACGAGATGGCGCGCGAAGTGGGCATCGAGAACTTCGGAACGATGCGAAAGCAGGATGTGATTTTCAACATTCTGCGCCGGCACGCGACCGAGGGCGGGGTGCTGTTGGCCGATGGCGTGCTGGAGATTCTAAATGAGGGCTTCGGCTTTCTGCGCTCGGCGAGCTACAACTATTTGCACAGCCCGGAGGATGTCTACGTGTCGCCCTCGCAGATCCGGCGTTTCGACCTGCAGTCGGGCGACATGATCACGGGACGCATTCGGCCGCCGAAGGAAAAGGAGAAATATTTCGCGCTGTTAAAAGTAGAGACCGTCGGCGGCGAGGATCCGGACATTGCCAAGGATAAAACTCACTTTGACAACCTCACGCCGCTGTTCCCCGAGGAGCGTTTCCTGCTGGAAAATGATCCCGAGGAAATGTGCACGCGCGTGGTCGACCTGATCTGCCCGGTTGGCAAGGGCACGCGCGGCATCATCGTCGCGCCACCGCGCACGGGCAAGACGGTGCTGTTGCAGAAGCTTGCTAATTCCATTCTCGCGACGGCCAAGGACACTTACCTGATCATACTTTTAATTGACGAGCGACCGGAGGAGGTCACCGACATGCAGCGCACCTGCGTGGGAGCGGAGGTGATCAGCAGCACGTTTGACGAGCCGCCCGAGCGGCACGTGCAGGTGGCCGAGATGGTCATCGAGAAAGCTCGCCGGATGGTTGAGCATAAAAAGGACGTGGTGATCCTGCTCGACTCCATCACGCGCCTCGCCCGCGCGTACAACACCGTGCAGCCCCACAGCGGCAAGATCCTCTCCGGCGGCGTGGACGCCAACGCGCTGCACAAGCCCAAGCGGTTCTTCGGCGCGGCGCGCAACATTGAGGAGGGCGGCTCACTGACCATCATGGCCACGGCGCTGGTGGACACCGGCAGTCGGATGGACGAGGTGATCTTCGAGGAATTTAAAGGCACCGGCAACATGGAGGTGCATCTGGATCGTTCGCTGGTGGACCGCCGCATCTTCCCGAGCATCAACGTGCCCATCAGCGGCACGCGCAAGGAGGAGCTTTTGTATCACCCGGAAGAATTCGAAAAGGTCGCCGTCTTGCGCCGCGCGCTCACCGATGTGCCGCCGGTGGAGGCGATGGAGCTATTGATCGCCAAGCTGAAACAAGCCCCCAACAACATCTCCTTCCTGATGTCGATGGATTTGAAGTAAGTGAATCGGATGGAGAATCACGGCGTCATACCTTCACGGATTGTACAGCCAACACGCGCATGAGGAGCAAGCATATTTTCATGAAGTGGTCTGCGTTGGTCGGGTTGTGTCTGGTGATATGGGCTGGCTGCGGCAAGCTGGAGATCGAGGTTTTCACCGTGCCACCGATGGCGCCGCGCGTGGCGATTCCCGAGGGTTGGACAGAGGTGACCCCCAGTCGGATGATGCGGGAGCAAAAGCAGCGATTTGAAATTATCGTGGAGGGTGAGGACGGCAACGCTACTGCCGTGGTTACGCTCACTGTGTTGCCGCGTAAAAAAGATATGGCGTTGGAGCAGTATCTTCAAATCAACGTGAATCGCTGGCGGGGACAGTTGGGGTTGGAGGTATTGCCGAAAGATGCGAATGTTAAAGACAATCTGCAGAGGATGCCGGTGTTGTCGGAGTCGGCTTGGATGATGGATGCCAACGGCACATCGCCCACCAACCCGGGGGAACCGTTACGGACGGTGGTGGTTCTGAATCCCCTGGCCCATGCCACTTGGGTATTCAAGCTATCAGGCGATGAAGCAGCGGTGCAGCGCGCGCGCGCGTCATTTATGAAAATGATACCGGACTGGAAATGAAGAACCATCCTGTCATCAAGTTTTTCACATCGATCAAGCTCATGGTGGTGGTGCTGGCGTTTTCGACGGTAGTGGTATTTTTGGGCACCGTTGCACAGGAGCCCATGGGGCTGAAGCTGGCCGTGGACCGCTTCTTCAAGGTGTTCTTCGTGGATCATGTCGCGATGAAGGCGGCTTTGAATAAAACTGCTCATTTGTTTTTTAATATCAAACCCGATCCTGTTCCGCAGTGGGAGCTTACACGGGAAGGAGTGCCGGCTTTCCCCGGTGGCTATTTGCTGGGCTTGTTGCTGATAATTGGGCTGTTGGGTTCGTACTACACGCGATTTGTTGTTTCGTGGAAAAAGGCTGGGATTGTCATGATACATTTTGGAATTATTATTTTATTGTTGGGTCAAGTGCTCACTGACGTGTTGTCGGTGGAGAGTTACATTCGAATGGAAGCGGGAGAGCGAGTTAATTATTCCATATCGCATGATCTAGTAGAGTTGGCGGTGGTGAAAAAAGATGTCAACGGAACGCATGTGGTGTCAATTCCAGGGGAAAATCTTCGGAAGGGAAAGGTAATTACTCATCCGGCTTTGAAAGGAATGAAGATCGAGGTTTTGGAAGCGTGGTCTAACGCGCGGCTCGTCGAGAATGCGAGTTCACTGGGGAGGTTGTTTGTTGATGAAACCGCCGAAAGTCAGGCGGTGTTGAACCGCATTAATAACCAGCTGGATGTACTTGGAGACGAGATGGCTATTCGGCAGTCAGGTTATTCGTTGGGACATTGGCGCAAATTGATGGAGGAATTGTCAGATGGCGTGAAAAATTTTAAAACCTTGGAATCACCTCAAAGGCAACCAGAGGAGGAGGATGCGAATTTTGAGACCAGAAAAAAGGAATTTTCTGAAATGTTGGAGGAGGTCGATGAGCTTGTCGCGGAAGTGAACAGTGTGATTGCGCCGGAGGTGATGGACGCGAAGCGGTATGGTGATCTAGCAAGGGAAGTGGAGCAATTATTTGGCGGGAAAAAGAATGAAATGGATTCCATGAAATTCGGTTCAGGAATGGATGTGCGGAACATAATGGTTTTATTATTCAAAAAACATCGAAACAATGATGCCAAAATAAGTTTTATCCAGAGGAGGATTGGGGTGTTAGAAAAAGAGATGGTGTTTCGCAGTGTGGCTTTTGGCTTGGAGTCTTGGAAGAACTTGGTGGGGACTGTTTCAGATATTAAAAATGTGAAGACGATCATGGTGCCTCGCGAAACTCCGAATGAAACGTCGAAACAGTTTGATGCGCGCGCGCGGAAATATGAAGAGTTTCGGGGGGATTTTCTGTGGTTCATCGAGAAATTTAAGGTGTTCATCGACAATGCACAGATACATCGTATTGAGAAAGCGGAGCATGAGTTAAAAGATGCCAAGGGGGTGGTCAGGCCCGAGGGAACCTTAGCGGGGAAATATAAGATAATTGTGGAACTGGATCTAGACTTTGGAATGGATGGGCGGAATTATCCGGCCGCGGCACTTGGGTTGAGCCGAAAAGGCAAGGGGATCGGCACGTGGTTGGTTAGCAACAGATTTGGACACCACCCTCAGCCGGTGGGCGATTCGGATTCCGGCCCCACGATCACGCTGCGCGACAAGCAGTTTTACCACGGCCACACTTTCACGCTTCGGGATTTGAAATGGGATAAGTACCCCGGCACGGGCATGACGCGGAATTATCAGAGTTCGGTTCTGGTGGAGCCACGCGATGGCACCGCATTTGAATCAGAGATTCGCATGAACGACCCTCTGCGTATCGACGGGTTAACTCATTATCAGCATCAGTTGGGCCCCGCAGCGGTGCGTTCCTCGAGACTGTTCACCCAGCTGGCAGTGGTGCGAAATCCCGGTTGGCTGACGCCATATTTCGGATGCCTTGTCGTGGCTGCCGGAATGTTGTACCAATTCCTCTCGCATCTGGTGGGCTTTTTAGGTAAGCGACGATCCAAATGAGCAGTAATAATCATAAAAGAAAATCACAGAAAAAGAAACCCGACAATGGACGTGGTTCTTCGGTGCCGGCAGATCCGCCGACGACTGACGCCACCACTGTTGGTTCCGGCGGTTGGCGAGGTTGGGTGCCTTGGATTGTGCTGGGTTTGTTTGGGCTGATGGTTTTGTGGGCGTTGCGACCGGCCAAGGCTAAAAGCGAGTATGACTATGTGGCTTTTGGCAAGCTTCCAATTTTGCAGGATGGTCGCATCAAGCCGCTGGATAGCGTGGGTCGGAATGCTTTGCTGGTGATCTCCGGCCAGCAATGGATTCCAATTGAGGGGAACGGCCCCAAAGGTTCATGGGGCGATCTGATTGAGTTGCACAAAAACCATGGTGGCAAGGGGCTGTACTTTCGCAAGTTTTATCAGTTCAGCAAGCACCCGAAAAAACTGCACCCCACCGAATGGCTGATGGAGGTGCTGATGAAGCCTGAGATTGCGGATCAGCGATTCATTTTTCGCATCGACCACCCACGATTGCTGGAAGAACTGAAGTTGGAGAATTATGGCGTGGATCAATCTGGGCTGCGTTTTTATTCGCTCAACCAATTGCGTTCCCATGTGCTCCGGTTGGACGAGCAGACCAGACGCATCGGGGCCATCGAAGACAAATTGCGCACGCCTTATCAGCGTGCTGTACATAAGCTGGGTTCGGCGGTTCACAAATATATTCAGTTGCGTTACAGCCTGCAGCCGAATCCCCTCTTGCTGGTTCGCGACAAGCCTCTTGAGCCAATGAAGCCTGGCGATGAAAAGAATCCTTTTTTTGAGGAACTGCAGCGTGTGTACAAGAAGCGAAGTGATGAACATGACGACCAAGTGAAGAGATGGCAGCAGGGCATGGATACTGAGCGTGGGACTGCAGGTTTTGGCTTTGTTGCCACCCGGAATTTTTCGGCAGAGATTTCCGAGTTAAATAAAGCCAACTCACTGCTAAACACGATTCTTCCTGAAACCAATGAAGCTCAAATTTTGCATGAGCTTTTGGATAGCTTCGCCCGTGAAGCGGTGCGACATGTCACCGATGGGATGGAGCCTGGGCGCCGGGATATTTTTGAACAGCCATTAAAATATGCGGCTGCTGAATATACCTCAACATTGAAACAAGTGTCCGAACATCTGGTGGAAGATTTGGTTGCGGGGCAGGAACGGTATAATGAAACAGTTGCTCAACTGGATGTTCAGTTACAGAGTGAGGAAGACCCGTCAAGGATTAGGGATCTAGGGCAATATCGTGGGAGGTATGATCTGTGGGCAACCTTGATCCGTGACTTTCTGTCGGTCTATCAGGCTGCATCAAGCGAAGACAAATTGATCTGTGTGAAATACGTTTTGTATCGCCATTGGCTTTATCAGACCATGGGCTCACGGGGTGAGCTTGGCATTGTGCCGCCGAATACTCCACTTGCGGACAATGAAGGCTGGAAGAAATCAGGCGAAGTTATTCGGGACAATATGGAATCGGCCCAGCCCATGCCCGTTCCGGTGATTCACTTGGCGGCCATCTCCAGCGCTTATGTGGCTGGTCGGCCTCAGGAATTTAATGAAGCCGTTGGAAGCTACACCCAGTGGTTGGAGAAGAGTGGCCATGCCGAATCACTGGCCAAGGGGAGCGAAGAACATTTTTTCAACAGCTTTGCGCCATTTGACAACAGCATGCGCATTTATTTGGTGGCACTGTTGCTGTCTGCGTTGTCGTGGCTCACCTTGTCGCGGTGGCTGTCAACCTCGGCGTTTTATCTCGTGGGCCTTGCCTTCGTGGTGCATACCATCGGGCTGATCTTTCGCATGCACTTGGAAGGGCGGCCTCCGGTGACGAATCTTTATTCCTCGGCGGTTTTTGTTGGCTGGGGATCAGTGATGCTGGGCTGGGTGCTTGAGCGAATTTACCGCAATGGGATTGGCAGCTTCACTTCCGGCGCCATTGGCTTTGCCACGCTCATAGTCGCCAAACATTTGGCACAGGAAGCAGGGGACACCATGAAGCAGTTGCAAGCTGTGCTCGACACCAATTTCTGGCTCGCTACCCATGTCACTTGCATTACCATTGGCTACGCGTCGACCTTTTTAGCTGGCTTCCTCGGGCTGGTTTACGTGCTGCGCGGGTCGCTTACAAAGTCGTTGGAGACGGACACCGCCAAGTCGCTTGCGCGAATGGTTTATGGCATTGTCTGCTTTGCCACACTGTTTAGTTTTGTTGGCACGGTGCTCGGGGGAATTTGGGCGGATCAATCTTGGGGGAGGTTTTGGGGATGGGACACCAAGGAAAACGGTGCCTTGCAGATTGTTATTTGGAATGCCCTGCTGTTGCACTCCAAGTGGGGAGGGTTGGTGCGTGAACGTGGCTTTGTCAATCTGGCCATCTTTGGGAATATCGTCACCGCGTGGTCATGGTTCGGCACTAATATGCTGGGGATTGGCCTACACGCTTACGGGTTCATGGACAAGGCATTTGAAACGCTCAAGTGGTTTGCTGTCGCGCAGCTGCTTGTCATGGCCGTCGGCTGCTTGCCGTTGCAGTACTGGGCCAGCGGTAAAAACTTGGTTGGCAAAACCAGCAAGGCGGATTGAGCGCTGCGGCCAAGACTGCCTGGCCGACAGGGGTAAACCACTTGTTTACCTTTTTCTTCTTTAATTTTCTGTCTGTCATGATCGTGATGGACAGTCCGATTTTCCTCTACACCCAGAGCCTCGGCGCGAGCGCCACGGTTATGGGGCTCATCGCGGGGCTGACGCCGCTGATGGTTGTCTTCCAAATCCCCGCCGCTGACCATGTGAATCGCATTGGCTACAAGCGCTTCATCACCACCGGCTGGACGGTGCGGCTGGTGTTCATCGCTGCTTTGGCGGTGGTGCCCTTTGCCAGTGACGCGTCGCTCAACCAGCAAAGCAAGCTGGCCCTCGTGCTGGCCATCTTGTTCCTCTTCAACCTCGTGCGTGGCATCTCTAGTTGCGGTTGGTTCCCGTGGATCACTGGGTTGGTGCCGGAGAGTGTCCGCGGCCGCTATCTCACCATCGAGAACGCCTGCAACAGCGTCGGCAGCCTAGTGGCGTTTTTAATCGTGGCGGTCTACCTTGGTCGCGATCCCGCGAGCTACAAGTTCGGCGTGTTGTTCGCGTTCAGCTTTCTCATCGGGCTGGTGAGTCTTGCATTCATTTACCGTGTGCCGTCCGTGCCCACTCCGGAGGCGGAGAAGGACATCGCGCGCGCGGTGCCTTGGAGCGAGATCATGCGCCACCCGCCTTTTCGCAAGCTGCTCTGGGTGGCCGCCTGCTGGGCGGCGGCCATGGGCGGGCTGATGGCGTTCGTTGTTAAATATTTAAAGTCTGTCCCCTACACGCTGGCCGGCGGTGAGGTGGCGGTGGGCATGCCGGATGATTTGGTGATGTACGCTGCTTCCGCCAAGTTCGCCGGCAGCCTGCTCACGCTTTGGTTTCTGGCCACGCGGCTGGATCGGATGGGCAGTCGACCGATCATGTATGTCGGCTTGGGGCTGTGGGTGTTGCTGGTTGGGGGATGGGCGGCGATGGCCGGCGGGTTGTTCCGGCCCGAGTTTGCCATCGTGCTTGGTCTGTACTTGTGCATGGGATTTGCCTTCGCGATGTTCAGCATGGCGACCACCAAGCTGGCCATGGATACGGTGCCGGCGATGGGTCGCAGCCATTTCTTCGCGCTTTACTCAGTGGTGTGCAGCCTGACGGCAGGGTTGATGCCGATCCTTTGGGGATTGCTGATCGATCTTCTTCGGCCAGTCAACGTTGCTTGGCTGGGGCTGGGCTGGAACCAGTACAGCATTTATTTTGCTGCGGTCACGGTCGTCCTATTGGCGGCGATGGTGCTGATTAAAAACGTGGAGGAGCCCAAGGCCGCGCGGATGAATGAGTTTGTGCTCGACCTGATCCGAAACTCGCCGCTGCGCTCGTGGTTGCGGGATTGATTTTACGGCTCCACCAGCACGCGCGTGCCCACGGTGACGATGGCCAGCAGACGCTCGGCATTCCAGTTAGCCAGGCGAAAGCAGCCCAACGACTCGGTACGGCCAATTTTATCCGGTGCGGGCGTTCCGTGGATGCCATAGCCGGGTCGGTTCAGGCCCAGCCAAACCGTGCCCACGGGGTTGTTCGGGCCGGGGTTGATGATCAACCTGCCGCTGCCCGCGCGCGCCTCGGGCGAGTTGGGGAACTTGGCCGGGTCAAAAGTGTAGTTGGGGTTGGGCGCCACCACCGCTACATTTAATTCTCCCAGCGGGCGCTTGTCCACGCGCGCGGCGATGCTGCAGGGGAAATGCAACAGCAGTCGGCCGGCTTCGTCGAATGCTTGCAGTGTGCGGTCGGCGAGTCGAATGCGCAGCACGGCTGCGTGGCCTCGAGTTGTCGCCGCAGCTATGGCGGGTACTTTGATCGTGGTGCCCGGCCGCGGCTGCGTCCAGCTCACGCGCGGGTTTTCGCGCTTCAACAGACGTTCCGAGCAGTGGTGTTGTTCGGCAATCCGTTCCAGCAACGTCTCGTGCGACAGATAATCCTGCTGCGCTTTTTCCGTCCACGTGCGTCCCATCGGTCGCAGCGCGCGCACGTCGTTGGTGGTCACCACATAAGTGGTCCAAGCCGCACCGCGCGTGGTCAGGCGCTGGCGGGTGTTGGCGTCAAGTTGGCCGGTGGCCGGCAATCCTTGCTGCGATTGGAACGCGCGGAGGGCCGTGCGTGTCTGCGGTCCGCTGAGGCCGTCAATGTTACCCGGCGAAAAACCCAGACGATCCAGCGTCAGTTGCAGATCGAAATCCGTGCGCACCGGCATGATGGCTGGTTGTTGCTGCGAGGCCAGCGGATCGCGGAAGGTGCTGCCGAATCTCGCCACTCGTCTGGCGGTGGTTTCGCCAGACTGCAGGTTGGTCTGGCTGTGGCTGTAGACTTGCCATCTCGGCGTGGTGTTCGTGGAGATCACGCCTTGGCCCGGCGGGGTTGTGGCTCGACGGGCCAAGTTGGTGTTTAACGTCGGCGGGCGGTTGGTAAAAACATTGGCTTTCGGCGCGGGTGCTTTGGCTTGTGACTGGTCGTCGGTGGACGGCTTGGCGCCGGGCCCCCACCAAGCCAGCCCCAAACCCACGGCTACACCCAGTGGCGCGATCCAAAACAAATGTCGCCACCACGGTTTGTCGGGTGGCGGCGGAAATTGACGTGCGGAATCCTTCCCCATGACGACGATTCAATCGTGGGAACAGCCCGTTGGCCAGCCGGAATGGCCGGTTGTGAATAAGAAATTTCCCGGGGCTGGCTACTGGTCCACCTTGTCCTGAAAATCCTCGACCCGCAATTGGTCCATGGTGGGAATGCGCAAAGCTTGGCCGATCGCCCGCGGTGGGTAGCCCCACACTCTCTGGAATTTGGAGTTCTTTACAAACGGGCTCCACTGCGCGCAGCCGCTGGCCAGCAGCAAAGTCAACAAAAGCAAAGTGGGGCCGATTCGTTTCATCAATTATAAACACCATTCCCGTGAGGGATAATTCCGCGCGAGTTTTATAGCAGACAAAGGCGCGCGCGGCAAGCCGGAAGCAAGTTGTCCCGCCATGGCTTTGTACGTTCGGTGAATCGATCTTGGCGAATGCACCTTCGATCCTGTTTAAAATGCGGAACTTTCTTGATTCCCGGTCGGCGACCCGGTAGACACTTGCCCGTCCCGGTTATTCGGGCGGAAGGCTTATGGCAAACGGAAAGGCATCAATCACTCGGGACGGCTTTGGCGACACGCAGCGGCGTGACCGTTGGTGGGTGCAGCCGTTGCTTACTTTTCTCGGGCTGTCGGCATTCATTGGGTATTCCACGTATCGGGCGTTTAGCGGCGCGAATTTTTTGGCGATTGATGGTGGCACGAATTATCTCTCGCCGTTTTTTTCGCCCATTCTTTATTTTCATGAAGTATCGGGAAATGCGGCGTTGACCGGGGCAATTGCCAGCCACGCTTGGATTGGCACGATGCCCGCTTGGGCCCCGGCTTGGGTTTCGCCGGCGTTTTTTATTTTGTGGGCACCGGCTGGGTTTCGGTTTACTTGCTACTATTATCGGGGGGCTTACTATAAAGCGTTTTGGGGTGACCCGCCGAATTGTTCGGTGGGTGAGCCGCGCGATTCCTATCGGGGCGAGCAACGGTTCCCGCTGATTTTCCAGAACATCCATCGCTACTTTTTTTACGTGGCGGCGGTGTTCATTTTCATTCTCGGGTACGATGCATTTCTAGGGATGCAGTTCAGCACGGACGCATCGGGCAAAGTGTTGGCTGACGGGAAGACGCAATTTGGTCTGGGCGTGGGCAGTCTTGTGCTTTGGGGGAATGTGTTTTTTCTTGGCAGTTACACGTTTGGCTGCCACTCGTTTCGGCATCTCATTGGCGGCGGCATTAATCTGTTGTCGAAAACGCCGGTTGCCTCGAAGTGTTATGAGTGCGTTGGCTGCCTGAACTCGCGGCACATGCTGTTTGCGTGGTGCAGTCTTTTTTGGGTGGGCTTCACGGATGTTTACGTTTGGATGTGCGCGAGTAACACTTGGACGGATTACCGGATTTTTTAAGGATACATAAATGGGAGATATTCAAACACACGAACATGACGTGCTGGTGATTGGCGCGGGCGGCGCGGGACTGCGCGCGGCCATCGGTGCGGCGGCCGCAGAGGGCTGCTCGGTGGGGCTGGTTTGCAAAAGCCTGCTGGGCAAGGCGCACACGGTGATGGCCGAGGGCGGCGTGGCGGCGGCGATGGCCAATGTGGATGAGCGTGACGGCTGGGAAACGCATTTTGCCGACACGATGCGCGGCGGGCAGTATTTGAACAACCCCACGATGGCCGAGTTGCACGCCAAGGAAGCGCCGGCGCGGGTGCATGAGCTGGAGGAGTGGGGGGCGTTGTTTGACCGCACGAAGGACGGGCGGATTTTGCAGCGGAATTTTGGCGGGCACGCGTATCCGCGGCTGGCGCACGTGGGCGACCGCACGGGGCTGGAAATGATTCGCACGCTACAGGATCACGGCATTCATCAGGGGCTCGAGGTGTACATGGAGTGCACGGTCATCGAGTTGCTGAAGGATGGCGACCGCGTGGTGGGTGCGTTTGGCTACGACCGCGAGCGCGGGCGGTTCCGGCTGTTCAAGGCGAAGTCCATCGTGCTGGCGACGGGCGGCGTGGGGCGCGCGTTCAAGGTGACGAGCAACAGTTGGGAATACACCGGCGACGGGCATTCGCTGGCGTATCACGCGGGGGCGGATTTGCTGGATATGGAATTCATTCAGTTTCATCCCACGGGAATGGTTTGGCCGCCGAGCGTGCGCGGCATTCTCGTGACCGAGGGCGTGCGCGGCGAGGGTGGTATTTTAACCAACAGCGAGGGCAAGCGGTTCATGTTCGACGACATCCCGGAGCTGTACAAGGACTCCACCGCCGATACGCCGGAGGAAGGCTGGCGCTACGTGACCGGCGACAAGGAGGCGCGCCGGCCGCCGGAGTTGTTGACGCGCGATCACGTGGCGCGCTGCATTTTGAAGGAGGTCAGTGAGGGGCGCGGCAGTCCGCACGGCGGGGCGTTTCTCGATATCGCGTGGATTAAGGAGAAAATCGACAACAGCGAGGAGCACATTAAAAAGAAGCTGCCGAGCATGTATCACCAGTTTAAGCAGCTCGCGAATCTCGACATCACGAAGGAGCCGATGGAGGTCGGGCCGACGACGCATTACGTGATGGGCGGCGTGCGCGTGGACTCGGAGACGCAGATGAGCACAGTGCCGGGGCTGTTCGCGGCGGGCGAGGTGGCGGCGGGGCTGCACGGCGCGAACCGGCTGGGCGGCAATTCGTTGAGCGATCTTTTGGTTTTCGGCAAGCGTGCGGGTGAGTACGCGGCGAAATTTGCGCAGGAAAATGGCGGCGGCAAAATCGACGACGCCGAGGTGGACGCCCTCGCGAAGGCCGCGCTGGAGCCGCTGGAACGCGACGGCGACGGCGAGAATCCCTACGAAATCCAGCGCGAATTGCAGGAGATGATGCAGGACAAAGTGGGCATCATCCGCGAGGACGGGTTGATGAAGGAGGCCATCGGCGACATCGCCAAGCTCGCCGAGCGTGCCACCACGGCCACGGCGATTGGCAATCGCGAGTACAATCCCGGCTGGCACACGGCGCTGGATTTGAAATGCCTGTTGACCGTCAGCGAGGCGTCGGCGCGGGCGGCGTTGGAGCGGCGGGAGAGTCGCGGCGCACAGACGCGCAATGATTTTCCTGACAAGGATCCTGACGACTGGGGCCGGCACAA
>Ga0209089_10003702_pt1 | contig 12973 bp, 12 predicted proteins | sample ArcticOcean_MG_C_FD_187431 | JGI IMG/M metagenome (GOLD analysis project Ga0209089, IMG submission 187431) | Marine microbial communities from western Arctic Ocean - ArcticOcean_MG_CB2_150 (SPAdes) (version 2) | ecosystem: Environmental > Aquatic > Marine > Oceanic | place: Arctic Ocean: Canada...
AAGTAGTGGATTAAAAGCAGTGCCTCCTGGTTTATTTGCAACTGCAAATCCTGCAGATCTAGCAAGTCTGTTGCACTCTCCTTCGACAAAACTATCGAATGCGTAATTGGGATTTAAGTTAGAATCAATTTTAAGTTTCCTAAGACCTGGAATCACAAAAGGATTTTTTATTGGAGCTGGCTGGCCCACAACAGGCATATTTACTTCTTGATTACGCGTTGCTGCGCGATGAGAAGTGGGAACCTTAACTGTATATGGGCTTGCTTGATTTCCTTCAAGATTATGCTCCATAATAATACTGTATTCTAACCTGGCATCGGTGCCCAATTCTTTCCGAATAGTCTTTCTTAGTATAGACACATAGTGCTCTTCAAGCCACTCGTAAAAGAATTGGGACGGTACCTGTATCGTTAGTACGCTGTTGTCAAGTTTCACCGGTTTAATTGGAGAGAACCACGTCTTGTATGCTTGAGTACTGATATTGTCGCTGATAACAGCAAGGCAGTTTGCCCAGACATTGTTGTGGTTTCGTTCCATAAATTCGTAATATTTAATGTGGTGATTTCAGACAGCAATATTCGACAAAACATTTGTAAAAAAAAACTGAAGTGCTATTGTTTTTTCAGAATTTTTGTTTTCTAAAATATTTTTTTAATACTACATTCAAATGAAGATGTTTAGTGATGTGTGATATATAAAATTGTAATGGTTTAACTCTAAGGTAATCAATATTTGATTAACAGTATTTTAACATTTGTTTAGTTTATTATATTTATTCAATCTACTTGACATTATAATTAAATCTTCTTTAAATATTTCTTAATATTTCGATGTTTATTGAAAAAATTAATTAAAGAAAATCTTAAGATTTATTTAAATATTTTTACTTTTATGAACGGTTCACTAAATCCAACATGGATAAATATTGGAAATAAGAAAGTTTTTTCTGTTAAACATAGAGTAAGATATTCCGATACGGATAGAATGGATATGGTTTATCATGGGTCTTATGTACCGATGTTGGAGGCTGCGAGAGTTGATACATTAAGAGAAATAGGTTGGGTTTATTCTGAAATGGAAAAAAAAGGAATTTTACTTCCGGTTATTGAACTTAACCTTAAATACAAGAAGCCGGCTCGTTATGATCAAATATTAAGTATTGAATCTCACGTGTTAACACCTCCTACATCAAGGCTAATTTTCGTTTTTAAAATTAAACATGAGGATGAACTATTAGTAGAAGCTCAAGTTACCTTAGCTTTTGTAGATGCTTCTACTGGACTACCTCATCGAGCTCCTTATGGTCTTTGTAAAGACCTTGAAATAAACGGACTAATTCATTCATAGTATTATCACTTTGTGATTTCAACTTTAAAGGAAGCTCTGGAGCGCCAGCGTCAGCCCACGAGGTGTACCATATAGAACTGATAGCCTGCGCCGCTGAAAAGAATCGCCTTTCTACCATTCCTTCCATTTCTATGCTATAGGCTTCGCAGAATGCAGGAGTAGGCACAAGAGTGAGTGTTCTGCCGCGAGTTCTGTACCCATAGTCTTCAGGAGCATCTTTCATTTCTCTCACCATTATTTCTTTCGAAAGCACCTCGTCTACATCTTGGTGGCTTTCATGAATTATAGACCAAACCCATTCACGTACGTCTTTAATATAGCCAGCCTCGATCTTCCTTGGGGTCCAAGAGCTTCGTAAGGTCTCGTAGACATGGGTTTCCCAAAGTGCGTGAATGCCTGTTTGGCCAGAAAACTGACCATTATAATTATAAGATGTGTGGAGCGGCACGTGAGCGTCGGCGATGTAATGTCCCAGGTCTGCGCAAAGCCGTATCACTTTCCCCGTGTTTAATGTGTCCTTAGAGAATTCGTAAACCAAAGACATGTACACAAGTTCAATATTCCATGGAAGGATGCCTCTCTCTTTAAGTGTGTCCTCAGTGAAATTCTTGCATGCGTCGAACCAGCTGCAAGGTTCTATACCCTCAGTGAAATGATCGAGGTCTATATAATGACGAGCAGCTTCATCTTCGACACCGTGTTTCCTTTTGTCAGCGTCAGTTGCCCTGCTGATTAGTTCAGCTTGGTGAGATTTGAAAAAACTAAAAATAGGAGGGGGTAGAGCCGTGATGGCAACTGCATGTAGTTCTTTGTGTGGCGCAAAGCCCCAATTAACTAAAATTATGGTAGCAGATAGACATACAAGACTAAGAGTAAATCTAGCCCTTTTAAAGTCCCACCATTTCCTCTCCATTAGATTTTCCGCCATTTTCTGCTTTGACTGCTTTGTCAAAGTTTTCCTGCGAGATCAAAACTCCATCTTTTAAGATGGGGATCGCAGATAAATTGTTAGGCGTAAGGCAGTACTTCACATCTGCATTTAAATTCAGATTTCGCAGCCTTATTCTGTGAGAGCTGGATTTTAAAAATGCAAATTGATTATCTCTCGCAGATTTAGAGAGGTACATTGCCGCAATTGAGCTGTCCTCATTAGAGCGGAACGCTTTGCTTAATAACACACCTTCTATAATTGCGCCGGCACATACAGTATCTTCTATATTAAACCTGTCTTTCCACCCCGAGGCTAGTAACAGAGTGTTCTCGCCCCTGCTAACTATCCATGACACTAAGGCGTCAAGGTTGTTTAAAGACCCGATGACTACCGTCTCTTTATGTTCTGCAACTTTTATAGCTTTCGTTCCATTCGTAGTTGTAAGGACTACGGTTTTACCCTTTAGTTTTTCGTCCATATAAGAGTAAGGAGAGTTTCCTAATGTAAAGCCCTCAACAATCTTCCCCTCTCTCTCTGCTGCAGCTATATACCCTTTGTCTAAATAGGCTCTTGCATCTTCAACTGTTGAAACAGGAATAATACCCTCAACGCCATTTTCAATCGCAGCGCAAATTGCAGATGTTGCTCTAAGGACGTCTATCACAACAACTACTTCGAAACCCTCTTCGTATTGGTAAAAATCACGAGGTGAAAAGCAGGCCTCAATTTGAGGAAATTCTTTGGGGTTCATATAATTTTTATTAACCTTAATTTAAGAACGGGAACATAACCACTTCTGCCTCAATATTTTTATTTCTGATCCTCACCGACAGCTTATTTCCGGTTTTAGAAAATTCTGAGTTAATGTATGCCATTCCTATGCCGTATCCTAATGTTGGGCTCATTGTTCCACTCGTGACTTGCCCTACGACTTCTCCAGATTGAGTTACCACTTCGTATCCCTTCCGGGGAATTCCTCTGCCGAGCATTTTGAGCCCTTTCAATCTCCGTGAAGGTCCTTCATCTTTAACTTTCTCTAAAAGATTTTTGTCAGTGAAATCTTTTGAGAACTTGGTGATCCAGCCTAGTCCAGCTTCGATTGGGTTAGTTGTTTCGTCTATATCGTTGCCGTATAGGCAGAACCCCATCTCCATCCTCAGGGTGTCTCTCGCGCCTAATCCGCATGGTGTAACTCCATTTTCTAATAATTTAGACCAAACCATACCAGAATGCTCAACCGGAATATAAAGCTCATATCCACCTGATCCAGTATATCCAGTTGCTGAAACGATACATTCGACACCCAATATCTCAGCGCTAATAAAGGTATAGTATGCTAGATCTCCAGGGTTTAAACTCATGAGAGGGGAGAGTGCGTCTGTGGCGTTGGGACCTTGCAAAGCAATGAGGGCAAGATCATCAGATTTGTTCTCAAAAGTGACGTTGTACGCACCCCCTTTGATTTTATGAGAAATAAAAGCCCAATCCTTAGCCATATTACTTGCATTAACAACCAACATGTAATTCCCCTCACGAATTCTGTAAATTAAAAGATCATCCACGATGCCTCCTTTTCCATTTGGGATGCAGCTGTATTGGATTTTACCGTTATTTAAATTCGAGACGTCATTCGTTGTGATTTTCTGCAAAACCTCTAAAGCATCTTCGCCTATGAGAGTAAATTCCCCCATGTGACTCACGTCGAACATCCCCACATTCTCTCTAACGGATGCGTGTTCAACTTTAAGACCATCATAAGAAACGGGCATCTCAAATCCAGAGTAATCAACCATTTTAGCTCCCAATTCGAGATGCTTCTCGTGTAAGGCAGTCTTTATTAGGTCAGGCTTCTCCATCATTCATTTTTTCAGAGTGCGAAGATAGGTTTCTAAGCACCAATTCTTCACTTCGTTAGGCTCGTGAAACATAGCGTCTAAGACAGAGCGGCCTTCTATGAATCCATTTCTGTCCTCAAAGATTTGTGCATACCTTTTATAAGACCAAACCTGAGTTGTTAATGCTCCCTTTCTTCTGAAATCCCCCTCTGCCACCTCGAACGGTTCTGTATATTTAGATCTTTCAACCAATACTCCTTCTCGCTTTAGTTCTATCATCTGTTCAACCCATTTTAAACTAGCGAGGTTAAATTCCAGCAGCGATTTTCCAGGCGTTCCGAACTTCTCAAAGAACTCCATCAATTCATGCTCGAAATGTTCAAAAAAAGGAGCTGAGCTATAAGCTGTTGTGAAGTGCCTCATGATAACCTTAGGGATCATAGCTTCGGTAAATACGACATCGCTAATGGAGCGACTATTTGCATTGCGCCTGTGAACAGGAAGTGTAATAAATTTCGCGCCATGAGCATCGGCAATAAAAATGCGATTTCTATCTGTTTGCTTAACATAGTTCTCGTGGGTATCTAAGACAACCTCACCCTCAGATAATGCGACCTTATACCAAGCAAGGTTAGGAAACGGACAAGCCGGTAATATTCTTCTTATAGGAAGCTCCTTCATTTAGACCCCTTGTACGGTCTTGAACATCCTATTCCATCTGATTTTAGATTCACCGTGTTGGGCTTTATTCTGCTTGCTAAACCATGTGAAAGAAGCACAACCTATAATATGATCTTCAGGAACAAACCCCCACATTCTAGAATCTGCAGAATTATGTCTATTGTCTCCCATCATCCAATAGTAGCTCTGCTCAAAAGTGTATGTGCTTGTAAGTTCACCATCTATTAAGACTGTCCCATCAGAGTTCTCTTTAATATTGTGACCTTCAAAAGCAGTTATAACTCTTCTATACATAGCCATATTGCGAGCATTAAGATTGATATTTCTGCCTTTTTTCGGAATATAAACAGGCCCGATATCATCAGGGGTCCATTCATTAAACTCAGGGTTATAAGTATTTGGGAACATTACAAGTGTTCCCTTCCTATTAATAGTGCTCATCATCTCGATATTCAAGGCTAGGCCAGATTCCTCAAGTTTTACCACCTCACTGTTAGTGAGATTAATAAGCGTGCTAAAGCCGCTATTTGTTCTCTGTTTGGAATTTACATCCACGTTTGTCAAATCTAGAAGTTTCATGCTGTTGGCAAACTTCATAGGACTTGAAAATAGAACTCTGTACTCATATTGTAGATGAACAGGGTTGTCTATAGCTTCACCATTGATGTAGACTTGCCTGTCTATTACGCTAATTGAATCTCCAGGAAGTCCTATGCATCTCTTAACGTAGTTTTCCTTTTTATCTAAAGGACGAGCAGCGAGTCCAGGTTTTTTCATGGCACGCTTTCTAACCTTACTTAAGTACAATTCTGGGTTTTTAGAAAATATTTCAATATTTCCGCCAGCTTCTCTAATTCCTTCACGCCTTAATAGCCCATAGTAGTCATGCCCCACTAGATCAGGGTCAATAAAAATAGAATCGCCAGGAGGGAAGCTAAATACAACGGCATCGTATCTCTCAACTTCTCGAAGTCCGGGTAGCCTCATATAAGGTAGAGAGAACCAAGATGTATAGCTTGGCGTTAGTGATCCCGGAAGTGCGTTATGCACGAATGGAAGGGTGAATGGTGTTTGAGGAACCTTGGGGCCGTAACTCAATTTATTTACAAAAAGGTAATCTCCCACAAGCATACTTCCTTCCATCGATCCTGTAGGGATAGTAAAAGGCTCGAAAGTAAAGATTCTAAAAGGCATTACCACAATAGTCGCCCATAAAAGAGCTTCTCCCCACTCTCTAAAAACACCTTTCTTAATCTTACTCCAGCTCCTCGGACCCATGTACTTGTCATCTCCCATTGAAAGTTGAGCTAATCCCACCCAAGGCAATGCCCCCATGAGCCACTGGGCTTTTGTTGATCTGCGACCGAAAGCTATTCCGAGCTCTACATGCATAATTGTTAGCATCAGTAAGTTGATGCCAGGCACGAAGAATAAGAAGATTAACCAATACCAAGGTCGCTCTATTATTTTTAAGATGGCTAAGGCATTCAATACTGGAACATATCCATGCCAAACAGGCGCTACCCCAGACCTTTTAATCAAAGCGGGTATAAATATTAAATGCTCCAGGCAAATTAGGCCAAGTAAAATCCAAGGAATCAAACTCATATTAGTTATCGAATTTCAGTAATCATATCGTTCATAGTAAACACCCCGCGGTCTTTTTCAAGGAGCCAATTTAACGCTTGAAAAGCCCCTAACGCGAATCCTTGTCGTGAAATTGCTTTATGTCGTAAAATTAATTCGTCCACCTCAGAAACCCAACACAATTCATGAATTCCCACGACATCGTTTTTTCTAGAAGCGGATATTTTAATTTCCTTTTCCACTCCTTCAGCTTTCACCACTTCAGAGAGTGTTAAAGCTGTTCCACTTGGCGAATCGAGCTTCTGCGTGTGATGTTCTTCCTTAATAGAAGCATTATATTCAGAAAACTGTGTCATAATACTAGTCATATACTTCGAGATATTATTCATAAGGTGAATTCCGATGCTGAAATTAGTTGCGTAAAACACAAGGCCTCCAGACTGTTCCAGCTCAGACAATCTGCTATGCCATCCAGTTGTCCCAATGACTACTGGCAATCCCGCCTTAATACATCTCATAGAATTATCTACAGCGCTTCCAGGACTGGTGCTTTCGAAGACTATGTCAGCACCCCAATCATTGGGATCCCATTGATCACCTTTTTTCACTTTAGCCACAATACTCCATCCGCTATCAAGAGCAACTTTCGCTACTGCCTGCCCCATCTTACCATATCCGATTATTGCTAAATTCATTTACTAATTTTTACTGTGAGCCCTACTTGCCAAACTCCCCTTGATCTCCCCCAACTTGGCGGAATCACTCTCAGACTTAAATCCTCACTAGCGTCAAAGAATTTCATGTGAGCATCAACATTGGCGTCAATAACAGAGAGTAAATACACTCCGAAAAATGACAAGTAAGATAAATCTCTATTGCGCCTATAAAAGTAAGCGCCATCTTTTAAGTCTGAGACTGTATAAAGATTCCCATTGTTGTCTGTCAAATTGCTTTCAGTTAAAACACGAACAGTCTTCCCGTCGTCATTTATGCTCATATAAAAAGCGTCACCATCCGTTTCATATCCCCAATTTTTGAGAAACAAATTCATCTCAGTTGAGTTGTCAATCACGTAATATACACTTGCCCCCAATCCCGCAAGCACTATTGGTGCTTTCCAGTATTTCTTATTAATAAGTTGTCCTGAACTGGGCAGAATCATCGCCCAAGTAGTTGTATTCTTCACTCTCAACTCGTTCTCGGAAAGAATCTTCTCTTGAGCTGAGACTGGAAAGCCGCTCGCAAGAATTAAAAATATAAGTGATAAAATTGCGCGCATTTGAACAAGCTTATCGCTTGAGTTTGTCTAAAAGCTTTTCAAGATCTTCAATATTGTTATAGTGAAGTTCTATTCTGCCTGAAGTGTCAGATTTATCCCCAGTTATAGGTTTCAGTTTAATCTTAGCTCCAAACCTCAATCTTAGATCATCTAAAGCTTGTATTTCGTCTTCACATAAAGCCCTAAATCTATGGATTGATTTTTTCTGCAATCTACTTTTGCCTCCATCTTTTTGACAAAGGGCCTCCATTTCTCTAACGCTGAACTTTTGAGAAATTGCGAGGTTCATAATTAATATTTGTCTTTCGGGGTTAGAAGATATTGAAAGCAATGCTTTTGCATGACCTTTAGATAGAGTGCGTTTTGCGAGCTCAATCTTAATCTCTTCAGGCAGGTCAAGTAGCCGAAGTGAGTTCGTTATTGAAGATCGAGATTTCCCTACAATTTTAGAAATCTGCTGATGTGTTAATTCGCACTCTTCAATTAACCTTTTGTATGAGGTAGAAATCTCAATGGGGTGTAAATCTTGACGCTGAACGTTTTCAACTAGAGCCATTTCCAGAAGCTGCTTATCATCAGCCTCTCGTATGTAGGAGGGAATTTCATCTAACCCTGCAGATTGTGCAGCTCTAAACCTCCGCTCACCTGAAATAATTTGATATTTTAAAGCGCTAATCTTTCTGACAGTAATCGGCTGTATTATACCTAACTCACGGATACTGTCCTCAAGATTTTTAAGAGAATGTTTATCAAAGCTTTCTCTAGGTTGAGTTTTGTTTCTTTGAATATTGCCGATCGGAATCATTGCGATATTTACAGCTATTTGACCTATATAACCAGGCTTTACATACTTGTCGTGTTTAACAGGCTCATTTTCTATGTCGAGCTCCCGAGTCATTTCAGTGAGCTTAGACTTCATCCCAAGGCTGAAATCACGATAATCTCCGATATCGTTGATTCCCCTGCCTAAACCACCTTTAGATTTCACCTTGTTCGACATCCTTGTATTAGCAATTTACTTTAATACATCACTTAGGAATTTTTCCTCATCTGGAATCTTTGTCATCTCGTTTCGTTGTAGAATTTCTCTAGCAAGATTGAGGTAGTTCACAGATCCTTTACATGTAGCGTCATGCAGGATTATAGTCTCTCCGAAAGAAGGCGCTTCGCCGAGGCGAGTATTTCTATGTATGACAGTGTTTAGAACTAAATCTTGGAAGTGAATTCGCACCTCCTCAACAACTTGGTTAGCGAGGCGAAGTCGAGTGTCGTACATGGTGAGAAGGATTCCTTCGACTTCCAGGCGTGGGTTCAATTGTGTTTGGACTATTTTAATAGTATTCAAAAGCTTGCCTAAGCCCTCAAGTGCGAAGTACTCACATTGCACAGGAATTAAAACAGAATCAGCTGCAGTAAGTCCATTCAAAGTTACAAGCCCTAATGACGGTGAGCAATCTATGATGATGAAGTCATACTGGTCTCTTACCTGTTCTAGCATTTGACTCATCTTGCGCTCGCGTTGAGCAACATCTACTAATTCAATTTCTGCGCCTATTAAATCTAAATTAGAAGGGAGGATATCAAGGTTAGGGGAGGTGGTTGAAATTATGCAATCATTTATTTCTGCTTTACCCATTAATGTCTCGTAAGTCCCATTTTTAACAGAATACGGGTCAACTCCTACACCACTCGACCCGTTTGCCTGAGGGTCAGAATCAATGAGCAGTGTTTTATACTCTAAAACGCCTAAACAAGCGCCTAAATTAATGGCAGTTGTAGTTTTTCCAACTCCTCCTTTTTGGTTCGCAATTGCAATAATCTTTCCCATTAGAATAATTTTTGACGATTAATACAGGTCTTCGCTAAGTTAGAAGCCTATTAGCAGTATTCTAGAGAAAGTTTTACACATTAAACCCCATACCTTTTATGGCTTTAGGTATGTTTGTGTTCGTGAAGTGTGGAAAAGTGAAGATTAAACTGTAGGTTAGTTATCACTTAGGTTGGGATTATTTCGACAATCCTGTCTACAAGTCGTCGAAATTAACGTCATCCTCAGTGCTTGCTTCTTTATCAGAATCAACTTCATCCTCAGAGCTTGCTTCTTTATCAGAATTCACTTCTGTATCAGAGCTTGCTTCTGTCTTGTCTTCTTCAGCAGGAGGATTCGCTTCATCATAAGCTTTACGCTCTGCGATAGGGTCGCGGAATTTGCCAGAAGCCATTAATTCTTTAATCTTGTCAGTAGCATCGATAAATCCATCTTCGAATTTTTCGAAATCTTCTCTGTACAGGAATAACTTATGCTTTGAGTAGTTAACGTTTCCACTGTTGTCAAAGTTCCTCTTGCTTTCAGTAATTGTCAAATAAAGGTCTTTACCTCTAGTCTCTTTTACATCGAAAAAGTATGTGCGTTTTCCAGCACGAACCCTTACTGAGTATAACTCCTCTCTGTCTCTATTGTCGTTTCCGTAATCTGACATCTTACTCGCTCTATTTATTTAAATTATTTTATTAGAATGATGCCACAAGTTAGGGGAAAACTCACTTTGTTAGATATACTGAACCACTTTTAGTTCTTGGATAACCAATTTGGTCCACCCAAACAGCCTCCCAAATGTACAATCCATTAGGGCAGAAGTGCTGACCATCATTACCTTTTTCACCAAGCCAAGGAGTCTGATAATCAAGAGTTTCCCAAACTAATTCGCCCCATCTATTTATCACCCTCAATCTATAGGCGCTTACCCCTAAAACTACTGGAAGCCAAACGTCATTTAATCCATCTCCATCAGGAGTGAAAGCAGTAGGGGCATAAAACACGGACCCACTCACGCTAACTTGTCCAGCAGCCGTATTTGTACACCCCGCTGCATTTATAACAGTTAAGGTAATGTTGTATATCCCCCCGTCTGCATAAACATACTCTCCATCACAACCCTGAAGGCTCCCGCCATCTCCGAAATTGTAAAAACAATCTACATCTTGGTCGCCTATGTAATCTATCTGCACAATAGGGTCTAAGATATCAACTACATTAGGCGTGACGTCAAAGGCCGCAAAAGGAATGGGATAGGTTGTAACTAGGTCTACCTCTAGTTTATTGAGGTTCCTTACACAGTATCCACCGGTAGTCATTTCAAGCTCAACGGGAAAATTTCCCGAGCCTGTATATATATGGACTGCATTAACTGAATTAGATGTATTTCCATCACCGAAATGCCACAAATAAGTTGTAGCTGTATTTGTCGAGCTAAGGTTAGTGAAGGAGACTTGATGAGGAGGACAACCAAGAAGTGGGCCTGCAGAAAAATCAATAGTGGGGTCGGCTATAGCTTCGACTTGTGCTGAGTAAGATTGCTGACAGCCCTGAAGCCCGGGGACCTCAGCTGTCAGTGTGATTGTATAAATTCCTGGCTCATCGTATGTCAGGTTGAGCACCGAGTTGTTGTTAGTAGTAGCGGTGGCTATTTCTCCCCCGAAATCCCAGGTGTAAACAGTGTTGTCGTCAACAGATGCGGTTCCAGTCATAGAGAAATTGTGAGAGGAAAAACAGTCAGGATCAGGAACGTTAAAAATTGGTTCTAAAAGGTATTGTATTTCAACATTCGCAGTTGTAAAATCCGGACATGTAAACGGTGCGTATGCAGTGAGTGTTACGGTATATAATCCAGAGTCCGAGTAGGTGAATTCAGGCTCAGGTTCAGTGGAGAAGTCTCCGCCGAAAGGAGAGCCGAAGTCCCATAAATAGGTCTCTGCGTTCGTAGAGTTATTTTCGAACGTAAAAGTGAGGCCTTGGCAGAAGCCTGTTTGGTCTTCCATAGAAGCGGAAGGCTGTTCGGGAGCAATCCATGTAAACTCATCATTCGCAGTGCATCCGTGGTTGTTTACAGTTAGAGTTATATTCCAGTTGTCATTGTTGCTAAAATCCACCCCGGCAGGAGCTGGTATATTCGCAGAAGTAGGCGATCCAGTAGCGCCGAAATCCCAAAAGTATGTAGCTTCATTATTCATGGTGCCTGTCACTTCGAAATCGAACGTTTCAGTTCCGAGTATGCAATTAAAATCAGTCATCTCTATTATAGGGTCTAGTGGCATATACACATCAAATATTTGAGAAGATGTATCTGCGCAAGGCCAAGTTGGATTGGCAATCAGTGTCACTATATAATTACCCACAGTAGGGAAAGTGAACAATGGCTCAAATTCAGTACTAACATCTGAATTAGTTCCCTCTACCCCGAAATCCCAAATAAAATCATCCGCATTGATGGAGTTGTTTTCAAATTGAAGCGTTTCTCCTATGCAAAGCTGCTCCGGTTGCTGAGGGGTTACTGCTGCAACGATATTTGCGTCACATAGAGTTACATTAAACTGGAAATCTCTCAATACGTGTCCAAGTGATACTCCATCTCGGAATTCCTCTACGCAAATCCCCATAGCGTATTGCCCAGGAATAGTTGGCGTACCAGTAATAAAACCAGTCACAGGGTCAATTGCAAATGCTGGGTCCGAAGCGATAGGATATCCTGCAGAATACCCCCCTGCATATGGTATGCTCGAGTACGGTGGATTGGAAGGTGGATTAGGAGCAGGGCTATCAGGTCCTGCGCCTCCTCCATTAGCTCCGCCCCCGTCAAAAGGAGCACAAAAAGAGTAAACAAGCTCATCACCATCAGGGTCAATAGCTGCGTGGTCAAAGAAGAATCCGAAATTTGCACAAAGAGCAACAGGTGGAAATTCTTGGAATACAGGAGAGCTATTCGGTCCATTAACCGCATCGTTAAACGGAATGTGAATCGTAGCCGTCATCCCTGGATTGTCAGTACCTCCAGCATTAGCAAGGTTGCTAATCGACGGATTTCTGCAACACCTCTGCCAAGCTATATCGTAACCTCCATTTGTGCCGAGCATTAAAGTTTTAGTGTAAGTAGCCTCTTCTACGCATATCCCTGGAGGAGGTGATCCGCATGGATTCGTCATTATAACGGGAACGTTTTGGATAGTTCCGGCGTTTAAAAAAACGTCATGAACCTGTTGAAGTTGATTAGTTGAACTATAAAATACTCCTATATAAATAATATCATCGAAGTCAGTTTGTTGTGTGTTTGCCGGTCCGCATTCCCTATAAACCTTCAGCGTTATAAGGTAGTTTCCACCCCCCAAATCCTCGTAGTACATTTCACTACCTATTAGGTGGGTAGCACCCGCCTCAAAAGAAAAGACTACCAAAAACAGACCTGTTATTATCTTAAATATAAATCTCACACCATAAAGGTAATCAATTCACTATCTTCACGCCGTGCAAAAAAGAGG
>Ga0209089_10003703_pt1 | contig 12972 bp, 9 predicted proteins | sample ArcticOcean_MG_C_FD_187431 | JGI IMG/M metagenome (GOLD analysis project Ga0209089, IMG submission 187431) | Marine microbial communities from western Arctic Ocean - ArcticOcean_MG_CB2_150 (SPAdes) (version 2) | ecosystem: Environmental > Aquatic > Marine > Oceanic | place: Arctic Ocean: Canada...
AATATGCGGTTCAGCAGGGCGATTGGGGCTCGATTAGCAGCCGGAGAGATCGCACTCCAGGCTATCGGCTGCGGTCGGATCTGCGCCGCAGCCACTCTGGAGATTGGGCTCGGGAATGCCGGGGGAGTTGGGAACAAACAGGCTCCCTAACAGGAATACCGCATCGGCGACATTGACCCCACCATCGTCATTGATGTCGCCAGCATCTCTGCAGGAGAGGGGAGGCGATCCGGGGACAAACAGGCTCCCTAACAGGAATACCGCATCGGCCACATTCACTCCCGTGTCGCTATTGCAATCGCCTCGGATGAACTCATCGCCGACCGGGCATGGCACCGCCACCTCGATCAGCGCGAGGCCATTGATGTCATGGTCGAAGGTGCCGAGGAAAGTTTCGTCGCCGCTGACGTTTACCGTGTAGGCGGAACGAGCGGTATCCCCCTGGACCCAGAGAAATGTATCCTGGTCCGCCAGGTAGGTCAGGGTGCGGATCGGTTCACCAGAGAGCTGGGCAGAGATGTTGATGCTGGTCGTATCGCAGCTGTTGGAGCCAGGCGCAGCGGAAGGCTCCTCAAAACTGGCGAGCTCTCCGGTGACATATCCTCCCGAGGCGCGGAAGATGGCTCCGCCGGAGCCCAGGCTGAGACTGTCGCCGCCATTACTGCCAGGGTACTGACACAGATCGGTCGGGCCGCCGGTGATGGTGCTCAACTCACACAAGTTTGAACTTCCGGTACTCAGTTGATTGGTGATGGCGCGAATCTCGCCAGCGGAGTTGAAATCAAGGTCGTTGAAGTCGAGTACGGTAAATCCGACGATGGCCAGCGTATCGTCGATGGGATTGTATTCCATCAGCCAGGGGTTGGGCAAAGGAGAGGGGGGAAGGGAGGTCAGCGTCAGCATGTACCAGTTGCCGCTGGTGGGGTGAACCGCGATCCCACGAATCCCATCGATCTCGATGGCTCCGGGAATCGACATGGCGAACGCCTCTTCGACCTCGAGGGTGAGAGGGTTGACGCTTCGCACCACATCATCTTGATCGGAAACGGTCAGCCAACGAGTTTCGAGGCAAAACTGGGCTTCGACGCCTGTGGGAGCCAAGGCCACCCACAAGGTGAGAAGAGAAAGCACACCCAGGATCCGACGTGGACAATTCCGTTGCATGACTCGCTCCTCTGATCACCGCCAAGGAAAGGCCGATAACGGCACTTTCGCCTTCAACTCGGACTACTTCAAGGCTTTCTGAAGGGACTTCTCCAGCTGCTCATAACTCTGATAGCCCGCGTCTCGGCCGACCACATTACCCTTGCGGTCGATGAAATAGACCGTCGGTAATCTCTTTAGATGATACTGCTGAAATCCCACTCCATCGCCCCGGATCAGCATTCTCTGCTGTAATTCGTTCTCCTGAACGAACTCCCGGATGCGGGTCCGGCCGTCATTGTCAGCATTTATTGCCAATACCTCGACATTTTTGCTCCTGAAGTCCTTCTGGATCTTGCTGAGGTGCGGAGACTCCGCACGGCAGGCACCTCACGAATAACCCCAGAACGCCACCATCAAGGTCTTCCCCTTGAAATCGGACAGGTTCACCATCTTCCCGTCGAGACCTTCAAGGGAGAAGTCGGGGGCCGGCTTTCCCATCATCTTCTTTGCCCGGACATCTGGATCGAGCGGTTGGGATGCGATCTTTTTGCTCGATTTGAGCAGATAAGCGACCTCATCCACGACTTCAGCAAGGGGGCCCTTCTTGTGGTCCTTCTGTCCCTTCTGGAACATCTTCTCCGCCATCTCGACCGCCGCCAGCGACATCCCCTTGCGCAGGACTCTCACCACCGGGGCGAGGAATTCATAGGCTGCTTCGACCTGCTGTGATTCCTCCTCCTCGATCAGTCCCGCTTCCAGTCTCTCGACTCGCAAACTGCGCTCCTCGGAGGTGGCGTTCTCTTCATCTCCACGCAGCAAGGTGGCTGCCCATTCTGCTCGCTTCAGCGACCCGCCGGCATTCAGGTACAACGTTTCCTTGAACGCACTCAGGCGCAACGCTCTGGCGCCGCCGCGGATCTGGATCTGGCCTCCGGCCAACTGGCCCGTCAGGATCAACTGCCCATCGTCGTCGACTGCTTCGATTCGTTCGACCGAGATTTGCCTTCTCAACCCGACTGGGGTACCAGCGGCCCAGCCCAGTCCAGCCCCCTCGGATCCCGCCCCGTGGACCGAGAGCAACATCTCCATCACTGCAGGGGAAAGGGGATCGAACAGTTCCGGTCTCGGTTTGCTGGAGCCGCGAATCAACATCGAGCCGATGGGGAATCCGCCCGGATAGGTGCCATTGGAAGCGGTCGCACGCCAGACCCAGCGGTTTCCACCGGGTGCGGGGATCTGGAAGATGGTGACCTCGAACTCAAGAACCTCTTCTCCGCGGCTTCTCTCGACCTTCCAGACCGCCTTCGCCGAAGGATTCGGATCATCTTCATCGCTGCCAGCCTGGGCTGGAAGAGAGGTGGGTTGGAGCAGAGACAGCAACAGGGATGCGAGTAGTACGGTACTCAGATGAGTCTTGAGCCGTTCAAATGTCATACAGATCACTCCTCGTGGCGGAAAATCGCCAGATGTGTCGAGAATTCTGGAAAGCCCCGAAAAAATCAGTCGGACCTGGAATCTCTCGGTCCACGGCCCGAATTCACGGTAATCTCCGCCCCCCTGAGGCACAAGTGGCCGCCTCCGCCAGATTCACACTGGTTTACACCGTGGAAGCCTATTACACTGGAGGGAGTACGCGGGGGGACAGGGCCCGATCGGGGATTCCATGGGGGATTCTTGAATTTGAGTCGTCCTCAAGATATTGGCTGGTCCACTTCATCCCGGAACCAGCGCTGAACCTCTCGAGAGGAGGCTCGATTTGTCGAACCGAATGAGCAGTTTTCTAGGACTGGCCTTTTTGCTTCTCTTCACACCTGTCGCTCTAGGCGTGGCCTTTGCCGCAGATGACGACGGTGGGCTGCGCAAGCCCCTCGATCTACCTGCCGGTGGAGCGGGTGATGATGATGAAGAAGAAGATGCTCCGGAAGCGATTCGCTTCTACGGATCTGAATTCGAAGGAGATACTTTCGTCTTCATCGTGCCGGCCTATGGCTTCTGCGGTGAGACTGACATCTTCGACATGATTCGCCAGGAAGTTTCGACAACTCTCAACCAACTCTCGGCATCGGTCGACTTCGCCGTAGTGGCGTACAACTCGACCACCTACATCTGGCGTCCCGACTGTTGTCACGCCTCACCCGGTCACAAGGCATCGGCTCAGGCATGGATGGGTACGCTCGCTCCGATTGAGAACCACTGTCTCCTCGACGCTGCCCTCGCAGGTCTTGGTCTGGCCCAGCAAGCTTCGGGTGCCCACAAGCAGGTGATTATCTGCGGTGCTCGTGAGCCGTACTGCAACGGTGCCGGCGGTGGAAACTACGCAGATATCTGTATGGAGTCGATCACGGCAGCCAACTTCGAGAACCTGCCGGTTCACACGATTTACTTCACGAGCTCGTTCTATTCTGGTGAAGAGCAGTTCTACGTGAACCTCGCCGCCATGAACGGTGGAACTTTCCGTCAGGTCGACTACTAGACCTCGACTGTTCGCACTCGACACAAAACAGGATGATGCAGGCCCCAAACGCGAAAGCGTTTGGGGCCTTTTTTTCTACTCACACTGGCGACTGGAGGGTCCGTCGGATCGCCAGCATCCTCGGCGACCGCTCGCCAGGCTCACTGCCGGAACCCTCTGGCTTCGGGTGTCACCGTGGATCGGATCGGATATCCTCCGAGGCATAGGGCCGCCAGAGGGTGAGGCGATCCCGGGAGGACTTCCATGAGTGAAGTGGAACAAAGGTTCGAGTTTCCGGAACCACCGCAGTCTCCAGATTTCCCCGATCTGGAAACTCAGATCCGAACATTCTGGGATGACAACTCCATCGAACAGAAGGCCCTGGCACTTCGCCAGGGAGCGGAACGCTTCGTCTTCTTCGAGGGACCTCCTACCGCCAACGGCATGCCTCACCCTGGTCACGCACTGACCCGTGCGATGAAGGATTTGTTTCCCCGCTACCAGACGATGCGAGGTCGCCTCTGCGAGAGAAAGGCGGGCTGGGACACCCATGGATTGCCGGTCGAGACCGAGGTTTGCAAGGAGATCGGAATCCACTCGAAGGATCAGATCGAGGAGTACGGCATCGAGCCGTTTGTCCGGCGCTGTCAGCAATCGGTATTTCGCTATGTCCAGGAGTGGGAGTCACTGACCCGTAACATCGGTTTCTGGGTCGATCTCGATGAAGCCTACGCCACATACCATCAGAGTTACGTCGAAAGCGTTTGGTGGGCACTCAAAAAATTGTTCGATCAGGGGCTGCTCTACCAGGGGGAAAAGATCGTCTGGTGGTGGGCTCAGGGGGGCACTGGGCTCTCCGCCGGTGAAGTCGGGGAAGGATACAGGGAAGTGGATGATCCGAGCGTTTTCGTTCGGATGCCACGATTAGATGATCAAGGTCAAGCGGACGGGGTCGACTTCGTCGCATGGACCACCACGCCCTGGACTCTCATCTCGAATCAGTTCATCGCAGTGCATCCTGAAGTGCAGTACAGCACCGTCAAGGATGCCGAGAGTGATCAGAGGTTCATCGTCGCGACCGACTTGGTCGAGAAATTGGCGACCAAGTGGAAGATGGAACTGAGCATCGAAGAAACCGTGGCGGGAGCTGACCTGGTCGGCACCCGTTACCGTCCTCCCTTCGACGGCTACTGGAAGCAGCATGGTGAGAGGGTCGCTGACCTGGTGGAAGGCGGCGAAGTTTCTCTGATGTGGAGAGTGGTCGCGGCTGATTTTGTGACCACCGAGAGCGGCAGTGGTGTGGTGCACCAGGCGCCGGCCTTTGGTGAGGTGGATCATGAGGTCTTGCTCGCCGAGAGAGCAAAACTGGCAGATCCTGAACTGCTGGATCTGCTCTGTGCGGTCGAACCGGACGGTAGTTTCGGGGAGATTGCAGGAGAGCAGTTCCACGGACGCTGGGTCAAGGATTGTGACAAGGAACTGATCCGCAAGTTGAAGGAAGAGGGGACGCTCCTTCACCAGGAAGTGTATCGCCACGATTATCCCTTCTGTCCGCGGGCGCGTGAGGACGCGTTGATCCAGTACCCGCGTCGATCCTGGTTCATCCAGACCACTCGATTCGTCGACCAGATGCTGGAGAACAACCAACAGATCCAGTGGCAGCCGGAGCACATCCAGGACGGAAGATTTGGTAAGTATCTCGAATCGAATGTCGACTGGACCCTCTCGAGAGAGCGGTTCTGGGGCACACCACTACCGATCTGGGTCTGCGAGAAGACTGGACAGATGGAAGCGATCGAGAGCTACGATGATCTGCTCTCGAAATCGGACGTGGTGGGGCAGGAAAAGTTCACCGAGGCCAAGCAGGCGGATCCAACCCTCGATGACCACCTGAGAGTCCATCGCCCCTACATCGATGCGGTCCACTACGCCTCTCCTTACTCGGAGGGCGCGAGGATGCGAAGAGTGCCGGATGTCATCGATTGCTGGTTTGATGCCGGCTGCATGCCCTTTGCCCAGTGGGGATTCCCCCATCAAAATGTCGACCGTTTTTCAAGCCAGTTTCCAGCAGACTTCATCAGCGAGGCGATCGATCAGACTCGCGGGTGGTTTTATGCATTGCTGTCGATATCGACCATCCTGTTCGGCCCGGAGGGGGCGGCACACGGAGATGAGAGGGTCCCGGAGGAGGCGTATGCCAGCTGGCCGCATCCATTCAAGTCCTGCATCGTCCTGGGCCACTTGCTCGGCGAAGACGGCCTCAAGATGTCGAAGTCGCTGAAGAATTACAGGACTCCCGATTACATCTTCGAGAAGGAAGGTGCAGATGCGATGCGCTGGCTCTTCTATGCCGGCCAGGCGCCTTGGACCAGCCTTCGCTTCAAGGAACAGGCGATCACCGAGGGGCAGAGAGAGTTCTTGCTGCGCCTGTGGAATGTCTATTCCTTTTTCAGCATCTACGCCCGCATCGATGGCTGGCAACCGACCGGCGATCTGAGGGCGGCTCCCGGGCCCGATGTGAAACTTTCTGAGCTCGATCGCTGGGTCCTGGCAGAGTTGAATGCCACGGTCGATCAGGTTCGAACTTCGCTCGATGATTTCGACAACTTGACCGCTGCGACTGCTTTGAATGATTTCGTCGACGCACTATCCAACTGGTATGTACGCCGTGGCCGTGATCGCTACTGGAGTGAAGGGATGAATGCCGACAAGGAAGCGGCCTATTCGACCCTCTATCACTGCCTGGTGACCACCACCATGTTGGCTGCACCGTTTGTTCCTTTCATCACCGAGCACCTCTACGGCGCGCTGGTCAAATCCAGAGGTGGGGACTGGCCGGAATCTGTTCACCTCTGTGATTACCCGGAATCTGAATCTCAACGCTGTGATGACGCCTTGTGCAGTCGCATGGCGATGATCCGTGAGATTGCATCCCTGGGACGGGCTTGTCGTTCGCGTGAAAAATTGAAGGTGCGGCAACCACTTCCGGCGGTCCGTATCGTCCTGGCGAACTCTGCGATGGTTGCAGATCTGGCGGCAGATGCAGATCTGATCTCGGAGGAGTTGAACGTCAAAGGGGTTGAGTTTGTTGAGGACGCTTCTGAATACGTGTCGTATGAGGTGAAGCCAAACTTCAAAACCATCGGGCCACGATTTGGTTCCGATGCTCGAGCCATCGCCGGAGCTCTCGCAAAACATCAGGATCCAGCGGCTATCGTCCGTTCCGCAGCAGCAGGTGAATCGATTCCTTTGACTCTGAACGACGATCGAGAAGTGCTCCTCGAGGCAGCGGATCTCGATGTCAGGGTGCATCAAAAGGATGGATGGAGTGCTGCAGAGGCTCGCGGCGTGGTGGTGGTACTCTCGACCGAAGTGACTCCTGAACTTCATCGCGAAGGGTTGGTCCGCGAAGTCATCAGCCATGTTCAGGGGATCCGTCGTGATCTAGATCTGAAATACGATCAACGTATCCGTCTGTTCGCTTCTTTCGAGGGTGACCTGGCTCAAGCGATTGAAGAACATTCAGAACATCTACGAAAAGAAACTCTGACAGTAGAGATCTGCCCGCTAACTACCGAACCTGATTCGATTCGAGAAATCGAGATTGATGGTTTCTCCTGCAGAATCGCTGTAGAGGCTCTTTAGTGATTAGTGCGAGTGGCTTACGTTTGGTTGCGACGAGCCTTCTTGTTGCCAGTGCACGGTAGTGACCAGATGACGAGAGGTGATGCGAATGTCATGGCACGAGAACCTGGAACAGGCAAGAGCCACAGCAGCAGTCGACGAACGGCCGATCCTCATCATCCTCGAGGCGCCTGGCTGACTCGGGTGTAAGCGCCTGGATGCCGTGACGTATCCAGATCCACAATTCACTTCCGCACTCGATGCCCTGGTCGCTCCGATTCGCATCAACATCGCCGATCGCCACGAGGACTTCCGCGATGCTGCGGTGATGACCAAAATCCCTTTCTCGCCACGGTTTCGTCTGTTCAGTAGCGATATGAAAAGACTGTTGCGGGAATGGACCGGCTGGATGCCGGCTGCCGAACTGGTCGCTGAGTTTTACATCGCACGTGGTGTCGATCTGCTGGAACGCAAGGATCCTTCCGGTGCGGTGGAGCAGTTCGATGCAGCGCTAGCGGTGGCCGAGGGCGGTCCAGCAACGGCTGAGATCCTCTATCGGCGTGGGATGGCGGCATTCATCGCCGGTAAGTTTGACTGGCAGCCACTCAGGCGAGACTGGAATCGGGTGGTCGAGGACCATCCCGGGTCTCGCTGGGCAAGCCACGCATCTGTCATCGAGGATGCGCCGCAGTGATCGGTCGATGGTGGCGTTGCTGTAGTCTTCAACTCGGCATAGCAGTGGAGAAACGCGCTATTCTTCAGGTTTCCTTGCGACCATGATGAGTTTTGGGCCGAACAGTAATGCGGGACTGAGAATCTCCTTCTGGATCGACCGCTTCAACGATTTCGAGGTCTCGAAGCGGCGATTACGCCACATGCGTCGAGTTCCCCACCACACCAGTGGAAACATCAGTGGTGCCAGTAAGATCGAGTTCAGCGAATATCTCGTGGCCTCGACCCCCAGGACATCGAGTCCGACATGGGTCAGGTAGAACCTCAACTGGAACGCATTGATGAGGAAGACATGGCCGTAGTAGGTGTCTTCTCCATAGGTCTTCGACCCACCCCAGTATCCGTGGGATTCGGTCACTAACCATCTCCGAGGGCGCGGATGGCCCGACAGCATGGTGTCGACCCTCGCAGAGAGAAACAGGATGTTCGGAGTGGTCACGATGAGAACTCCGCCTGGTTTGAGAACCCTGGTGAGTTCTGCCAGTACGGACATCTGGTTGTCGACATGCTCGATGCCTTCCGAGTGAAGGACACCCTCGAAGGAGTGGTCTTCGTATGGAAGAGGGGCGGTCATGTCACATGGAGTGCAGGTGAAACCGTTGGCTCGGGCCCGGTCGGGAAAGAGGTCGGCGCACTCCACCTCGAAACCTGAATCGACCAGATTTTTGGCGTTGACTCCGTCGCCAGAGGGGATGTCGAGAATCTTGCCGGAATCGATGTACTTGCGAAACATCTGACCGACTTCATTGCGGATATGTCCGTCATGTTTGAGACGCTTTAGCAGAGCCAAGTTGGAGATTTCCTTACATCAGAGTTCTGGAGAAGGCCTGTGTGCTGGCGCACCGGAATGATCTCAGGAAAGGAACTGTATCGTCAATGGGTATCGCCACACCTCGCCCTGATTTGCCTTCGCGCTGCCGATCCGTGGCAATAAGAAGTGGCAGATGACGAGGGCTGCCAGCAGTGGAATCCCGATGAACTGGAAAATCCCAAGAAACCGTAGATGGCACTGGAGATGAGCCAGTTGGCGACCATTCTGCCGTGCTCATCGAGGGATGGGAATTCCTGGATCTCTGTCCGATGATGGGAGCGACGAAACCTGCGTTGGGAACGAGGGAGCCGGAAAACAGCGAGAAATGGCGAGACATCGCCGATTCTCCGGCGCTCTTCTCCTCGAAACCATCCTCGATGGAAGAAGCGGGATCCCCTGCTGTCGATTCTTCATACCCAGGAACCACACCTGAATTGAGAACCACACCTGAATTGAGAACCACACCTGAATTGAGAACCACACCTGAATCGAGCGGACCACCGCCCAGTTCTATTCGGGGGACTTCTCAGGGGCAGCCATTGGTCGGTTGGTCGCAGCCCAGTGCGTCTTCGGTGGGATCTTCACCACACACGTCGGGTCCCGGTGGCGCCGGGGGAGTGGTTCCGCTGAAGAGGCTTCCGAGCATCGAGATTCCGTCGCCGATGTTGAGATCGCCATCATCGTTGGTGTCACAGGAGTCGTGGCAACCAGGAGCTTCACCACCGGAGAAGAGGTATCCGAGCAGGAAGATCACATCGCCGATGTCGAAGTTGCCATCGCCATTACACAGTCCTCTGCGAAAGGTGGGAGGAGGTGGGGAGGTCGGCGGAGTCGCCACCTCGACCTCGATGAAGGGCACCGCAGAGGGGGAGTGGACCCCGAGGATCGCAGTGCCAGATTCCGGTCCAACATCCGCATCAAACCCGAAATTGTAGAGGAATCCCCAGCGGATCGGATTGGCAGTGGCCCCGCTGGAATGATCGGTGGTGGACCAGGTGATCGATTCTGCGTCGCGTTCGGCGCTCCAACTCTCGTTGGAAAAGGACCAGCTGTGAATCGTGGGTGCAAAGAAATCGATATTGCTGACCTCGACATCGGAAGCGACCGGAATCGAAAAGGACCCGACATTACGACCCATGTCATGGTTGTACAGTGAGTACTCGTAGTGCCATGTGCCGTCTCCATTGTCGGTAACTTTGTGGGCCAGGTAGCAGCGGCCATCGATGGCTGGGAATGGTTGCACCGTCTCGATGGAGGCTCCGGGCCAGGCCGCTTGCACCGTGCCTAACTGGCTCGGGGCGGACATATTCATCGACCAGTTGCCACCCGGGGTCCCGGAGACACCGATCGGTTCCCAGGCATGATTGGTGGTGTGGTCGATGTCACCTGGATGGACCACCGACACCTCGGAGATCCAGATCGAGCCGGGGTGCAACGATGGATCGAGATCGTCATCTTCAACCGAGAGACGTTCCTCCACCTGGTCCCAGGGTCCCGAGTCGGACTGCAGGTCTGATCCTTCGTAGATGAATCCGCCACTCCACGGATCGATCTCACTACGTGGCCCCATGGTATTCTGGTTGGCATTGCCGCTGGCGCCATAGGTGTCGGAGCAACCGACACCAGTATAGGTACTGGTGGGACTGGGGTTGCAGCCGAATCCGCAGGCGTTGGCCTGGGCCGAGGACCAGCCATGCTTGACCCAGGAGCCGCCGATCTGGATCAGACGATCGGCGTCGAGGCGAAACATGTTGAAGGCCATCATCGGGTGTCGTGGATCGGGGTTGGCAAACCAGTCGAGTGGTTCGGTTCCCCCGTTACACATCACCGACTCCGAGCCAAAACTGGCCTGGGACCCCTCGCGACCGACCATCACCAGGTTGTTGGAATCACCGATGATCAGATCCTGGCCCGAGTTGGGCACCGGTGCCGTGTCGTAGATGCGAAGACACCACTCCTCGAGCATTCCCGTTTCACCTGTGATCTCATCGGAGACTGTGAGGGTCCAGTTACCGATGGGGTAGGCACCCTTGAAAGATGATAGATCTCCCAGCGGTTGCATCCATCCACCTGAATCGTACGGCGGTTGGTTGGGAGAGCCACTTTGCCACCAGGTCAGATCGATTCCTCCGGCAGCACCGGTGGGTTGATCATGAAGTGTCACGGTGATGCCATCGGGAGAAGTGAGTTCGATCCGCAGTTGGCTGGCATCGGGATGATTGATGTGAGCCTCGACTTGAAGATCCCACAGTATGGTGGCGGGATCACCGCTGATGTTGATGAAGGACTCGATCGGTTCGTCGGCGTCGGGAATCATCACCAGAGGTGCGCTACAACCCTCGAGAGTGATGGGGCCGGTGACGGCGGTCGACTCGCAGAAGGATGCTCCCTGGGCACCCCCGATGATGGGAGTGGCACATACTTCGACGATCGTCTGAATGGCGGGGGAATCGATGACTGCGGTGACGATGTCTCCGGAGGCAAAGGGACCCTGAACCTCCACCTGAACCGAACCTCCGGTGCCCGCAGTGAAGCGAACCGCATCACAACTTCCAGAGAGGGTGGCCGAGGCATCGATGGCGGCGCTTCCTGGTATCGAATCGAGGGTCAGTTCACTGATCAGTGCGGGTACGAATTGTAAGGAAAAGGTGCCGCTTCCCGCATCGTTTCCGCCCCAGCCGCCGATTCGAAGGTGCAGTTCTTCGCCCCCGGAAACCTGCAGCGCCTCGACGATGGAAGCGTAGGGCGAGCCGGAGCCCTGAACCAGGCAGCCGGTTTCATCTCCACTACATGCGATCTCGATCATCGATGCACAATTTCCGGAGTAGATGACCAGATCGGAATCAAAATCGATATCGCCACAGGTACTGACGGTGAGGTGACCCTCGTCGGGAGCGGTCCAGCGGTACCAGAGATCCTGGTTCATCACTCCGAGAGCATTGCAACCGGTGGCATTGCTGTAGGGATCGCTACTACTTGTTGCGCTGGTGGTATCGATGGGATTGTCGCCGAGAAAGGCCAGTACCGCTCCGCTGCATTCGTCGTGCGCCGGCGTTCCGGGAGGCGGAGGCGGAGGTGGTGGTGGAGGTGGAGGTGGAGGTGGAGGGCTAGCCCCGAGGGAGATCTGGAAGGTGCCGACGCCGAAGTCGTAATCTGCCCAGCCGCCGATGCGAATATAGTAGGAGTTCCCCATCCCGACCGGCACATCGGTCAGCAGCGTGCTCCAGTTATTGGTGGTCCCTTGCACCGAGCAGTCGGGAGAGTCTCCATGACAGGCGATGGGGGTGAGGGATCCGCAACTACCGCTATAGACGATCACATCGGAGTCAAAGTTGACGGAGTCGCAGGTAGAGATGGTCATCAATCCATCCTCCAGCGGATTGAACTGGAACCAGACATCGGAGTGGACCCCACCCAGTGAAGTTCCAGGACAGGTGCTGGTGGGGATCTCTTCCAGGCTGTTGGTCGCCTCGGAGGTATCGATCGAGTTGGTTCCGATGAACGCCTCGATGGCACCGGTACACTCGTCGTTGGGTGCCTGTGCGAGTATTCCTGAATTGAGTACACACATGACCAGAAAGATCCAGAGAATCTGCATGGCGAATCACCTACCTGTCGTCATCGATTGTACACTCACCCCATGATCCTGACAGTGGCATGTTCGGTTGCCGTGAGAGGCTGGGAAGTTCGATGAGATCAGTGACGGTACTGGGGGGAGGAATTGTCGGTCTCACTCTTGCAAGGGAGTTACGGCGTCGTGGGCTCGATGTTGAACTTCTCGATTCGAGAAGCATCGGAACTGGCGCTACCGGTGCATCCACCGGAATCCTGACTCCTCCACAACACGCACGAACTCCCTTTTATCAGCTACGCACCCGAGCGTGGAAGATGTGGCCAGAATATGCCGCCACTCTTTCGGCAGAGTCCGGTATCGATGTGGGATATCTCAGGTGTGGCGCCGTCGACATTCGCGAAAGGACTATTCGGAATCCACAGCGGGAACTGAGGAAGTTGCGAGATTCCGGAGGCCGGGTCGAAGTGCTCTCGCGAGATCAAATTCGTCAACTGTTGCCGGATCTTGTCAGGAGTCCGGAGGCTGGATTACTGGTCGAGATGGAGGCGCGGATCGATCCTCTGGCGACCATCGAGGCACTGCGTCGAAGTTGCCACGGTGCGGGAGTGAAATTTCGCGAAAACCTCGGGCCGA
>Ga0209089_10003706_pt1 | contig 12958 bp, 11 predicted proteins | sample ArcticOcean_MG_C_FD_187431 | JGI IMG/M metagenome (GOLD analysis project Ga0209089, IMG submission 187431) | Marine microbial communities from western Arctic Ocean - ArcticOcean_MG_CB2_150 (SPAdes) (version 2) | ecosystem: Environmental > Aquatic > Marine > Oceanic | place: Arctic Ocean: Canada...
TTTCCATATTAATCACCTCTGGTATTATGGTGAAGCCTTAGAAGACCATATTATTGGACGAGAACGAACTGATAAAATTCTTCCATTAAAAGCAGCAGAAAATAATTCTCTCATTTTTTCACTTCACTCGGATCAACCCATGTTCGAAAGCGACCCATTGAGTTTACTCCATACGGCAGTAAATCGAGAAACGAGATCTGGAATAATAATTGGTAAGTCTAATAAAATAAGTGTAGAACAGGGTTTGAAATCACTCACTATTAATGCTGCATGGCAGATTAAAATGGAAAATAAGATTGGCTCTATCAAACCTGGGAAGTATGCGGACTTTGTTATTATAGATCTAAACCCCATGATGGTTGATCCTGAAAAGATTAAGGATATTAACGTGTTACAAACGATTGTGAACGGGAATACTATTTATAAAAAAAACTAAACCATCCAGTATTCACATAGATTACCTAGCAAACTTCATTATGAAAGGCGTGCTATTTAATGAGCACCATCTTTTTAACAACGCTCTGCTTACCAACCGTCAATGAGTAGAAATATGTTCCAGAACCAAGATCATTTGCATTAAACTGAACTGCGTGATTCCCGGAATTTGACTGTCCACCAAGCAGGGTTGCAACTTCCTGTCCAGCAATATTAAAAATCTTTAGCACAACATGATCGGCATGCTTCATGCTGAAGCGAATTGTTGTAGACGGATTGAATGGATTTGGGAAATTTTGTTCAAGTGCAAATCCCAGAGGAAGTGTCTCACTTCTATTATCAATCCCGACCGGATTTGAATAGAAATAAAAATTGTCCCAATAAATCGTTCCATTTCCTTCAGCTTTAAATTGGAAAACGTCTGTTAAATCAACATTGGGGAAGGTTGTCAGTGGGATATCCACACTCACCCATTGTTCACTTACTATGGCAAAGGTATGATAGTCACTATCTACAGTGGGTGTCTGGCTGATCACAAAAAAGTTTAGTGCTGTAGAATTATTTGTCCAGTAGTCGATATGCAAATAGGTCATCCCAGAAACGTCCTGTGAAATAAACTCTGTACCCTGGTAATTCAAACCTGTGTAAAGGAGTGTATTATTGCCTTCAATAGCCATTTCTGTAACGACAGTTGACTGCCCCCAGGCGGGATTTAAGTTGACCCCGTCTATATTTGTATATGCATCGCTGAAAATTGAAATAACGTTTGCTTCTGCTAATGTAGGCGTTGGCGCGGCTTCAGCTGGTGATCCGGGAACGGTTGCAGGGGAGAAGCTAATATTGTCAAAATATATTATGTTGTCTTGCGTTCTACCTCCCAGGTTAAAATCGGGAAAAACAACAATCTGATCAATACTTATGGCTTCGGGAAGACCAATGTGACTTGAAAAATCAAAGGTCAATTCTTCCCATGCATTGGTTACAGTATTGGCAACTTTTATTTCTCCAAGCGAACCGCTAGTTGGAATTACAAACTTAAGACCTACATCACTGATTACGGTTTTATATACCATAATTTTTAGTGTACTATTGCTAGCATCTAGAGAAAATGTCCCAATATCTGAACCGTGCTGTGATTCACAGCCTGCCCAGGGTTGACCAGCCTGTAAAGCAGTAAACTTCGCTACGGTGGCTGATGAGTTGATACCACCAGTATTGGGATTTGTCACTATTTCAAGGGAGGGATTGCCACCATTCTCGAAGACAGTCCAAGTCCAAGTGGCACCATAACCACCAGTTTCAAAATCAATCGGAGAATTTTGCGCTAAAACCACTCCCCCGCTTTTTAAAAACAAATAATATAAAACCCGCAATGTTGTGTTTCTTGAATTCATGATATCTGTTCTTTAGTCCTTTGTTTGGGAAAAATATACTCATTTTTGAATGAAGCTTATTGTAGAATTACCCGCAATTACTTTAATTAATTCTTTTAATTAGGATAACCAGGTATGCCAGAGCTACCAGAGGTCCAAACAGTCGTTAATCATATCAGGGGTGATCTTGTTGGCAAAAAGATTGTTGGTATTATACCTCTTTGGGAAAAATCACTTCATAATTTTAAACCAAATGACCTAAGTATAAAAAATAAGAAAAATAGAATCTTAGATGTCAGAAGAAGAGCAAAATTTATAATAATTGATTTGGGTGATTTTATTATTGCAGTGCATCTTAGAATGACCGGAAAACTATATATCCAAGAAGGTTCTTCAATACCTAAGTATACTCGTGCAATAATAAAACTTAAAAACTCAAAAGATCTAATATTTGATGATATAAGAAAGTTCGGTCGAATATATTTGTATAAAAATCTAATTGAAATTGATAGTAAACATGGGCCTGAACCACTCGGAAAAGAATTCACAGACAAATGGCTTTATGATAATTTGAAGAAGAAAAACAGAAACTTAAAAGCGCTACTTCTAGATCAGTCATTTATCGCAGGATTAGGAAATATCTATGTAGATGAAATTCTCTGGAAGAGTGGCATTCATCCGAATTCCATATCAAGTACTATTTCGAAAACAAAGGTTTCTTTATTACATAACTCTATTCAAAATATATTAAAAAAAGCCATCGATAATCATGGCACGACCTTTATGAGTTTCACATTTTTAAATGGCAGATCAGGGAATTATTCAAATGAACTAAAAATTTTTGGGAAACAGGGCGAACCCTGTAAAACTTGCGGAGACCTAATTAAGAAAATTAAGGTAGTCGGCAGAGGCACCCATATTTGCAGCATGTGCCAGAAAAAATATCGACCCAGAAAGAAATAAACTTTTATATATTAATAATTAAAATTGATTATTATAATGATTCTAAGGCTTGGAGAAAATCTCTTTTAATATCATCAATATTCTCAATCCCAACTGAACAACGTATCATATTCTCGGGAATGCCTAGGGCGGATCGTTCCTCCATAGTATTCTCAACATGACTCGTGGTTTTTGGTGGACCAACAATTGTATCTACAGAGCCTAGATGAGCAGCAGCATGCGCAAAAGTCAATTTAGTGATAAAAATAGGAATTGAGTCTTTTTCTCCAGAAAGTGAAAAACTCAGAACTCCTCCAAAACCATTCATCTGCTCTACTGCAGTACTATATCCTGAATTGGTTTCCAACCCAGGATAAAAAACACTATCTATTTTTGGATGCTCTGATAACCAATTGGCTAATTCCATTGCATTAGCATTATGCCGTTCCATTCTTAATGCGAGCGTTTTCATACCACGTATAATTAAGTAAGCAGCATTAGGATCTAGCGTAGCACCATTAATCTCCCTAAAGTGAAATATTTTTTCAATTTTTTCTTTATCTCCACACACGAGTCCACCAAGAGCATCCGAATGTCCACAAAGGAATTTAGTAGCGCTGTGAACCACCAGGTCTGCGCCAAGGGCTAAAGGATTTTGATTAATCGGTGTTGCTAAAGTATTATCTACAACGATAAGTGAGCCAACTTTTTTACCCACATTAGATAATCTTTTAATGTCCTGTATTTTTAAAGTAGGGTTCGTTGGTGTTTCTAGATAAAGTAATTGACAGCCCTTATTTACTTCTTCCTCTATTTGATCATGATCAGTAGTGTCACAAAGAACTACTTCTATATCATATTGTGGTAAAAACTCTAAAAATAATTTGCTAGTTCCTCCATAAGTGTCTTTGCCAGCCACCACTCTATCTCCAGAATTTAGGTTAGCAAATAACGTATTACTTATAGCTGCCATACCACTGGAAAAACTAGTTGCAGCTTCTGCACCTTCAAGGATACGAATTTTTTCTTCTAAAACATTTACTGTCGGGTTTGTGTTTCGACCATAGATATGACCGTCTTTTTCTCCTTTAGCCACCTGCATCCATTCGTCCATATTATCGTATCCATATGCTACGCTATTTACTGTTGGAGTCTGTGTAGCACCATGTGGGAATCTCTCTATTTCGCCACCCCAGACTGATTGGGTTTCGGGTTTAATATTATTCCATGAAATCTTTTTTTTCATTATTTATTAACTAATAAAGATTGAACTCTGTTTTGAACTGGCATTGGTTTCCATAAATCTACCAAGGTGACTGGGACTTGATGTATAATTATACATACCTTTTATTTACATGTCTTGTAAAAAATCCGACAAAAGAAGCAAATCAAAAATGTCCACTGCCGAATCAAAATTAATATCTGCTGAATCCACTGGTCCATTGTCATTTATTATAAAAGATAATAATATTACATAGTCAGAGTCATTTATTATACCATCATCATTGATATCATAAAATGGAACGAAATTAATACTAAACTTTATCGCAACAGGCCTGTGATCTGAGATGTTTTGGTCATACTCATTCCAACCACCATCAAGATATTCATCAATTTTGATTGTTTGCACTTCTGAATTATTTAATCCACTAAACAGTTCATCAGTAATTAAAATATGATCAAGATGGGATGGCCAATTGGGGAATGACCATTCAGAACTATTTCCTTGGGCAATTTCAAGATCTGCAAAGCGATAATGGGTGGAATCATCTAAAACTTCTTGGAATACATTATTTGGTGGTGCTTCGGCGATATCATCATTCAAATCACCCAGCACAATTACCTTATTATTAGAAAGGTTATTATCAATATATTCTTTAATTAGGTTTATCGCAGTATATCTTCTGTTTTCTTCGTCAGATGTATCATCAAAATCAATTATACCATCTCCGCAACATTTAAAATGATTATTGATTATAAAATAATTTTCTCCCATAAAATTGATATCCATTACCATAGGTGAGCGAGGAAATGCATTCCAATATGATGAAGTTGTGTATATCTCATATATATCATTGATTTCTACTAATCCTGTTTTATATATATATGCTAAACCAGCAAACCAGCTTGATTCATAATACCCCGAATATGCTGGTAAAGAATCTAACATTTGGTCAAACATAGTAGTATCATCTACTTCTTGTATAGCGAGAATATCTAAATCCAAAAGGTTGATAATTTCAGTGACATAATCAATCGTGATTTGATTGTTTTTTGGAAACCACTCGATGTTCCATGTCGCTACATCCAGAGAATTATCATCTCCGAAAGATAAATCTTCCAAATCTTGGGCAAACAAAGTAGCAGCCAAAAAATAGCTTGAATAGATAATCCTTTTAAGAATTTTTTGATAGAATAACATAAATACAATTAGAAATGATGCATAAAAAATACTTCGCTACTATGCAAATATCCACCACCAGGTTTTGAGATTGACCTAACTTCATAAATACAAACCCCGATTAAATTCAAAAACTCTCCGATTAGGTTATGAGCCTCACGTAGCTTCTTCTATTTTAGAACGGAGCCAGGCTATAGTTAGATTAAAAAGATAGTATTACTTAAGTAGGGTAACTTTTTTGGTTTCAATAGATTGATCATTTTTTATAGTAATGAAATAGGTTCCATTGGGATAGTTTATTGCATCCCATAAAAACTGATGACTTCCTTTTTGAAGTACTTTATTATTTAGTAGTTTGATCTCATGACCTTGAAGGTCATTTACCATCACTTTGACAAACTGACCCTGTCCCAGTTTGATATCTATTTTACATGAAGGATTGAAAGGATTGGGATAGGTGTTTAAAGAGATATTCGTTGGCATTAAGGATGGTTCTTCTGAATAATTTCTTAGATAATTCTCTTGAATAGATTGGATTAGTTCTTGACCATTATTTGTTTTGTCATACGAAAGAGCCCAAATCATAACACCGCCAAGTTCTTGCTCCGAAACATACTGACATTTGAGTCCTATTGATTCTTGATTTTCATAGGTTATTATTCTGGTATTGTCATCTTTGATAAGGTATGGACATAGTGCGTCATTATCCCAGTAGTAAGTCCAACCGTTACCAATTAATTCAGGAATATCATAATACATGATATCAACCGTGCTTCCTGTAAAAGGTTCATTGATGTTGGATGATTCCCATTTAGCACCCCAAAATGGCATTCCCATATTTATTTTATTTTTTGGTATACCTCTGGTATTGGATAGATAATTCATACTGGCATGACAGGATCCATCAGGATCACTAGGCGGAGAGGTATAAAGAGGCGCAAGATGCCCTGAATGGCTTGACCAGTTACCGTGGGTTCCATAGGTCATAGCATTAAAAAAATCAATGTGATTGACCAAAAACTCAAAATCGTGCCACTGTCCAAACCAGTTGGAAACAGGGATAGCCATGGTAATCATCCAATCTGAATTGATAATAGCAAACATAGAATCCATCTCTGATACTAGAAGGTTTAGGTTTTCTCTATCCATTTCCGAATCTGGAAACTCCCAATCCAGGTCTACACCATCGTATCCATTAACAAGTAAAATGCTTGCAAGGTTATTAATAAATAATTCACGAAGACCATCATCTCCACTAATGGCTTCAAAACCAGCATGATTTCCCCACCCCCCTAAACTTAGGAGAAACTTGGCGCCCTGATTATGAATCACATCGCTTATTCCTGATCCAAACATTCCATCGTAAGAAGAAATACTTCCGTTTTCGTTTGGCCATGCAAACGAGTGAATAACATGAGTTACTACATTTAGATCAATTTCGTTAACTGGAAGATTGCCTACTACCCACTGAGGGTAGTATCCTACTACTCGCTGAGAGAATATGATATTCACTAACAAGATTAAAGAACCTAATATGTTGCGCATTCGTTTATCCTAATTCCTTCACAGCTCTCCAGGCCTGCTTAATAGCAACATGTGCATACGAACTTGGGGCTGAGTCGATATTCGCTATAGTAATTCTACCAAAGGGTTGCCGACCTATTTTTGCCATTCCGCGCAAGTCCGAGTCATAAAGTCTGGAACCACTATACACATAACCATGGGCCCAACGATTCACCGTAATACTCTCAACATCCCTATCAAATTCAAATAACCCTTGCGGTAACATTCCACTTAGATGGGCTCTGACTTCATTTTCATAATCTTCCAATTGTAGACTAAGCATCTTGTATCGCGCTTCACGGAATTGTTCAATTGGTGGTGTACCTGCGATAGCTCCAAAAGGACAAGCTATCATCTGAATGGCACAAGGATCGTTTGGGGTTTTTGTGAATTCATAAGCGCCCATACTCACGGGAAAGTCCATCATCACCACCTGGTGCATATTGCCTGGTGACATCGCCATACCCATTTGGATTTCCTTTATTGCCCTCCAGTTTTTCAAGCCCACAGTTGTGTATTGCAACGGTATCTTCACACTGCGTCTCAATGCAGCCGCTTGTTCTTCTGGAAGACCTGAAACGATATGTGGAATCATCATGTTGTAACAGGCCATCACCACACTTTTACCTTTTACCTGATACGATTTTTTGTCATTGATGTAATTTACAAATACTTCACTCGAATCTTTTGGGTCACCACCATGCCTTACATTAACAACTGTGCTGTTTAATCTAATTCGAACAATATTGCTGGATTTGTCCAACTCAGCATAATCGAATTTGGACGTCACAATCTCTTTGGCATTGTCACCAATACCCACATTTGGAATCATCTTTTTCACCAACATGCGTGCAATGGTTGCATTGCCATCAGGAAAATGATGAATGTATGGGTCTTCTTCTGCGAAGACATTTCCGTGTTCCCTTACCTCTTTTTGGAAAGCATCCTCGCCCATAAGATCTTTCCATGTGGACACGGGATCAAATCCCAATGCCCCACAATCTATAGCCACCCCAATCGAGAATACATCTGCGCCACCGCCTTCCCAGTCGGAACATGAAGTTCTGGCCATTTCCAGTACCCCCGGATCATCAACCATCAAATTGGTTTTGAGATAATCAAAATAGGAATGGGAATACATGTAGTCCTCCAACTCTTCCCTGGGCACATCGAGTACATGGAGACCACCATTCAAAACCCGTAGTAGCTGTTCTTTGCCTTTTTCGCTGAGAGGTGCTTGTCGGGCAGCCTCTTCATGTGAAATTTCCGGACGTGGAAGCCCTTCTACCCACCATGGATAGTTGCCATATGGATGCTTTACCACTTTGTCCTCTCCAAACATTTGTTTGTTGAAATAGGTGATTGCACCAAGCTTATTTCTCTTATAGAAGTTGACATCATAGGCAGATTTAAATTGGTCCAGATCTATGCCTATTTCCTTCAGCAGATTGAGCACCAGTTCACTTCGTGCATGTGGACTTACAAATGTCTGTGAACCCCCATTTGTCAATCGGAGGTCGCCGTTGATCATGTGCTCATTCCGCCTGGCATGACCTCCAAAATCATCATGATTGTCGAGTATTAACACCTTCTTGTCTTTTCCATGTTCTTTTTGAAAGAAATATGCAGCGGACAACCCACTGATCCCTCCCCCAACGACAATGAGATCATACTCTTCTTTCAAGTTGGTGGTTGGCCCCCAATCTGATTTCTTTTCCCAGGCCCGACTGTGTGCATGGGTGTTTGAGCCGGGTTGACTTCCTCTAAGTCCGGTGAGCGCTGGCGGATAGTAGGATGGCTCTAAAGCAGCCAAAATAGCGTCAGGTGTACGCCCAAAAGGAAGCATATAAGCTCCGGCTGCCATTAGTGTTCCATTAATAAAATCTCTTCTTGTTATTTTGCTCATTTTTTTAGGGTGTTTGTTCTTTTGGAAATATTCCGCTTGGGGTGATTAAGTGTGCGTAAGCTGAATGGATCTGGCCAAATGTTAGCAAACCAATCGCCGTAAAAATATGAAGAAAATCCCCCGGCTGCAGATACCCAGGAACACTATATTTCATTACGAATAGAATGAAACCAGATGCCAAAGCCAGCGCTCCAAAAAGACTATAAATTCGCCTATTTCTTAGCGCACTAACAACGATGAGCAGCACCGAAAGAAGCGCTATTAATTTCCCAAAAATCACGAAACCAAACCCGGTGACCATAATAAGGCCAAGTGCTGCCGAAACGATTAGCAAAATAGAAGCATATTTTGCTTTGACAGAAACCAAACGGGCAGGCCAAATGACACTGACGCCAATTAGTAGGAATGCAGAAGACGCCCCCAGCGCAGAGAAAAAACTGTGCAATTGTGGCAATGGCAGCAACTCAGAGAATCTGAGTACCCCCAAAATTGCTGCGGCACCCAACACAGCGGCGCCCAGTCTGAACGCGATCGGAATTTTGCTTTGCAGAGCGAAATAGGTAGCCACTAGGAAAAGAAAGCTATCGGATATTGCTAAACTGTTCATTTTTTTGAAAGCTGAGAACGATCTGAGCTCCAAATAGAACCGATTACTGAAAGAAGTATTATCGCCATAGAAACCCCTATCAATTGCGAAAAAGAAGACATTTGATCTTTGGTTCCCAGATAAAGCATGAGCAACGACGCACAGAAAAATGTAGTGAGTACTCCAGAGAATCTAACCCACCATGGCGCGCTCGATAAAAATTTCTCATAATTCCCTGAGATGGGCGACGGAGTTTGATTCTCTTCTGTTCCGGCGGGCACCCAAGCAGGTTCTCCGAAAACGAACATTAACTTTTCATTCCAATGTGGCGTCGACTTTAATTTTGTCAAAATAGTTACATAGTAATGCAAATTACTCCAAACAGGATTCCAGCTACCAAGCGGTTTTCGAATTCCATAAACAATAGGCTCTTCTACACGTTCATCGACATAAGTACCAAAAAGCCTATCCCAAACACAAAAGATTCCACCAAAATTTTTATCAATACAATAGTCATTCTGACCATGGTGAACGCGATGATTGGATGGGGTTACCAGAAAGAGTTCCAACCACCCTAGTCTCCCTATTAGTTGGGTATGAACCCAAACCTGATAGAAAAGATCTATTAGCCCAACGACAATGTAGATCTCAAAAGGAATGCCAAGAATTGCCAAAGGAACATAAAATACCCACTTAAAATAGAATCCTGTAGAAGCCTGACGCATCGCCGTTGATATATTAAACTCTTCGCTGCTATGATGCGTAATATGAGCAGCCCAGAATATATTAACCATGTGGCCTGTTCTATGAACCCAATAATAGAGAAAATCGTAAAGTAATAACGCGAAAACCCAAGTAAGCATGCTCGTTGTCTGCCATTCGAAACTACCGTAACGTGTTTCGATGGCATTATACATAAAGACGCTAATCACTGCTCCTGTTGCATTAACAAATTGACTCAAAAGACCGATATTGATCGAAGTAATAGTATCTTGAAATCGATAGACATTCGCCCCTTTCCAGCGTGCCACTAGCACTTCTATCAAGACCAGAATAAAGAATCCGGGTATTGCTATAACCATTGGAGTGATAGAAAATTTATCCATCCCATTTAATATAATAAAAAAGGGAAGCCCAAGTTATTGGTCTTCCCTTTTTTGGATTAATTCGTTTAACCTAAATTTTGAAACGGATCCGGTAGAGGTAGAATTAGGCATTACTTGATGCTGACCTGAATTATGGATTTGTTAGAACTAATCTCGCTGATGACATCTGCTGAGGGCGTTTTATCCAGTTTCAAGCTAGCAACAGCTGCATCGCTTCCGTTAAAAATATTGTTTTCCATATCTTCAACATTTATTCCCGCTTCACGTAACGCATCTAATACAGAAGCGAGTACACCAACGCGGTTATAATGACGAATCATCAAAATTGTGCCATCTTCAGTTTTATCCCGGGAATTAACAGCGTTGATAGGTTTTCCTGTTTTGATCAGGGAATCAACAATCCGAACCACTTCATTCGCAATGGCTTCAGAAGCCTGGTTCGTGGATGCAGCAATATGCGGCGTGCAGGTAATCAAGCCAGCCAGATCAGTTTGATCAAATTCAGCAAGCCCAGATCCAGGTTCATTCTCAAACACATCTAATCCAACACGTATCGCTTTCTCATCAATTGCTTTGCGTAACGCTGCTGTATCAACGATTTCGCCGCGTGATGTATTTACAAAGATTGCCCCGTCTTTCATTTTATTGAAAAAATCGTTATTCAAAAGTTGTTTTGTCTCTGGGGTCACAGCCAGGTGAACACTGACCACGTCGGCATTAGCTGCGACTTCAGCAATAGATTCACAATAAACCAGTCCGAGCTCACCTGCCTTATTAGGTGTTAAGCTTCGCGACCAGGCAATCACATTCATGTCTAGCCCCTTGGCCAGTTTTGCTAGTGCGCCACCGATAGAGCCTAAACCAATAATGCCCATGGTGCGCCCCTTTAAACCGGCAGCATTTTGGTAGGCCTTCTTTTTCCAATATCCATTTCGCAAATCCAAGCTAGCATCGACAATCCGGCGGTCACAGGCAATAATATGACCAAGAGCCAGTTCCGCAACGGCATCAGAATTCTTTCCCGGGCAATTGGCAACATAGACACCGCTACTACTGGCTTTTTCTAAGTCGATGTTATTTACCCCAGCACCGGCCCGAATGATAAGCTCTAAGCTCTTTCCAGCTTCAATAGTCTCGGCGTACACCTTGGTTGATCGCACAATGAGAACATTAGCATTGCCTATGGCTCCGCCCAAATCTTCTGCTTTCAGTTCCGGGTTAGATGTTATATCTGCACCTATTTTCTCAAGAGCCGCAATCGCCTTGGGAGATAGTTTATCCGCAATTAATATTTTCATTTCTTTACATTACCTGTTTGGGCCAACATATATTGCTACTGCTTGACCATATTTTTCCATGTAGGGATTAGATGACACTGAACCTTCTTTATCAACATTCATTGACTGGTGTATTTTATTATCTGTCGATACTATAACAATACCGTTCGCACCTAATTCTGATGCTGTGATCTTTAAGCGTTCAATGACTTTATTGCTTTTACTCTGCCATGTAAATAAAATAGCAGGGTCTTTGAAGGCAAAATTACTCCCAGCATCTACCAGTGCTATTTTTTCATATTCTTCAGGATAATCCAAATATAATTTTACTTGGTGTGGTGAAACTGGCGGCCTTACATCACCTACAACTATATGAGATGCAGGATAACACCCGGCTATAATGATCACTATCATTAATGCTATGATTTTTTTCATATGGAGTGGTTGTAATGGCGAAAATCTACTAATATTCATTTATTAATACCTTTTAATTGACCTACAATATTCTGCCCATGATATTCCTTGGCATCTATGGAACTATGTACCATCTCAAAATTTTGGTCTGAAATGCCACCTGCTACAATGATGTTGAACCGTGGAGAGAAATTATGGATAATATCTTTGATCATATTCTGCCCGTCTATTGCAGAATCCTCTCCGCCAGAAGTAAGAATACTTGTAATCTCTTTTACCTTACATAGGCTTTTCAGTTCTAGCATAATATCACCTGTATAATCGATTGCTTTATGGAAGGTAATATTCATTGGGAATGCTCTTTTCGCAAGCCTTTGCGTTAGGTCAATATCTATATGATTTTCTTCATTTAGCATTCCAAATACAACTTCATTGACACCAATCCCCTTGCAGAATTCAATATCTGATTCCATTTTAATTATTTCCAGATCAGAATAAATGAAATTATCACTTTTGGGACGGATCATTACCTTGACCGGAATTGACAATGAGCTGATTGTTTCTTCTATTGTTGGTCTATCGGGTGTCAGACCATCAAGATCTAACCGGCTACATATTTCAACTCGGTCTGCGTTATAATACTCAGCCATTTTAGCTTGTTCAAGTTTTCCAACACATGCTTCTTTAATAATTTTCATAAGAAAAATTAATTAAAAAGTTGTCAATATTTTCATTAACACTTGGGCTATTTAATGAAGACATTTGTATATAAGACTATCGTTGGCATTTTTTATTCTCCTGAAAACAATCCAAAGGTAGAAAAGACCAGTTGCCAGTGGTCATATTGCAAGAATAATCATTGAATTTTGACCATCACAGGCAAATGATCCGAAATATGTCTATTATTATTTAATCTATCATTAATGTGTATGTAGGACAGTACTTTAAAATTTCC
>Ga0209089_10003708_pt1 | contig 12957 bp, 7 predicted proteins | sample ArcticOcean_MG_C_FD_187431 | JGI IMG/M metagenome (GOLD analysis project Ga0209089, IMG submission 187431) | Marine microbial communities from western Arctic Ocean - ArcticOcean_MG_CB2_150 (SPAdes) (version 2) | ecosystem: Environmental > Aquatic > Marine > Oceanic | place: Arctic Ocean: Canada...
TGTGCAGTCCCCTTGCCAACAGTTGGAGCAACCTCAGGAAGCTCTTCTGGAAGTGTCGCGAGGGGTGATTGCCAATTTTCATTCGAACATGGAGGGGGGGTCTCATCGAGTAGTATGGCTGTTCGAGTGAAGTGAAGGTAGGTTTGACCAACTGTAGTACTCCACAATTCATTGAAACTTTTCACGATTACATCGAAAATAGATTTCAATGAACCGAAATTTTCGATGCCTTTTGGCCAATCATCATTCGGCAGCGAGGCGCGTGGGAAAAATGTGATTTTTTTGTTGAACCAGGTTGAACGATTAGCAGTACATTGCAAAATATGACCGAGCCAGATTAATTTATCCCAAACTTGGTCACCTGGACCATCGTCAACTAATCGATCTAAGCATGCAATTCTAGTGTTTGCATCCCAAGCACCTCCTAAATCTGCAATATGGGATTTGACAGATTGGCAATATTCATCAATGAGTCTGTGAATTTCTTCAGTAAATCCATTTAGAGATTTTTCGTCAATCGATTCCAATATTCGTCCTAACAATAATTCTTCCGAAATTGCATCCTTTTCATCAAGTAAGTTTCGAATCCCTTCCTCGATGAAAACTGAGCGATTGACAAGAGAACGAAGGACTGAAGTTGCTCGGCGACGACCGGAATAATGTCGTTGAATTCGGTCGCGAGCAGCCAAAACTGATTCTGCAATTTCAGCGGAAATTCCAGCATCGACTGCTTCACCGATAAGATTCGGTGAATTCGGCAATCTCCAAAGTGTATTTAGGGCGGATTCGGTTAGTAAAATTCGGCCTGAATCTGAGACATTTTCGCGGCTTAATGCATCTCCTAAAATGCCGCGGTAAGGAGCCACTAGCTGATTAAAGAACGAATCAATCGTCCCGATTGGCGCATCATCGAGAAGAGTCAGTAATTGCTCATTGAATCCTTGATGGCGTATTCTCGGATCTTTTCGATATGTGCCATCATCACTTGCTGAGCCCGGCTTTAATCTCGAAATTCTCTTGCGAAGCCGATCTCGCATTTCATCTGCTGCTCGATTTGTAAATGTCAACAAAACAACTTCGCCAGGCAATAATCCCCCCCATTTCCTCAAATCAATTCTCTCAGCCGAACCGGAGACCAGCAACCCACTTTGCAATCGAGATGGACGCTCGGGTTTTGGTAATATTCGTGTTGCTCGTTGATCTTCACAGAGATAATGTTCGATAACTCTGTCAACGATAGTGCTGGTCTTTCCAGTACCTGCACCAGCATCGACCACGATGTGAGAATCTAGGTTTAAAGCGAGAAGTTGGGCTGTATTCAACTGCATCAATTATCCTCCTTCAAATTTACATCGCAAATTTCTGCCACCCTACAAAATTTACACGCATCTTGAGATGGTGTAGGATGAACTCGACCATTATTAGCACCGTTTGCAACACCTAGAGCAACGGATATTCTTGCGGCTAGCCATGCCCTTAATGGATCACTTTGAGGGTTCTTATCCTCATTTATGAAGCGATATCGGTCATGAGTAAAAGTTGTTCTTTTACCAAATGAAGCACCTTCATTTGTAGGTTTGAAATGGTTTGAAATTTCTATGAGATGAGTAGTTTTGTGACCGAGAACAGAAATACCTGCGGCTACGACTAAATCACCTGGATGAGCAATTTCCCATGCACGGGCGTAAAGGGCTAGTTGCAATTCTTCGAGCAATCCCTTTGCATGACGATCATCTACTTTTGTTGATTCGCTGGTTTTGAGATCTCGAATGGCAATTAATCGTCGAGGTTTCCAGTCGGTACCAACAATTTTCAAAGGAGCAATGGATTCGCTTCCTTCCGCATCAAACCAAATAGACTCATTCTCATCGAATGATAGTAAATCTACACGATCAATCATTCCTCTCAAACGCAGTGAAGGTAATGCTTCACCGTCTGGGATGGTTATTTCTGCTGGTAATACAATCTCAATTCCTCGCTCATCGTGATTGGTCAATTCCCATTCTAATGCAAGAGGAATTGCTCCAGTCAATTCAAGCTCAGCTCGTATCATTCGGCCTATTCGGCCGGCAATCGCTGTCGGCTGAGGATTTGGTGTCCAATTCATCCATTCGCGCAAATTCATTCCCGTCATCATTCGAACGCGATTGGTCGAGACCGCATCACTACGATTTAGCCAAGGTGCACGGTCATCTAGAACCTCGAGAGCGATTTTCATGATTTGCTCTTCATCAATACCAGATTTCGCGATACTGAGAGGAATTTTACTATCTCTACTAAAGTCGATTTCACGGTCACCTCCCATATCAAAATTTAGTATTTTACACAATAAATCATGATGGACATTATGGAATAAATCACCATGGGTTCGCGAGTCCAAATCTTCAGTTTGTAAATCTTCAACATCAGCATACAAACCGCGACCTAACCAGCCAGCACGCGGACATCTCACCCAATCATGGAGACGGCTGGCCGACCAAATCGAAATGTTTTGTTCGGCTCCAACAGCATGTCCATGTCGAGCATCATTTACCAGTGAATGGACAGGAAGTGGGATGAATGGGCGAGGATCGATTGTGACCGTCCTAATCTCCTTAGATGCTGCACCGGTGCGAGCACTGATGACCGGCCAACGTTCATTCACCCTAGGCGGAGTGATGTCTTTTGGTGAGCGTTTTTTGAGATCTTCTTGGCGAAATTGAAACAGATGTTTTTTGGCTGAATTGGGCAGATATCCATCTTCTTCAGCCACGGTCGGTTGTCGTCTCTCACGGTCTCTTTGAAGGGATGAATCCAGTGAAATTGTTATCGAATCAGGATTCAATGCAGGGGTAATCGGTTCGATATTTTGGCGCATTCGCTTACCATCTATTTGCCGATGAGTACGTGGACTCAACAAAGTGATTTTATCCAATTCAAACCTCTCACAATCATCATCTGGATCTTTCTCGAACGACCATTCTCGAATTGGGGCAGCTGCAGGGGTTGCTTCGTCAAGGCTTGGATCGAGAATGATTACCTCATTGGCACAATTCAGGAAGTGATCACGATGGTGCCGAGCTTGACGGATGGGACCGTCAGGTCTCAGTAGGTTCTTTTCATATCGTTCTTCGTCTCCGAGAAAGGGTAATTTAGGTACACGCAAATCCCAAGATATGCTCGAAGTATTTGCAAGAATGAGCAAATCTGCTGAGCAGCCAAGAGCTTGGTTTGGATTCAATAATCTTAATCTTGAACTTAATCTACTCTGGCTTGATTTCAACTCGGCTGAACGTAAAAGAGTTGAGATTTGATCAACCCAATCTGGGCCCATTCTTGGTTGATTAAAGCCGACTAAGGATTGAGATGAACGTAAGGAGGCCAATGCTTTCACAATAGTTTGAATGACGGCGACTGGAGTTGCAGATACTCCATCTGAATTTTCAATTCGAGACTCAACATCGAAATTAGATAAGGTTGTCATCAACCATTTGTCACCAGTTTTTGTTGATGGTGAAAAAGGTAATTTATTTCCGCTAAAGCAGCCTATTTTATCACACTCATCGAATACTGTCCTGTCGGCTCCAGTCAAGACTGGTCTTAGGCTATTTACGACGGATAATAACCACCACAGTGTCGACTCTTTGGCAATGGCGTCGCGCTCTTTATGGGGTGGCCGAGAAAGAGTTTCTATCCAACGTAATAATGCCCCAGGGCCACCCAAAATATGATCGCTGCGAGCTAATTCACTCATTAAATTTGCATCGGGAACTGGCCTGATTCCTGGGTTTGATGAATGATGTAAAATCTCAGGAAATAGCTTGATTGAATTTTGTAAGGCTAAGGCCCTCAACTTCTCCAAAGAGAACGAATCAGGCCCATGCCCAACTTGAATCAAAGAGTGCAGCCAATGTCCAAGAGAGTGTCCTATTACCGTTGAATTTTCAATGATAATTGGGAATCCTAAATCTCGCAATGAACGATTCCATTTCTCCTGATTATTCGTTAAATTAGGATCGATGATGATGATTTTCATCGTTGAGCTTTCTTTCAATTTTTCATCGGCGAAAGCTATTGCGGCGTGAAATGATTGGCTTTCACGTTGCAATAATACCCGCCTTACTTTAGATTCAGAATTATTAAGACGAAGTTCATGTCTCGGCACCCATTCAGGCAAATTTTTTGATTTTTTAACAGGATATTTATCTTCGAGTAAAACACCATGGATACCGAGTCGAAAACTGCCCTTGTTTGCAAGTTGATGAATAGGGCAATGTTTCGATATTGCAATCATCAAATCGATATGAGATTGAGGAAGAAGAGGAGCATGATTTAGCATGATGATACCATCGATATCGAGCAAGGAAAACGGGTAATCTCCTCCATCTAAACGCTCGATTAGCCGGTCAAAAACAAAGTCGGGATGAGTTCCTTCCAAGCTTTTCTCGATTTTCCTTAAAATTTGACGGAATGTATTGATTCCTGGCCCATCCCAAGAAGCTCCAGCACGCTCTTTTGAAAGGAAAAAATGCAATTCAGAAAGAGCGGTGGTTTTTCCCATCCCCCACCTCATAGTAGGTAAAGGATTAATCAAAGGAAAACCGAGTTTCTCAGCTTCTCGCCGACAGGATTCATGCAAAATCAACTCGAAGGATGAATCCGTCGATAAAACTCGTGGTAGCCTAAAATCCGCCACCAATAAGGACGCTAATGATTCCACAGTTTGATGGAGCGTCCTATCAATAACACGCCCTCCTTCTGCTAAATTTACAATCATTTCCCGACGCGCCTCTTCGCTGGGGTAAACCACCATGATGCGCGCCGAACCACCTAATTTCAATGAGCGAGGGTCAATGATTTGCTTCTCGAGGTGAGCCTTGAGCCAATTCGGGAAAGCGCCGGGAGTGACTTCCTCGTTAGAGATTTGATTTTCACGGACTTCCAACATGGCCTCACCGAGCGTTGACGATGTACGGCGGGGGTTATTCAACCCAACCATACAATTCGCCGATGATGGCCTACTCAATCATCTCTTCGTGGTAGTAGGGCTGCCCCAAATAATGGCAAAAGAAGAGATAATGCCGGAGCAGGAAGTGCCGCTGTGAACGAATTATCATTCTCGACTTCAGGTGAGAACCAATTGAAAACTAGTACTGCAGACAAATCATCGCCATCAAAAGCGGCGATATGCTCGACTGGTATCTGACCAGAAATTGCCGGAAGTTTGACTACATCGCGTAAAATGTGATGATAATAATCCGCTCCATTGCCACCTTCTGGAAAATATCCAACATCTTCGATAAAATAAATCATCGGCTGAATTTCTAAATCTGAATACACATCGGGAACTGAAATGTCCCAAATGAAAATTTCTTCTCCGGCTTCACTCGTAAAAGATAATGATCCTGAAAAACCACTTTTATCTATTGTCGAACCTGTATTGAGAGAGATTGAATAATCATTCTCGATAGAGTCTGAAGTCGGCGATGTTCCAATATGGAACCTTTCGCCGTCAAAAATATTAGTTGGCGCTAAGCGTTCTCCACCTGCGGCAGAGAGTGAGGTTTGCGCGTATCGGCCGACCCAATAATCGTCGGTAGATTCTGCGCCGAATGGATCTTGAGTTTCGGCAATAAAACGATGAAAATGTGCTTGGAGAATGTTTTCACCATCGATTATGTTTTCCATTGCCGCCTCTGTTTGGAGACAATTTGTGCACCATGTAGCGGTATAAACTTCGATGATTGTCGGCCAATCAACTCCATCTAAACTAGTCGATTCCTCAGTTGTATTATTGGAAAGAGAAATTGATATCCCTCCTAAGGTTCCCGAATCTTGCCAAGATTCTTCGACAACATCTATCCATGTTATGGATTCAGTAGGAGAAACACCGGCAACGTTGCCAGCGAGAAGAAGAATGGTCACGAGAATCGTGAATAGGGGACGATTCATGACCATTCGGTGTAATGTGATGCACTCAAATGCTTGGGTTCTGTGATACCAATTACAATACCGATTCAAAAGCTGTTATCGCGCGCTTAATATCCTGATCCATGATGTGTAGATGGATGACCGCACGTATTGTCGAATCGTCAATTGTCAGAGTATCAACACCATGATCTGCAAGCCTATCGACGAGCGTCTGCGCCTCACCTTCAGCGGTTGAGATGTAAACCATATTCGACTGAACCGAATCTAAATCAACGCTGAATCCGGACATATCATTCACTGCTGCTGCCAACCTCTTTGCTCGAATGTGATCCTCTTCCAAACGCTCGATATTATGATCGAGCGCAAACAATCCAGCGGCGGCGAGAATACCTGCTTGACGCATGCCACCGCCGAACATTTTCCGCCATCGATAAGCTAATGCGATGAATTCCGAATCACCGATAAGCATGCTTCCAACTGGTGCACCCAGACCCTTTGAGAGACAAATTGAGATGGAGTCATAATCCCGTACCATACGAGCGACATCGGTTTGGGTTGCAATAGTCGCATTGAATATTCGAGCACCGTCCATATGTGCGGCGCAGTCATTTGTGTGAGCGATGTGGGCAATCTCGTCTAGGACTTCCTGCGAATAACACGAACCACCGCCACGATTCGAAGAATTCTCAACACAAACCAATGACCCATTAGGGAAGTGCCCCAAACTACCATCAACCTTGCGAATTGCCTTCTGCACATCGGCTGGTTCCATTAATCCAGCATGTCCGGAAACCAATGCGATTGAACACCCCGATAGGGCAGCGTATCCACCACCTTCGTAGATGTAGATATGACTCGTTGCTTCAGTGACGATTTCGTCACCAGGATTTGTATGGGCTCGAATAGCTATTGCATTCGACATCGTTCCACTCGGCACGAAGAGAGATGCTTCCTTGCCAAATATCTCTGCAATTCGATTCTGCAATTCGATAACTGTTGGATCATCGCCTAGAACATCGTCGCCAACCTCAGCTGTTGCCATTCGCTCACGCATCGCTGAAGTTGGCTGGGTTATCGTATCCGAGCGCATATCGACTCGGTCACTCGGGTGTTCGTGCATTTGAATTCCTCATTCTCCTGTTCCGCCAAGGAAGTATTCTCCAATTTCCGGATCGGCTAATATATCGGCGGCCTTGCCAGTATGAACAACCTTTCCAGATGCGAAAACGTATCCTCTATCCGAGCGAGAAAGAGAAAGGCGGGCGTTCTGCTCAACAATTAGAACGGTAATACCGCTTTGACGGAGTGCATCGATTCTGTCGATGATTTGTTGTTGAAACAGTGGTGAAAGTGCTGCGGTAGGCTCATCGAGCAACAAAAACTTAGGCTTCGAAATAAGTGCTCTAGAAATCGCCAACATTTGCCTTTGACCACCGGAAAGAGAAGCTGCTAAATCATGCATGCGAGAAATCAAATCGGGGAACATTTCGAGGGAATCATCGATTCTCTCATTCAGCACTCGAGCAGATAGTCGGTTACCGCCCATCTGCAAATTTTCTGCTACAGTAAGTGAAGGAAATACATTATCCACTTGAGGAACATAAGAAATTCCGCGTCTGACTAATTGATCGGTTCGCCACCCAGCAACATCCTCTCCATTATGCTCAACGTCACCACCATAGAATGTGCAAAGACCGAAAATTGCCTTGATAAAGGTGGATTTACCGCATCCATTCGGGCCAATAATCGTAACGAATTCACCTTTTTCCACATAGATATCTATACCGTGAAGAATCTGAACAGAGCCATAGCCTGCTTGCAAGTTTTTAACATCTAAAATTCGCTCAGCCATCACTCTTCACCAACCATTTCGGCTTCGCCTTCGCCACCGAGATATGCTTCGATAACCTCTCGACTATCCTTGACTTCTTCCGGAGTCCCCTCCATTAAAATTCGACCTTGGTCCATCACGATAATTCGGTCAACACCTTGTCTAAGAATAAAATCCATATTATGTTCAATTATTAAAACCGAATTTCCGGTTTTGGAAACGTGCTCACGCAAATCATTGAAGATTTTCATTGCTAGTGGACCGGCAACTCCGGCGACCGGTTCATCGAGGAGAAGCAATTGGGGGTCGCTCATCAAAGCACGGCCAATATCGACCAATTTGCTTTGACCACCAGATAACTCACTGGCTAAATTATGTGCCATATGAGGGATTTCTAATTGTCTCAAAACTTCATATGCACGCTTCAGCCGCTTCTTTTCTTCTAAGCGGCTGAAAGGCCTGAATAATGCCAAGAATTTATTGGGTGAAAATTGATTTCTCGGAGGAACTAGTAAATTTTCAATTACCGTCATTTCTCGCCATAATCGGGTGTGTTGGAAAGTACGTGTGAAGCCAAGTTTTTGAATTTGGTCCGATGATAAATCTAAGGTATCTTGACCGCAGACTTCGATGTTTCCAGTAGTGTTCGGAAGTAGACCGCTAATGCAATTAAACGTCGTCGATTTACCGCATCCATTCGGTCCGATAAGCCCGACAAATTCACCAGGATAAATGTTGAAAGTCATGTCTTCAACGGCTACCAGTCCACCGAATTCTTTGGATAATCCCTCAACCCGCAATAATGGTTCGCTCATGCTTCCACCCCTTCTGGATCATCTGGTCGACTTGGCACTTCAGGCACGAGACCCTTCTCAGCGAGCAATAATGAAGCGATGATCACCAAACCAATTAGTGCTAATTTTAGATAGGCTAATTGGGCTGTAACAGATAGTGGATCATCTAAGAACCTCGGAAAAGCATGAGTAAGCGCTTCATCACTCCAAAGTAAGGATAGGGGAGAGTCGAGCATCAGCCAGCGGAATGCTGAATCGATGTAGGCAATTAAGAAATGAAGACTAGATTCGGCATTTCCACGAGCGGTAATGAGGGCGTTGAAAGTAAATTCTGTAACGACCAAAATCATCGCTCCGACCATCATTCCACGATTACTCCCTTTACCACCGACAATGAATGCGGCCCAGATAATGAAAGTAGTGCGTACCGGCGAGAGATTATCTGGATGAATTGTCGTATTCATCCAAGCCCAGAATATGCCACCAAGCGCTGCTATAGCTGCGCCTAATGCAAGGCTAGCAGCTTTGTTGCTAATCACGTTGTGACCATGATGTTGGGCAACTTCTTCATCTTCTTTTATCGCTCGTAGAATTCTACTCCAAGGAGATGCAAAGATAATTTCCAGTAACCACCAGCAAACAATGGTTGTGATCAAAGCAGTGAATCCTAGTAAAAGTACGTATGGGGCATCAGAAGGAGCACCGTTATTGGCTAATCCTAACATACTTCCTACCGATTCTGAAGGACCTGATTCCCACCACCCTTTCATCGGCAGAGTATAGCGTGAAATACCGATTGCGGTGGTATTTGTTCCAGCTCGAAGCATAGGTTCAGCAATCAAGGTAATTCGCAATAACTCACCCAAAGAAACTGTGACAATTGCGAAATAATCGGTGCGTAATTCTGCTGTTGGATAAGCAATAACCCAACCGATAGCTGCAGACACCAGTAGAGCGAGAATAATTGCCGGAATAGGATGCCATCCATATCCACCAACATCGACCATGACGCCGTTCATCTCAACGCTGATGGGCGTTGTTAGCAAACTTACAATCACCGCTCCAATTCCAACGAAGAAGATAACACCAAAGTTGACCATTCCGGTCAAACCGGTGTGGATGTTTAACGAGAAACTCCATAGCGAATATATGGAGAATAATAGTAATATTCGACCGATTTGCATCGCCTTTGTGAAACTAGATGAACTCTCTAAGCTAGCTGTAATAGAGAATGTTAGAAGCATCAATAACGCGAATATAAGGTAGGAACCATTCGGGCTTTCTCGACCATATGGAGCGAATTTATGCCATCTTTGTCTAGTAGAGTCAAGCTTATCAATCAAAATGTTTGTAGAATCAGTCTTCAATTTTTCACGTAATACTAGTATTAATTTTGAGATTACAGATTTAATCGTATCAAAGAACTGCCCGGTTGCTCTATTTATACTAGAAATGGCTAAATCGATTGTATCTGAAATTAACAAATTCGCCTCATGAATTGGTTCTAGAAGACGCTTGAATGAATCTAACACCTTCTCAAATGGATCTTCGGACTTGCCAATTAAGAGATAACTTCCTTCGATAATTGCTGAAAGCCATACCAATGCCATGAGCCAGGGGACAGAATTCATAATTCCAATATTAATTCCAACCGAATAACTCCAATTATCGATTAAGAATTCCGAACCGACACCAACAATCGAGGCATCGAAAGCCCAACCAGCGAGTAGCCAAAGGAAAATTCCCATAATTGTGATAATTAACTGATTTTCAGCTCTAGAAGTATTTTCTTTGTAAAAATTATGCAAACCAAATGCCCCCGTTGGTAAAAATGCCAAAGCAACAAAAATTTTCGGATTAGGTTCGCGTTCACTCTCGGCCTTCTTACGTAAACGATCAACATTCCAAGATTCGAAAGCATCTCCAAGTCCCTTCGGCATTAACATTAGAATGACAATTAGGAAAACGAAGGGCATGACTTCGGAGAATCCGCTCCAATTGGCACGACCCAGAGAATTACCTGAGCCAACAAGAACCGGTTCGGATAATGAACGGACTAGGCCGACGCAGAATGAGCCGATTATAGCTCCAGGAATCGAGCCAATCGTTCCCAATACAATTACCGCGAATGCCGGTAGAAGAATGCTCAACCCAACCTCTGGATTAACTCGAACGGTCGCAGCAAAAAATGCTCCACCAAAACCAGACAAACCTGCAGATAGGAATGCGCTGTAACGATGGATACTTTCGATATTAATTCCGCTGCTCGCTGCTAAATCAGGATTGTCCGCAACAGCTCGCATCCTTCGACCCAACCGGGTTTTCTTCATCAATAAATAGAGTAAAATTACTGAAGAAAAAACGACTAAAACCAAGGCGGCTTTATAGTAAACAAATCCGTAATCGTTGACAACTGCATCCCATTCGAAGATAGGATTCAGATCTGGAGCACCAATTGTAAATCCTTCTTCGGTTTTTTGATATTGCCAATCCCAAATTGAATCGCCCCGCTCTCCAAGACGGAATCGCATAAGCCGTGAAGGAACCTCGAATTTTTGGCTCGTCAGACGCCAGTCAGGATCTGGTGTAAATAGCTCTGACGCTGCGGTAAAACGTAAGTAAACCATAGCACGTAGAATCATCGCCACCCCAAGTGAAGCGATCATCATCGTCTGAGGTGAAGCATTCTTCAGCCTAAATCGATAGTAAACCAACCGGTCGATTACCACGCCAATTAGACCGGTGACAAAGAAGGCGATAAGCCCAGCAAACAAAATTAAATTCCAATTCACAATACCGTCCCGTGGTGCCGAAACACCCTCAAAAAATCTGTCACTCCACTGAAGGGTCAAGGCGATATACGCACCGATAATGAAAAATTCAGCCTGAGCAAAATTCCCATAGCGTTGAACTCGATAAGTAAGTGTCAAACCAACAGCAATAGCCAGATAGGTTGCACCCCAAACCAAGCTTGATGTCAAGATTGATGAAACATTGAAAAACATTCTCGCATCATTATCGAGGCCGGCCAGTAATAATTCGAAAGTGATCCCGATAAATATTAAAACTAATAGTGGAGATAATGAAACCCCAAGGATTTTTTTCCAACCGGATAACTCTGAAAAAATTATTTTTACTAACAAAAATGCTGCAATTAGCATCTCTGCACCCTGCATCATCCAGATTAAATCGCCGGGTATTTTTCCACCCAAAAGTAAATCAATCCAAGAGAAAATTCCTTGATGATATCGCAATCCAATTCCTGAATCAAAAAATAAAATTGAGAATAATAACAATTTTTGCTGTAATGGGGTCAAGTTATTTTTTGTATCAATAATACCTTTCATACCCCCCTCTCCCAACATGATAGGCTTTGCCAGCACCAACTTGCTTCTATTAGTTGCGCCTGACCCGAGTCAAATTATTTGAGAAAAATGTGTAAAAACAAACTATTAATTCATTATTTTATACAAAATCATATGAATTTTATCTGTAAAATATCCTGTTTTCTGTTGTATATTTCACTCGGTAACGCCGGATTCATCAAGTGTTGTTTAGCACACCGGCGTATGGAAAAAAGTATTACAATCATTAACCGTCACCGTAATTCGACCTGTTTTGTTATATACCTGCTAGATTGCGGGAAATATTGCTCACTACGGTGGGAGGAAAAAAATATGGATATGGATTGGAAAACGAATATGGCCGAACTTGGTGGCGCCTTTATGGTGTCCTGGATGGTTCTGGGTGAAATGGGCGACGATGGTAATATGGTCATGGCAGGAGTACTGCTGGCTGTTACTTGCGCCGCTATGGCAGGGGCACACGTTCTGCCTATGTTCACTTGGATTAGTGCAATGACAGGTGATTTGCAAGACACAGATGCGTGGATCGGTAACTTGACGCGTATGGTGATGCAGATACTTGGAGCTGGTGCAGCGCTCGCTATGGTTGGCGCAGGTACTGTAGCTGCTGCTGAAACCGCCCCAGATATGGCGGGTTTCGATATGTGGCCACTGCTAACAATGTTAGCTGCTGGTGCAATAATTGGTGCAGTAGCTAGTAGATGTGAAGGCTGGATGACTGCATTCGCAGTTGTTGCTCTTGCTGGATCTCTAGGTGCTGGTGTAACTGGAGCCAATGATGTGGCTGCAGAAATCATGGGCAGTGGAGCAATTGTTGAAGGTCTCAGTAATTGGCTGGTTGATGGTCTTGTAATCGGCGTTGGCGCTCTCTTGGGCGGCATGCTAGAAGATGCACTCTGAAGACTTAAAGAATTAAAGAAATTCTGAAACACGTAAGGCAGACTGGGGGGTTCGCCCTCCAGTCTCGCCGACTCTAAACAACCCCGAGGAGCATTCGCTTACTCGGGGATTTTTTAATTTCAAGCATCGGCCTCAGTATTACTCTAAGCGAGTAAAC
>Ga0209089_10003715_pt1 | contig 12948 bp, 13 predicted proteins | sample ArcticOcean_MG_C_FD_187431 | JGI IMG/M metagenome (GOLD analysis project Ga0209089, IMG submission 187431) | Marine microbial communities from western Arctic Ocean - ArcticOcean_MG_CB2_150 (SPAdes) (version 2) | ecosystem: Environmental > Aquatic > Marine > Oceanic | place: Arctic Ocean: Canada...
TGCCCAAGGTTCTGGCCTCGTTGGTTATTTGCGGTCCACTACTGGTAATCAGTGGAGTGATCGCCGCCTTGCTGGGGTTCGACGGCGAGGTCAAACCTGCTCTTGCGGTGGCTGCGGCTCTGGGAGCCGGGGTAATCACTTACTCGGCGATATTTACCTGGGCGGGATTGATCACCACCAGAGCGTTGCCCTTCGCGTTGGTCTACGTTCGGCTCTGGGAGGGAGTTATCAGCTCTTTCATCCGCGGTGTTGATTACCTGAGTGTGCGTGGTTACACTCTGGCAATCATGAGCGGTCTGGACGAACCAAGCTTCCCCGCGTTGGAAGACCGGGTTATAGAATTGCCCGCAGCCATTGCGCAGTGGTCGTAACCCTTCTGTTTTTGTTCTTGGGCGTGCGGAGACTGCACCGAATGGACATCCCTTAAGCTCTTAGGAAACCACTAAATACGGGATGGACATCCCTTAATACTCTAGGGAAACTACTAAATAAATGAAAATTACCGATATCACCAGCGAGATATTTGAGTGGGAGCGGCCCGGCATCTGGAACGGCGGCCACTTCTACGGACCAGGCCGACTCCACAAAGTAACGGTGCACACCGACGAAGGCATCACCGGCTACGGCTGGAACGGCGGTACGGCAGCGGAACGTCCCCTGAACTTGTTCCCCGGTTACGTTGACTACTTCCGGCCTCTGCTTGTGGGCCGCGACCCCATGGAAACACGCTCTATTGCCCACGATTTGGGCGAAAAACTGATCAAGATACTTGGAATCGGTGGCATTAACACCCAGGTATTGGCGGCCATCAACATTGCCTGCTGGGACATCAAAGGCAAGGCCACCGGCCAGTCCATCCACCGCATGCTGGGCGGCGCTCAAGAACGCGTCCGCACCTACATTGCCGGCGGCTATTACGCGGAGGGCAAAGGACTGGAGGAACTGCAAGAAGAGGTACGCTTCAACATTGAAGAGATGCACGCCTCGGCGGTAAAGATAAAGATCGGCGACCCCAACATGGGCTTGGCCGGTGACATGCGCCGAGTGGAAGCAGCGCGGACAGCCATCGGCGACAAGGCAACGCTGCTCGTGGACGCCAACTGCGCGCTGGACCTGGAAACATCGTTGGAGTTTGCCAGACAATTACCCCAGTACGATGTCTATTGGTTTGAAGAGCCGCTGCCGATTCACGACTACGAGGGCCACCGCCAGCTTGCCGAAGCCTCCAGTGTCAAGATTGCCACCGGGGAGAACGGCTACCACCTGGCCCATTTCAAGACGCTGCTCGACCACCAAGGTGCGTCCATTCTGAATGTGGACGTGGCGATCGTGCCCGGATATGACGTCGCAATGGATATTGCCAACCTGGCCGCAAAACGGGGCGTCTCAATCGCTCCCCACGGTTGCCAAGAGTTGCAGTTGCCTTTGGTGGCAGCAATTCCTCACGGCGAGTTCCTGGAAATTTATCCGGTGGCCGTTGACCCGCTCCGGGCGGAGATGTTCCAGCCGTTGCTGCAGCCCGACGCAGACGGCTATGTGACGGTGCCAGACAGCCCCGGACTTGGCTACGAGTTGAACATGGATCTGCTCAACAGATATCGCGTGGGATAAAGAGTTGCTGGCTAGATGGTTGTTAGATAAAAAATGAATGCCAAAAACGAAATCAGCATCAGGCAGGCCACACCAGACGACGTTGCCCTGGTTCTGCAATTCATCAAGGGCCTTGCCGACTACGAAAAGCTGGCCGATGAAGTGGTGGCCACTCAAGCGAATTTGGCTGAGTCTTTATTCGGCACCAATGCCAACGCAGAAGCCTTCTTTGCTCACCTCTCGAGTGGTGACGGCGAGCCTGTAGCGGTTGGTTGTGCCATCTTTACCCAGCATTATTCCACATACTCGGGGAATTCCAGCCTGTATCTGGAAGACGTTTTTGTGCTGCCGGAATGGCGTGGCCAAGGCATAGGACGAGAACTCTTGGCCTACGGAGCCGGCCTGGCCAAATCGCGTGGTTATCCCAGAATGGAATGGTCAGTGCTGGACTGGAACGAGCCCGCCATCGGGTTCTACGAGAAGCTTGGCGCGGAACGGGTAGAGGGATGGCTTACCTACCGGCTGTCCGGTGATGCCCTAGAACGCCTTAATCCGAGCAGCTAAACCATTTCCTAGATGCTGTTTCTGGGGGTGATTCGTTGCAACTAGTTCCCTCTGAACCATTCCTGCGCCAAGACCACGGTTCTTCGACGGGCTCAGGATGAGCGACTGCAATCCCAGGTATTACGTCTACCGTAAGGGCCGGTTTATAACCCGCTACTTCTGTCGTTGAACAACGTTGCCTAGTCAGCCAAACTCAAATTCCGCTCATGGTGAGCCAGTCGAACCACCTATGCTTGGGGTTGACTACCCGTCCTTCGACAGGCTCAGGACGAGAGGTGTAGATGCTATCAGACCCAAAGAGCAACCAGACCTCCTCATACATATCTCATCCCGTGTTGAGGCTATCGGCTTACCTACAAGAACGGCTATTTATTTCCAGTCTCTTAGTCCGGGTCCAATCAGGCCTTGGGCTATCGTCACTCCTACTAGGTGTTCAACGGCTACTTGTTGGATTGAGCGTAAGAGGCCCAAAAATAGGAGCAGGTTACTAGGCGTAACAATGGCTTCAGCACTCAAAGGGCGACTCGGCCTTCCATTGGTCCGACTATATTTCGTCCAGCCGGCGATGTGGCGGTCTTTTACCAAGGTTATGAGTCCCTCGAATCTGCGCCACTCTTAATTTCGTATCCCGGCTTCTTTTGCTTCTTTGCTTACCTTCATCCAGCGCCAGCGTTGTAGTGGGTCGCTGATGGCACGCAGCCATACTCCGAAAAGATTAAAGGAGAGAGCAGTCAGGAAAATTGCCGAACCGGGCATCACCACCACCCACCAAGCGGTGGAGATGTAGGGCCTTCCGCTGGCTAGCATTGTGCCCCAGGAGGAATCGGGTGGCTGTATGCCGAAACCTAGAAAACTGAGCGTGGCTTCGGTCAATATGATTCGAGGTACGTCTAAGGCGGCAACGGTCAAAACAGGGGTAATCAGATTCGGAAGTATATGGCGAAGGAGTATGCGGTTGTCTCGGGCGCCGATGGCTTGGGCCGCCTCAACAAATGGCTGCTCTCGTAATGACAACACTACCCCGCGGGTGACACGGGCATAAAGCATCCATCGGCCAATCGCGAAAACCAAGATGATATTCAAGAATCCCGTACCCAATATAAAGAGGACAATCAAGGCCAGCAGCAGAAGCGGGACAGACATGAAAACATCCACGGTCCGCATGATGACATCATCGACCCATCCCCGGTAATATCCAGCCATCAACCCAAGAAAGAGACCCGCAAATCCCGATACCAACACGCCAAGCACTCCCACTCCAAGTGAGATGCGTGAACCGTAAATCAGCCGACTCACCATGTCTCGCCCTAGGTGGTCGGTACCGAGTATGTAAAAGCGCTCTTCCGCTACTGGCGGAATTTGTGAGCGGTCAGTGGCGATACCCAAGGAAAATGGGCTGATGTGGCGCAATGGCAATTGTCGGTCGATAGGGTCGTGAGGCGCTATTAACGGTGCAAATACTGCTGCCAAAAAGATTAGAGTAAGAAACACACCGGAAAATAGCGTGATTGGGTCACTAAGGAACGCCTGCACCATCGGCCTACGCAGAGTAGCGGTGATCGGGTTTCTTGTTATTTTTGTTTTCGGGGTCTCATTAGCCATAAGGATTATTACCTTTTAATCAATTAACAACAAAAATAGACGCCGGCATCGCAATACCTATCCATTAGAGTATGAGATTCGAGGATCTAGCCAGGTATATAGAAAGTCCACGATAAGATTTAAAATCATTACCATCAGTGCGATTACGAACACTGAGGCGGTAATCACTGGTAAGTCTCGACCGTTGATGGCGCCAATTAATAATAATCCCAATCCTGGCCAGGCGAAAATTATTTCTACTACCACTGATCCATTCATAAACCCCGCCAACTCGTCGCCCATCAGGGTGACGATAGATATAGCGGCATTTTTTAATACGTGGGTATACAAGATGGTGCTTTCTCCCAGGCCTTTTGCCCGGGCCGTAGACACGTAATCTTTGCTGATTTCATCAATCATGGCCGCCCGAGTTATTTGCGCGAACCGCCCCATCACCCGTGGGGAAAGAGTAAGAGCCGGGAGAACCATGAACTTCCAGCCAGTGGGGCCCAATCCGTCAAACCCGGAAGTGGGCAAGACTCCCCACTGAACCGAGACTACCAAAATAAGCATCAAGGCGAGCCAAAATTCAGGCACGGAAACCACAGCAAACGTGAGCACATTTACAACGCGGTCAATCAGTCCTCTAGGACGCATCGCCGCCAATATACCTATAGGAATCCCAATCATTCCTATGCCCCAGGCAACCAGAGCCAAAACAGCAGTATTGGGAAGGCGGTCAATCACCAAATCTCGCGCGCTAACTTTGTATTGCACGGATTTGTCGAAGTCGGGCGAGCACCTCAGTTGGCAACCCGTTAACAGGCTGGCGAAATAATCCCCAAGCCGAACAGCAATCGGACGGTCGAACCCGAGTTTTTCGTTTAGCGCTGCAATGGTTTCAGGTGGAGCGTCTTGGTCCACCATCAGGCGTACTGGGCTCCCAAGGATGTTGATGGCAAAAAATAGCAAGCCCATCAGGCCCAAGAGGACGAGAACTGAGTGGCCCGCTCGCCGGACGATGTATTTACGCATGTAATCCTTCGTCATTGGATCGGATGCCGGGACGTTTTGAATGTCGCAGCTCGAATATGGGGGGCTCTATCGCATTTTCAACTACCTCGGGCGATTCCTTATAAGCTGGCAACCGACACCTCCAATTGCAGTTTGCCAGTCAGGTATCAAAGGGGAAAGTCGCATTTTAAACTCTTTGTCTAGGATGGCACCCGTAAAATCACAGAACGGAGTTTGCAATCCTCAATTCATTTCGGAAAAGGCATTAGCTGTCGAGTGGAAATTCGAATTAATAGGGCCGTGCCTGAATAAAATTCCGACACGGCCCCAACCACAATTACATAGTCCTTAAATGGAGTGGGTTACGGCTTGAAAGTCATAGAGTTAATCCTGACCCGCCGGTCGTTTCGAGGCTCCCACACTAACTTCGAATCGACGGCGTAGATTACGGGCAGGTCGAATGGCGTGAGCCATAGCGCCTGTTCATGGATATAATCGCCGAAGCCTTCCAGTAATTTTTTCCGCTCCGCGCCCTCCGCGGCCATCGCTGGCGCAAGTTGCTCCTGTATGCCGCCAGGACTGGGGTCACAGAAAGGGGATTGAGCCTTGGCGCAGTTTAGATAGTAATTGAGGTGACGGGCTAGGTCCAGAGTTTCGGTTGAAGGCTCATTTTCTATCAACTCACTCGTAGCGCAGCTCGCTCCGCCTTTCGCATTGGCGGCGGCTAACGCGGCCTGGAATTCCTCCAACGTCGCTTCTGAAGAATCGACGTTCCGACCCCGTTCTTTCAAGAGGTCGGCGACTGCTTGTCCGGAGCGGCAGTTTCGCCGATCCAGGAATGTTTGAACTTCCACTATGTTGAGGTCGACGTTGACGCCTACGTCCGACAGGTAACCCTGGATGGCCTCCAGAACTTCCACTTGTTTGGGGATACGGTTGCCTCGGCTAAATAGCCTGAGCACAGTACTATTGTCATAGGATGCTTCCGTGAGCAATTTTCGTGACAGAGCCGGGTCGAACGAATAAGGCGCCGTGTTGGCCACGGTAGCGCCCGTCACGCCGGGCCAAATAATATTGCCGCGGCAAGTGGTGTGACCTCCGTAAAGAGCGTCAATCATCTCTTGGCAGTTAATCGCATGCGCCATCGCTTGACGCACTTTGACCTTGGATGTCTCAGGATGGAATATACTTAGAATGTCCAAAGTGAAGGTCTCAGCAGACCCGCCGGATTTGATCTGATCCGCCGGCAATGATTCAATCGAATCGACGCCCACATCCCAAGCAATATCGGCCTCGCCGGTTTTCACCATGGCTGCCATAACCTGAGGCTCCGCCCTGAAGTACCAGGTTACTTCTCGAATTGCGGGTTTTTGAAACTCAAAGTGGTCACCAGCGGGCACGTAGTCTTCGTACGCCTCTTGGGTTAAGGAAACGCCAAAGTCCCATTTCACCATCTTGTATGGCCCGAAGCTCATGTTCTGAGTGGCCCTATCTTCCTCTGAAGTGTTATTCAAGAAATCAGGGGCGGTGAAATTCATAAAGAACGCTGTATTGGGAAAAATCGGACAAGCCGTAACACAGTTTAAATCAAGGGTGAATTCATCGACGGCTTCAGCGGTAAAGCCCCCGGTGTATCCGTAGCTGGGGTTGTCGTTTTCGGCGCTTGCCAGGATGGCAAGACTAGGCAGAGCAGCCTGTGCGTTCCAAGCCTCACCATTGTGGAATTTGACGCCTTCACGCAGATTAAATCGCCACTTTGTAGGGCTTAATTGTTCCCAACCCGTCGTGGCGGTGGTCGGGACGAGGCGCTGATCATCTCCCGATTGCCAGATCAGCGGGTCAGACATGTTGTCGTGGTGGACAGACTGAGAGATGCCGGCGCCTGCTCCGAGGGCGTCTACATTAGGAGGTTGAGCACCGATGACAAGAATTATGTTATCCCTTGCGGAGACGACCTTTCCCGGCGCTGTCATGGCTACCGCAGCCGGCACTGGTGTCGCGCTGGATCCGGCCACCGAGGTGGTGCCAGATTCGGAGATAGGTGTCGGTGCTTCGCTACTGCCGCAGGCCACTAATATCATGGCCAGAATAATTATCATGCCGGTGATCGACGGTCTCCAGCCTAGATTAGTTTTAACAAATGCTTTCATAATTTGGGACCCTCCAACTGTTTATTGTTCCAACGCTTGGCCCGACGTGCCACATCCAGCCGACTCTACCTCAATATACATGCTTTGTCGATTCCTCCCAATACGGTGCTAGTGGGCATATCGGCCGGTGAGTAACAGTGCCATTGAGCGCGCTTCAATGGCCTCTGGCTGAATTACCGTGCGCCAATATTATTAATTAAGGATTATTCATTCCTCCGTCCCCTGCAACCAACGCTTGCGACGCTCTCGGCGTTTCAAGTTAGTTTCCGATACTCGAGATACTGCGTTTCCGATCAGAACGTAATTAAAATCGTATCCGAGCACAGTATCGAAAGCGGCCCACAAGCTATATAGGAACAGCGAAAACCCTACGGCACCGAGTGCCAGGTCTATGCGATGGGGCATATTCGTCAACACCGCCAAACCAACTAGTAGCAAGATAAGTACCTGGATCGCTGATGCTTGAATGCTTTGATTGGAACCCCAGACCAACATTCTGCGCCGAAAAAAACGGGCTAGAATGTAAGTCACAACGGGGCAGGGCGCAAGTGAAAATGGGATGGGAAGCAGAGTGAGAGTTAACGGGAGACCGATAAGCAGCAAGCTCGAGTGGGCAAGCCCAGCGCCGTAGCGTTCAATGAGTAGATAATGAGACTGTTGGGAGTCTTGTGGAGGCATTCTTGTACATCCCTTTACTAAACTCTAGGATACTCTGGATATCTGGTCGAGCCAAGTACTGACTGAGAGTACGTCAATACCTGATGCTACTATGGATGGAGGTGGCGTTTGCTCAACCCAGGATGAGCGGTATGGATGACGTTTGGCGTGGTAATCCGTCAACGCTTAGATTCCCTTGAACCATTGGCTGAATTGTGCCGCCAAATCGGCGTCGCCGTCGATTGCCAGATGACCGGCGGGCATGGCGTCAGCGGTTGCCATTCGTCCGTACATCAGCAGAGCAAATATGTGGGTGTGGCAACGGAATGTGACGTCCGCAGTGCCCTCCGCAGATTGTTCGTACCGGAACTTGTCCCCTTCCACTATGATGTCCGCCGTGACTGGCACTGGAGTCTTCACTTCAAACCGGTAGCGGACGGGACGGTCTAGCGCGGGGCCAGCCCAAAAGGCCCAACGGAGCGAGCCCGATGCGAATGATTCATTGATCAGGATGATCATTGAGGCCAAACCCGAAGCCGACAGACCGGCTTTTTCCTCAATTGCAGATCGGATATCCCACTCGTGGAGAATCACCTCTTTGAAACGGAGGTCCACAAAGTTTCCCGCCGGGACGATGCTCCCAGGGTGATAACAGGGTTTGGCCTGGTCATCGGAGCTAAGCCCGGTGAGCAAGTTGATCAGGTGATTGTCATTCTCCAAATAGGTCTCCAGTAGCTTGTCACCCAGCCGCTCTCGGGCGGCGATGGAAGACTTAGCCAGGGACGCAGCGCTAATCGACGGATGACCGGTCCCAGCCTCTGGACGTCCCTCAGGCGGGGAGGATTCACCCTGGAGTCCACGGGCGACTGTCCCCGCATAAAACTCTGAATTGCCAACTAAATGGGCAACCACATCTGCCACCGTCCACTCATCGCAGGCGCTTTGCTTGCTCCATGCTTCAGGGGGAAGGTTTTTTAGATAATCCTGGAATCGTTCTGATTCAGATTTGTATAACTTGGCCCGTTCTTCAAATGAATCCAATTTTACCCCCAGTAGAAAATAATGACGCTGGGAGTATAGATTTTCCCTATCGTGGATTCAACACTGGTGGCGCTTAGTATTAATCTCTCGAAGTAAAAAGTTTGGGGGATGGGTAATGAAACTACTGATAATTGGAATTGTTGGTCTTATTGCAGTAGCCATATCAGGCTGCGGAGGGTCTGGTGCAACTGAGGTCAAAGTAGGCCAACTAGTATCTGGAGAAATCACCGACTCAGATACCAACGACGGCGAATGGAAATCACTGGCCTACGTGATTGACGTTGTTGAAAACGTTCCGTATTCCTTTGAACTTACAAGCGTCGACGATGACACGGTTGGTATCTGGAACGCCGAAGCCGCTGGTTATATCGTTGAAACCAACATAATCGTAGCCAACCGCTCGGAAACCTACATTTTTCCTGAGAGCGGTCCTCAGAAACTATTTCTCCAAAGCCCAGAGTCCGATGTCCCTTCACCGTTTTTGTTCAAGGTGTCGATTCGTTAAATCCTGACTAAAACCCTTCATAGGTCCGTCACAAGATTGATTCATTTATTTATAAAACTTACAACTGACCTGAATCAGACCAGTGGCTATCTTTAACTTTAGGGGTGTGGGTACAGTTAAAAGACAGGATTACCCACTTGAGTATCTAATGAAGTTTCTTTTATTCACCCTACTAGGTCTATTCGCGGTAGCCATAGTCGGCTGCAGTCTGTTGGAAGGCAAAGCCACCATCACCCAAGGCGAAGAGCTAACAGGCACAATAACCGAGGGCGACACCGATGTTGATGGCTGGAAGTCCAAGGCCTATCAAGTCGAAGTCCGTAAAGGCGTGGAATATTTCATCCGCCTAAACCACGTATACAGCGAGACGGTAAGTGTATGGAGCCCGGACGCCAACGCTTTCCTGGTTGAGGTCAACTCAGAGGTGGATGCCCACACTGCGGCTTACAAATTCTCTACGACTGGCCCTCAAGAGTTATTTGTGCGCAGCCCCGACACCGATGTCCCAGCGGATTACACGCTGAAGATGTGGTCGCCAAGCGGGACTTAGCCATAACTTGAACCGAGCTTAAGTCTTCCTAAAGCCTCTGAAAAAGGCTCTGACTTCTTCGGCCAATAGCTGTGGTTCTTCCAGGGCGGCAAAGTGGCCACCCTTGGACATCTCCGTCCAGCGTTGAACATCGTAGGAACGCTCGCCCCACTCCCTGGGAGGTTTTGAAATCTCCTGGGGAAACATCGCCATCCCGGCCGGGGCGGGCACTTTTTGATCTGGTTCCATCACCCAGGGATTCTTCTGGTTCTCATAATACATGCGCGTGGATGAGCTGATGGTCTGGGTAACCCAGTAGATGGTCACAATCGTCAGCAGTTCGTCTTTGGTGTAGCTCTTCTCCACATCACCGCCGCAGTCGCTCCACGTCCGGTATTTCTCCACGATCCAAGCAGCCAAACCCACTGGTGAGTCGTTCAGCCCATAGGCTAAAGTCTGAGGTTTGGTCCCTTGAATATGGTTGTAGCCGCCTTCGTCATCGAACCACTTGGCCCGCTGGGTTATCAAAGCTTGCTCCGCATTGGTGAGCGGTTTTGAGCCTGCGCCTAGGTATGGCGTTGGTCGAGTGATCGACGTTAGGTGAATACCAAACAGGCTATCAGCATGAGCAAAGCCCAGCCGGGCAGTTACGCCGCTGCCAATGTCACCGCCCTGAGCCGCAAACCTGGGATAGCCCAGATTCTGGGTCATCAGCTTGTTCCACATCCCAGCCACCCGCTGGACCTCCATGCCCCGGTCTTGGGCGTGGCCTGAAAAGCCGAAGCCGGGCAGCGAAGGTGCCACAACGTCGAACGAATCTGCGGCATCACCGCCGTGACTGGCCGGGTCTGCCAATAGCGGGATGATCTTGGTCATCTCAAAGAAGCAGCTGGGCCAACCGTGGGTGATGATGAGCGGAATCGGGTTTGGCCCCTTACCTTTCTCGTGAATGAAATGGATATCTAGGCCGTCCACCTCTGATTTGAAGTGGTTGAAGGCGTTGAGCTTGGCTTCCTGAGCGCGCCAGTCAAAATCCGTCCGCCAATACTCCACCAACTCCTTGATGTAGGACAGGTTGCTGCCGTAGTCCCAGCCTGAGTTGGGAATCTCATCAGGCCATCGAGTGTCGGCCAGGCGTTGGCGCAGGTCATCCAAAACGCTATCTGCCACGGCAATGGTGAACGGTTTTACTTCCATGTTGGCTCCAATTTTCTTTGAGACGTGGGTGGGCTTAATCTGAAATGTTATAGACCCGGGCAGCGGTGTCGTGGAACATGGCAGCCCGTTCAGTGGCTGAATAACCCTTGGACAGCCGCTTGAAGGCGTTGTATATCACGTTGTACGAGTAGGAAATTTTGTCCACCGGGAAATTACTTTCAAACATGCAACGGTCTGGGCCAAACTGTTGGATGCAATGCTCCATCAGTGGGCCCAGTTCCTGAGCCAGTTCTTCCGAGCCGATGGCCGTCTCGCGGTCGTGCCAGTAATAGCCGTAGCGTAGCTGCCCAACGCCGCCCAATTTCATGATTATGTTGGGGCATTTGGCCACTTCTTCCACCCCTTTGCGCCATTCAGGCATCACCTCTGCGTCGCGGTTGGCGTAAGGACCGACTCGGACTAACCCACCAATGTGGTTCAGCACTATTGGAAGTTCAGGAACAGCCTTGGCAAAGTCTGCCAACTCGGACAATTGGTGGTAGTACAGGGAGTTCTCCAGCACCAACCCCATGCTGGCCAACACCTTGGCTCCGGCGCGGTAGCCGTCGGTGCCCAGAGCGCCTTTTATGTCGCGGTTGGCCAACTCCGGGCTTTCGTCGTACCCCACCGAGTGGCGAACACCTCTAAACCGGTTGGGACTGGCAGCCTGCATAGCTTCCAACACTGGCCGCACACCATCACCCAGTTTCAAGTCGGCATGGCCAATAATCGCAGCAGCGGCTTTGGTTCGGCCCTGACTCCCAGCGGCCGCGGCGTCGGCAATGGTCTGAATGTACTCAACCTCGCCCACGGGTTTCATCTCATCTGGGCCGTCGGTACGGTACTCGCAGCGAACCTCGATAAACACGGTGGATTTCACGTTGTGGCCGCTGCCCACGTCGCTGGATAGCTCTGGCAACAGATACTGCTGGTAGTGGACCGGCTCTGGCCGGGCAACCCAAAAGTGATGATGGGGATCGCAAATAGGAATCTCAGGCTCCAGGGTTTCTTCCGGGGTTTGGGCTAGCCATTCGTTGCCACCAGGCATGGTGATCCTCCGTCATTTAAATCAAGTGTTTCAGGTATTTTATTCGGCTTTGTATTTGGCGGCCCAATAATAGCACGGAGTTGCGGCCATGAAGCACAAATGAAGCGTGTATGATCAACGGCAATTCCAAGCCGAGTGGTTACGCCTAAACAATTGGGCGAATCCTGAGGGAAACGCTGATGTCTGATTTAACAGGCCGAGTTGTTGCCATGGACCTCTCCTGGGACCCCACAGGATTCTCCGGGGACAACGACAACGCGTTTTTAAGTGAGCTTCAAGAACGGCAGGACGATGTCCTCATTTCTACGGTAGACATCAGTGACGCTGCCCAAGTGGAGAGTTCATATCGGGCCACTCTGGACAAATTTGGCCCGGTGGATGTACTGATCAACAACGCCGGGTTGCGCCAACGGAACCTGTTTCCGCCTACTGGGAAAATCACCACTCTGGAGACACAGGACTCTGACTGGGAGAAGATGTTTGGCGTTGGCGTGTTCGGGACGTTGAAGGTCACTCGGCAGTTCATCAAGCCTATCCTGTAGAAGCAGAGCTGCAGCATCATCTTCGTAATCAGTGGCGGGACAATGCACACTGCAATTGGCGGTGCTTACGTGGCCCAGAGCTCAGGTAGCAGAGAAATGCCGTACCAGTCGGCCAAGGCGGCCACCATGACCATGATGTTTTACCTGGCTGACGAGGTTAAGAAGAGCAACGTGGCAGTGAATATCTTGATTCCCGGCAACGCCCGCACGACCGGCTACGACGAGCAAAACGATGCCAGACGCGCCGCAGGACAGGCCGGCAACCGGTCAGGCCGAGTATCCATGCTGCCGGAGCACATTGTCCCCATCACCATGTTCCTGGCCGACCAGGACGCCAACACTGGACTCACCGGCAGATGCTTCGACGTTCCAACCTGGAACATGGAGCACTGCCTACGCGGCCCAGAAGTCTGGCGTGACCCAGACGCCAACCGCGCCTAGGTTATTCCGATAATCTGCCTGATGCACATCCTTCGAAGGACTCAGGACGAACGGAGGATGGCAACTTTGTCGACTCCAAGCCGCCATTA
>Ga0209089_10003717_pt1 | contig 12942 bp, 11 predicted proteins | sample ArcticOcean_MG_C_FD_187431 | JGI IMG/M metagenome (GOLD analysis project Ga0209089, IMG submission 187431) | Marine microbial communities from western Arctic Ocean - ArcticOcean_MG_CB2_150 (SPAdes) (version 2) | ecosystem: Environmental > Aquatic > Marine > Oceanic | place: Arctic Ocean: Canada...
TTAATCTTTTAGCTCAAATGAAAAGAGAATTAGGTAGTTTGGATAAAGTCACAAAAATTGTTAGGATATCAGGATTCATAAATTCAGATCCTGAGTTTTATCAACACCCTAAAATAATTAATGAAGCATCAGATCTATTCTTTGAGATATTTGGAGATAAAGGAAAACATTCTAGAATTGCAGTTGGGGTGGCTTGTTTACCATTAAATGCCATGACAGAAATAGATGCCATAGTTGAATTTTCAGAATAAAATTGTGAATTTAAGATTTTTTTAAAAAGTCTAGAAAAACTAAATATTTGTTTGAGTAGGCAGGATAATTTTATTTAAAACAACAACATAAAAAATCTAAGGATAGAAAATGACATTAAAAAAATATATTTTTAAAAATTTGTGGCTTCAAGTTGTAATCGCTTTAATCATAGGAGTGTCAGTTGGATTGGTTTTAGGAGAGGATGTAGGTATCGGTGTAGAAGATGAGAGTCTTGATTTTGTTACATCTTATCTTAAAATTCCTGCAAGCATATTTCTAAGTCTAATTTACATGATCATAGTACCGTTAATTTTTTCGTCAATTGTTGTAGCAATTAATTCGTTAGGAACTACAGAGAAACTAAAAACTCTAGGATTAGGGGTTGCTTCTTATTTTGTAATTACTACAACAATCGCAATACTTGTAGCAGTATTTCTTGCATCATTAATAGCTCCGGGAAATATTCTAGATATTTCTGCACTACAAGAATCATATAATCTTTCAGACAAGGATATTGAAATTAATGAGGGTTTTTCTTTAGAGGACATTCCAAATACAATATCAAACATAATTCCAAGAAATCCAATAACATCATACCTTGAAGGGCAGATGCTAAGTATTCTGATATTTGCTTTAATCATAGGATTGTCAATGACGGCAATTCCAAAAGAGTCAGCTAAACCACTTTTAGACATACTTGAATCAATTCAAAAAATAACATTGCAGATTCTATTATTTTCCATGAAGATTGTACCGTTTGCAGTTTTTGGTTTGATTGTTGGCATGGTCTCCAAAATAGGTCTAGAGTCAATGGCAGGTTTGGGAATATACATGGTAACGGTTGTACTTGGTCTTGGGATTATGTTATCAGTGTATCTTTTAATCTTAAAGTTTGTAGCAAAGAGACCAATACGTTCAACATTCTCGAAATTTCGTAATCCACAAACTGTGTCTTTTTCAACAGCTAGTTCAATGGCAACAATGCCTGTGACATTAAGAACAGCAGAAGAAGATCTAAAAATAGACACAAGAGTCTCAAAATTTGTAATTCCATTTGGAACTACTGTGAATATGGATGGAACTGCGTTGTATCAAGTCATAGCTGTCTTTTTTTTAGCACAACTCTTTTCAATTGAATTGAGCCTCATTGCCATACTTGTAATCATCATAACTTCTCTTTTAGCATCTATTGGAACCCCTGCAGTTCCAGGAGCAGGTACAATTGTTTTATCCACAATACTCATCACGGTAGGTATTCCTCCAGTTGGAATCTTATTGTTACTTTCTGTAGATAGAATTTTGGACATGATTAGAACCATGGTCAATGTTACAGGGGATCTTACAGCTTGTTGTGTTTTTCATAAAATAACTCAAAGTAAAAGTGCTGAAAAAAAATAAAAATTATTTAATTTGTTTATTTAATTCAGTAAGGAATTTCTTAATTTTTTGTTTTGGAACTACTGCACCACATGCTTTATCATGTCCGCCTCCAGAACCACCCAGACTAGTAGCTAAAAGATTAACGATTCTACCCAAGTGAACTTTACAATTTTTAGATCCACGTACAGAGACAGCATAAATTCCATGATCAATTCTTTCTTTGTATGCAACACCAACATCCTTTCCAGACAAACCCATTACAAAATTAACAGCACCGCTTGCACCAGAATCTAAAATTTCCATATGTCCAAGATTGCTCATTGTTTTCATGCCTACTTTGACTTTAGCAATAATCTGAGATAATTTTTCTACTTGAATCTGTGCAAATTCAAAAGTATTTGGAATATCATGAGGGAATTTAGAATCAGCTAATTCTTCAACCAAGTATTGTAAGTAATCAGGTTCTCTCTGATGTCCAACAATATTGTATGTCATGACTGTTGCACTAATCAAAGCAAATTGTCTATCATAAATTTGAAGTAATTTTGAACCTAGAGGTCTATCTTCCATATAATCAGTAATAGCAGCACATGTTGCTACAAAAGAAGCATGATCATTTAATTTTGATTTATAGGCATTGTAAACTTGGACAGTGGTACATTCATTGATATCATGAATAACTTTTACTTTGAGTTTTTCTAAAGAAGTTACAACAGTTGGATCAATGTCATGATGATCAATGTAAGTCACAGAAACTTTATTTTTTCTAAGTCGGCTCATAATATCAATAAATTCATCTTGTGTTTTTTTACTTAAACCTAAATCACAAATGAATAAAGATTTTAATTTTTCATCAGATACTACTTGGTTTAACGCTTCCATTTGACCAGGGTAATCTACTAAAATAGAATCACCGCCAAAAGCTTGTCTAACTAATGCAGCTGAACTAATTCCATCACAATCTTCTTTATGAGAAATACAAATAACTTTAGTTCGTTGTGATGTAGTTACTTTCTTAGTTGCTGGTTTTTTAATTGCTACTTTCTTAGTTGCTGGTTTTTTAATTGCTACTTTCTTAGTTGCTGGTTTTTTAATTGCTACTTTCTTAGTTGCTGGTTTTTTAATTGCTACTTTCTTAGTTGCTGGTTTTTTAGTTAAAGTCTTAGTTTTAGATAACACCAATACATTATCAAAAAGTACAAACCCTCATTTAAATGAAGAATATTAAATTAAAATTTTCGAAAAGATTTTTTAATATTTACATGAATTAATGAATCAGAATTTACATAGATATGGTAAAAAGATTCTCCATCTAATTGGGTCTGATAGTCAATTTCTTGAATTTTTTCTAATTCTTCAGGAGAAGCATTTAAGATCAATTCATCTAATTGTTGTAAATTGTTACGATCTTCAGCATTCATTAATTTATGATTAGAAATTTAGATTTATGAACAAAAGTTGCCATATTAGACTAATTAGTAAATTTAGTAGACATAATTTTAGAGAAAACATAATAGAAGAATTTTGTTAGGCTCATTATGGAAACCAAAAATATTGGACTTAGAGGAATCGAAGTAGCAGATACTAAAATATCCAATATTGACGGTGAGAAAGGAAAATTAATTTATCGAGGATTTGACATATTAGATCTTACAGAAAATTCAACTTTTGAAGAAACAGCATATCTACTACTTTATGACAAGTTACCCACTAAGAACGAATTAGATGAATTTAATACAAAATTAATCGAAGCCAGAGAAATACCAAAACAAATGCAAAAAAATATGGCAAATTGGAGAAAGGATGCAGATCCTATGGATATGCTTCAGGCATTTGTGTCAGCACTTGCAGGGTATTATGATGAAGAGTTCTCTAGTAAAGAGGCAAGTTACGATAAAGCAATAAATCTCATTGCAAAAGTTCCAACGATAATTGCAAGTTGGCAAAGAATTAGAAACGGGTTAGAAGTTGTTGACTCAGATCCATCATTAAGTCACGCTGCAAATTTTCTATACATGATGTCAGGGGAAAAACCAGATGTCGAAGTTGAAAAAATATTTGATGTCTGTTTAATATTACATGCAGATCATACATTCAACGCATCAACATTTACAGCAAGACAAGTTGCATCAACAAGAGCACACATGTATTCAGCATCAAGTGCAGCAATTGGTGCACTCAGTGGAGAATTACACGGAGGTGCAAATACAGAAGTAATGAAAATGCTATTAGAAATTTCTAAAATTGATAATGTACAATCATGGATAAAAGAAAAATTAATGCAAGGAGAGAAAATTATGGGAATGGGACATGCAGTATACAAAACATATGATCCTAGAGCTCAAGTTTTAAAAGAATTATCAAGAAAATTAGCTGCTAAAAGTAAAGAACCATGGTTTGAGAGAACTGAAAAAATTGAAACTGCAACAATATCTGAAATGAAATTACAAAAGAACAAGGACATTTATCCAAATGTGGATTTGTATAGTGCATCAATTTACTATATGTTAAAAATTCCAATGGACCTTAACACTCCAATTTTTGCAATTTCAAGAGTTGTAGGATGGGCAGCACACATCATTGAAGAAAAATTTGCAGAAGCTGCACCAAAAACAGCACTGTATAGACCAAAAGCAGTGTATGTAGGAAAATATTGCGGACCAGAAGGATGCGAATACAAAGAGTTAGACTTAAGAAAATAATTATTAATTTCTCGTACTAAGCCATTCTTTTGCCTTAGAATTAACATCATGTTTGTATAAAACTTCAAAAACCATATCATAAAATGTAATACCTTTTTGTTGAGCCTGATTATCTAGCCACTTTATTCCATCGGACAATTCTGGATCATGTTCAGAAAATTCAACTAATTCATCGACCATTTTTGAAAAGAAAGCCTGTGATTCTATCATATGTACACATTTTAAACGATGATCATAAACGGAGTATTCAAAAGATATAGACTAAAGAGAATTTTTTGGTTGACAAATGGAACATATTCTATACTTAGACGGTAATTTTAGCAACATTTCATGGATAATTCAAACAAATGAAACAATAGTGTCTCAAAGTAGAAAACATACGGAGAATTATAAAAATAAAATTACAAAAATACAATCAAAATATGTTGCATTGCATGTAGCATTATTTTGGGGAATTGGAACGTTTATCATAAAAAATGAAGACACCATAAAAATAAAATTAGATGAAAAAATAATGTATGAGCAGTTAAAATTAAAAATAATGACAGATGATGATTTCATTAAAAATAAAATAAAATTTATTCAAATGTTCATAAGACAAAGAAAATTAAAAGTGGAATTTGAAATAATAAATTTAGAAAATAACTTGGCTACAAAAGAATTAGAATAAAAGAGATTAAGACCGAAAACGGGAAGTTACTCGGTGAGATCTCTTAATTGTAATTACAAATTTAACTAAAATGATAAACGATAAACCAATTATTGTTAAACAAGATTAACAACACTCAATGTTAAATTACAGCGATCATATGAAAATTTCAATAGATATTTCAAATTCATGTAAATATTTCAAAAAAATCGAAAAACAGTTTCAAAAGTGAATTATTATACTTAATTTGTTGGTATTAGTAAAAAACAAACGATTAGATTTATTTACTATCCATCTAGAAATTGATCAATTATGGCAAGTATAGACAAAATAGCAATTGTAGTTACTTTAGCAGTTGTATTAGTTGCAGTAGGAGTTGTAGCAATGGCAAATTCATCAGATAACGCACCAACAACACCTACACAGCAAATGAATACAGATGCAGCAGACGCAAGAGCAGCAGAAGCAGCAGCAGATGCTAAAGCAGCAGCAAGAGCTGAAGCAGCAGCAGAAGCAAGAGCCGATGCAGCAGCAGAAGCAAGAGCCGATGCAGCAGCAGAAGCAAGAGCCGATTCTAAAGCAGCAGAAGCAAGAGCAGAAGCAGATGCTAAAGCAGCAGCAATACAAGCTAAAGCATCAGTAGCAGCTAACGCAGGTCCACAAACACACATCGTGGAAACTGCAATGGGAAGTGGAGCACCAGGATGTGAAACATCTAATGCATGTTACCTACCACAAGACATCACCATCAGTACTGGAGATACAGTGCAATGGGATAACGTAGACAACGCAGCTCATACAGTAACAGGTGGTAGTCCATCAGATGGCCCATCTGGAGTGTTTGACAGCAGTTTACTAATGGCAGGACTGGATTATTCATTCACATTCAACGATGCAGGTAGTTACGATTACTTCTGTATGGTCCATCCTTGGATGGTCGGTAGTGTTACAGTTAACTAACCCAAAAAAAATTTTTCTTTTTTCTATTTTATTTGATTTTTGCGTATAGTTCGATTGTATGCAACACCAAACCTATGAGTTTCATCCCGAGCATATTGCAGAATTTTTAATGATTCTTTATGTTTAGGAATTACAATAGGATATTTAGTTTTTGGAAGATAAACTTCTTCATTTTCTTTTGCCAAAGATATGCAAGGTAGTTTTATTCCAAGAGATTCTAAAGATTTCAAAGCTGCACTTAACTGTCCTTTACCACCGTCAATTAGAATTAGATCAGGCAATGTAGAATTTTCCTCGAGCAATCGATAATATCTTCTTTTGATAATTTCTCCAATCATTCCAAAATCATCTCTTCCAGTGATTGTTTTAATTTTGAATTTTCTATATCCAGATTTGTTTGGAATTCCACCTACAAAACTAGACATAGAACCAACAGCAAATTCAGCACCATGGTTAGAAATATCAAAACATTCAATGATGTTAGGGAGTGTGGGCAAATTTAGAATTTCTTGTAATTCAACTAATCCAGGGTTAGCACCTTTTGAATGAATTAATTGGATATTTTTTAAAATTAAATTCATAATATCATTTTTCTTACCTCTAGTCGGAGTCATAATTTTTACAGTAAATCCAGATTGTTCAGATAATAACGATTCTAGTAATTGTTGATTTTCAGGAAGCTCATTGAGAATAATAAATTTTGGAATTTTATGTGTAGAATAATATTGATAAAGAAAATTTGAAAAAGAATTATCACCGACTAAATCAAAAAAGAATTTATCACTATCACGGATTACTCCATTAATCATTCTAAAATTCATGATTGTTGCAGTTTGTTCTTGAATTCCAATACCAAAATATTCTTCATCAGAATTTTTGACATATTCCATTTTTTGTTTAGTTTGAAGACTTCCAAGCCTAATTAGGGTATCACGAATATCTTTTGCACGCTCAAATTGTTGAGATTCAGCAGCCTGGTACATTTCATCTTCTAATTTTTTTGTAAAAATTTTAGTATCGTTTTTACCCTTAAGAACAGCCTCCAATTTGTTCACATGTTCAGGATATTTTTCTTCGGCACTCTTAAATTCACAAGGACCTTCACAGTTACCCAAATGATATTCAAGACACACTTTTTTTGGAAGAGTTTTACAAATTCTTATTTGAAATGCTTTTCGTAAAGTTCCAATTGTAAGTAATTTTGAACTTCCCTGAGTAAAAGGACCATAGAATTTTCCTTTTCCTAAAAATTTACCATCTCTTGTCCGTCTGGCAACTAATAGTCGAGGAAATTTTTCATCAGATAATCGTAAGTACGTGTATCGCTGTTGATCCTTTAATTCAATGTTAAATCGAGGTCTATATTTTTTAATCATGTTAGATTCTAAAAGAAAAGCTTCACTTTCATTATCTGTTAAAACAAATTCAATCTCAAAAATATTTTCAACTAATTTTTGAGTTTTATAATTTTGGTTTTTATTGAAATAAGAACGAACACGGTTTTTCAAATTTTTTGCTTTTCCAATATAGATAATTTTTTTATCAGAATCTTTCATTAAATAAATACCAGGGTCAGTAGGAATAATTATTTTAGAAATATCAAACGTCATTTTTCAATAATTTTTTTAAATATTTTCCAGTATAGCTTCCAGGTGATTTTGAAACATCAGAAGGGGTACCAATAGTCACAATACGACCCCCTTCATCCCCACCTTCAGGTCCTAAATCAATTAACCAATCTGAATTTTTGATGATATCCATATTATGCTCAATTACAACAACCGTATTTCCAAGATTTACTAACCGGTTTAAAACATCCAATAATTTTTGAACGTCGGCAAAATGTAATCCAGTGGTAGGCTCATCAAGAATATACAGAGTCTTCCCAGTACCGCGTTTAGATAATTCAGAAGCAAGTTTTACACGTTGAGCCTCACCACCAGACAACGTAGTCGATGATTGTCCAAGTTTGATATATCCTAAACCAACATCGTTAACAGTTTGTAGTTTTCTTTGAATTGAAGGGATATTTTCAAAAAAAGTTAATGCTTCGTAAACAGTCATTTGTAAAACATCAGAAACATTTTTTCCTTTGTATAACACAGACAATGTTTCAGAATTATATCTTTTTCCTTTACATTCATCACACTTTACATATACATCAGATAGAAATTGCATTTCAATTTTTTTAACACCATCACCCTCACATGCAAAACATCTTCCATCAGCAACATTAAATGAAAATTGTCCTGGTTTGTATCCACGTTCTTTTGATAATGCAGTATTGGAATATAAGTCTCTAATGGGAGTAAAAGCGCCAATGTAGGTTGCAGGATTTGAACGAGGAGTTCTACCAATAGGGGATTGATCAATAGCAATTACTTTATCTATATTATCTAAACCAAAAATTTCTTTATGATTACCAGATCTAATATGAGTTTTAGAAAAATGATTCTCTATACTTTTAAGTAAAACATCATTGATTAAAGTAGATTTTCCAGAACCAGATACTCCAGTTACAGATACAAAAAGTCCTAAAGGAATTTCAACATCAATATTTTTTAAATTATTTTCAGATGCATCTTTAATAATTAATGATCCTTCAGGTTTACGAATTTTATTTTTTAAAATGATTAAAGAATTATCTTTAAGATAAGTTCCAGTTACAGATTTAGTTGCCTGTAAAATTTTTTTGATTGTTCCTTCAAAAACTATATTTCCACCATGTATCCCAGCACCAGGACCTAAATCAATTATCCAATCTGAATTTCGTATTATTTCCTCGTCATGCTCTACAACAATGACAGTATTACCAAGATTTCGTAGTTTATTTAGCGTTTTAATTAGTCTCGCATTATCACGTTGATGTAATCCAATTGTAGGTTCATCAAGCACATACAAAACACCAGTAAGATTAGAACCAATTTGAGTAGCCAATCGAATTCTTTGAGATTCACCACCAGACAATGTAGAACTAAGACGATTTAATGTAAGATAATTTAATCCAACATTGATTAAAAATTCTAAACGCTCCTTAATTTCTTTAAGAATATCTCTTGCAATATGTTGTTCAGTATCAGTCAATTTTAGATTAGAAAAGAAATCAAAACAATTAGTAATAGATAAATCACATACATCCATTATTCCCAAATCATTAATGGTGACTGCAAGAGATTCAGGTTTTAGTTTTTTACCATCACATGTATTACAATGAGTGTCACGCATAAATTGTTTGAGCCATTCACGTTTTGATTCAGAATCAGTTTCTACAAAAACACGTTGAAGATTTACAAGTACACCTTCAAACGCATTAGTATATTTCCATGAAGAATCTCCAGATTTAGAACTATATTGAAAATCAATTAAATCAGATGTTCCATGTAAAATAATTTCAAGATGTTTTGGTTTTATTTTTTCCATTGGAGTCATTAAATCAAACCCAAATTTTTCACCAACTGTTCTCAATGCTTGTTTTCTAAATGCAGAAAATCTCCCACTCCAAGGAACAATTGCTCCATCTAAAATAGACTTGGATTTATCAGGGATTACTAGAGCAGAATCAAATTCCATTTTAACTCCCAACCCATTACATGTTTTACATAATCCAAAAGGGGAATTAAATGAAAAATTTCTAGGTTCTAACTCACCAATTGTTAATCCACAATGAGGACAAGCATTATTTTGAGAAAAGATTTTTTCAGATTTATCTGATGAAATCATTACATCGCCTTTGGATGCTTTGATTGCAGTTTGGATAGCCTCAAAAATTCTAGATCTTTCAGATTTATTTGTAGAGATTCTGTCCACAACGATTTCTATATTATGCCATTTTTGTCGATCTAATGGAGGAATACCATCATCTAGGCTCAAAATTTCACCATTCAATCGAATTCTAGAATATCCATCTTTTTTGATTTGTTCAAAGAGTTTCTCATAGGTACCCTTTTTTCTTTGAATAAGTGGAGATAGAATCAATATTTTTTGTCCCAAAAAATCTTTGAGTACAGAATCACAAATTCTTTCAATAGATTGTGTAGATATTTTTCTTTTACAATTTGTACAGTGAGGAATTCCAATTCGAGCATAAAGTAAACGCATGTAATCATAAATTTCAGTGGTAGTACCAACAGTAGAACGTGGATTTTTACTAGTAGTTTTTTGTTGAATTGCAATTGCAGGAGATAATCCTTCAATAGAATCAACATCAGGTTTATCCATCATCTCCAAAAATTGACGAGCATATGAAGAAAGAGATTCAACATATCTTCGTTGTCCTTCAGCATAAATGGTATCAAATGCTAAAGTAGATTTTCCAGAACCAGACAAACCACTAATTACAACTAATTTATTTTTTGGAATATCAACATCAATATTTTTTAAATTATGATGACGGGCACCTCGAATTTTTAATTTATTATCTATCATTTTTATATTCAATCTCCTTTTCTAATCTTTTAATTCTATCTCTACAAGAAATTGCTTGCTCAAAATCTAACTCTTCAGAATATTTTTTCATTTGAGCATCTAAATCAATTACATCATTTCTAAGATCATGTATTGATTTTAATTTTGATTCATCTAATACAATTTCTTGTTCGGGTACAGATTTCATAATTGTTTTAGGAGTTATTCCATGTTTTTCATTGTATAAAATTTGTTTTTTTCTACGACGTGTAGTTTCATCTACAGTATTTTTTATAGATTTTGTATTTGTATCAGCATACATTATTACAGTGCCATTAACATTTCTTGCAGCTCTACCACAAGTTTGAATTAAACTAGTAAAATTTCTCAAAAAACCTTCCTTGTCAGCATCCAAAATTGCCACCAGAGAAACTTCCGGAATATCCAAACCTTCACGTAAAAGATTAATTCCAACTAAAACATCAAATTCACCTAGGCGTAATTGACGAATAATTTCAGTTCTTTGTAATCCATCAATTTCAGAATGCATGTATCTAACTTTAACATCTTTTTTTGAGAGATATTCAGCTAAATCTTCAGCCATTCTTTTAGTTAATGTAGTTACTAAAACTCGCTCAGAATTCTTAGATCTTTTATTTATTTCAGAAATTAAATTATCCATTTGATCTTTAGTAGGTCTGATTTCAATTTGTGGATCAAGTAAACCTGTAGGTCGAACTAATTGTTCAACAATTTTTGCAGATATTTTCTTTTCATACTCAGAAGGAGTAGCTGAAACAAAAATAGTATTTTGGATATATTCTTCAAATTCTTCAAATTTTAATGGTCGATTATCATATGCACTAGGTAATCTAAACCCATATGTTACAAGTTTATCTTTTCGGGAATAATCACCTTTGTACATGCCATGTAATTGAGGCAATGTAACATGAGATTCATCAATTACTAAAAGATAATCATCACCAAAAAAATCCATTAAACAGTATGCTTTATCGCCTTCATTACGTCCATCAAAATGTCTAGAATAATTTTCTATACCAGAGCAATAACCTAATTCTTCAATCATTTCTAAATCATAATTTGTTCTCATTTCAAGACGCTGTTTTTCAAGTTCATTTAATTTTGGTAAATGGTGTTTTAACTCAGCCCTAATTGATTTGACAGCTCTTTTAGTGACATCCTTAGCAATTAGATAATGTTTTGCAGGAAAAATTGTCATTTGAGTTATTTTCTTTTTTTCTTTTAATGAAACATGATCAAGTAAAGTTATTTTTTCAATCTCATCACCAAACATAGAAATTCTAACAATGTCTTCAGAATATGCAGGAGTAATATCAATAGTATCTCCTTTTACTCTAAAATTTCCAGGAGAAACTTCAAGATCATTTCTTTCATATCGAGCATCAACTAGTTTTCGAATTAAATCAGTTCGTTTAATTTCATCTCCAGTACTAACTAGAATTGAAGAATCTTTCCACTCTTGTGGATTACCAAGAGAATAGATACAAGATACAGTTGAAACAATGATTGTAGGTTCTCCAGATAACAACATTGCAGTTGCTTCTAACCGCAATTTTTCAATTTTTTCATTAATCTGAGTGTCTTTTTCAATGTAGGTATCAGTTTGTGGAAGATAACTTTCAGGTTGATAATAGTCATAGTATGAAACAAAATAACCAACATTATTTTTGGGAAAAAATTGTTTTAATTCAGCATATAATTGTGCAGCAAGGGTTTTGTTATGAGAAATTACAAGTGTGTTTTTACCAGTTCTAGCAATTACATTAGCAACTGAAAAAGTCTTTCCGCTTCCGGTAACACCAAGTAAAGTTTGAACTGACTTTTTTTCTACTCCTTCAACTAGAGCATCAATGGCTTGAGGTTGATCACCGGTAGGAGCATAATCAGATACTAATTCAAAATTAGAAATTTGTTGCAACAACTACAATCACTAAAAACTGAATTTGAAGCTTTATTTTGTTAACAAAAATCCTAGTGTCAATACTAATTCAATCATTAAACAGTAGCGATATTACCTTTAGAATCAAGTAAACTACCACAATTCTCACATTCCCAATTTACACTAGAATTTTCTTGTGATGCATTTTTAGCACTATTACAAACTTTACAACGAGTGGACATCATTTAGATTCATCCATTTTCACACTATAAACCCAAGCAATATAAGAAAAAATTACCAGGTAGGTTCATCAACCATTCTTAATTTGCCATCAATTTCTTCAAAACCCATAATTTTCAGGGTAGTTTTTACAGTAGGAGAATTCTTTTCAAGAATCTTTTTAGCTAAATCCATTCGATCATTTGAATTCATGTGTTGACCAATCTTATATTTTCCATGGAGGATTTGCGGAATCACTTTAATTACACTAACTGCATCCAAAACACGCATATCAGATTTAATTGGTTCATAGTATCCTTCAGGTTGGTATTTTTCCATCAAACCATTCAGAGCCAAAGTTTTTTCTTCCCTATCAGAAACAAAAGAAGCAATTCCTTTGATTACAACACTAATGTACAAAGTATCAGCTAAAGAGGCATTATTAGGATCTTCAA
>Ga0209089_10003718_pt1 | contig 12940 bp, 13 predicted proteins | sample ArcticOcean_MG_C_FD_187431 | JGI IMG/M metagenome (GOLD analysis project Ga0209089, IMG submission 187431) | Marine microbial communities from western Arctic Ocean - ArcticOcean_MG_CB2_150 (SPAdes) (version 2) | ecosystem: Environmental > Aquatic > Marine > Oceanic | place: Arctic Ocean: Canada...
AGTGAGTTCGCTATAAAACCCATTTATAGTGAGTTCGCTATAAAACTATTTTAAAATTGGTTGCTCAAAAACGTGTGCCCAAAGGATATATAAGGTGTAGCCGACTAAAAGAATAGCCTATACTAAAGCATCCTTTAATAAGAATATCCTTATTAAACACTAAGCCCATACTTAGCTATAAAGTACGCATCAACAATATCACTAACAGGGCTAATAACATTACTTGACCTAGGAGTAAGGTCCGAGCGTAAATCCACACCAGGGTTCTCCTTAACAAATGCTTCATACATCTTCTCCTTGTTCGCATTCCCCTTTCCTGTCGCAAACTTTTTAATTACTGTCGGGGGAATAATATCAAACTCCAGCTTCTCATCCCATAAATTATATTTAAGAATTGCTGTATTTTCTGCAATATGAAATACCTTCCCAGTAGAGCCATATGAATAACCTTCTAAGAATGCTTTATCAACTTTATGAATAGACGTAAGAATATCTAATGCCCAGGTAGCAATATCATCATATCGGTCTTCATCTGATTTCCATTGACCATGATTCTCTCCCCAAAGTCTACCTTCATGAAACTTATCATATTTTTTGAGATTAGATCTAAAATAATGATAGGTAGTCTCGAATGAGAATTTTCCCTTTTGAGTATCATGTATGCATATGGCTGGGCATGATAAAGAATAGTCAATTCCTGCAATTATCATAACTTATCTTCCCTCACATTATAGTCGCCACAAAATGGACAATAGTGTGAATTCTCATGTAGAAAATCTTCGCCTAATAAAATACTATATTGAGCTTCACAATTTCTACAGTCAAGAATTTCTACTGACAATTCTTCTTCTGGTATAACTTCCATTTATATCTCACATCCCGTTGCAGCACTACACGCCAATTCTTGAGAACCTATAGTTTGATCGCTAGATTCATAATTAGCCAAGAGCATCCAATCTACATCTGTTGGCATATTATTTTTTGCGGCTGTGTAGTCCTTTCTGTCACAATCCGTATAGGGTGCTTGTTTGTATATATGATTTGTGAATGGTAGAAAAGACACTCCGCTCATCTCATCGAAATGCTCATATACCCATGCCCCGACTTTGATCCATTCATCTTCTTTTACCGATACGGTGCATGAAGGTTTATGTTCACACCAATGGCGTTGATATGTCAGCCAATGTTCTAGCTGCTCGATGGCTGTCAAGTCAGTTCTAAATATAGCTTCTTGTGGTGCTTCCATTGGGAACGAAAAAACATAGTTGTGGTCGGGTTGCATAACATCATCTTCTACTGGAAATCCAGCTTCGACCATCATCTTGGCCAAAGGATCTTTTTTGTCAGCACGAATAGTGCGTATGTAGTGAGGATTATGGCGAGCATGTATACCACTAGAAGCATCAACAAGCTGTGATACAGTTCCCGAAGGCTTGACACAAGTGATTGCAACCGATTGATTAATGCCGAGCTTTTTAGCCCAGTCTTTATTTGTTTCAATTGCAATTGACTTGAGTTCTTCAAGCCGCTTAGGCAAGCCATCTTTCTTTCCATTCGTTAATACATTATCCATGATTCCAGTAAGACTCACACCAAGCAATCTCTCCTCTTCACAGTTTTTCCCCCACCCACTACCTATATATCTAAAATTCATGAGTGTAGCCTGAATTGTACCTAAAATAGTTGCGCGACGAACCTTATCTCTAAGAATAGCCATTGTATCTTTGGGTCGAATTACAACTTCAGAAAGGTTGCAGAATTCCTTTGACCGAAGAACAATCTCGGAACAAGGATTCGTACCAAATTCATGTTCAGGATCACGGCGACCACTTTTCGCTGCTTGCTCTTGACATGCAATTCGAGAGAAAATTCCTCGCTCTCCGCTTTTGCTATCATATAATGAAAGCCATTCGGCCATGAAGATCCCAATATCAGGCTTCTCTGTATATGCAGCAGAGTTATTAGAAAGAGCCCGCTGTGATTCTGTACCCTGCCATTGCCCACTCTTTGCATGGCGCATTCGTTCATCGGATAGATTAGAAAGTGAAAGAAGTGCAGAGCGTCGAACCCCGCCGACCACGACAATCTCTGCAATCTTACAAACCAAGTCATGGCATTCTAATGAAGTTAGCCTTCGCCCTGCTGCACCCGAGAAAATACGAACAGCAAAATGGAACAGATCATCAAGAGGCTGTGGACCAGAAGCTCTTCCTCCGAATGTTTTCAAAGGCGCACCTGCTGGTCGAATACGAGAAAGATCCCAGGTCGGAATCTGCCCACTATAGAGCATAGCCACCAATTCTTTGAGGGCTTTTGCCCAACCTAATTTGCTGTCGGGCACAATGATAGAAGTGTCTGTTGGATGAAATTCTTCTGCGACGAGGGGAAGCTGATTTACAGCCTGACGTTCTACAGAAAATCCAACGCCGGTGCCATTCATTAGAATATAAAGAATCTCGTCAAATGCGCGAGGAGAATCAACAGCAACATATGAACAATTATAGCCAGCAATATTCTCACGCGCCAGGGCTTCACCAGCCGTCATTAGACAACGCATAGATGGCATTACTTCAAGTTTTAATACTGCCTGTTCTAATTCTTCTCGTTCATTCTTTGTGAGCTTACCTTTTGTAAACTCTTTAAGATGCCATTCAAAAAAATCGAAATATCTTGTTACCGTTTCATCCCAAGTTTCTCGTCTACTCTCTTCGGGCAGCCAACGCGCATATCTTGACAGATGGATATACTGCTGATATGTTGTGGGGAGTGTATTATACTTTACTGCTGCTACTTCTACTGCCGATGCTGTCGTTGTCATTATGTTTAGGTTCTCCTCTTAAATATTTCCAAGACACAGGAAAAATATTTTGTGCCTTCTCTGAAATTTTATTTGCAATATACCGCGTTTCTTTTTGCGTATCCTTAGCGCATCTGAGATTACAGACCCGCGCAAAGGCATATAAACTTCCAGTCCAATACCACTCAGTAAATGAACTAAGGGGAAGAACCATTCTAGCCTGCTCGGCACATACACCCGCATCTAACATCTGTTTATATAGACTATTCGCTTTCATATATAGCAACATTACATTGTCTTCAATATGTCCCTTTTCATTTAAATGTTCAATCTTATCAGACTCGGAAGAACCTTGTTTTGCATTCTCTGGATTAGCTCGCCATGATTCTGGCATAAAAAACTCAGCCTCGTCTTTGACATACCTCCGACTAACTTCATTCCAAGTAAGACCGACCTGATGTTTTACTAACTGGCGGGCTACAAAAATAGGAGCTTTAATTCTAAACTGTAGAGTACAATGACCGAAAGGAGTCCAATGATTATGGCGAGCCAAGTATTTGATTAATTTCTCGTCTCCCTTTTTAAATTCCCCACTCTGCTTATTGAAACTGACTCTGGCTGCATTGACTACAGTAAGATCAGATCCCATATGGTCAACTAATTCAACATTCATATCATCCATTAGCATTTTTTCCATCCATTCAATTTAAATTTGGCTTGTAGTCCTATGAATTTATTCCTATTTATCACGCCTTCAACTTCTTCGGCGGACCGTCCTGCAAGCACCATGTCGTTAATATCTTTTTCTAAAATATTTTCTGGCCAGATACAAATAGCCCATCCAGCCTTAATTATCTTAGCCATTAGGTTTACTATTTCTTTGTTTCTCGGTTCGTTATCAAAGACAATCGTTGTAGTATCTTTCTCGACCAACCCATCAAGCCGGCTAAAGTCAGAACCGCCCACAGCGATAGCATTCCGAAGAAAAAGCGAATCAAGGGCTCCCTCAACCACGATAGTTGATTTTCGTCCATTCCATTTCTCCAATCCAAAAATTAAAGGTTGATTTTCGGCATTGAATTTCAATGCAAGATAGCGCAACCCTTTGTCGTCGTCAAGGGCTCTGCCTGTCAGCCCTGTCATATTTCCCTCTATATCACAGAACGGCAATAACAATCTTTCGCAATGCCCTGTAATTCTATCTTTATACTTAGGGGATAATAATTCTAGCTTTTCTTCGTCGTCGATATAATACAATCCCCTCGTCGAGTCGGAGGGGAGTTTTCGGTTTTTGACAAACTGGTTAGCCACATGATCGTCTGGTAAAGTTGATAAACGAAAAGCCCCAATACTTGCAAGCAATTTCCCTGGGGAATGCTTTGCGAATACCGGGGCATCGAATTGAAATTCTGGTTTTGAATCATCAGGTGTTTTAGGAGAGCTTACACCTGACTTGTATCGTTCCATTATATATTGCCCATATAGCGTAGAGTCAATATGCTTAATGAGATTGCCTAATGAACGACTGTCGCCGCAGTTGTGGCATTTGTAGATCAGAGATTCTTTTTTGCGAAACACATAACCGCGGGCTTTGTATTTGTTCTTTTCGGAATCGCCACACACGGGGCACCGAAAATTGTATAACTCGTCGGACTTCTGTTTGAAGTGTTCCAACTGTGAAGAAAGAAGGCGAATATATTTGTGGTCAATGTAAATCATAATGAATAAAGTATAGCAGACCTATACGGAAATAGCAATAGTTATTTTATGCCTAAGGACTCTCTTACCTGGGCACGAAAGGTTGACTGCTCAACATCTAATTCATGAAGTGTGCCACGCAATTCTCTAAGTTCTCTATTGAGTGCGGCATCTGCATTTTTAGATTCTATTTCGACTCTTTCCAGATCGCGGGATGATGCTCGGGTAGAGGCAAATGCCCAAACACCAAGAACCGCGGCTGTGATAATCCCGACTAAAATCTGCCTTAGAATACCGCTATTTCCATTTGCAGCAGTTCCGTATAAATCGTTGCCCATTTTTAATCCTCGCAATCGTCCTTTAAATATGCATCAAGAGCCTCGCAATGCCTTTGCTGCTCACCCAATTGGTATTCTAAATCTACAATGTCAATCTCACCTGCATTTTGGAGTTCTAGTAACATCTCCAAATCAATAATTGCATCGTTATTCCATCTTGGGCAGGCAGGCGGTTCTAAATTAGAAACTCCTGATGTAGCACAACCCGCTCCGCTAAGGAGCTGTATTGCCACGATTACGAATACTGTCAATAAGAGCCTTACCCTTTTTGATGGACCGTGACATAATTTCATCGGCCCGTTTTTTTCGTTTTGCATTTTCTTCGTATATTTCATTCTCAGTCTCAGCCTCGCCTCGTTTATATGATTCTCTCATTCGCATCCATGTTGTTATGACACCAGTAATGAGATTGGACAAAAAAGTAGCCACAATTTTAGCAACCGTACTGATAAGGGACATCAGAATTGTACTCCTGACTTTCCTTTAGGCAACTTCAAATATGTTATTGAACCAGTTGCACTATCTTGAATCATAATGCCTTTGGCTGGATATGTTCTTGCATACTCACGAATTTCCATGGCAATTTCATCATCACCGACAAACTTAGAAAACCTTTCGTAGCGCAACTTTGCTCGCGTGCAGTTATTATATCTAGACGAATCAATCTCAAAAACTTCACATCCAGCAAACTTTTTTCTACGAATTAACTTTGATTTTCCACGACGGACTGGCGGATCATCACCGGCGGGGTCTGTACCTGCAATGTTCCCGGCTCCAACTGAATTTGCGGCAACCTCTTCACGCATGGATTTAAATCGTCTTAACATATTATATTTCCCTTAGTTTATTTGCAACATCAAAGTTTACCGATATATCAGAACTTCTAATAATTTCCCCCCTAATCGAAGGTAATGTATCAGGCATCGCACTCAAAAATACCATAAAGGTTTTCAAAGTAGACCAAAATGGCCGATCAATCTTAAAGAATAATATCCTTGCAGCCACAGGAGGAGTAAAAACATTGCAAATCAAATTCAAATGGTTTAGTATCAATCGGTCTTTCAACTCACCAGTGTTCTCATAACGATTCAACAGACGTTTAATATACTTGAATGTTTTCATATCATCGTTATATTCATCCAAGTCTGCACATTGAGGATTTTCATACATCTTCATCATGTACAGATCAATATTTTTATCGGTCAAATCATCAAACATCTATCACCAATTCATATTAAAAATTATTATTAGGTAGGCTTAACTTGCTTTCTCCCTGCATCTACGGCTAATGTCAAACTTGCTCCCGCTTGAGCAGAAGCAATACCGTGTGATGAAACATTGGCTACTCGGAACAACTCTGGATAAGGTGTGTTTGCACTTCGACCGTAACCAGTATTGGCTTGCATACCATGAATAGTACCACCATTAAGAGCAATAAAGGTCTTGGAATCTACCATTGATAAAAATTCAGCCTGAGTCTTACTAGCCGGAGTTCCTATTTCAGCAAACGTAAGTTTATTTGTATTATTTCCTGATACACAATCTAATGTAAGACCACCTGCGCCGGCCACAGCTATTTGAGGCACACCAGTTACCGCTACTGATTCAGAATATGTCACAATAACACCAACTCTAGCAGCCTCTACCGTACCGATAGGATATGCAACTGGACTATCAGACACCGTATTGGCTTCACGCCATCGAATGTCTACGATTTGCGGACCGCCAGCATCGACCTGAACTTCTCCAAGGACTGTGCCATATGCAAGTGTATTTGCAAGGCCACCCTGTGCAACCACAACTTCTCGTTTGGTTCTAGATACACCTTGGCCGTCGGTATAGCGCACCACGCGCTCCCAACCTCGGTCAGTAGCCTCTAAATTTTCACCCGCAATTGGATGATTTGGTCGCCTATAAATTACATTATTTGCGACATTGCCCCCGCTGCCTTGGGCAGCAGTTGATAAATCACGATACCAATTGGGCTGTGTATTCCCCTGAAATCTTTGGGACCCCCAGAGGGTACCCTGTACTGATTCGTCTGCCATTTTAATTTACTCCTTAATGTATACCTAAAACTATCTAAAAATAGTTATGATGTCTACCCGTTATTTATCCATTTGGGTTACTTGAAGCCCAATTTCTTTAATTTTGAGATTGTGCTAGATGCACTCGTATGAACAATCCCTGTGCCGCCCTGGCTTTTAAATTCGTCAATATTCTTTGCATAATCATCAATGAGTATTGCTGGTCTTCCTTGATATGTCACATAGTCTTTCTTCTGGTCACGAAAAACCAAATGAGTTTTTGCAGGAGAAAGTTTTAAGTTTCGGGCGACCCATACCGCCTTTCCCTTTTTACTGAACCCTTTTGGGTCATTTCTGGGCTTTCGATATGCAGACAATACATGAACTTCATGGTTTTTAAGAAACCCCCATAGCTTTTTTCCGTCTCTCATCCAAGGCAAACCTGCCCAAAATCTTGGGCCCGCGTCTGTAATCATATTATGTAATGTCTGATTTGACACCTCTTGAGGAACATTACCCGTCTTGTCGGCCATGGATTTTCCCCTGGCTTTCCATGTATTAAAATCGTACCCTCCCGTCAAACCTTCGACACCTTTATTTAGATCCACTAGTACACCATCCAAGTCAACCATAATGATGGGTTGTTGGTCCTCTTGTGTAGCCTCGTGTACTAGTTGTCTATAAGATTTCATTACGGCTTAAAATAACTACCCTTCTCTAACATATCATCGACTTCGGCATCAGGTACAACAAAATTGTCAGCACTATACTTATCATAGTCTAGTGCATCTTCAAATTCCCCAGACTGTCCTGGAGTGGCATCCTTGTATTCCTGTGTTGCCTCATCAGAACCAACCCCGTGACGACCCTCTTCAATTCGGATATTCTTCTTCAGAGCATCCTTGATGACTTCAATGATTCGTTCATTACGGGAATGAGCCTGTTCTTCCATGTCAGGATTAATCTCAATCTTTTCGCCATTGCCATTACCGTTGCCATTCTTCTTCTTTCCCTTTCTTTTAGAAATCTTCTTGTCAACAGTCTGTCGGCGATTATGTAGATACTCGTCAGACTCATCTTCGTCGCCATCGTTGTCAATGTCTTGGTCTTCGCGATCCTTCCACTTCTTCTTTAGGGACTTCTTGTCAACTGCATCTAATCCAGCTTCATCCAAAAGGCGGTCAAGTAGAAGATGATCTAATACCAATTCTTCGACTTCTTCATATCGTGTCCCACGAGATGGGTACTGGCCTCCCCGTGTGGCGCCGCCAACGCGGGTAGCATCTACATGCCCCGTCGCACGATTTTTTGCTTTGTGCGCTGTGACAGCAGGAGATTTCCCTGTTGACGTTGCACCCTTTGTCTTGACGCCTCGTCTCAATGGATGTGCGTTTCGCCTTTGTTTTTCGGCTTTCGGGGATTCAAGATGCCCACCTTCTGATGCTCGTTTACCTGCCGCACCTACTGTATGTGAATACTTTGCTGGTTTGCCTTCCGGTCCACCACCATGCTGTCTGCCTCGGTATCTCTTCAACTGATCTGAAGAAATTTTCGCCCATTTCTTGGCTCGCTTCCCTCGTTGTGCCTCGACTCCTGCGTCATGTGTCTTTTGCTTAGGCCCTCGGTCGTCATAATTACCGCGTTCCTTTGACCAACTCTTTTCCGGAGTCTTGCCACTAGGTCCTTTTTCCCGACCTAGTCTTTCGCTTTTACTCTTGCGTCCAAATTGGGCTTTCGCTGGGTGATAAACCTGGGCGTCACCAGTCTGCCCTGAACCTCGTTTTGCAAAGTTTGTTGCGACTTCTTCTAGAGATTCGTCATACCATTCTTCATTCTTTGTCTTCGGTACGTTCACAGGCTTTCCTTCTGACTTGCGAAGCTCATAGTCATACATCTTATCAGAGACCTTGCCGCTCTTGCGCTTTCCGCGAACACGCTCGCGATGTTGATCTTTGCGGCGCCGAATAATCTCAGCCTGGCTCATTTCTGATTCGTCTACCTTCTTGGACTTGCCGGGAGCATCATACTGCTTGTTGAGGCGCTTGTTGCCCGCGCGCCATTTCTTGCGATTCTTTTCAGCTTGCCTGCGAGATTCAGCCTCGTCATACTCTGGGGCCAGTTTGTCTCCGCGATGAGAATCCAGTCGGCTTTCATCAACTTCATACTCTTCATTGCTTTCAACCCTCTTAATTCCTCTTTCTCTGTTGCGCCTTCGTGTCGCCAATTTAACGTAATCCGACACAGCAGTACCTTGACTTTTCTGGGTGGAGGTCGGCCCGTATTTTATGTCATCTTGTGTTCTGCTAAGGCTTTGCTTTGATTTCTCCAAATAACGTCTTTTTGCGTCGGGATTATCCAAAATTTCTCCAAGAGTCTCTTCATTCGTACTGGCCGATTGATTCCAAGGTGGTGTATTGTATTGTTGTCTACTTACTGCTGCCCACCCCTTATTTATTTCATAGTACCAAAAGGTATCAGTTTCAATTACTTTGAAATTACCTCGTGGGGTTTTAACAGATTTATTACCACCTCTAGTTAAGTTTTTTGTTACTGGCACACCATCTTCCCATTTCTTGTTAGTGAATTGCGCTTTCAATGATCCACCGTTACCTGTAGCCGTATAAACTTTCGCTTTCCTACCTTCACCACGCATTTCCTTTACAAATGATGTAACTGCATCTTCCTTTAGGTCGACCTCTTCATTCGTACTATGGGGAATAAGATGCTTACCATGTGCCGTTGCTGCACCCAGTCGATACTTAATGTGTTTCACATCTAGACCCACCGGCTGGACATTATACTTACCGTTGCCGTGATCGTGAATTATCTTATGCTTTATGCCTTTGTGTGGACCCTTTGATGCAATAACCGTATCGCCTACCTTATGGGCTGTTGCCGCTTCGTCAATATCATAGTCCTCGCCATGCATCTTCTTTTCAGCCTTGCGGCCTCGCTCTCCACCACCCTTCGGATTTTTACTCTTCAGCGTCATCTTCCCTTTGGCACTACCACGCGCAGCACGAGGAGGGAGCTTTTCAATCTTTCCACCACGCTTGACAAAACCAGATACCGTATCTTCTTCTTCATCAAGTTCAGGATCATATTCTTCGTCTGTTGGATCCCAGCCCTTTGCTAGTCTTGAACCCTTCTTCAACTTCACCGGTTTGGCCCATCGCTTCGCTCTTTCCTTGGCTGCCTTTTCTTCTGCTGGGGTTCGCTTGAGCCCCCCGGACTTCACCCTCGGTCTGGTGCCATCGGCATCTTCTTCATTCAACAGCTTTTCATTGTAGAGCGCAACGCTAGGACCATGGTCAAGCTGAACTTCCGAACGCCCAGTATTTTGAAAGCCAGAAATCGTTCCTGTTCTTCCTGCATATGGTCCTTCTTGAACCGTAACCCCGTCGCCAACCAAAAGCTCATTACCAGTTGAGTCTATTTGCTCTCCTGAAGTAACGTCCTTGACTGCTGCCAGCAGCGAATCTGAAACTAGTTTTTTACCAAACATATTATTTACTCCTTATCTTTACTAAAATGTCTATTGTGCATTTTCCAAGCTGTTGCATAGAGAACTTCTTTCCAGTCCTCTCCATATCTTTCTTGAAACCCTGCCTTATTTTTCTTAATGAATCTCTCTGCTTTTCCTGAAGGAGGAGATTCTTCGTCAACAAAAGACACTTCTTCTCCCCTAATTCTAGACTTCTTGGCTATATGTCGTTGCCTTAAAGTTTTTAGTGTCTGCTTGTGCCTTCTAATTTTATTATCAAGTTTTGTGTCATGTCTATCATCGGCAGCATCTATTCGGCCATCTACATCCTCGGTAGTAGTGGTGTCTTTTTCTTTCTTCGCCTTTTCTCGATCTTTGATTATACCAACATGCCTTGATGTTGGCCGTTGATACCTATTAGCCCCAGGTTCAAATGCTCCGGGATCATCTTTCTTAATCTGAGTTTCAGCCTTCTTCGTTAATAATCTTTGGGCTGGAGTGAGGCGTCGAGCTTCTTTCAGCTTCTTTTTCTTCTTCGTTTCGGCCGCCTCTCGCTCGCGGTCGACTCTTTTACGCATCTGTTCTTTTGTTGGAGGACCAGTCTTTCGCGCCATGCTAGCCTGCTGCCTATTTGATGCGCGGCGCATGTATGGATTTTCTATGTTCTCGTCAACACGACGACCCTCTTTGATGACTTTATACTTCTCATTGGTTACAGTAAACTCACCATGCTTTTTGTTGTAGGCAACAAGATTTCCTCCATCAACACCAACCAACTCTGCGGTCTGACCCTTGAGAGGAAAATCATAGTCATTAGTATCACCAGTTCCCTTGGTGAATTTTACCGTCTGCCCTTCGTCCACACAACCCTGCCCAGGAGTATCTTTCGTATACTTCTTGCGTAGTTTGCTTGTGGCCTCATCGCCTGCGCCATGCTCTTCTGAGGCGAACATTTCAAATCGTTCGTCCATGTCATAAGCCTCAGACTCGAAAGATTCGTTAATGTCATACTCTTCGTTCTTCTCCCAGTCAACTTTACTTCGCCAACCCCCAGGTTTACTGGAAGAAGAATCGGTGTCATCGGCAGCTTGTTGTTGTTGCTGTTGTGACTTTGCGGCCTCTTTCTTCTTTTTCTTTTGGTTTCGTCTCCAAAGCACAAAAGCCGCTCCGGCTAAGGCAACCTTTCCAACCTTACCCAACTCATCAAGAAATTCTTCGTCTAGTTCGGTAACATCTTCGTTCATTCGATCAACATGACTTTCCCATAAATCATTATCGTCAACTTTCTGAGCCTTGCCTCCGGCAATGAACGAATTTATTCTTGTATATGCCCATTGGTCAGGAGTAGTGGTTTCTTTCTTAGTACAATCATTATTCCAAGAGTGTAATCCTCGAACATATACTTCAGATAAAATGTCATAAGGAATTTCAGACTTCCATGCCTTGTTGACCAATCCTTCAATTAAAGAGTCTTCGGCTGACGACTGAACAAGTCCTTCTCGGACATCACCATCGAAACGACTAATCTTACCACCATGCTTCATTACCAGATCAACAACCCTGGCTTCAGAACCATACTGAGGAGTGTCATGCCCAGAATATCGGTTCATTCTATCGACTTGCTTTATTAATGCATCGTCCGAACTCGTAGGAGCTTCCTGTCCTACACTAGACTTACGGACATGGAATTGAACTTCTGTTCCGTCTCCAGATTTCCAAGAAATATTAACCAAACCTGTTCGCTCAATGTCAGAAATAAACGAATCTGTATATTCTGATGAAGGAAATTTAGCCACAAAATTCATCTTCTCTGGATGATCGTCCGCAGTAGATAGTGGTGTTGTTTGATCTGCCTCTGTTAATTTATTTGATAATTCATGAAAATTCATGCCGTTTGTTCCTTCCCCGAATATGTCCTTACGGTGCAGTAGCAACAAAAATCTGTGATATAATATTTCGTCTGTTAATAGATATTCAAATACTCTATCAACTGTAGAAAATATTTTGTTTCTTAATAATGGATTTGATCCACTCTTTTCAAAATCTCTGAATGCTCGCTTGGTGAGAGGAATATCTCCTGTACCACCAGTGGCCAGACCAAATCGTAAAAGTCTGTTAAATCGCGGACCAATAACTCCGCCTTCGTCTTCGGTTAACATTTCAACATAGTCAAAAATGCCATCTTGTTCAAATCGCTCGTTTATCTTCATGCCTTTGCGAACGGCATTGTATAAAGGCTTGGCAATCTTTGCATTGGGTGCGCCCTTCTTGAAACTAACAAAGTCGCCCTTACTTGCAGCAGCACGCATTTTCGATGCACTCATTCCAGATACGTCTTCGGCATCAGGGTCACGATCTCCTGCACTCACCACATCAATTTTATCGAACGTATAGTCTTTCTTGTTGTATCTATTCAAGAGAGTCTTAAATTCATTGATTCGATCAGACCCAGCCAAGAGTGTCAGATTTTTATAGCCTTCTGCTTCAAGTTTTTGTACAGCCTTGATTAACGTATTAATCCCCTCATCCGAAGAGATTTTCCTGGCGTGACGCGGAAACATCTTCCGCATGAACCGGACCTTCTCTTTGAAAGTGA
>Ga0209089_10003720_pt1 | contig 12922 bp, 11 predicted proteins | sample ArcticOcean_MG_C_FD_187431 | JGI IMG/M metagenome (GOLD analysis project Ga0209089, IMG submission 187431) | Marine microbial communities from western Arctic Ocean - ArcticOcean_MG_CB2_150 (SPAdes) (version 2) | ecosystem: Environmental > Aquatic > Marine > Oceanic | place: Arctic Ocean: Canada...
TGATGAAAGAGATCCTTTACAAGTTCAATTATTTGAAAACTCACATAAAATGAGTAATGGATGGATATATTTGAATGAAAAGCCCAGTTTAGGACTAGAAATTTCTGAAGCCGCGTTAAAAAAGTTTGGTAAATTAGTTTACAAAAATAAATAAACCTCTATCAAAGTTTAATGGGTTTAAGTGTGGGTCAAATTCAAAAAATTGGTAAAGAAATTAGTAGTAAGGTTGAAGGAAAAACTTTATTCGATGAATTTTCTAGAGGAAGATATAGTACTGACGCATCCGTTTATCAGATAAAGCCTATAGGTGTAGTTTTACCAAAAGACACTAATGATGTGCTAAATCTGATGGAATATTCTCAAAAAAATTCAATTCCTTTATTAGCTAGAGGTGGTGGAAGCTCTCAATGTGGACAGACAGTGGGTGAAAGTATTGTTTTAGATTATTCAAGGCATCAGAATAAAATTTTAGAAGTAAATTTAGAGGAAAAATATGTCTGGGTAGAACCAGGTGTTGTATTAGATCACTTAAATGCACACCTAAAACCTCATGGATTGTGGTTTCCGGTTGATGTATCTACTAGTAGTAGAGCTACAATTGGTGGAATGTCTGCAAACAATTCATGTGGCTCAAGATCCTTATATTATGGGAATATGGTACATAATGTTTTGGCAATAGAAGCAATTTTAGATGATGGCTCTATAACTACATTTGATCACCTTGATAAAAATGTTTTATCTACAAAAAATGATCAAGACAAATTATATAAAATAATAAACAAGTTTTTTGATGTAAGAAAAAACGTAAGTTCTGAATTAAATGAACATTGGCCTACAACACAAAGAAGAGTTGGTGGATATAACGTAGATTTAATTGATCCAAATGGATTTAATTCCTCGCATTTGCTAGTTGGATCAGAAGGAACGTTATCTTTATTTAACAAAATTAAATTAAAGCTATCTGAATTACCAAAAAATAAGATAATGGGTGTTTGTTATTTTGATAATTTTCATCAGGCTATGGAAATATCTCAAGAAATCGTAAAATTAAAACCAACATGTGTTGAGTTAATGGATCGAAATCTATTAAATTTAGCAAAAGATATTCCTATGTACGCAGAGGGAATAAAAAAATATATCAAGGGGAACCCTGCTGCTGTATTGATGGTAGAATTTATAGATACAGATCAAAAAGTTTATGAAAAAAAAATAAATGATCTGGAGTACATTGTTTTAAACCAAAATAATAAAAATCAGTTTAAATATTATTCTGATCTTAATGAGCAAAAAGAAGTTTTTGATATAAGAAAAGCTGGACTAAATATTCTAATGTCTATGAAAGGTGATAGAAAACCAGTTGCCTTTATTGAGGATTGTGCTGTCTCGCTTGAACATTTGGCAGATTACACAGCAAGTTTAAACGAAATATTTAAAAAATATGGAACAAGTGGAATGTTCTACGCTCATGCATCTGTTGGAACCTTACACGTAAGACCTGTTTTAAATATGAAATCAGATAATGATATAAAAAATATGAAATCTATATCTGAGGAGGCATTTGCAATAGTAAAAAATTATAAAGGATCACACTCTGGTGAACATGGAGATGGTATTGTGAGATCTGAATTTCACAAAATGATGTTTGGAGAAAAAATTACAAAAGCTTTTGAAGAAATAAAAGATACATTTGACAAAAAAAATCTTTTAAATCCTGGTAAAATTGTAAGACCACTCACTTCAAACGATAGGTCTCTAATGAGATATAAGTCTGGTTATCAGGCTGAAAAAATTAACACACATTATGATTGGTCTGATTGGGGACAATTGTCAGATGCTGTGGAAATGTGTAATAATAACGGTGCATGTAGAAACCTTGACTCAGGTGTAATGTGCCCTTCATATCGAGTAACTAAAGAGGAAAAAGACTTAGTTAGAGGTAGAGCAAACACACTTAGATTAGCATTATCAAATCAATTACCTGAGGGATCGTTTGTCTCTAAAGACATGTTTGAAACAATGGAGCTGTGCGTTAGCTGTAAAGCTTGTCAAAGAGAATGTCCAATGTCCGTAGATATGGCCAAGATGAAGAGCGAATTTCTTTCTCATTACTACAATAAATTTAGTATGAGAATTAAAGATAAAGTTATATCGGAGATGCCAAAGATGATTTGGCTTTTAAAGATCATTGCTCCAATATTCAATAAAGTCAAAAACCTACCTATAATTTCAACAATTATTGAACAATTTGGTTTTACAACAAAAAGGGAAATGCCAGAGGTACAAAGTCAGGATATTTTAAAGAAAATATACACAGAGCAATTAATATCTGAAAAAAAATTAATATTATTTGCAGATACTTTTAATATAAATTTTGAAAATAAAAATTTAATATATGCTATAAAAGTATTAAACAAACTAGGTTTTCAAACAATCATACCAAGTTATGATAAAGATAATTTAGATAGACCTTTATGTTGTGGAAGAACCTATATTTCTTATGGACAATTAGATAAGGCAGCAAATGAATTAAATCGATTTAATGATTATATCATAAAAAATAATTATTTTAATTTACCCGTTGTTGGAATTGAGCCTTCTTGCTTACTTACTTTCAGTGATGAGTATCAAAAATTAAAAGATGTAAAAAATAGAGAAAAAATAAAAAATAAATTTTATTTATTGGAAGAATTTATATTAGAGCATATTGAAAATGATAATAATATTAAGATTAATAAATTTGACCAAAATGTATTAATACACGGTCATTGTCATCAAAAATCTCAAGATAGAATGAAAGGTCTTAAAAATCTTTTATCTAAATTAAAGATTAACAACAAAATGATAGAATCCAGTTGTTGTGGTATGGCTGGATCATTTGGTTATGACAGTAAACACTATGAAATATCAAAAAAAATGGCAAATTTATCCTTGATACCTGCAGTAAACAATAGTGATGAAAAAGATTTTATTATTGCAAATGGTACTAGCTGTAGACACCAAATTTCAGATTTATCTGATAAAAAAGGTAAACATGTTTCTGAATTACTATTTAAAATTTTTGAAACTGTAAATTAAAGTATTACTTTTCTATTATAAAAATCTTCTATCTCTTCGTGCTTGTATCCAAAACTCAGCATAATTTCTCTTGTGTGTTCGCCTAAATTAGGTGCACCTTTTGATTTTTCCGTTTTACTTTTTGAAAACTTGATTGGCATACCAATAGCCTTGCTTTTACCAGCTTTTTTATTATCAACTTCAATTATCATTTCCCTATGAATTGTTTGTGGATCTTCAAACATTTCAGTAATCGAATTTATAGGTCCACATGGTAAACCATTATTATCAAATATTTTTAACCATTCGTCAGCAGTTTTTTTAATAAGTTCACTACTAAGTATATCTACAAGTTGATTAATATTTTTTTTTCTATTCAGGTTTGATGAAAATTTTTCATTTTCTTGAAGATCTTGACGATTAATAGCCTTTAATAACATTAACCATGTGTTTTGATTGGAAGCTCCCACTGTAATCCATTTATCTTTAGTTTTAAAAGCTTGATAAGGAGCAGTTAAAGGATGTGCGGATCCAAGTGGTCCAGGAGATTGTCCAGTAGCACCAGCTATAGCTGATTGCCAATAAGTATGAACTATACCAGCTTCAAATAAAGATGTATCAACTTTCTGACCTTCTCCAGTTTTTTCTCTATGAACTAATGCAGCTAAAATTCCACTTGAAGCCAGCAAACCAGCAGTAATATCTGTGATGGGCGCTCCAACTTTCATTGGGGGCTTATCTTTGCTCTCTCCAGTTATACTCATTAAACCACTCATTCCTTGAGCAACTAAATCAAACCCTCCTTTATCAGCATAAGGACCAGTTCTACCATATCCAGATATTTCACAAAGAATTATTTTAGGATTAATCTCAGACATTACATCATAACCAATACCTAATTTTTCTAACGTACCTTTTCTAAAATTTTCTAGAACTACATCAGAATTTTTAACCATTTCTTTAAAAATCTTTATTCCATCTTTATCTTTCAAATTTAAAGCTATTCCCTTTTTATTTCTATTCATTATCATAAATGCTGCAGCTTCTCCATTAATATCAGGGGGAAGAAAATTTCTAGTATCATCTCCAGCAGGTGTTTTTTCTATCTTTATAACTTCAGCTCCAAGATCGGCTAATAATAATCCACAAGTTGGGCCGGCCATAATTTGAGACATTTCCAAAACACGAATACCCTTCAATGAAGTTGTCATTTATTATTTATTTTTGAATTTAGGTTTTGTTTTATTCAAAAAGGATTTATACCCAATTTTAAAATCCTCGGTATCATAACATTTATACCCAAGATTGTTTATTTTTTCAGTCACTTTACCATTCTTTAAAATATTTCTAACAAATTGCTTGTGCCATCTTGCAACTTTTGGTGCTCCTTCACATATTAATTTTGCTGATCTATAAGCTTCTTTTTCAACATTTTTGTCATCAACTACTCTGTTAACAAGTTTTTTCTCAAATGCTTCTTCTGCACTAAATACCCTACCCTCAAATAAAATTTCCATAGCAGTTGAATAATTAGTTACTTTTAAAAGAACTTCTAATTCTTTTGCAGCCATTGTTAAACCTAATCTTTTAATTGGAATTCCAAATCTTGAACTTTTGCCACAAATTCTAATATCACAACATCCTGCTATTTCTAATCCACCACCAACACAAATTCCTTCTATTAGGGCTACGGTCGGTATTGGACAATTAAATATTTCACCTAAAGTTTCATGTAAAAATTTTCCATAAGATTTTGCTAATTTTGATGATGATCTTTCTTTTTTAAATTCCCCTATATCATTACCTGGCGAAAAAGATTTTTTGCCTTTGCCTCTTATAATTATGCATCTTAAGCTTTTATTTTTAGATAACTTTTTGAATATTTTTCCAAGCTCTATCCACATAGGCTTGGTCATTGCATTCAGCTTTTCTGGTCTGTTTAAAATTACTTCAGTTAAATGACTATTTATCTTATTAAGCTCAATTAATTTATACATTTAACTCCTATAAAAGTATTCAACTAGTGTCATTGGTATGGCAGGTACATAGGTCACTAAAAGCAACAATATTACTAAAACACTTATAAAGATAAGGTTTTCTCGTGTTACATCCCATATATCCTCTTTTGCTACAGAGCATGCGGTTGCTAAAACGCTTGCAACAGGAGGTGTTTGTTGTCCAATTGCTAAATTTAAAGTGACAATAATTCCAAAATGAACTGGATCTATACCCACGGCATAAACTAGAGGCATAACAATAGGAACAGTAAGAATTATTGCTGCCACAGAATGCAAAAAGAAACCAATAACTAGAAGAAAAACATTTAATATGGCCAAAACAGCATACTTATTATTTGTAAAGTCCATAATTGATCCGGCAATTTTTTGGGGAAGTTGTTCGATTGTTAAAAATTCACCTAGTAATACTGAAGCTGCTACCAACAACATTACGGATGATGTTTGAATTGCTCCTTCAGTTGCAGCTTCATACAGTCTTTTAAAATCCACTTCTCCATAAACTAACCCAATAACTAGTGCCGCTACAACTGCCAAACCAGCTCCCTCTGTTGCCGTTACGACACCACCAAAAATACCACCCAAAATAATTACAGGTAGTAAAAATGCTAATGCTGCCTCTCTTGCAGTTTTTCTAACATTTGCAAGATTAAATGTTTCTTCAACTGGAAAATTTCTGCGTCTTGCTGTGATATATGCAGCTAACATTAAAAAAAAACCACCAATTACACCAGGAACAATTCCAGCAACAAATAATTGTACTACTGAACTTTGTGACATCACCGCATAAACAATCATTGGTATGGATGGTGGAATAATGATTGCTAAAGATGCTGAAGATGATGTGACTGCAGCGGCAAATGCCCCCGGATATCCTTTTTTCTTCATTGCTGGAATTAAAATTGAACCTAATGCAGCAACGTCTGCAACTGCTGACCCAGAAATTTCTGCAAAAAACATTGAGGTTGCTATGTTAATCATGCTTAAACCACCCTTAATAAACCCAACAAGAGCAGAAGCAAATGCTATCAATCTTCTAGAAATACCAGCGCTATTCATTATTGAACCAGCTAAAATAAATAAAGGTATTGCTATCAATGGAAATTTCATTGATCCATCAAACATAACAATTGCAGTATCGATTAAAAAACTTGTTCCAGACTTTAATACCATTGCAATTATTGTTGTTACAGCTAGACCAATAGCAATAGGAACATTTATAGATAAAATAAATAGTAATACTAAAAACATTGTTAAAATTAACATCAAATATCTCCTGTTTGTTCAATGTTAGTTGTTTGAAGAACTAAATTTTTATAATCCTCTGGAATTCGTAAAGTTTCAGATAAAATAAATAGACATGATGCAACTGGTATCACTGATTGTACAAAAATTTGAGGAACCCACTCTAAAGTTACCAATGTTTCTCCTCCAATAAGTGTTAAAACTTTGAACCCATAATAAGCTAACAATATCAAAAAAGCATAGATAATAAATTTAGATAATACAAAAAATATTTTTCTTAAAACTAATGGAAATGCTTTAAAAATACTAGGTACACTTATATGTGCTCCTTTTAATGATGCATAAGCTGAGCCATAATACGTTATCCACGCAAGTTGAACTGCTGCAACTTCATCATACCAAACTAAAGCACTACCAGCAAAACGGAAAGAAACACCAAGCAATACTGTTGCTGCAAGGGCTACCATCATTACGAACAGTATAAATTTTAAAAAATTTTCGTATGAATTTATAAATTTTTTTAATGTCATATATTTTCTAGGCCCTCAGAAAGAGGGCCTAATACAAATTAGATTAATTTGCTAAAGATGATACTTTTTCAATTAACGCACCACCAGTTGATACTTCTGATGCAAATTGATCATATATTCCTTTACTTGCTGCAATAAAAGCTCCTTTATCAGCAGTGTTTACTTTAACTCCAGCTGACTCTATTACTCCTAGTAAAGATTTTTCAAGTCTAGCAGCTTCTTCGTAAACAAACTTTTGCGTGTCTTGCGCAGCTTGTTCTAGGATAGCTCTTACATCCGCAGGAAGTTTGCTCCAATGATCTTTATGTACCGCTACATAAGCAGGAGTATAAACATGACCTGTAATAGATAGATACTTCTGTACTTCTTGAAACTTAGCACTAGCTATTTGAGCATATGGGTTTTCTTGACCATCCATTGTTCCAGTTTTCAAAGCTGTAAAAACTTCTGAAAATGACATTGGAGTAGGATTTGCGCCATATGATTGGAACATTTTGACTCTCCATTTTGACTTAGGAGTTCTTAATTTAATTCCTTTTAAGTCATCTGGTTTATCTATTGCTCTTACATTGTTTGTAATATGTCTAAAACCATTTTCCCATACTGCTATAACTTGATAACCAGTTTTAGCCTCAAGATTTTTGAACATTCCTGGTAATACTTGGCTTTCAACTTTATTCATGTGCTTTCTATCTTTAATGATAAATGGCATATCAAAAACACCGAACTCATCATGAATTGACGCCATGACAGACGATGGCAACCACATATTTACAGTGCCTAATTTTAGTTTTTGCATACCTTGTTTATCTTTACCAAGTTGCGAAGAACCAAATACACTTACTTTACCTTTGCTACCTAATCTCTCATTTGCAAGTTTGGCAAAATGATCAACTGATGCAGAAAATAATGAACCGGGTTTACCCACATGTCCAAATTTTACTTCAGTTGAATTAACTACCAAACTTAAAAAAAATGATGAAAATAAAACAACAATTATTTTATTAAATTTACTCATATTATCTCCCTCTAAGTTTATTATTCTACAAAACCTATATAAAATATGAAAAAATATCTAGTAATTAAAATGGTTAATTTAACAACAGATATCTTGCTTTTATAAATATAAAGGGGGTTAGCTTAAAAAATTAATTAGGAAAAATTAATTTATTGATAGATACTCAATAAAAGATCTTACTGAAACTATAATTAAAAAAGTACCAAAAATTTTACTCAATAATTTTTTATCAATTTTATATACTGCTTTAGCACCAAGTCTTGCCATAACCATTGTTACTGGCACAAATACAATAAAACCTAATAAATTAATATATCCAAAGCTAAAAGGAGTATTAATATTATCTATTATTTTTCCACTGATAATCATTGTTGTAGTTCCGCTAATAGCTATTAAAATACCTGTTGCTGCAGCTGTACCAATTGATTTTCTTATATTATAACCAATTGTTCTCATAAAAGGTACCATTAAAGATCCACCTCCAATGCCAAGTGGTACAGAAATAAACCCAATAATAACCCCAGATATATTTTTAATAATATTTGATATTTTTTTTGGATTTTCAACAAGCTTTTCTCTTAAAAAAATAAAAAATAAACCTACCATAAAAGCAAAAACTGAAAAAAATAAAATTAACGTTGGAGTTTTTAGATTCACTGCTAAAAATGTTCCAGCTATAACGCCTAGTAAAATAAATATGCCAAAAGATTTTACCATCTTAAAATCTACAGCATCATATTCCATATGAGTTTTGGTTGAAATAATTGAGGTTGGGATAATGATTGCCAATGAGGTCCCTAGAGATAAATGCATTCTTGTTACAATATCAAAGTCTAGAACTGTAAAAGCATAGTACAATGCTGGAACCATTATAATTCCACCACCAACACCAAGTAATCCTGCGATAAAGCCTGCAACTGCTGCAGATATTGCAAGAACCGCTAATAAGTTGATTATCTCACCGTAGTTTAGGTTTTCCATTAGGGGTTTGCTTGGTTAGCTTTCTCGTTATTTTGAACAATTGTCATTATATGTTTAGATTTTTGAAAATCTGAATCTCTTGCCATCATATTATCACTTAAATATCTTTTCCAATCTTTTGAGCCAATTTGGCCATGGTATAACCCTACTGTATGTCTCATAATATGATTTACCTTAGTTCCAATTTTAACTTCTTTTTCTAAATACTCTAGGAGTTTCTCAGCAATAACTTCTCTAGTGGGTTGTTCTTTTGAGTTAAAAATTTCTTTTTCAATTTCAACTAATGAATAAGGATTTTGATAAATAGATCTTCCAATCATTACACCATCACACAATTTCAAATGGTTTTTAGTCTCATCAATTTTAGAGATACCTCCATTAATAATAATTTCTAAATCAGGGTTTTCTTTTTTTATATCGTAAACCATTTTGTAATTTAATTTTGGTATATTTAAGTTTTGCTTGGGAGACATTCCAGTAAGGATAGCTTTACGAGCATGTAATATAAAAGTACTACAACCAACCCCTTTCATCTTTAGTATAAAATTATTTAAATAATCAAATTCTTCTGTGTCATCAAAACCAATTCTAGTTTTTGCGGTAACTGGAATTTTACAAGCATTCACCATCGAATTAATACACTCTGCAACTAAATCTGGTTCTCTCATCAAGCAAGCACCAAACATATTTTTTTGAACTTTTTTACTAGGACAGCCTAAGTTGATATTAATCTCATCATAACCCATGTCTTCTGCAATTTTTGCAACTTCAGCTAATTCTGCTTTATCGGATCCACCCACTTGTAAAGCTAAAGGTTTTTCTTCAGGACTATAAGATAAGATTTTTTTTCGATCTCCATGTATTGCAGATTTTGTTGCAACCATTTCTGAGTACAACATAACATTCTTACTCATCAATCTTAAAAAGTAACGATCATGACGGTCGGTACAATCCATCATGGGTGCTACAGAAATTTTTCTATTAATGTCTTTTTTAATATCCAAGAGGTTTACCCATTAATTTATCAGGTAACCAACTTACAATTTCAGGAAAAATACACAATATCAATATGGATAAAACCATCATCATCATAAATGGAAACGATCCCTTTAAGATTGTAGATAAACTTACATCAGGCGTTATTCCTTTAATTATATAAAGGTTTAATCCAACAGGTGGTGTTATTAAGCCTATTTCCATATTTATTGTAAATACTATTGCAAACCAATATGGATCAAAACCCAATGTAGTTATAACAGGTAACAATATCGCTGAAGTCATCACAATAACGGCAACGGGTGGTAAAAAGAAACCAGCAACAAGTAAAAACACATTAACCATCAAAAAAATCATCCACTTATTACTACTTAATTCAATCATGCTTTGAGCAAGCGATTGAGTTACATAAAGTTGAGATAGTGTGAATGCAAAAAGATAAGAGGCTGCAATAATAAACATTATCATCACGCTCTCTTTCATTGAAATTTTAACAATATTCCATATTTTTTTAGGCTGATAAATTTTGTAAACAACTGCAATCATTACAAAAACTAAAAATGCACCCACACCAGAAGCTTCTGATGGTGTTGCAACTCCTCCATACAGTACATACAAAACTCCAACAATGATCGCTAGAAATGGAAAAATTCTAGGAAGAACTTCAAATTTTTCTTTTAACGTTGGTGGCTTTCTATTTCTTAATAATTTTGATGCATTTTTATCAATGAAGTAACTATGTATTAATGCCCAAACAGCAAAAAGACTTGCCAACATAAACCCTGGAATAATGCCAGATAAAAATAGTCTTCCAATAGAAGTTCCTGTTGCCATGCCATAAACAATTAAAACTATACTCGGTGGAATTAAAACTCCTAACGTTCCTCCAGCAGCAATTGTTCCTGTAGCAATTTGGTCTGAATATCCTCTTTTTCTCATTTCAGGAATTCCCATGGTGCCAATAGCAGCACATGTCGCTGGACTTGATCCGCTTAAAGCTGCAAAAATTGAGCAGGCACCTATATTTGATATAACCAAACCACCTGGAACTCTCCACAACCATCTATCAAGACCAGTATATAAATCTTTGCCTGCAGGTGAATGAGCAACAGCCATCCCCATAAGAATAAACATCGGGATTGATAGCAAAACAAATGAATTTAATCCTGCATAAAAAGTTTCAGCAAATACATCTAACATTTGAAGTCCTTCGAATGTAACCAAGAGAGTAATTGAAACAAAACTTAGACCAAAGGCAATCGGAATACCTGAGAATAAAACTATTAGTGTAAAAACAGCAACAATTATTGCAATCGTTAATGGATCCATTATTTAAAATCCTTTTCATCAAATAGTTTTATTATTTCAGCAATATATTGAAGTATCATTAAAATAGAACCTATTAACATTGATGAATAAGGCACCCATAAAGGAGGGTCCCATATAGTTCCTGTCGTATAATTTTTAATAAATGCTTCTTCAACCATTAAGAAACCAAAATAAAATAATGTTATAAAAAAACCTAAACTTAAAAATGAAGTAAAAATCTTGAGTTTAATAATATTTTTTTTAGATAAGAAATCATAAATCCACTCCATGCTCACATGAGCTTTTTTACTTAAAACATAAGCACTACCAATAAAAGTAGATGCAACAAGCAACATTGTGACTAATTCGGTTTGCCAAGTAATTGCATGTTGAAAAAAATATCTTTCAAAAACTAGCTCTACAATTACCAAAATAGACAAGATTAAAGCACCTACAGCAAAGGCACCACAGGCTTGAGCTGTGTAATTGCAAAATTTTAAATAATTTTTTATCATAAAAAAAGCCCTTATTTTTTTTTAAAAACAAGGGCTTTATATATTAATTTATTTAACTGCTAAAGCCATTTCCATAAGTTTAGCACCACCTGGTACTTTCTCTGCAAATGCTTTGTGAGAAGTTTTCTTAGCAATTTCTACCCATGCAATGATCTTCAGCTGTCATATATGCTAACTCAACACCAGCAGCTTTGTAAGCATCTTCAAATTTCTTATCAAGATTGGCTACTTGTGCACTCATATATTTTTCAGCTTTTTTTCCAGCTTTCATAAGAGCTTTTTGTTGCTTAGAGTTTAAAGCATCAAAAGACATCTTAGACATAAGGATTGGCTCATACATGAACCAAAGACCAAATTTTCCTGGAGGTGTTGCGCATTTAACTTGCTCATAAATTTTGTAACTAACAAAACTTCCTGAGCTAGTGTTTGCTCCAGTTAATACACCTGTTTGTAGACCAGTATAGATTTCTGAAGATGGCATACTTTGAATACCAGCTCCTGCACCTGCAAGCATTTGGTTAAATGCTTTTCCAGCTGCTCTCATTACTTGTCCTTTTGCATCATCTGGGTGTCTAATACATTTTGTTTTTGAAGCAAAACCACCACCTAACCAAGCGTCAGATAAAACGATAACACCAGCATCATTAATAATTTTTTTAATCTCAACCATCATTGGTGATTTATTAAATTTTAGTGCATGTTTGTGATTTTTAACTGTTCCAGGCATTAAAGTTGCATCAAATTCTGGATGAAACTTAGCAGCATAACCTAACGGAAAAGCTGTGATATCCAATTGACCAGTAGTCATTGGTTTCCACTGTTCTTTAGGTTTGTATAAAGATTTTGCAGGGTAAATTCTAATATCAATATCGACATTAGCTTTTTTAATTTCGTCTGCAATAATTTGTACCATTTCATGACGTGGGTCAAACGATCCATCAGCTCTTGGCGTTCCTGGCCATTGGTGACTTGCTTTTAGCGTTACCGCGTAAGCAGAACCAATAGTTGCAAATACAAAAACTAATGAAACAAAATATAAAGATATTTTTTTTAACATTATTTTTCTCTCCTCTATTGTTATTTAAGAGATGCATTAAATTCAAGATATTGGTAAGAGTCAATACTACAAAATTACTGTATAAAATTATGGATGGACCTTTAAAAAACCTATTAGTTCTTGATTTAACTAGAGTGTTAGTTGGTCCTTATTGCACAATGATGCTGTCAGATTTAGGTGCACGTGTAATAAAAGTAGAGGCA
>Ga0209089_10003726_pt1 | contig 12916 bp, 14 predicted proteins | sample ArcticOcean_MG_C_FD_187431 | JGI IMG/M metagenome (GOLD analysis project Ga0209089, IMG submission 187431) | Marine microbial communities from western Arctic Ocean - ArcticOcean_MG_CB2_150 (SPAdes) (version 2) | ecosystem: Environmental > Aquatic > Marine > Oceanic | place: Arctic Ocean: Canada...
CGGCTGCTAGGGCGCGCATTTCACTGGTATCGGCGGCGCGCACCATCTCCCACTCGGCGGCGCTCAAGGGTACCGGCGCCGGCGCCGATGCGAACAGGAAGCCGGTGGCGAAATCCTGTTGCTCGACGATCATGCCGAGCCGGCGGAAGGTTTTTTGCACCGCCGTGAAGACGCGGAATTTGCCGGCTTCGATCACGCGCTTGCCATCGATCTCCAGGATTTTGTCGTTGCGTTCCTTCCAGGTCAGATCGACTTTGGTGATCGCCGCCCGGTAGTTTTCCGAAGACACGCAGCCAGCCAGAAAAATCGCCAGCAGGGATAATCCAATTAATCGCTTTGCACTTTTATTTATCAACATGATCACATTCTCCGTTTCGCGGAAACCTTAAGCGTTGAGCACGCGCAGACAGGCCGCCGTCAGATGGTCGGCCAGTCCCGATATTTTCTGCTTGATACGGCTGCCGATAATCCGCGTATCGACGATCTGCAAGACAATGCCGAGCACCATCGAGGTGGCGATATCGGCGTCCTGCTTAGGAATCTCGCCCTTCGCCATGGCATTTCGGATCACCCGGCGGAAGACGAAATAGGGGTTCGGCATGCGCGGCGTCATCTTGGCCATATGGTCGTGGCGGGTCAGGAACAGATAGTTGATGACCGTCGGATCCTGGTCATAGATTTCGCAAAACCGGCGGATGATGGCCAACAGCTTGGTGCGCGTCGATTGTTCCGGCGCCTGCAATTCCTGCAATTCGGTACCGAGAGCGGTGACATGATCCATGAACAGGCGCTCGGCCAGCTCGTCCTTGCTTTTGTAATGGCGGTACAGGGTGCCCTCGGCAATATCCGCCGCCCGGGCGATATCCTTGATCGTCGTTTCCCTGATGCCTTGCGCGGCAAACAGCCGAAGCGCCGTCTCATTGATCAGTTCTCTGGTTTTCGTTCCGTCGCGCATTGTCTCTTTTCCGTTATGTAAGTGAGCATTCACTCACATTAGAAGTTTATTGTCAAGGGCGTGTGTTTTCGTGGGTTTAGATGGGCGGAGGTTCGATGCCTAATACTGGCTTTGCATCACGGCTAGCCGACATTTTGCGGCCCGCTCCGGTAAGCGGAATTCACGATGGCTTCCAGGATCTGGACATTGTGCAGCTTTTCGGAACGGCTGAACCGGTATTCGGTTTTTCCGGCGATGGCGGCGGCCCAGGCGTCCAGGTTCAGCGCTACCGTATCGATGCTCCGATAGGTGCGGCTGTGAATTTCCTCGTCCATGCCGCGCCAGGTGAGGGTCGCGGGATCGGGAATATCCACGTTGGAGACCTCCCGGGATTCCGCCCAGCCGCGATCACCGAAGACACTGATACGCTGATAAAACGGTGTCGCGGCGATATTGCACATGGTGCCGGTGATGCCGCTGGCAAAAAGGAACTGCACCGAAATAATATCCTCGCCGGGGAAATCGGCGGATCGGTCGCTCATGCGGGCCGACAATTCGGCCACCGGCCCGGCGATGGTTTGCATAAAATCGGTGATGTGAACGCCGAGGGCGGTGAGCGTGCCCGCCGGCGCCTGGGCTTTGTCCTGGCGCCAGCCATCGGCGGGGGCGGCGGCAAACAGATTGTGCGACCAGTTCACTTCCAGATGCTGGATGCAGCCGAGCTCGCCGGCGCTGGCCATCCGGTGCAATTCTTCCAGCGCCGGCTCATAGCGCCGCTCGTGACCGATACCGAGGGTGATGCCGGCAGCGTCGCAAGCCGCCAGCATACGCTCCGCCGCGGCCGCCGTGAGGGCCAGGGGCTTTTCGCAGAATATCTGCTTGCCGGCCTTGGCCGCCTGCATCACCTGTTCTTCGTGCAGACCATGGGGAGTGGCCAATATCACCGCGTCGATCCCGGTATCGGCGAGCACGGCATCAAAGCTTGCGCTTAAGACAATATTCTTTTCGGCGGCAAAGGTTGCGGCGCTTGCCACATCCACATCGAACCCATGGGTAACCGCAATCTCGCCGCTGCCTTCGAGGCTGGTCACGATTTGGCGGCCCCACCAGCCGAGCCCTACGACCGCCGTCTTTAACATGTTCCCGTCCCCTTGAGCCTGGCCTTGCGCAAGTAAAGTTTACTTGCCCATGATCCGGAATTAACCGACCATGGCAAGTATGAGCTGGTTATCGGCGTTGATATTCCTCGGCATTCCCGCGGTCGGCATTCTGGTCGCGGCGGCATTCGGCGTTGCCACGCTGGCGCGCTGGAACCGGGGCCTTGCGCCCGAGCCTCATTACATCGCATCGCGCATGCAGATCGAGCCCAAGGACGAAGCCGAAGCCGAATGGCTGGCCGAGCTGAACGTCCTGCAACTGCCCTACCGCCATACCATCTGCTAGCCGCATCGCGGCGCCGGAACAATTGGTTCGCATCGCGGCTCATGGATTGAACTTCACCGAAACCGCGCCGAGCCCATCGATTTCGGTGGCCGCCGCGTCGCCCGGTTGCAGCCATTGGCATTGCACCAGCGAGCCAAGCAAAACGATTTCGCCTTCCGCCAACGCGCGCCCGCGCGCCGCCAAATGCTGGGCCAGCCAGATCAGTGCGTTTAAGGGATGGCCGAGCACGTCGGCGCCGATGCCGGTGCCAACTTCGGTGCCGTTGACGGCCGTAGCTCCGGTTAAGGACCTGAGATCAAGGTCGCGCCAATCGGTGTTGCGGGGCCCAAGCACCAATGCCGACTGGCAGAAATCATCGGCGATCAGCGTGGCTGCGCCGATGCCCATGATGTCCTGATAGCGGTCATCGACCACTTCGATGGCCGGGTAGAGGGCGGCGATGGCTTCGGCGGCGCGCCCCTGATCGATGGTCATGTCTCGGGCGTCGAGGGGTGCGCCCATTTCCACCGCGATCTCACATTCGACGCCGCCCCGGTTGAGGCTGGCGCAATCGATTTCCGCCGGACTGGTATAGAGGCGTGCTTCGAACAGGCCGCCGGCGCAGGGATGATCGATACCCATATAGTTTTGCATCACCGGCGTCGTGCAGCCGATCTTGTAGCCGATGCGCGCACCGAAACCGTGCGCCCGAAACCAATCATGGACGGCGTCCTGAATGTCGTAGGCGGCGTCTGCATCGTTGGGGGCCAAGGCGACCGCCAAGCCGGCAAAGGCCTTGGGGCGGACGCGCAGCCCGCCGATGATATTCGCCGCCTCTAGGATCGCTGCCTGTTGCATAGCCTAACGCTCGATCCCCGCAATTTTTTCCAGAACCCGGCAGACCGCTGCGGTGTCCGAGTTTTCGAGCCCGCCTTCGAGGGCGTCTTTGTAAAGGCCGATGGTCGATTTAAACAGCGGCGCCGGGCAATCGAGGCTGTCGATATAGGCGTTGATAATGCCCATATCCTTATCCTGAATTTTCATGGTGGCGGTAACCTTGCTGTCATAATCGTCGGCCACCATCATCGGGCCGCGCAGCTCCAACACCCTGGAATTGCCGGCGCCGTCGGTCAGCACGTGCAACAGCATTTCGAGATCGAGGCCGGATTTTAGCCCCAATACCATGGCTTCGGCGGCCGAGGCATTATGGATGGCGACCAAAAGATTGGCGATATATTTCACCTTCGAGCCGTCGCCGAAGGGGCCCACATAATGCTGGGTCCGAGAGAAGCCTTGCAGCACCGGCAAGACTTTCTGGTAGCTGTCCTGATCGCCGCTGGCGAGGATGACGAGATCGCCGTCGGCGGCCTGCGCGCCGGTGCCTGAGACCGGGCAATCGAGCAAGGTGATGGATTTTGCCGCCAAGGCATCGAAGCCGGCCTGCTTGTCATCGATGCCAAGGGTGCAGGTATCGATCACGATTAGCGCAACGTTCCCGCATTCAATGATACCGCCGGGCCCGCTCATGACGTCATGAAAGGCGGCCGGCGAGGGCAGCGAGGTCACCACCACGTCCGCCGCTGCGGCGACGGCAGCCGGCGAGGCCGCGAATTGGATGCCGATTCCTGCCAGATCATCGATGCGCGCCTGATCGATGTCATAGCCGATCACGTGCGCGCCGCTCTTGGCCAGATTGGCCGCGAAGGCGGAGCCCATGATCCCCAATCCGATGACGCCAGCCGTTTCAACCATATGTCCGCTCCCCCAATGTGCTATCCTTGCGCGGCGCCAAACAAAAACTTTCATTTTTGGCCACTATATCGTTCAATCGGGTACCCGGATTATGGGTTGAACACAAGAGAGGCATTTTTTTCATGGATGAAGCACCGGCAAGCAAATCAGGCGGTCGCCGTCTGGCCGAACAGGAGACGCTGGCGGTCCTGGATTTGGAAGGGTTTCTGGCCGGCGAAGACGGCGCCGCCGAAGCCTTGGCGCTGGAATTGCGCGCGGCCTGCGAATATCACGGCTTCTTCTACCTGAAAAATCATGGCATCAAGCAATCCATGATCGACGCCATCTTCGCCGAGACCGAGCGTTTTCATCGGCAATCCCAGGAAGCCAAAAACACGGTCGCCATCAACCAGAACCAGCGCGGCTATATTCGCCCCGGCGCCACCCTGGTCAGCCATTCCACCTATAATGAAAACACCAAGTTCGACAGCAACGAAACCATGGTGCTGGCCACCGAATACGGCCCCGATGACCCCGGCGTCAAAGCCGGCAAACGGTTTTTCAGCGGTAACCAATGGCCGGGCGATTTGCCGGGGTTCCGCGAAACCGTAGCGGACTATATGCAAACCATGACCGCCTTCGGCAAAAGCCTGTTGCCGATCTGGGAGCTGGCGCTGGATTTGCCGAAAGATTTTTTGGGCCCCTATTTCGAAAACAATTACACCTATCTGCGCCTCGCCCATTACCCGCCGGTGACCGATCTGGGCGACAACGAGTTTGGCCTTGGCCCGCACGCCGATACCGGCTTTATGACCTTGTTGCCGCAGGCCGATGTGGACGGGCTTGAAATTATGAAACCGGATGGCACCTGGTTCCGCCCGCCGCGCATGGCAGGCGAAATTCTGGTCAATACGGGCCAGTTCCTGGAACGCTGGTCGAACGAGCGTTTCCGCGCCAGCCCGCACCGGGTAATCCCGCCCTTGGACCGGGAGCGGTATTCTGTGGCCTGCTTCATCAACACCGCGTTCGAGCCTGTTTGCGAATGCCTGCCGGGCTGCTCGAGCGCCGATAATCCATCGAAATACGAGCCTGAATCCTATTGGGATTTCTACAACTGGTACATGACCAAATCCTATCCCCATTACGAAGAATTCGGCGATAGCGCGTCTTAAGCCGCATTTCATACCATTGCGTGTTATTCTAAATATAATTCCCGTGCGACATGGTTTTGCACCCCCCTTACGGTTATGACTGTTTATGACGGTTTATGACGCTTTGTTACGCTTTTTGTCGTGAAATCATGCGGCTTCGTCTTTGCGGGCGGCTTCTTCATCGAGCAAATCGAGAAACGCCATGTGGCCGGCGGAGGGATCGTAGGCGCCAGGTGCGCCGCCGGGTCCGCCGATTGGATAGCCCCTCGGGCGGATGGTGGCGCCGCCGTGGATCAGCCCAAGGATGCGCGCCTGTAATTCCACCACCTGCAGCACGGCGTCGATATCCTTTTCGTCCAAGGCGGTCTCGAAGGCCGGTTCCAGCTTGGCGATCAATTCGTGGCGCTCAATGCTCAGGGCTTCGGCGGTCTCGGCGTTCAGCTCGGCGATGCGCGCCGCCACATCATCCCGGCGCAACAATTCGGATGCCCGCTGGGCGGCGCCTGACGAAGCGTACCCGGCGGAGCGCGCCGCCCCAGCGCCGCCAGCCCCCGCCGCATAAGCGCGCGCAAAGGCTTCGTGGCGGGGTCGGAGCGTGCTCTCAATTTCAATAACTGGTGTCGGTGTGTCCATAATAAATACCTTCCATCGTGTTTGATGCGTGTTTCAGATTATTTGCAAAAGAATTAGCGGCAGCCGCCGGCCCAAACGCCGACCGAGGGCGGGGGCTGGCATGGTCGGCCCGCCCGTGCCGCCGGGCACCATTTCTCAACGTCTTGGTACTGGTGTCGGAATGTTCATCGCAATCTCCCATGTTCGATGTTTGTGATATGTTCCTTAACCATATAGTCTAAAATTTCACCGGCGCAAGTGGCGGAAGGGCGTGCCCCCCATTGGGGCGCCCGACTGGCCGACCCGGCCATCCCCAGCCGGGCTAGCGCCTGGTCTCACCCCTCGTTTTCCCGCGCTTTTCTTTTCCGCCCGCAAAGCCGAAAATACGGCCATGTTCGAAAACCTGACCGAGTTGATCCTCGCCAGCGCCCTGTTCGTTGGCGGCCATGTGCTGATGTCGGCGGCGCCCTTGCGCGGGGCCTTGCGCGCCAAATTGGGCGCCGGCCCGTTTCAGGGATTGTATTCAGTGATTGTGGTGGCCGCGCTTGTCTGGATGAGCTTCGCCTACATTGCCGCGCCGGATGCGAAATTGTGGACGGCGCCGACCGCCATCCGCCATCTGCCGCTTAGTCTCATGGTATTGCTGTTTATTGCCGCGGCGGCGTCGTTCACACCGGCCAGCCCGGCCTCCATCTGGGCGCCGGGCGCGCGCCTCGAGGACGGGCCGCGCGGGGCGTTCCGTATTACCCGCCATCCCTTGATGTGGGCCACCGGGATTTGGGCGCAGTTGCATCTGGCGGCCACCGGGAGCGCAAGGGGATTGGTGTTCTTTGGCGCGCTGGCCGTTCTGGCCTTGCTCGGGCCTTTGTTGATCGAGCGGCGCAAGGCGCGGGAATTGGGCGATGCGTGGGCCACATATGCGCGCGCCTCGTCCTATATTCCGTTCGCCGCCGCCCTTTCCGGGCGAACCCGCATCCATTGGCGCGAAATCGGCTGGCTGCCGGTGATTATCGGAACGGTTTTGTACGGATTGGCATTGATCGCCCATGAGCCGCTGATCGGCACCGCGCCGGTAAGCTTCGTGGCGGGGCTGTTTGGGTGAGCGGCCTATCCACCCTGTTGGCGGATATCGTCAACAAAAGCACGCTCAGGGCGCTCAAGCACCGCAATTTTCTCATCGTCGAGCTGGCCGGATGGTTTTCGTCCGGCGGCGTCTGGTTCTACCGGATCGGCATCCAGGTGCTGACCTGGGAGCTGACCCATTCGGGGCTTTGGCTGGGCATCATCGCCATCGCCGAGGCTGGCCCCGGCATTCTATTATCGCCCATCGCCGGCGCCTACGCGGACCGCTACGACCGGCTTCAAATGGCGCGCATTGTTCAGTTCGCAATCATGGCGGTCACTGCGGCCCTGGCATTCGCCACCTTCGCCGGCTGGGTGGATATCTATGTCTTGTTCGTTCTGGCGGCGGCGCACGGCGCGGCGGCCGGTTTTTGGACGCCGGTGCGCCTGGCCATCGTGCCCAATCTGGTGCCCAAGGAAGACCTGACCTCGGCCATTGCCCTGCACGCCACCATGTTCAACCTGGCGCGCTTCCTGTTTCCCGCCCTGGCGGCGCCGGTGCTGGCCATCTGGGGCGCCGGCATGGCCTTTGCCTTCAACGCGGCGGGCTATCTGATCTATCTGGTGGCGCTATTTTTTGTGGTGCTGGTCAACCCGGACGAGCGCGCCGAGCGCGGCGGCGGCATGCTCGCCAACCTCAAAGAAGGCGTTGTCTATGCCACCAGCCATGTGCCGATCAAACAACTGTTTCTGATGCTGATCTTTATCGCCGTCTTTTTGCGCGCCTATATGGAATTGCTGCCGGGGGTGTCGGAAACCATATTCTCGCGGGGGGCCGACGGGGTCGCCATATTGGTGTCGGCGGCCGGCTTCGGCGCCATGGTCGGCTCGCTCCTGGTCGGCAATATCACCCGCCGTCAAACTTTGCTGCGCACCTATTTCTGGTCCTTGGCAATCGCCGTTTTGTCGCTGATCCTGTTCGCATCGACCAATATATTCTGGGTCGGCGTAGGGGCGGCGGCGATCCTGTCGGGCGCCCAAATGGGCACCTCGATCACCGCCCAGGTGGTCGTGCAAAGCTCGGTCCAGGGCAATCTTCGCGGCCGCGTCATGAGCCTTTGGGGGGTGACCAACCGCTCCGGCCCGGCGCTGGGGGCCCTGCTGCTCGGCTGGATCGCGGTGCATACGGGCTTTCAGATTCCCATATTGGCGGCCGCCGCGCTGACCGCCGGCGTCGGCATTTACGTGTTCGCCCAGCGCCGCGCCATGGGGGCCGCGTTGGAGCAACAGGCACGCCTGCGATAATCGGGATGGAAATCCGCACTTCCCGGTGATATGAGACCGCTCTATGACCAAACTCACCCACATTCGCAACTTCGCCATCATTGCCCATATCGACCACGGCAAGTCGACTTTGGCCGACCGCATGATCGAGTTTTGCGGCGGCCTTTCGGACCGGGAAATGAAGGACCAGGTGCTCGATTCCATGGATATCGAGCGCGAGCGCGGCATCACCATCAAGGCGCAGACCGTGGCCCTCAAATACAACGCCAAGAGCGGCGAGACGTATGAGCTGAACCTGATGGATACGCCCGGCCATGTGGATTTCTCCTACGAGGTTTCGCGCTCCCTCGCCGCCGTTGAGGGCGCGCTATTGGTGGTCGATGCAACCCAAGGGGTCGAAGCGCAAACCCTGGCCAACGCGTATCTTGCCATCGAGGCCGATCTGGAGATCGTGCCGGTGCTCAACAAGATCGATCTGCAGGCCGCCGAGCCGGACCGCATTCGCGCGCAGATCGAAGAGGTGGTCGGCATCGATGCCACCGAGGCCATCGAAATTTCCGCCAAGACCGGCAAAGGCGTTGATGACGTGCTGGAAGCGCTGGTGGCGCGCCTGCCGGCGCCGGAGGGTGACGCCGATGCGCCCCTCAAAGCCATGCTGGTGGACAGCTGGTACGATCCTTATCTGGGCGTCATGATTTTGGTCCGCGTCAAGGACGGCAAGTTGTCCAAGGGCATGAAGGTCGATTTCATGGCCGCCGGCGCCAAACACCAGATCGATCAGGTCGGCATCTTTACGCCCAAGGCCGTCCAGGTCGATGCACTGGGCCCCGGCCAGGTCGGCTATATCACCGCCTCGATCAAGACCGTCGCCGAAACCCAAGTTGGCGATACCATCACCGAAACCAAGCGCCCGGCCAAAAGCCCGCTGGCCGGCTTCAAGCCATCGGTGCCGGTGGTCTTTTGCAGCCTGTTCCCGGTGGACAATGCCGATTTCGAAGATTTGCGCGACAGCCTCGCCAAGCTGCGCCTCAACGATGCCAGCTTCCAGTACGAGCCCGAAACCTCGGCGGCGCTGGGCTTCGGTTTCCGCTGCGGCTTTTTGGGGCTGCTGCATTTGGAGATCGTGCAGGAACGGCTGGAGCGGGAGTTTGATCTGGATCTGATCACCACCGCGCCCAGCGTCATTTACCGGCTGCATTTGAACGACGGTGCGGTCGACGAGCTGCACAATCCCGCCGACATGCCCGATCCCACCTATATCGATTTCATCGAAGAGCCGTGGATACGGGCCACCATCATGGTGCCCGACGAGTATCTGGGCGGCATATTGGCGCTTTGCACCGAACGCCGGGGCGAGCAGGTCGAGCTCACCTATGCGGGCTCACGCGCCATGGTCATTTACCGCCTGCCGCTCAACGAGGTGGTGTTCGATTTCTACGACCGGCTGAAATCCACGTCGCGCGGTTATGCCAGTTTCGACTATCAAATGGATGGTTACCGGGAAGCCGATTTGGCCAAGGTCTCGATCCTGGTCAATGCCGAGGCGGTGGACGCGCTTGCCTTCATCGCCCATCGGGGTCAGGCGGAAAGCCGGGGCCGCGCCATTTGCGAGCGCCTGAAAGACCTGATCCCCAGGCAATTGTTCAAGATCGCCATCCAGGCCGCTATCGGCGGCAAAGTGGTCGCCCGCGCAACCTTGAACGCGCTTCGCAAAGACGTCACCTCCAAATGCTATGGCGGCGACGTCTCGCGCAAGCGCAAGCTCTTGGAAAAGCAGAAAAAGGGCAAGAAACGCATGCGCCAGTTCGGCCAGGTGGAAATTCCCCAATCGGCCTTCCTGGCGGCGCTGCGCATGGACGACAATTAGGCGTAACCGCGCCCGTTAGTCTTTGCCGCCGCCACCGTCACGGTCGCTGCCGGGCCGGGGCAGATTTCGGACCACCGACATCACATCAATTTTTTTCGGGCTTTGCACCGCGAGATCATCGGCGCGGGCGGCATCGGTCAAATATCCAGGCTGGCTGTCATCAATTTGGCCGGTTGGATCATAGTCGTCGAGATCGCGGTATTTGGACGGCAGGCCGATATCGTCGTAGTCGGCTTCTTCGGCGGCGGCGACGATATCTTCGTAGGTAGTATGCGGATAGTCATCGGGGATTTCGGAATCGCCGGGCGTGCGGTCGCGGAAATACCAGACCAGAAATACGCCGGGCCCGCCGAGCAATATCCAGCCCGGCAATTGCAGCAGCGTCAACATGAACGGGTCCCACACCAGCGGGCTCATGTTCTCAGTAACCGCCTCTTTCATATCGGCCAAGGTGTCCGGCGCCAAAACCGCCAACACCTTGGAAGCCGCGACGATGCCGTATTCGCTCAGCATACCGTGCACCACGGCTTCGGCCGCGGTGAATACGAAGGCCATAACCAGAATGCACCAGCCGGTGATCCGCCATAAAATCATGAAGGCGAGCCTATCAGATTTCGCATGGATTTCCTAAACGATCCGTTTGGCCCCTGAAACGTTTGCGGCGCTGAATTGCTTCGGATAGGTTCCGGCCCTTGGGTCAGGCGCAAATTTGCATCCCGGCGGATCGATTTTCGCCGGGTATAATTTTCGTCTGCCATGCTGCGGAGGGGTGGCCGAGTGGCTGAAGGCGCACGCTTGGAAAGCGTGTATACGTTAACGCGTATCGTGGGTTCGAATCCCACCCTCTCCGCCATTTTTTCTTCCTAACTCTTTGATAATAATATATTTATTCTAGAATATAGATGCTTGGTCCCACTTTTAGTACCACACTTCATTCAGACTATCGGCTATTTAGCCATACCCGCCACCCTGCACAGTATCACCGACAAACACCGCCTCCTGGCGATCTGCAATGAATGCGCCCATACCGTCTAATTAATCGTCTCTGAATTGAAGGAGCGCCACGGCCCGAACTATCCCATCCCTGCGATCCGTCAGCGCCTCAAGTGTAAGCGATGCGGCTCATCGTCCTGTGCCGTCCATCTGGCTCTGTACGACTAAGCCGTTCTATTTTCCACCTACGTACTAATCTCAATGGTCAGGTCACATCGGCGGCGGCATTCTAACGTGGAGTTTGATGAAGTATGGGCAATGCCCGAAGGTCCTCGTGTTCCTTCCTGTTTACTTTATCAACCAACCTAGGGGACCGGTTCGCCGGTCCCTTTTTTTGTCGGATCGACTGCCTCAATACCCCAACATAATCACGATCAGGTCGAGTAACTCTTTGATTGCTTCGCCCATGCCGCCAGCGTATCGCGGGAACGTGACCGCTGTACTGTTGATCGGGTGGTGCTGGCCTGGATAATAGGATTGTGTAACGTTCCTCCTATAGCGCTACATACTTTGATAATCTACTGGCCCCGCTGGCACCCCTGTGTCGGCGGGGTTCTTTTTGGGTTGCGGTCCATCAAACCATCAATATATTGGCCGGGTCGTATAGCAATTAGGCTATGCGGCATTGGCACTTTCTTACCCCGCCACGTTCTAGTCGAATGGTGGCGGGGTGAGTACCGCAACTCCCTCCACTGCCCATTGAACTTCCCCCTGCCGGAATATATTTTAAGGCCATTGGTTACTTTAGTTTTTGTAAGTCGAATGCAAATGAACAAGAATTGGTGAATTACTATTCTTCAATTCGAATTAAAGATGAATAGGAAAAAGAAGATGCCCGCAGATGCTGAAACATTAGACAAGGTTTCACAATTGATTGCTGATGCACGTGTTGAGGCACTGAATTTGGGGGCGTCGCCAAGTGAGATAGGCAAGATAATGATGGATGAGGCGACACTTGGCTTTCTCGCTGAGGGGGAGGCTTTGACTAGCATACAAAAGCTATTTCAACGCTATGCTAAAAAACGTTTGCCATCATTTTACGCATCAATGAGGCGTGCCGCAGGCGAAATCTAAACAGATGAGCAAACAGCTTCTCCGTCTTATCATGCATCAACGCCATCATGGAGCGCCTGAGAGCTTCCAGAGAGTCTTTTAAGGCCCGTACAGAATCACCGCAGCGGCTAGGCTAAATGTGTGACCAGTTAGAGAGTATCGAACACCCATGTTAGCCATTCTTGATTTTCATTCCGCCAATCGCGGTACTCGTTGTCGATGGATTTCTCTTCATATGCAGCAACGCCACAGATATCAGCTGCATACCGAAGGGCGCCGATTTGAGATTTAGCGTTCTCAAGAATTTCATTTTCATAATACGCGATAAGAAATAATCGCTGTCGTGAGTGTTCTCCGGGGGCCTTTGGCCTGGCACCTATGAACTTGGGAATAGATAGCCCGAGGGCGTGATCTATTGAATACTCGCCACCGGAAGCGACGTGCTTTCTAGCCTTATCGGCCATCGGCATCAGGTGCTGTGGTATTGCGCTCGCTGATTTAATTCTGCGACCATGCGCATAAAGATACATGGTGAGAGCGTCTCCAACCTCGTCGCCGACAACCAGTGGCAACGGATCGTTGGACGCAGATTGGAGGTAGTCGGACAATTGCTCAAGAACGGTCAGTCGGCGCTCAATATCGTCTCCATCATCGTTGTACCTGTTTGCCCAGGATAAATAATCGTCGACTGGGTGCCAGCTTGGATCAGCCATTCTGGGTTCCCCTCCTTCCACCCTCTTTGGGGGGCTGTGGTCTCACGTGTTTAGTAAATACGCTTCTCAGGAATTACGCCCCGGACGCCGCCCC
>Ga0209089_10003727_pt1 | contig 12914 bp, 11 predicted proteins | sample ArcticOcean_MG_C_FD_187431 | JGI IMG/M metagenome (GOLD analysis project Ga0209089, IMG submission 187431) | Marine microbial communities from western Arctic Ocean - ArcticOcean_MG_CB2_150 (SPAdes) (version 2) | ecosystem: Environmental > Aquatic > Marine > Oceanic | place: Arctic Ocean: Canada...
ATCACTTTAGATTTAGGTGTTCGTTATTTCTGGAATGGAATTTTCTTCCAAGCAGGAGCGACAAACTTATTGTCTGCTGATGTCCTGGGTGAAGATGATTTATCCGAAGATGGCTCGATGAGTATTGAGCTTGGTGTAGGTAAGTACTTCAACCTTGGAGCTGTAAACGATCGCTTCTATGTTGATCCACAAATCAATTACAATCTGGATACTGGATTTAACACTATGATTGGTTTAGGATTGCGCTTCTAAGCTGCTTTAAAAAATATTATTATGAAAGGGCTAACCAGCAGGTTGGCCCTTTTTTTATTTATAAATGTTTATTTTTGTTATCAAGTTACTTTTATTCGATAGATGTATTCATACCACACCTCTTCTTGGTTGGATCTCACGAGAGATCAGTTTCATTCAATACTAAGACTTCGCATAGAGGTTTTCGTAGTTGAGCAGAATTGTCCGTACCCTGAGCTTGACACTAAGGATTTAAACTCTATTCAAGTCTATGCATTAAAAATTGACGAGAATATCGCCTTAGGAGATTCGGCAGTTGCATGTGTTAGAATATGCGCTCCAGGAGTTAGCTATCCTGAGCCAAGTATAGGCAGAGTGGCTACACGCCCAGATTGCAGAAAAATAGGACTCGGAATAGATATAATGAAAAGAGCCATTGACGCGTGTGAGTCTGCCTATCCCGGGCAGGGAATCCGCATTTCTGCTCAGTGTTACCTTGAAAAGTTCTATTCTGACCTAGGGTTTTCCGCCACTGGCGAAACCTACTTAGAGGATGATATCCCACATATCCAAATGTTTAGACCTAGCTCAAGTTAATTTTGATCACTAGCCCACTTAACTTCTAATCAACGTCGATAAGTCCAGGGCCTGATAAAACGGTGGCCTGAACAAAAGCCATAAAGAGGGGGTGAGGAGCGAGCACAGTAGAAGCGTATTCTGGGTGAAACTGTGTGGCTATAAAGTATGGGTGAGAAGGTATCTCAATGATTTCAACCAATCCGTTAACGGGGTTGATTCCCGTAGCGACCATGCCTGCATCTTCAAACCTAGAACGGTATGCTTCGTTAAATTCGTATCGATGTCTATGTCGTTCTTCAACAGAATCTATCCCGTAGATTGATTTCGCTCTTGACCCTTCTTTTAAATCACAAGGGTAAGCTCCGAGCCTCATAGTTCCGCCCATGTTTGTAACGGATTTCTGTTCCGCCATAATGTCAATAACTGGGTGAGGCGTGTATTGTTTAATTTCAGAAGAATGAGCCTCGGTTAAGCCGAGTACATTTCTAGCAAATTCTACAACGGCGCATTGCATTCCGAGGCAAATCCCGAAGAATGGAATTTCGTTTAAGCGGGCGAATTTTATCGCTTCAATTTTTCCATCTATCCCCCTAGACCCAAATCCAGGAGCTACCAATATTCCATCTAGCTTCCCAAGAATCTCTAATGAAGTGATAGGTGTAACTTTCTCGGCGTGAATCCAATGAATCTCCACCTTGTTTTTTAAGCTAGCTCCTGCATGGGCAAGAGCTTCTGAAATACTTTTATATGAGTCCTTTAGTTCAACATACTTCCCCACAAGTCCAATATGAACTGTTGAGTCTGGATTTTTATATCTATATAGGAATTCTTTCCAATTCTTTAAATCGGGCTTGTCTACAGTGCTGTAATCAATCCCTAACTTACTCATAACCACTTCATCAAGCCTCTCTTCTTGCATTAATAGTGGAACATCGTAAATGGTTTCAGCATCGATTGACTCAATCACAGATTCTATATTTACGTTACAAAATTGAGCTAGCTTAGACCTTATGCCGTGTGTGAGGTGATGTTCTGTTCTGCAGACGAGAATATCGGGTTGAATACCCAATTGTAGAAGTTGCTTTACTGAGTGTTGAGTGGGCTTAGTTTTCAGTTCTCCTGCAGCACTCAAGTATGGAACGAGTGTAAGGTGAATTACTAAAGTATCATCAGGACTTTCCCACTTCATCTGCCTTACGGCCTCTATGTATGGTAAAGATTCAATATCTCCAACAGTACCTCCAATTTCTGTTATAACAAAGTCGAACTCTGATTCAGAACCTAAAATCTGTACACACCTCTTGATTTCGTCGGTGATATGAGGTATAATTTGGACTGTCTTACCTAGATACTCACCGCGCCTCTCCTTATTTATAACCGACTGATAGATGCGCCCAGTAGTAATATTATTTGCCTGAGTAGTGCATACGTTTAGGAACCTTTCATAGTGCCCTAAGTCCAAATCAGTTTCCGCCCCATCAACAGTTACATAACACTCCCCATGCTCATACGGGTTCAAAGTGCCGGGGTCAACATTGATATAAGGATCGAGTTTTTGAATGGTAACTCTGTAGCCACGAGCCTGCAAGAGCTTTGCCAAAGATGCGCTTACAATACCCTTCCCCAAACTCGAACTAACACCCCCGGTTACAAAAATATAGCGGCTATTACGCCTGTTTGAGGAGTTGTGAGAAGAAGAAGATTGTGTTAATGGCATGTTCCCGAATTCGAAGTCTGAATACGGAGTACAAAGTTAGTAGAAACATTCGTTACAAATAGCTTTCCTAAGATATTTATCTGTTAACAATTAAATAGACGAATCTCACATCAATTTTCCAGTCAAGGCATCGACGAATTTGAATCCGGATAGGAATTCTCGGGCCACTATACGTAGAAGGGTGTAGCCCGGGATTGCGAGCACCATACCGGAAACCCCTCCGAGTAGGCCGGCCATACTAATGATTATAAAGATCTCGAGCGGGTGTGCCATTACTCTATTTGAGAATATAAATGGTTGTGTGAAGAAATTGTCCACGAGTTGCGTGATACCATAGACGATAGCGGCATAGAGGATGTGGAAACCCCATCCCGAGGGGTCGCCTTCGTATGTTGTTGCCACGATGGTGATACCGAGGGCTGTGGAGGCTAGTGGACCCAGGTATGGAATAAGGTTAAATAGACCGGCTATAAAGCCTAAAAGGAGAGCGTTAGAGGCTCCTATGATGGCCAGTCCAGATGAAACCATGATGGTGACTATTGTTATTTGGACTATAAGACCGGAAAAATAGCGGGTGAGAAGAAGTGAAGATGACTCCATTACGTGCTCCATCTTTTCGACCTGAGACTCGGGTGTGAGTGCGAGAATCATCTTGTGGAAGAGGCCAGCGTCCTTGAGGAAGAAGAAGGTCATAAAGATGATGCTGAACAGGGCGATGAATGCACTACCCAGGAAGGCGAATAGCCCCGAGAAGATACTTCCAACTCCGTCAAGGCCTATGAGGTTTTGGATTTGGGAGGTGAGGAGGGAGGTAGCACTCTGATCGGAGAGATTAAGGCGAGCAGAGAGGGAGTCGGCAGCAGCAAGCCACTTTCGAACGGTGTTAGCGATTTGCTCAGGGTCGAGAGAGTTAAGTACTTTCGCTTCAGCTGCAACAAGCGGCCCAAACATTCCCAATACAACTCCCCCTAAAGTAATAAAACTCATTAAAGCCAATACAGCTCCCACCGAAGAAGAAATATGTCTCCCTTTGATTTTCACTTTAGAAACAAGTTTTACGATAGGCCTTCCTGCAAAACTTAGGGCTACAGAAACAAGAAGGTATCCAACTAACCCTCGAAAGAAGTACAGGGCGTAAAGACCTAAAAGAACTCCTATAACTTGTAGAATATTGCGTATGGTGGAATTTTGCATAAGAATTAGAATTAGATTAAATCGATTGCTTTTAGTACCTACTAATTTGATTGCAAGTTAAGGTGTGCAGATTTTAACTACTTCGCCTGCGCCGTCAAAGACTTCTCGCCATTCGTTTATTACTAAATCGATCACAACCCCAGTTCCTGGGGGCATGGGGACGTCTTCGCCGGTGAGCCTTTTGACAAGGTTCATGATTCCGGGGTTGTGCCCTACGATGATGCATGATTCGAACTCTTCAGATAAGCCTTCTAAGTATTTAAGCCAAACCCCGTCTTCCGCCAAATACCCATCTTCCAAAAATATTAATGACACATTGTGCGACCTAAGTTTGCTGTGTAAAATTTCCGATGTCTTCACAGTCCTTGTAGATGGTGAGCTTACGAGTACCGCATTATGTATGGGGTATTTCGAGAATTCCTCACTCACTCTTTTTATATCTGACAGGCCTTTATTTGTAAGTGGCCTATCGAAATCGGGACTGCTGATTGCTGCTTCGCCGTGGCGGAAAACAAAAAGATTAGGCATGACTAAATTTTTAGAGATGTTGTGATTAACTTTGTGCCTCACAAAGTACTCATTAAATTGATTTCAGCCATAACATCGAGCAACAGGCAAGATTATTTAAAGGCAATTTTGTCTTTTGAATTGCGTGGAGCTAAAGCAAGTACTTCTGCAATTTCGGATAAACTCAGCACTCGGCCCGCATCTGTGACGGGGATGTTTAGGGTGTTAGCCGATAGTGATTTAATAGAATACATGCCCTACAAAGGGGCTAAGCTTACTATAAAAGGTCGAGACGAAGCTATCTCTCTTATGAGGAAACACAGATTGTGGGAAACTTTTATGGTGGAAAAATTAGGGTTTGGCTGGGATGAAGTTCATGATGTGGCTGAGCAATTAGAACACGTAGATTCCCTAAAGCTAATTTCTAAGTTAGATGCCTTTCTCGGATTCCCTAGGTTCGATCCACACGGAGACCCTATACCAGATTCTCAGGGTGTTTTCTCTGACAGATCAACCTTGGTAGGGGTGTATGAAATCGCTCTTGGCAAAACAGCCTCTATTCGGGGAGTACTTAGCAGCAGTGATTCTTTCTTAAAGCATCTAGATGATTTAGGGATTAAGCTGGGATTAATATTTACTGTTGTTAAGGTATTTGAGTATGATGGTAGTTTTCAAGTAAAAGTGGGAGGAAAAGAGGTGGTTTGGTCTAAAAAATTAGTGGAACAGCTTTTAGCTGAAGTTAAATAGTAAAGTAAATAATAGGTAATGATGACATATGATTCTTTTTTAACATGGCTGGAGACGCTGGGTCCTATTCGCCAAGCATTATATGCTGGGTTATTTACTTGGGGATTAACAGCAATAGGTGCTGCACTAGTCTTTTTATTTAACGCATCAAATCGCAAGGTTTTAGATTGTGCGCTTGGATTTACTGGAGGTGTAATGATTGCAGCAAGTTTTTGGTCACTCCTTGCTCCTGCAATCGCTTATGTCGAACTTCAAAATGAAATGGGATTAAGTACAATGCCAGCGTGGTTGCCACCTGCTATTGGGTTTTTCCTCGGAGCGTTATTCTTATTTGTTTTAGATAAAATCATTCCTCATCTACATTTATTCGCCAAAAGGGAAGAAGCAGAAGGCATATCTACAAACTGGAGGAAAACTGTTTTATTAGTGTTGGCCATTGCTTTGCATAATATACCAGAAGGATTAGCTGTTGGTGTTGCATTTGGTGCTCTTGCTAATCCAGAGCTTTTAGGAATGGATGGTCATTCAGTTTTCACAATAGGTGGTGCGGTTGCTTTAGCTATTGGAATTGGAATTCAAAATTTTCCGGAAGGATTTGCTGTATCTATGCCTTTAAGAAGAATGGGGGTCAGTAAATGGAAATCTTGGAAATGGGGACAATTGTCAGCTATTGTTGAACCTATATTTGCAGTAATAGGAGCTGCTATAGTCATGACAGTTTTGCCAATCCTTCCCTATGCTTTAGCTTTTGCTGCAGGAGCTATGATATTCATTGTAGTAGAAGAAGTTATTCCAGAGAGTCAACGAGGAGGAAATACAGACCTTGCTACAATGGGATTAATCGTCGGATTCATCGTTATGATGTCGCTTGATGTTGGACTTGGGTAGCGCTCTTATTGAGGGATTTCTGCTCCTCCAAACCTTCCAGAGCTCATCATCAGTACACAGTGGTTTTCTTTAGGAATAGCGCTAATTCTTTTCTCCAATGAATCTACTGATGTAATAACTTCAAGATCTTCTCTCCCAAAGGCGTCTTTAACTTCTTGTATAGAGATCGCGGGCAGGCGTTTGTGTTCTACAACTTTAGGGTCGTAAAACACGATGGCTTTGTCTACAGAATCCATGCTGCTAGCGTACTGAGGCAGAAATTCTTTATTTAAGCTTGAAAATGTATGAAGCTCAAAAACAGCCGTCACCTGTCTTTCGGGAAATGACCCAACAACGCCTGATTGAGTCGCCTTGAGTTTAGAAGGAGCGTGAGCGAAATCTCTAAAAACAGTGAATTTTTGTTGCGGCCGCTCTATTGCCACTTCTAATCTTCTCGCAGCTCCTGTAAAACCTTCAATCGCATTGTCGAAATGTTCCGCTGAGATAGATAGCGATTTGCAAAGGGCTCTAGCTCCCGCTAAGTTTTGGAAATTGTGAGCTCCCACGAGCTTAGATATTACGGTTGTGTTGTCAGAGTAGGTTATCTCAGAGCTGCCATTACCCGGAATGCTAGAAGGCGTGTTATATGGCTCACAGTAGATGTCTGGTCTTTTATTAGAAGCTTCCTCAATGAGACCAAGAAGTTGAGAGTCTTCACAGCAGTATATGAGTGTTGCTCCTTGTTCTAAAGTCTCGATAAATTTCCGAAAAGTGTCTAAATAGCTTTCTTCTGTTGGGAAAACATTTATGTGATCCCAGGCAATTCCAGTAATTATCGCTATGTGCGGTCTGTAGTGGAGGAATTTCGATCTGCTATCAATAGGAGAGCTAAGATATTCATCTCCCTCTATCACCGCCAAGTCGTTTTCTTTGTTTAATTCGAGCATGCAGTCGAACCCCTCGAGCTGAGCCCCAACCATATAATCAGCATTTCTACCTAAAGCGCTCAAGACATGCAGTAGCATAGATGTAATGGTAGTCTTTCCATGAGAACCCCCAACTACTACACGCTTTTTATCTTTGGTGGCGTTGAATAGAAATTCGGGATATGATTGTACGCTTAACCCTAGCTCTCGTGCCCGTGCAAGTTCAGGGTTGTCTTTTCTCGCGTGCATTCCTAGTATGACCACGTCTATGTTGTTAGTGAGATTCTCAGGGTACCAACCCTCGCAATTAGGTAATAACCCAGCATTCTCCAGTCGACCTCTACTGGGCTCAAAGATTTGGTCATCACTACCTGATACATTATGCCCGCTGTGTTTTAGCGCAAGGGCGAAATTGTGCATAGCACTTCCTCCAATTGCGATTAGGTGAATTCTCATAATGGTAAAGTTGAGGATTCATGGGCTGTTTTTTATGAATTTTAAAATGTTTTTCCCACATTGCAACTATGAAAATTCGTGATGGTGTTTCTGCAACTTTTAAGGCTGTGTCTTTTATGGCTTCGAACGGTCTTTTAATTTGGTTCCTTCCTGCATTTTTTCTAACTATAGTTTTAAGTTTTGGAGCTTTTGCTCTAATAGATATGGCAGTTGATTATGCCGATAGTCTTTATACAAATACGTTTGGTGAACATTCTTTAGTTGTATGCGGAGAAGGTGTGATTGTAATGGATTGCATTGAGGAAATATTCAGAGCAATAGGTTCTTATATGTTGAGTATAGTAGTGTGGGTGGGGCTTTTTTGGTTAAAAGTTAAACTCATGAAATATTTGGTCCTAATTTTTCTCAGCCCCGTAATGGCTATACTGTCTGAACTTACAGAGCAGAAGATTACAGGCGTTGTTCGTCCATTTTCTTTTATTAATTTTTTACGAGATGTGTTTCGAGGAATGCGCACGGCCTTGCTTTATTTATTTATTGAGCTTTGTCTTGCGATTTTGCTCTTGATTGTGGCTCTCGTTGTTGGTTTTATGTTTCCTATTTTACTTCCAGTGATTGCTCCACTTGAGTTGTTAATTGCTTTTGTTATAGGGGCCTTCTTTTACGGTGCTGCTTCTATGGATTATGTTTGGGAGAGGGAAGGGGCAGGAGCTGTTGAATCTATTCGTAAGGCTTTTAAATCTCGCAGTCTTGCTGTAGGATTAGGTAGTGTATTCGCTGTTTTAATGGCAATTCCCATTCTGAACTTTACCCTTGCTCCAATCCTTGCCCCAGCGATTACTGCTGTTGCTGCATCACTTGTGTTGAAAGGAGGTTTTAATTCATCTGTAACGCTATCGAACCTCACTCACGCAACCACCGATACTATCTAGATCGTCAAAAAACGAAGGATAGCTTTTAGACACACAATCAGCATCTAATATCTCGATATCTGCCGCACCAGCACAGCCTAAGATAGCCGCAGCCATAACGATTCGGTGATCGCCATGAGGGTTAATACGGCAAGCTTTCGTTTTTTTACAAGGGTGTATAATCAAAGTATCACCCTCTCTTTCTATTCTTACACCAGCTTTAGCGAACTCAGAGATGAGTACTGAGGCTCTGTCTGATTCCTTTGATGAAAGTCTGTTAGCGCCGCTTAAACGAGATGGTTTATTGCTAAAGGCTGCTAGAGCGCATAGAACAGGAAAGAGGTCGGGCGAATTCGATAAGTCTATGTTAATTGGGCGAGGTCTCTTTTTCTTCAAGCTTAGGCCGTCATCTGTTCCAAGTATATGATAACCGGCGAAGAGCATAGCTCCCTTGATGCCAGAGTCGGCTTGCGTAAATATTCCACGTATGCCTTTGATCTCTAGGTCAGGGTGAGCACATAGTCCACCAAGAACGAGGAGGGCTGAGGCGGCACTCCAATCTCCGTCTATTGATAGAGGGAGGGAGCGAGAGGTTTGGCCTGCAGGGATGATGAAGGTGTCGCAGGAATCGAGCGTTTCATGAGTGAAATCAATGTCGAACGCCCGCATAACTTCAAGCGTCATGTCTATGTAGGGCCGGGAGGTTAGGTTGTGAACTACGACCTTTGAATCCTGCTCAGCAAAAGGCAGAGCTAGTAAAAGGCCGGTTAGGAATTGGGAGCTTACGCTACCGTCAACTTCGATTTCACCACCAACTAATGGGCCTTCAATTGTAATGGGTAATGAATTGCCGCCAGTCGTTTTTACTCCAAGAGCAGCGAGGCCGCTAGTGACCATTTCGAATGGGCGATTCATCAATGAGCCTTCACCAGTTAAGGTAAGTGTGTCTAGTGAAAGTGCGGCAATGGGAGCGAACAAGCGAGCTGCAAGGCCAGATTCGCCAGCATTTAATTTTTCACTTCGTGGGCGAGGTATGCTGGATGGGCAGGGTGTGATACGAACGGTGTCGCTGCCAAGTTCTATTTCGGCTCCAAGGGCGGCGGATATACTTAGAGCGACGTTAGTGTCGTCGCAGTTGCTGAGTCCGTGCAGTATTGTAGGGGAGTCCGCCAATAGGGAAGCTGCGATAAAGCGTGCACTAAGGCTTTTTGAAGGCGGAGCAGTTATTTCACCTGAAAGCGTGCTTGGCGAAACGCGAATTATCATTTTTCAGCGCCAGGTTTACGTCCAAGATAGATGCTAGCTATTCCTCCTGTAAGTGGGATTGCACGTAGGTCAATAAAGCGAGCAGTTTTCAGACGTTCTAAGAATTCTGCACCTTCTGGGAAGGCTTTTACACTTTCTGGCAGGTAGGTGTATGCGGCTGGATCTTTAGATATTAACCGGCCTAATACTGGCATGACATGTTTAAAATAAAATCCGAACAATTGCTTGATAGGAAATGATTTAGGATTGCTAAATTCAAGTATTACTGTAAGTGAGCCGGGTGTCAGGACTCTGTACATTTCAGAAAGACCACGGTCTAAGTCTTCGAAGTTTCTAACACCGAAGGCCACTGTGTATGCATCGAATGCTTCGTCCTGAAATGGCAGGTTCTCAGAGTCGCCTTGGATTAAAGTGATGCGGTCAGTGAGACCTTTTGCTGCCACCTTTTTTATGCCCACATCTAACATCCCCTGTGAAAGATCCATGGCTGTCATTTGTGACGGAAGTCCCATACGTACTGCTTCTATTGCGAAATCCCCTGTTCCCGTAGCCATATCTAGAATAGTTCTAGGTGTGCGTGTTTCGCGTTTCAGTATCCGGATACATTTTTTACGCCAAAGCACATCAATTCCCATTGAGAAGAAGTGATTCAGGAAATCGTACTTAGGAGCTATACTGTCGAACATACGCTCGACTTGTTTCTTTTTAGTTTCCTCGGAAACTGCTGTATATGGTGTGACTTTTCTGTCCATTTTCTATTTGACCTTGTTATTTAGCCAATCATTGTGTGGCCTTCAGGATATTTTAAGTGTGTTTCTATCAGGCTACCGCCTATAGCGAACGCTACAGTAAGTGTTCCTACTCGTCCGATGAACATAGAAGTTGAAATAATAAGCTTCCCTGCTGGTGTAAGTAGTGGTGTAAGCCCTGTACTTAATCCCACTGTGCCCATGGCGCTGATTTGTTCGAAGGCGAGGTCTATAAAGCTATATTCACCCTCAGCAAGTAAGGAAGCTTCTGTAAAAGTGAGTAAAACCAGAAAGACCATATTGCCCAAGAAAAAGAACATAAGAACTCTGTAAGCTCTGGCTCTTAGAGTAGGGTTAATTGTTCGCTTGAAGAGTTGAAGATGGTCGAACCCTCTTACAGTACGCCAAACGTCACTTAGTATAACCGAGAACGTAGATGTCTTAATTCCACCTCCAGGTGAAGAAGACGATGCGCCAATAAACATCAGCGCCATGAGGATAAAGATCATGGGAAGACCAACAGAACCTATGTCTACTGAGTTAAAACCTGAAGTTCTGGTAACGCTTTGGAATACTGAAGTCGTGAATTTCCCGAAATTAGACATGCCAGAGAGTACACCATTCCATTCGAGAATGGCGCAGGCAACAGACCCGAACACAACTAATATAAGTGAGAAATAGAGAGCGATTTTCGTAGCGAACCCAATTGTCTTCCAAGGGTATATGAGTCTGTTGCGAAGTCGAGCGGGCTCGAATATGTCGAATATAGCTACCATACCTAAAGCGCCTACGAAAACAAGTGTCGTTATCACCCAATGAGCTAGCCAATTCGTGGAGACCCATGGATGAGCGAATCCGTCTGTAAACAAAGTGATTCCGGCATTGTTAAAGGCGGATACACTGTGAAAAATAGAGGAAAATACCCTATCGCCTAACCCCGAAAAAGGTATTTCGGAAGACCAAACAACACCGAGTGCAATCGCCCCAATCACCTCAATCCCTAGACACCAAATGACAACCCTACCAAGGGTGCCTTTCCAGCTTAGGAAGTTGTCTCGGTTGACTAAATCTTCGATTACATCGTGTTGGCGAACAGATACACCGATGCGAGCTTGGAGAGCGAAGACAAATGCAAAAGCGATTACACTAAGGCCTCCGAGTTGGATGAGGGCGAGAATTACTGTTTGGCCTTTAAAAGTGAAGAAATGCATGGTGTCCTCAATCATTAATCCTGTGACACAAGTAGCGGAAGTGGAGGTGAAGAAAGCGTCTAATGCACCCATTCCATTGCTACTGGAGGTCATCTCCGGCATCATGAGAAGGAGTGTGCCGACTGTGATTATCCCTAAGAAGCTGAGAATGAAAATCACGGCGGGATGCATCTTTATTTTTGGGATAATGCTCACTTTGCGCATAAGCTCGGCTATGATTACGATGAAGAAGTAAACCTGGATGAAGATTAAACAGATATCTTCTACAGCCGAGATAGAGAGTTTCTCCAGTAGCGGGACAAAAAGCAATTCCCCTGTTAAAATGTGGCTTGCCCCTTCGATTATTAAAACGAAGATTACGAACCCTTCAAACCAAGTTTTTTTGATGTATTCCCTAGGGTGAAAATTGTAAATTAATTTTATGAGGTAGTGAGATATGTAAAACCCGAAGCTGTATCTCATAACATGCATCATGTTTACATCACCTTGAACTGTGTGAGGGAAACCGTAATAAATTGCTAGTGTGATGAGGGCTGTAAACGAAACAAATAGGTTAAACATCTTCAATAAACCAAGGATTTTCGCCTTCGATTTATAGAGATAAACGTTTCCTATTTCGCGGAATTCGTTAAATGTCATACCTCAACTATGAGTTTTTCTAAATCAACTGTTACTACGCCGCTGTGTTCACATACCTGACCTGCAGCAATATTTGCTACTTCGGCGATTTGCAAAGGTGTAGCGCCAGCAGCGAGCATAAGAGATGCTGTTGCTATGACTGTGTCACCAGCTCCACTAACGTCTATGACGTTGCTGGGTCTTGATTTGATGTGGCGGTGGTTAGTTTCATCGGTATTTTCACCTACAGGACAATGAATCCACATACCATGAGCTCCCAATGTGGTTATAGAAATCTTAGGTGATAGTTTGTCGTGTAATTCATTTAAGGCTTCGGGAAGTCCCATAGGAAGATCAATGTCACGTTGAAGACCTTCACGTAGTTCTTGAATGTTGGGTTTAAAAAGATCGACGCCTGGATAATTGAAGAATCCTTTTAATTTGGGGTCAACAGTTACGGGAATGCTTCGCTTTTTTGCTTCAGCAGTAAGGGCCTTAATAATTTCGGGGGTGAGTACGCCTTTGTCGTAGTCCTCGAAAATAATAACGTCAATCTTGGAGTTGTTAATAATTTTAAGACAAGCTTCGATGAGTTTTTTAGCGGTTTTATTACCAATAGCCTTGTCTGTCTCTTCATCAACCCTGAGCATATGTTCGTAGTCTCGAATAATTCGAGTTTTAATTGTTGTAGTACGCCCCTCCTCATAAAGGAAAGCAGACTCTCCCATAGAGCTTTCTTTAAAAAGATCCTGTAGTCTCTCACCGGCTGTGTCATTTCCTATGACAGTTGCGATATGTACTTTGGCACCTAGAGCTTGCACGTTTCGAGCTACGTTAGCTGCTCCGCCTGCTCTTTCGTCTCGGCCTGACATAAGGACTACCGGCACGGGGGCCTCGGGAGACAGTCGCTCTACGGTCCCGAATAAGTATGAGTC
>Ga0209089_10003732_pt1 | contig 12907 bp, 10 predicted proteins | sample ArcticOcean_MG_C_FD_187431 | JGI IMG/M metagenome (GOLD analysis project Ga0209089, IMG submission 187431) | Marine microbial communities from western Arctic Ocean - ArcticOcean_MG_CB2_150 (SPAdes) (version 2) | ecosystem: Environmental > Aquatic > Marine > Oceanic | place: Arctic Ocean: Canada...
AATAAATGCACCGTCTTCAATTATTACAGGAGAGGCTTGCAAGGGTTCTAATACTCCTCCTATCCCTACTCCGCCGCTCAAATGAACTTCCTTTCCTATTTGGGCACAAGAACCTACAGTAGCCCAAGTATCCACCATCGTACCAGAATCTACATAAGCTCCAAGATTAATATAACTCGGCATAAGTATCACACCCTTTGCAATATACGAGCCGTAACGGGCCACAGCATGAGGCACTACTCTAACTCCGGCTTTCGCATACCCCTTCTTCAGTGGCATTTTATCGTGGAACTCAAACGGACCTACCTCTATCGTCTCCATCTTCTGAATAGGGAAATTCAGAATAATAGCTTTTTTAACCCAATCATTCACCTCCCAGCCGCCATTCCCGTCTGGATATGCGCACCTCAACTCACCCTTATCAAGACCCTCAATCACGATTGCGATTGCTTCTCTAGATTGTGTAGATTGAAGCAAATCTCTATCTAACCATGTCCTTTCAATAATATCTTTAAGGCTCGAGTTCTGCATTCCTTTTTTTTTCAAAGGTATGTATCCACAAGTGTATATTGCACCCATGGCAAGGTATATCGCATTTGATTGGGGTTTGAGGCGGACTGGCATAGCTGTTACGGACAGCTCCGCCATTGTTGCGTCTCCTTTAAAAACTGTTGAGACGAAAGCTCTTTTCAAGCAAATAGACCAAATCATACTCGCCGAACCTTGCAGAGGCATAATCGTAGGAGTACCCGGATTAATCGTTGGCCTGAAAACTGATAGCTCTGACGGAATAGAAAAATTTATCTCTAACCTAGAAAAGAAATACCCATCAATCCCTATTCATAAAGTTGATGAAAGTGACACCAGTAGTGAAGCTATGAGCGCATTAATCTCTGGTGGCATGAAAAAAAGCAAGCGTAAAAACAAAGGGGTTTTAGATAAAGTTGCCTCTGCGATAATTCTACAGCGTTTCTTAGACTCTATCTAGTTTTTCTACCTCTTAAAAACTTCTACGTTTTTTTGCTTTAAGATCATATCCGTAAACTTACCTTTAAAACGAGTAGCCTTAACAATGTGATTGTCTATCCAATGATAATTTCCACCCCTGGGCTTCCCCATGAGTAGGCCATGATATTTTATAGAATGCTTCTTAAGCCAAACCTCAGTAACCTCTCTGTGCGCTTCGGTTCTTGAAGTGAAGAACGTGAGGACATGTCCTTCTTTATACCATTTAGCCATTGTTTCTAAAGCATCAGGATAGGGCATGCATGTCGCCATTCTTTCTGGCTCTTCATTAGGGACATCATCCGTAATTGTACCATCGATGTCTATCAAGAAGTTCTTTACTTCATTTGGTAATTGAGGAGAAATAGATTCACCCAATTCATTCGTTTCTTCTAACAGTTGTATTTCTTCACTCATAAACCCTACTTATTTTCATTAACACTTGACACAACATGCATAAGCTCACAAACAGCTTTATCTCCAGAATAATCAAGCTCCAAAAGTAAGTTCCTAAGCTTAAAAAACCCACCTACATCACGAGATAAAATGTGAAAATTCATATACCTGTCTTGTGGACTGCCCTTACTAGAAATTTTCAGTGCAGAACTTGACAGATCATTTAAAAACTGTTCATTTTTTCTTTTAATAGCCTTTCCTATTTTCTTCAAAAGGTTACCAAGCGCCTTGTCCATCGTCGCTCCACTTGCTAATGCTGCTCCCTCTAAAGTAGAATCAGTTCCTACCGCTACTTCCACAGACAACCTCTTAAAGTCAGACAACTTATCTACTAAATCAGCAATTCCTGTTGGCATCTGCCCTTCTACCCAAACCTTTTTCCACTCCTCCTCACCCCACCATCCTTTTTCTATTGACCATCCCACTTGAGCCGCGTTCGACAACAACTCTTCACTTAATACAAGTACGTGATCTCTAAGGTGTAAAACCGGCATAACAATTTCTCGTATTCGAAAAGCCCCTTCGAGCTGTTTCCAATACCCCAGTTCTCCCGGCCCCAACACAACATGAGAATTGCTCAACAAAAGCTCTTGATACAAGGGCCTTAACAAAACACCAGGGCTCAAAAATTCAGCATTTTTTTTACACCATGCACCCCAATCCTCACCCTCACTATTTATCACAGTTTTTCCCGCTAAAAACCCATCTCCATTTTTCACGATACCTACTCTCTCTCCATCTCCCTTTTGAAAGAATAAATTCACATCTCTAATATGTGTGCCCACCTTAAAGCCTCTAAGCTTAAGTTCTTCTGTTGTCTTCAAAACCGCATTAGCTATACCCGAGGCCGTAAATTCATGAGCGAATAACGTAGCAGCCGTGTTTTTCAACTTTGGGTGACTTGCATCTAAAACCAACAGCTCTGTATCTCCATACCACAATTCTAGCCACCTCCTAAAAAGGTGAACGTACTTCTCCCCGTTCTCTTTAGCTTTCTGCAACTCCAACATCACAGCCTCAGACTCCATTAAATCCACTCCGTTCGCACCCCAGTCCTTTACCACTTCCTCTAAGCCCTCCAAGGAGAATTTACCCACCGGTAACTTTGAGTTTTCTAAAGGATTCGACCAAACAAACTTCTCACTCTCCCCATTCACCCAACTCACCTCCTTAAAATCATGATCTTCCGAGGCTAACCAAAAAATCGGGACAACTCCCATCCCCGACTCCTTTTCAAGTTTTCTCGCCAGTCTAATTGTAGTAATAATCTTATAATGGAAAAACGCCGGGCCACCACATAATTGAAGTTGGTGTCCTGTCGTTACGGTACTCGATTCTAAATCCCTAAACTTTTCCAACCTCCCATTCATCGACATTCCCACTTCTCGATATTGCTCAGAAATTACATCACAAACAACTGCACGCATTGATGCCGTACTTCGAATACGTTCCCCCAAAGGAATCTTCACTCCCCCTCCTCCATTTAAGTGATCCATCACAATGGGGCTAAAACCCGGATACGCAGAAGCCTTCTCAGAATTAAGTTTCAAAATGTAAGTTAGATTTTTTTGCGAAATTACTGCAAAAGTGTGACCGAGCCACTCAACTCCTCCACAGAGCCATCCTCTGTGACTATAGACAGAGTCCAAACATATACTCCCAATTTCGCAACGCCTCCAGCTAAAGTATACCCCTCCCAATTCGGAATCTCGTCATCACTCTCCCAAACCATTGCGCCGCTCCTATCGAAGACTCTCATTAAGGCTCCTCTATTGGCTCTTAAAGACGGTGCAAAAACATCATTCAACCCATCGTTATTTGGTGTAAACGCTGTAGGCACAAATGTGCTTCTCTCAAGGTTAAATAAGGAAGACATATCCCCCCTTGACTCTGGATTATTGTCATTTAGCTCAGATGTTAAATCTCTAATGGAAAAATCATCCACAAAATAATACGCAACCGTTCTACCAGCCCCCTCAAAAGATTCTATCTCCTTACCCTTATCATCTCCAAATAGTCCAAAAGTAAAAAATTCATAATTGTCACTTGCTGTGAAAGCAAACTTCACAATCTCCCAGCCTTGATAGTACTGGATTTGAGTCATGCTGATTTGTGGATGCAAAGAAATGGGTTCTCTAAGTTGTTGTTCTACTTCCTCAGTTGAGAAAACTACTCCTAAATCGCTAACTCCTAATCCAGCAGTACTGTGCTTATAAACATCACCATTCGCTATCGCAAAAGAAAACTCATAGCGTTTACCCACTTGCAGCGGCTCAGAAAACTCACCCATTAAATATTCGCGAGCATTTTGTCCAGCCCTTCTACTTACCTCTAACCCTGCAATCGCATAACCATTGTATGCCTCGACATACGCTAAAGGTGTTTCTGGAAGATCTCCTCCATTGTATCCGAAATAGTGATAATAATCAGGATTTGCTGATGAGCTACCTGCATTTGTCCAGTTGTGGATTAAATCCCATTGCCCGGTTTGATTGGGTACTGTTTCACTAAACTCAAAGCCTCCATTAATCACAAAGACTTGAGCGTTAATTGAAACAGCGGAAATGATAGAAAACACTACACCTAAAATAAATTTAGTCGACCTTAATAAGGGCTCCACCGGTGATATTTGCGTTTTTAACATAATCATAATACTGCAATCTAACAATTACAACATTAAAAAACAAAAAAACTTACCATAAATAACCAATACCTAGACAGGCACTCGCAGAATCTTTTGAAATTAAAACCTCAGACCTTAAAAACAATGGGGTTCTCCAAGGTGACCAACTCGTGTAAGCTCTAAACTTAATAGCATTGGTTTCACCCGGCTCGATATTATAAGTTGACTCGATAGGTACTTCTTCCCAATCGGCGGGGTCGGAAGGTGGCTCATACAAATGAGCTCTTTTCGGCTTAAATGGCGACCACTCTATTTGTCCTCCCCAAACCCAACCCCTTGCACCTCTCATAACTCCTCGCCACTCTAAACCGGCAATAACACTCATGTTTACAGCATTCCTTAAAGGCACTTGTAATGTATCCGATTCAGGTAAAAGAGGATCCTCGAAAGATATAATCTGCAGAAGATCATCACTCTCATCCCAATTAAATCCGATTACATCATCATCTAACTTATTGTAATTCAATAGGTTTACTAAAGATACATTGGCCCCGGTTTTGTAAAACAATTGAAAGGACTCGTTTACAGGATGGGTTACTTCTACCGAAATTTCCGGGAAAGTTGTTTTTTCTAAAACCCTGAAGAATCCATCTCCTATTTCTGGTTCGCCACATATCTCCTCCCCCATTCTAATCGCAGAATAAAATTGAGCATCATTGAGCCATTTGCGAAACGGAGTCCGTTCTGGCTGGGGTGATAAAGTATCTACTTGAACAGAGGATTTTATTGAAAGAATTCTGCCGTTTATCAAAACCGTATCTTTAAAACATACGGGGGAAACTTCAGCTTTTAGAGCAGCAGCGGTTGAAACACCTATGACAAAAAGGAATAAGTTCCTCGTCAATCTTATCATTCGTCAACCTCTAATTTAGCTGGTAAAACCCACTCTAAAACTTCTTCCGGCTCTTGTGCTTCTTTTATTTTAACAGCCTCTTCAGTTGGAGCTGCTTCTTCAATGATTTCAACATCAACATTGGTGTCAACCACAACCTCTGGCTTTTCATCTTCTACGACTGATGTAACAACCGTTTTCTGAATTTCTTCCTCAGCTAAGATTGGCTCTTCAACGCTAACTTCAACTACCTCTGGCGCCACTTCAACTACATTCAAAGCTTCTATAACCGCAACTTCTTCGACAACTTCAATTTCTTCGACAACAAGCTCCTCAACAACTTCAGCTTCATCAACCACTACCTGATCTTCAGATACAGGCATTAAATACCAAGCAAAGCCCACGATCACAACAGCAGCACCAAGGACGGCCTTAGATGTAAACCCGCCTGAAGCACTACCACTGGCAGTAGATCCATTTATTGCATCTAGTTGATTAAACACTCCTTCTTGAACAGATCCGGGAGCATCAACTTCATGACCTTTATATAGGCCTTGAATATGAGAGCTAAATATGTCTTTAATTGGTTTCATTATCATTCATTCATTCATCAATGTTACTGTGGTCATCTACACGAGGTGTTGCGATTTGCTCCATATGTAATAGAACACCTTGCAAAAACTTCTTCGCTCTGCTGAGTTGGCTTTTAGAAGTGTTTACTTCTATATCAAGCATCTCAGCTATTTCCTTGTGTTTATATCCGTCAATCACATATAATTTAAATACAACTCCATACCCTTCAGGCATACGAGAAATTGCATTCTCGAGTTCTTCACGGGTAAAATCACATTGTTTAGACGCATCAATGTCCGCAGGGGTTGCAAGCACTTCTGAAATATCTGCTTGATTGGCGTGTTTCTTATTCTTACGATACAGGGTAATGGCAGTGTTTACAACTATTCTACGCATCCAACCCTCAAAAGAATTATTTTCTGAAAAAGTGTCTAGTTTTGAGAAAATCTTAACCCAGGCGTTTTGGACTACATCCTCAGCATCAATTCTCGTATTAGTATATCTCAGAGAAACCGCAAACATGAGCCCGGAAAATCTACCGTACAAATCGAATTGCGCACGCCTGTCGCCCGTTTTACACTTTTCAATAAGTTCTAGTACATCAGGCCCGACACTCATCTAAATAAATTTATTTAAGTCCAAATCTAACCAACTCATAGCAGAACCGTGAAAAATATCTTCTAATTCTGCTTTTTCAAGCCCCATATCTTCCATATACTGACCAAATTTAAGGTCTCCCAATGGGAAGGGGTAATCTGTCCCCATGCAAATTCTTTTCGAACCTTGCATGTCTAGAACATATTTTAAAAGGCGTTCGTCATGGGTGATGCTATCCACCCAAAACTTGCCGACATACTCCCGAGGGTTGATCTTGTTTTCTACTGCGACAAGGTCGGGACGGCAATTAAAACCGTGTTCGATACGCCCAAGTGTAGCGAGGAAAGCGCCACTTGCGTGGGAGAAAAGAACTCTAAGATGAGGCAGTCTTTCGAATACTCCCCCGAATATCATAGAGCAAGCAGCTCTGGACATCTCTGCGGGCATACCTACTAACCATGGAAGCCAATATTTCTCCATATCCGATCTCCCCATCATGTCCCACGGGTGGATTAGAATCGCCATGCCCAATCTCTCACAAGCTTCGAAGAATGGGAAGAAGCGTGGGTCATCGAGGTTGATGGAATTGATATTGGTTCCGATTTGGACTCCAACGAGACCTATAGATTTAGCTCTCTCAAGCTCCACAATAGCGAGGTCCGCATCTTGCATAGGCACAGTACATAGCCCAATGTATTTCTTAGGAAAACGTGCAACCAAGTCTGCGATATGATCGTTTAGGAAACGACTTAATTCAAGGGTATCGTTAGGTTTAGCGGTGTAAGAAAACATGACAGGGATGGTGCAAACCACCTGAACGCTAACTCCAGAATCGTCATACTCATCCATCCTAATATTCTCATCCCAACAGTTGTCTTGTATTTCTCTAAAGAACTTATCGCCATGCATCATTCTTGCAAACCCCGCTCGGTTGCTATCTTCTAAATGTATGAATTTTCCGTATCCGAATTTCTCACTCCATTTAGGCATATGCCTGGGGATTATGTGAGTATGAACATCTATCTTGAACATGTGTTTTAGTGTTTTTCCGTTTTACTTACGTACCTCAACTCTAACCTGTTTACCGGACTCACTACCCAACCTTGTACTGATTTCCGGACAAAATGCGTTACCTGATCGTGATAAAGTGGGAGCACTGGCATTTCAGCGTAAAGTATACTGTCCATTTGCTCATACAAAATTACTCTGCTGGACTTGTCGGAATCTAACATAGCCTGATCGTATAGTTCTTCAAAATGATGAGATTTAAAATGAGTGTAGTTAGGGCCGCCAGGAGAGAAATTGCGTTCTAAGAAAAGTCCTAAAAAATTCTCGGCATCAGCATGATCTGCAAGCCAAGACTTCTTAAACATCACAGATTTAGATGTAGCCACCTTCTCCCTATGAACTGACGCTGGGTTGACGTCAACTTCCACTTTGACACCTATTTTTTGCCAACCGTGTTGTATTGCGGCACATATGTCAACGTAGTCAGAAGTTGTAGCAAGCTCTATTACAGGAAGTCCCACTCCACCAGGATACCCTGCTAATACTAGGAGTTCCGACGCAAGTGCTAAGTTATATTCCGGGTTGGAATGTAAGCGGTTTCCTAACATTGAGGGCGGAATAAATCTATCCGAAGGAAGAACAGATCCTCGCCTTAGGTTTTTTGCAATTCCGGCTCTATCAATACTCAAACTCAAGGCTTTTCTCACTCTTGGATCAGAAATTGAATCAATAAGAATACCTACATAATCAGTTTTTAAAAATGGCACTCGTTTAAGCTCCAAATTTTCTTTGTGCTTCTGTGCGAGCGTGCCTTCTTGGGTCATTAAATCCTCCATATATGCCGGATGCAAACCACTAATGAAATCGTAGCGTCCCTGGATAAGTCCCAAGTACTCTGACCCCATATCTGGAACAAAATCTATATGAACTGCATCTAAATATGGCAAAGAATTGCCCGCATCATCTTTCTCCCAATAATCTGTGTTTTTATGAAGGACTAACGCAACATCTTCCACCGACCAAGCGACTTTAAACGGGCCTGTACCAGCGGGGTTAAACCTAAATTTCACACCTCTACCCTCAACCGCTTCTGGAGCGACTATGGAAGCATAAGGAGTGGTGAGAAGGCCTAGAAACGGTGGGAAATCGTTTTTTAAGGAAATTTTTACAGTACTGTCATTGATGGCAATTATACCATCTTCCATCACCGCATCTAAAATCCAACCTCCTGGTGATGCAACGACTGGGTCTCTTAACCTCTCTAAACTGTATACCACATCAGATGCGACCAGCTCTCTACCTTTTTCAAGTCCGGATACATCTGAAGCGGGTGAGAACAATACGCCTTTCCTGAGATGAAACACAACACCTCCTTCAACCCAATCCCAACTTTTTGCAATTGAAGGAATTACCTCCAAATCGGGGGACAGTTCGACCAATCCATCGTAGATAGCATCGACAGCCCACATAATCTCTAAGCTTCTAGCGTGAGCAGGGTCGAGAGTGGTAATCCCTGCGCTTGCGTTATATCTGAATACCCTGTGATCATCAGAAATCCCATTTATTACACATCCCGACAATAAAGTTACCGTGGTGATTAGTAAGATGAATTGGGAGAACAAAAGTTTCATAAATGAGCTAATAGTATCGTCCTCGCAAGTTAGTTAAGTGTAGCTTTGCATCGAAATGAACAAGCAATGATTAAGTACTTTGTATTAACAATTTTATCAGCTATTTCTTTAGTTTCCATTTCAGCCCAAACAACCCTTAGCGGACGCGTTAGAAATGTTGTGACCGGAGAATATATCCTTGGAGCGAATGTGGTTATTGTAAATAACACGAGTGGTGTTTCCACTAACCTTTACGGGTTCTACAGTTTATCTCTACCCGAGGGAGAGCACTCTATAAAGTACTCTTTCATTGGGTTCAAAAGCCTAACAGTGAAAGTGGATATGAGCGGGTCAAAGGTGAAAGATGTTGATTTGGCTCCTAAAACCGTGGAGATAATGGGAGCTAATATTATAGGTGATAAAGGAGAAAACACAAATAGCACTGAATTGGGGAATACCGTTGTGAGTATTGAAACGATTAAAAGTCTGCCAGCACTTTTCGGCGAGGTTGACGTTTTAAAGGTCATTCAACTTCTGCCTGGAATTCAAAGTTCTGGGGAGGGCAATACCGGGTTTTACGTGAGAGGTGGCGGGCCTGATCAAAATCTAATCTTGTTGGACAATGCGGCGGTTTATAACGCATCGCATTTATTCGGGTTTTTCTCGGTATTTAATGCAGATGCGATAAGTAATGTTGGAGTGCACAAGGGTACTATGCCTGCGAGATATGGAGGTCGAATTTCATCTGTTTTAGACATTTCTCTGAGGGAAGGAAATAGACGTGAGCACAAAGTGAATGGTGGGGTGGGGCTTATTTCCGCAAGATTTACCGTTGAAGGTCCCATTAAAAAAGACACATCTAGTTTTATTTTTTCTGCTCGCAGGACCTATATAGACGTTCTCACTCGTCCGTTTGCAAAGGGCACTTCTGTTGAAGGATCGGGTTACTATTTCTATGATCTTAACGCAAAGATTAATCACAGGTTTAGCGAAAAAGACGAAGTGTATCTAAGTGGATATTTCGGTAGAGATGTCTTTAGCTACAAAAATACAGATGCTGGCTTCGGGACTTCTATTCCATGGGGAAATGCTATAGCTTCTCTTCGGTGGAATCACCTTTTTAATGACCAACTTTTTCTCAATATGAATGTATCATATACCGATTACAACTTTGCTTTTGAAGGTGAGCAAGAGGAATTTACCTTCGGGTTTAATAGCGGCATAGAGGATTGGAGTTATCAGTCTACTATGAACTATTACCCCAATTCACGTCACGAAATAAAATGTGGAGTTGAGTATGTTTTTCACGAATTTATGCCCACTGATTTTTTCGCAAGAAACGGCGACACACCTATAGAAGTTGGCGTGTCTGAGATAACGTACTCTCATGAAAGCTCGGCTTTTATTGAAAGCGACTTTGAGGTAAATGAGCATTTAAAAATCTACAGCGGTCTTCGTTATAGCGATTTTCGTCACGTGGGACCCTTTACAAGATATCCTTCAGATTATACAGACCTTGATTCATCTGTATTCGGCAAAGGCGAATTGGTAAAGAAATATGGTGGGTTCGAACCGCGAATAAGCGCGAGGATTAAAACTGGAACTTATTCAAGTATTAAAGCTGGATTTAGTGAGAATTACCAATATGTACACTTGGCATCGCTTTCAGCTTCTACAGCGCCAACTGATGTTTGGCTTCCCAGTAGTGACATTGTTAAACCCCAATGGGGAAGGCAGTGGAGCGCGGGGTATTTTACCGACCTTGGCGAGGACAGATCGTGGGAAGCTTCCATAGAAGGATACTATAAATCTTTAGAAAACTTAATCGAATACGCTGAGAACACCCTACCTACAGACAACATCGGAACCAATACGGACAACAACTTAATTTTCGGTGAGGGATGGTCCTATGGTGCTGAGTTTTTCATCAAAAGAAGGACAGGAAGAATTAACGGTTGGGTAGGATATACCTGGAGTAAAACTCAAAGAGTCTTTGAAGACCTTAACAACGGGGAAGTTTTCGATGCGAAATTTGACAGGCGCCACGATCTAAGCGTGGTCCTTGACTATACCATTAATGAGAAATGGAGGCTTGGTGGAGTTTTCGTGTACGCCACAGGAAATGCTATCTCTCTCCCCATTCAGAGGTACATGCTCGAAGGTCGAATCACAGATTTGTATGGAGACAGGAACGGATATAGAATGAGTGATTATCACAGAGCTGACATTAGCGCGACTTACACTCCTGAACAAAAGCGAGAAAACTTAGAATCGTCTTGGGTTTTCAGTATCTACAATCTATACAACAGAGCGAATCCATACTTTTTGTTTTTTGATACTGAAGGATCATTGACCGACGGAAGTCTTCAGATTAATGCAAAACAAATCTCTCTCTTCCCCATACTTCCGTCTTTTACATGGAACTTTAAATTTTAAGGTAGGTGAAATCTTTAAAGGCTCTAAGAACTCTCAATCCATTGTTTTGGGAACACAAAGGCAAACTATTTGCGGGTATATTCTATATCGCCATAACGAACATATTGGCCGTTTTTGCCCCTGCCCTTGTTGCTGAGGGAGTGAACTCATTGCGTGATGCTAATGTTCATTACCTCGAACCGCTATCTGACGCAGCTTCCGATGCCGAGAGAGTTCAGATTTTCCAGCAAGAGGATGCCATTACTATCCCTAAAGTGATGATGAGGGCGATGGCGGAAATTGAGGCGAATTTAGGACCTATTAATAGCACTGACGATCTTTATAAGCTTGTTATTGCGATTGCCATTTTCCAGGCGCTCCTTTATATGCTCACCTTTTTAATAAAAGGTATATTCCTCTATTTTACACGCCAAACCATTATCGTCAACTCCCGACTTATGGAGTTCAGCCTTAAGAGGAAAATCTATGAGCACTACTCCGTTCTTGACGCCAACTTCTATAAATCTCACGACACTGGAGATTTAATGAACCGGATAAGTGAGGACGTCAGTAAAGTGAGGATGTATATGGGGCCGGCCGTTATGTATACCTTTAATCTGATTGCATTGATCATCCTCGTCGTGGGAGTAATGATTACGATTGACGTTGAGCTCACTCTTTACACCCTACTTCCCCTTCCACTTATGTCGATTGGGATATACTTTATTTCCTCTAAGATTAACAAGCTAAGCGATGATGTGGCGAGCAAGCAAAGCGACTTAACCTCATTCGCTCAGCAACACGTTTCAGGCATTAGAGTTCTTCAATCATATAACAGAGAATCAAAGGCATCGGACAGGTTTGAAAACGTATCAGACGAGTATAAAAAGCACTCCCTTGACCTAGTGAAAGTAGAAGCCCTATTCATCCCTATAGTCGTCTTATTAGTGGGTCTAAGCACAGTTCTCACAATATACATAGGTGGCCTGAAAGTAATCGAAGGCTCACTAGAATTAGGCCACATATTCCAGTTCATCTTCTACGTAAACCTTCTGACATGGCCTTTTGCCTCAGTAGGTTGGGTTACTTCTTTGGTCCAAAAAGCTGAGGCATCCATGGCCCGCATACTGGATTTCTTAGACACTCAACCCGAAGTGGTTTCTGGCAGCACTATAGGTGGGGAAAGTGATCACCCAGGACTTGTATTTAAGAACGTGAGTTTTACTTACCCAGAAACTGGAATTGAGGCCGTGAAAAATCTCAGCTTCACTATCGCGCCTGGATCTACAGTCGCTATTACTGGCAGAACTGGAAGTGGTAAATCCACCATCACCCAACTCGCTATGAGGATGATGGATCCTGATTCTGGAAGCATAGAATTTTTAAACAAAAGCATTGTGGATTTACACTTGGGAAAGTTTCGTGAAAGAACTGGGTATGTCCCCCAGGATGTTTTTCTTTTCTCAGACACGATTGCGAACAACATCGCTTTCGGGCAAGAGAGTGCAAGCCTTGAAATGGTTCACCAAGCAGCCGAAGCCGCAGGCGTTTCTAGCGATATCGATGGTTTCACAGATGGCTACGATACGATTTTAGGTGAGCGTGGCGTCAATCTGAGCGGAGGCCAAAAGCAGCGTATCTGCATCGCCCGCGCATTAATACGCGAGCCTGAACTCCTGATTTTAGACGACTGTCTTTCTGCTGTTGACATCAGCACAGAAAAACACA
>Ga0209089_10003733_pt1 | contig 12906 bp, 10 predicted proteins | sample ArcticOcean_MG_C_FD_187431 | JGI IMG/M metagenome (GOLD analysis project Ga0209089, IMG submission 187431) | Marine microbial communities from western Arctic Ocean - ArcticOcean_MG_CB2_150 (SPAdes) (version 2) | ecosystem: Environmental > Aquatic > Marine > Oceanic | place: Arctic Ocean: Canada...
CTACTCATTTAAGCGACCCGGGGTGCTCCGATTCTCAAATTTGCACAGGATGTCTTGGATTAGGAACAGACATCGACCTACTAAACGTAGCTAACTCCGTACCTCCACTAATAGGACAATCTTTCTTAGTTTCTTCGGTTAACGATTTGTGTATCCTTGAATTTGATTTCGAAGCAGGTGGTGATAGTATTTCGTTTAACTATGTATTCGGATCAGATGAATACCTAACTTGGGTTAACTCTCCATACAATGATATTTTTGCGTTTTTCCTTTCTGGACCTGGTATTTCTGGCACTTATGCTTCTCCAGCAGGATTCCCTGATGGAGCTATTAACATAGCTCAAGTTCCAGATACAGACCCACCTTTACCCATAACAATTAGCTCCGTAAACAACGTAACTAACGTAGAATACTATATAAATAATCCTGGAAATTTAGGCATTTGCATAAATGGATATACTGAAACATTCACAGCTTCAGCATCTGTCCAGTGTGGTGAAACATACCACATTAAACTAGCTATTGCAGATGGGTCTGACACCGCACTTGAATCATTTGTGGTAATAGAAGAGGGTAGTTTCTCATCAAATGCTATAGATATTGTTGCTGACGCATCACTTGAAGGTGCAGAAATATTCTTAGGTGACACAACAGTTGTGGAAGGGTGTAATGATGCTGTCTTTACAGTAATAAGACCTGACGATACTGAACTAGACACCATATACTTAAATGTATACGGTACGGCAACAATGGGAGGAGATTTCAGCTCTATTTTCTCAATAGTAATTATGGAACCCGGTCAAAGCGTTGCAGAAGTATACCTTGGCGTTATTAACGACAATGTAAATGAAGATCCTGAATGGGTTACTGTTGAGTACCAATATATAAACGACTGTGGAGACACCATTATTTCGAGTGCTACGATTGTAATCTTAGATCCAGAACCTATCACCCTTTTCACAGCTCCAGTAGGTTGTCTCGACGCAGCGGGAAATATTGAACTCATCGTCGAACCTTTGAGTGGATATGCTCCATTCTATTATCAGTGGGACACCGCTGAAAACGACACCCTCAACGACTTCACTTACAACACTAGCTTTATCCCAGGTACTGCTACAGTCATAGTCACTGACATATGTGAATCTGTCACTGAGGCTACTATTTCATGGGAGATTCTGGATGATTTCATAGGTGAAGATGAAACCATTTGCTTAGGACAAACCTCAACCGTCCCCACAGAAGGTGGAACAGGTGGGTTTAGTGATATCTTAACTGAGATTGAAGATCCTGATGGAAATATGGTTTGGGTTACTATAGTAGGAGCCTCTTTGGACACTACTTTAATTTCATTCCTAGATAATATCGATGCCATAACAGGTCTTTATGACGGTCTCTACAATACCGGATCTGGTGGTGTAGGCTCTATCGAAGTCCAACTTGTAGACGGCTGTGGCAATATTACCTACAGCACACTTTCCGTTGAAATTTGTGAACTAGAATTCTTCAACGTTTTCACTCCTGGTGGTCCCATAAGTAGTGCTGGCATAAATGACACTTTTGAGATTTTGGGGCTTCAAGGATATCCTGGTAGTAAACTTGCTGTTTATGATAGATGGGGAACTCAGGTTTACTACAACTCTAACTTCCAAGGAGGTTGGCGTGGGATAAATAACAAAAATGGAGATCTACCAGGTGGAACATATTACTTTACGCTTTCTGTAAACTACGTGGGGGTAGATCCGTTAGAATACACGGGGAATGTTACTACAGACCTAAATGTTGAAGGGGTCGTTACCTTCTCTGGAAGCGTGATGCTTATCCGATAAGAGATTTCCCAGTCATCTCTGAGGGCTGTTCGATATCTAGTAGGGCGAGAATAGTTGGGGCAACGTCAGATAGCTTACCATCATTCAGAAATTTTACATCGTCTGAAATCACGATCACCGGAACTGGATTTAATGTGTGTGATGTATGTGGGGAGCCGTCTGGATTTACCACCTTGTCGGCATTACCGTGGTCGGCAATAATTACGAACTGATATCCATTTTTCATTCCTACATTGATCACTTCAGAGAGACAATCATCAGTAGTCTCAACGGCTTTTAGTATTGCATCGTATACACCAGTGTGACCTACCATATCTGGGTTAGCAAAGTTGAGACAGATAAAATCAGCACTGTCAGAGTTCATCTCGCCACTAACTAATTTAACGAGTTTATGAGCTGACATTTCTGGCTTGAGATCGTATGTAGCGACTTTAGGACTGCTCGCCATCAGACGATTCTCTCCAGAAAAAGGATCTTCTAGTCCGCCATTAAAAAAGAAGGTGACATGAGGATACTTCTCTGTTTCAGCGATACGGAGTTGTGATAGACCAGCTGATGAAATAACCTCACCTAACGTTTTTTCAAGATTCGGCTTGTCGTATATAACGTTTACTCCCTGAAACTTCTCATCGTATTTCGTCATAGTAACGAAGTGAAGAGGTACGGTTGACATGCTTAAGTCGGGGAAGTCTTGTTGGGTAAGTGCGGTTGTTATTTGACGACAACGATCCGTTCTGAAGTTAAAACATATAACCACATCATTAGGTCGTATTTGCCCTGCTACTCCTTTAATCCTAAATGGAACAATAAACTCATCACTTGTATTATCATCATAGGATGATATAACTCCTGATTCTACACTTTCAAATTCATCTCCACCGTTTGAACACAGAGCATTGTAAGAATGAGCTACCCTCTCCCATCGTTCATCCCTATCCATAGCATAATATCTCCCATGAACAGATGCAATTTGAATCTGAGAGTTAGTTTGGCTTATGTGACTCTCAAGATCCTTTAGATAACCTAAACCATACTTAGGTGAGGTATCACGTCCATCTGTAAACGCGTGAATTACAGCATCAGGAACACCAGCGCTTTTAACCGCATCTAATATCTCGTGAAGATGTTCTTGTTGCGAATGGACTCCTCCTCTAGAAACCAATCCCATAATATGGAGGCGCCTTCCATGTTGTTTTGCTATCTCCAAAGCTTCTTGTAGAATGGGCTCTGATTTGAACGTTCCACTATCTATTGCTTTATTAATTCTGAGAAGATCTTGGAAGACGACTCTTCCAGCACCGATGTTCATATGGCCGACTTCGGAATTACCCATTTGACCTGAAGGGAGACCTACAAACTCACCGTCCGTTCGCAACTCACCATGCGGGTAAGTATCATGCAAACCATCCATGCAAGGGGTATGCGCATTGAAAATTGCATCTGAAGCATCTCGAGCCCCGTATCCCCAACCATCTAAAATTACAAGCGCAACCTTCCTCTTAATCATTATTTAAATTTAAAAACTGCCAGGCAGAGTAATAACAAAGGTAGCACCTCCTCCATCAGTGGGATTGACTGAAATATATGCTCCATGCATTTGTACTATTTTATTTACCAAATGCAGTCCCAATCCAGTCCCGTCAATATCTTTATCCCTTCTCAACCTATAAAAAGCTTCGAAAATATTTTCGCGATCAGACTCCTCTATACCTGGGCCGTGGTCGATAATATATAAAGTGTTTTTTCTCATAGAACTCTCAAATACCACCTCTACCTGCTGACTATCTCCCCCATATTTAAAAGCATTTTCAAGAAGGTTTGTGATACAAAGCATCCACATTTCATGGTCACCATCTATTATTTTATCGTCACCCTTTTTTGAAAAGACAATCTTTGAGTTAGGGTATAAATGGGTGAATTTATTTACAGCATTCTCTGTTGAATCACATATGCTAAAGGGGATAGTCAAAAGTGCATCAGGTAAATTAAGTCTCGTCGCTTGAAGAATATCCTCTACCCTTCTCTCAAGCCTAAGTGTGCTTGATCTAGCATCCTCTAACAATTCCTTCTTCTCATTCTCATCTAGGTCTAACCTATCAACTGTATCAATTGCTAATCTTATTGCCGCAATTGGGGTTTTCAATTCGTGAGTGACTGCTAAAATAAAGTTCCTCTCCCGAGCTAATTTGTTGTTATCTGCACTTATTACTCTCCATAACCAAATAAGTCCGAACACAAATAAAAGTGCGAAGACACTTCCCTCCCATGCCACCATAAAAACTGTACGTTCCCACTCAATGGCTGCTTGAGCAGGTGTCTGAGTTTCTAAATTTGCTTCGTAAAGTCTCGAAGCTGACCTTATTATGAGGTCAGCCCACCATGATAATTGTAAGAAAACATAGCTCGCTAAAACAAGAAAAAGGACACGCGCACGGCGAGCCCTTTTCGTAGAATTACTTTTATTTGTAGGTCGTTTAATGACAGGTCGTTTAATTACGTCCTCCTTTCGAATTGGCTTTCGAAGATGCCCCACGCGATCCTTTATCTAACCAAGGAGAAACAGGAGAAAGCTTTTTGACGTCATGGCTGATTAAAAAGTGCTGCACCTCTCCCGTTCGTCCAAGAGCAGTCCAAACCATCTCTACATTCCATCCATGAGAAGAAAGAACATTCAACGCCTGGCCTAAAGAAGAAAACCTAAACTCTTTAAGATAGTGTACTACAGCAAGAGCATCTTTCTCAGACCCCATTCTATCCATTATCGGATCAAAAGATACCTTCACAGAAGTTCTACCATTTATCTCAGATAAGGTAACCTCACCATAAAGCTTAGACGCTCCTGCATCTGAGGCTATGTTGTTAGGATTTTCCTTTGTGTTTGATTTTGAGTTAGTCGTCATTTGGGCATTTGCCTGAATTGCAAACAAAAAAGCCGCTCCCGCTAATACGATATTAAATAATTTCATTTTAATCAATCTCTAAAATTTGAATACGCAAGATAATGCAATATGCTGTTCCACCGCACCATCGATGTGAAATAACCACCCCTTCCCCCTCCACCTAACTGTGACATTCCAGTATGGGTCATCTAACAATTCCCTCCATGCCATCTTCATCCCTTTAGACCAAACTACATCATCCACCAGCACACATCCTCCCTTCCCTAACTTTGATTTCAACTCTTTCACATACGTTAAGGTAGCTTCCCCATCATGATGACCATCTAAGAAAACCATATCCCAACCACCTTTAGTTGATTTTAACAACCCTTCAAACTTACCCACTTTGCTATGTATTTGCTTTTCCAACCCTAATTTTATCCAATTGTTCCTAGCAAAATCAGCTGTATTCTGGCAACCTTCCCAAGTTTCCACATCACAACCAGCTGAGCTTAAATAAGCCGTTGTAACACCCAGAGATGTACCCATTTCAAGTACCGATAACTTCCGTTTATCCTTCTCTTCAAGATCCATTCCCCAAAATCTAAGCACCTTCCAAAGCGACTTAGCCACCCTTTCACTTTGCAGAACATGCTTAGCTATTTTACTTACTTTACGAGAACTACCTTTAAACACCCTACTCCCAGCGCCATGGTCTTCCACAGCAATTGTGTCTGTACTCCTCTTTAAGTCAGCGCGCAAGTTTTCAATGTTTTTAAATATCTTATCAGACTCCACCTCATCCGCAACAACCCTTTCGTCGACATACCTACTTCCTGCTTCTAAGTGCCTTGCAAGATTGAAAATGAATGGGGATTGAACAGACCTCCAACTTTTTCTTTTTTCTTTTTTAAACATTGCACAAAGATGAGAAGTAGTTACTATATTTGCACCCTCCTTTTAGGGCGATTAGCTCAGTTGGTTCAGAGCACCTCGTTTACACCGAGGGGGTCGGGGGTTCGAGCCCCTCATCGCCCACCAATAATTAACCCACTGAATACTCAGTGGGTTTTGTTTTTATTACAGGACTATTACTGTTTTAAGTGACAATTATAACTATCTTTTCCAAAAGCTAGTATTAATAGAAGGAATTGAATCTAATAATCGTCAAACTTAGTAGAGTTATTAACTAATAAAAATAAAATAATGAAAAAACTACTACTTATATTACTATGCGTACCGTTGATTGGATTTGGTCAAAATCTTCCTTCAAGTGTTGTTATGATAGATATACCTGGAGGCATATTCACTATGGGAAATAATTCGTCACCACCAATGTTTGATGATCAAGATCCAGAACATGAAGTTACTATAGATGATTTTAAAATGAGTGAAACAGAAATTTCTAATGCACAATATCTCATTTTTCTTAATGATCTGATAACTCTTGATTATCTCATAGTTGAAGAGGGGGTTCCGGGAGATTGGTCAAGTGATTCAACTGAAATAGCTAACGGTTTTGCATGGAGTATTAGTGCTGATAATTCAGTGTCAGGTTTGTGGTCAGGTGAAGTTCTTATTAAATTAAGTAATATAGCAGGTGGTGGACAAAATGCTTTAAATAGATGTTGGATTGAGTGGGACTCCATCTCAAATATTTTTAGTATAGTTCCTGGCTACGAAAATTGGCCTGCTTCCTGGGTGAGTTGGTATGGATCAATGATGTATGCCGATTATTATGGTGTTTCGTTACCGAGTGAGGCTGAATGGGAATATGCGGCAAGAGCTGGCGAGCAATTAGAATATCCTACTAATGATGGGAATTTAAGTTATAGTCAAGCTAATTATGGAACAGGTTTTGGAGGACCAAGTGGGGAAACTTATTTAACCCCAGTAGGGGAAATGTTTCTACCAAATCCATATGGTCTTTATAATATGACTGGTAATGTTTCTGAGTGGTGCTTAGATTGGTATGATGCTGATTTCTTTCAGTTATGTATTGATAGTAATTATTGCTGTAATCCAATCAATAATAATGTGCCTGATAGCATAGAGGTAAAAGTACTTAAAGGTGGAAGCCATACTTATCCTGGCCCTTTTGCAATGAGTAGCCATCGATTTGACACACCTCCTTTTGTAACAACAGATCACATGGGGTTTAGAGTTGTTGAAAGGACAAATACTACAGGAATGGTTACCCCAGAATCATTAGATAAACTACAAATTTATCCTAATCCAACTAGTAATTATTTATCTATAACTGTAGAGAATGGAATCAATAATGATTTAAAAATATATTCGATTAAGGGAGAACTCATATTTTTAAATAATAGTCAAAGCACAATTACTGTAGATGTATCAAAATGGAAAAGAGGTGTTTATATTATTCAAAACGGTGGAATAAGTAAAAAACTGATTCTACAATAAAATTATTTTAAAAAAGTTCGAAATTAGGACCGTAGGGTCGACCAATTAAAAACCCACTTATATAAGTGGGTTTTTAATTATTGATAAGCACAATCCTCGCATTGACTTGGTCAATAAAATCATGCAAATAGCTTGGTACATTGTTTTGAACTTGGTCAATTCTCCAACTTTTCAGGATTCCATTGTCCGAATATTGAATAAATAATCCACCTCCATCAGCACAATCTGGACAACCAAAAATAGTATCATTTTCATTCAGAAGTTGTGTAGGGAAAAAGTCAGGTAAATCATTTACGAGTTCAAACTGCTCATTGTCTAATTCCACAAAATCTAAATTTTGTCCAAAATAATCATCAACGATATCCTCATATAATTTCACATCAGTCAGTTTATAGGTTTCGACACATCCCTCACCGAAACACATTCCATAGAAATGACCAAAAATTAAAAAATTCTGTTCGTTTATTGTGATGTTGTCATCGTCTTTGTTGCATGAAGTAAAAGCCCCAATGACAATTAGAAGTAAAAATATTTTTTTCATAATGGTGTTTAATATAATCGCTGATTATTCGTCGGTGACGAATAATTTGGTTTGTGCTATTACTTTGTTGTTCTCTGTCAAGCACATAACATATAACCCTCTTGATAAATTGCCCCTCTCTAAAATGATAGTATGATTGTTTATGTTTTCGATTCGTTGAACGACCTGCCCGAATGTATTACTTATCGTTAGAGATGCGTTACTGACAGATTGATTTATTCGTAAAGTAGTTTGATTGTTGAATGGATTCGGATACAGTTTCAAGGATTGATTCTGATCTATAAAATTTATTCCGGTCACTTGTTGAAGATTTATCAAGTCAAAATAACCATAGCCTTGAAAAGGGCCACCTGCAAGTCCACCATCTAGCAACACAATTGCTGTGTCACCTAATTCAAGAAGGAAAGTTGATTGAACACCCAGTTGTGTCCATGAAGTTGATGAAGTCGTGTCACCAGCAATCAGCGTAATGACGCCACTGTTTATTTTGCCTAAATAAAGGCCGACAGGAGGAAATGATTGAGCAAACGCCCAGCCTGTAAACTGAAACGTTTGTCCATTTGTAATAGATGGAATTGTTTGATAAGCATGTCCGGGGAAACATCCTTGAGTATTCCCTCCCCAAACTTTAATGCTCCAATTACCCCCGCCTGGAGGAGTGCTGCTATCTGGTTCTGCAAAACAAGACCACTCCCAATTGGATAAATCATAATTTAATCCATCTTCAAAATCACCATTTAAAATTTGTCCGCTTACAGTTGAATAGGTAAGAAAAACGGTAAAAATAAAAAATATTTGATTTTTCATTGATTATTTGAATATTAAATTCATTTATATGAAGTAGCTTTCAAATTCATATTTTTCAATAAATTTGATGAAAACTCAAGCATGCTAGGCACCTCATCAGTACGGGCAATGTGGAGGTAAGTGAAAATCATCAGAGCTTCTCCATTACTTTCTATATGGTGAATCTCATTTTGTTCTAGAAAACGTATGAGATCATCATTGAAAAATGATCGTATTGCGTCTTCGTCTTCGTCTTCTCCACTCAAGTGAAATTTCCCTGAGAAAGCAGCATGTTTCATAAAATGAATATGCAGGCTAGATTCGGAAAAAGCCATCACCCGATCAAAAATTTTGTCGAAGAGTCCTTCCTTATCAATGATAAATCTGGGTATAGGTGATGGCAATCGGACTACCTGCACAGTGGTTTGATATATCTCGAGGGCAAGCAAGGCCCCCTCGTCAAATACAATGTCGGCAATCTCCCATTGAGCATTGTTTTCTTTGTCGAGTCCCTGCAGGGAATTGCTTTTCATTTCAATTGGGCGGGAATCGAAGAATCTAAAGTTTCTCAGATATGAGGTGTTCCAATCTACATCTCGTTCGAAAGACCATCCGTTTGCATTGGCCATCTTTTGTAACCGTATTTGACGTTGCGTCATCCGTTTTCTCACATAGCCAGTAACAAATTTTAAGGCTCGGTTGTGACTTGTAGAAGCGACATGATTATCCAACCCTATTAGTTTTACATCCCCACCATTGTTATCATGTAAACGCTTGAATTCGATCACGTTTTCCATTATTGACAGGTCCACTAAACGTGTTTTAGACATATCAATACGTACGATTGAACCAATTGGAATCTCCTGCAGCAATTTATCAAGCTTCAATGCATATAAGAAATTGCTAATTCCTTTCAACTTAACATCGTATGAGCCATTTTCTAAACGGTACACTTTCGAACCGGATTTATAAATCATTTTAAAGAAAGACATGAACCCAACCCTAGCCAATAGTATGTGCGTTACTAGTGTGATTAGAATGCCGCCTATGATTCCATAAAGCAAATCTGTAAATAACGTAATTACAAGTGTAGATGAAAGGAAAAATAATTGTTCTGCACCTTGATCATAGGCATGCTTGAATACATGAGGTGATGCTAGTTTAAAGCCCGTGTATACTAAGATGGCAGCAAGGGCCGCTAAGGGAACACTTCTTAAAATTGGCGCCAAAAGAAGAACGAAAAGAATGAGAAAGATTCCATGATAAAGATTAGACCACTTGGTCTTTGCATCGCTATTTACGTTTACAGTACTTCGGACAATCACGGTAATGATTGGAAGCCCACCCAAGGCTCCTGAAATCATGGTGCTAATTCCAACACCTACTAGATCTTTATTTAGATTGGTGGTACGTTTATAAGGATCTAATGTATCAACGGCACGGGCACTGGCTAATGTTTCTATCGAAGCGATTGTGGTTATAGACAATACAGTAACCCAAAAAGTCATGGTCCCAATCATACCAAAGTCTGGATGCATAATACAATCCAGAGGATTCTCAGGAATATCAATCAGTAATTTAGGGCCTACTCCGTATGAATTTCCCAAGAAAGAAATACTGTGCTCATTGAAAAAATCGAATCCGAAGACCATGGGTAAGGCCAAGAGTAAAACCCACATGGGAGCAGGAATTAAACGAATAAATTTATTGTTAATGTTTTTAAAGAAAACTAGAATCAAAATACCGACGAGTGCAACAATAAAAACAAAGGGATTGGCTTCCGGGATTTTGTAAAAAATATCCAATAGGTTTCCGATAATTGTATCAGCATTAGAAGTGGTTCCAAGGACATAGGGGGCTTGCTTTGCGATGATAATTACACCGATTGCAGCTAGAATACCATGGAGCACAGATGAGGGTAATAACTTGGCAAAACGCCCCATTTTAAAAACTCCCAACACAATTTGAATTCCTCCTGATACCACTATTGCAGCTAAAACATAATTAATATTGTTATCCAGTGCTACAAGACCACCTAGGATCACAGCAATCAATCCAGCCGCAGGACCGTTAATAGCCAAATGCCCTCCTCTAAAAAATGTTGTTACAACTCCACCAATAATGGCAGAAAGAACTCCGGCCATGGGTGACATCCCTGATGCAACGGCAATACCTAAAGCCAATGGTAAGGCGACCAACGATACGCTTATTGCAGCAAAAAGGTCCCTACGCCAATTTTCTTTCAGCCCTTTTATTCCTTCATGGGGGATTGAATGGTTAGAACTCATAATTTAGATAAGAAATTTAATATTAGGTTTCAATTTTTTCGATGTTCATCAAATAAGGAAAAACAAAAACAAGGAAAAACCTTGAAGTATCTCCTCTACGAAAATCGTCATCTTACAGAATTACCAAGTTACAAAAATCCGGATAACTAAATGAAGCCTTCATATTTACATGGGTTGGGATGAATAAATCAAGACCCACTTATTATTTATCTTATTTATTAATTATCAAATTTAGGTATGCGCTTTTCCACAGTAGCTTTAAAGGCCTCTGTTAAATCTTCCGAAAGCAGCATAGAGGCATTCCAAGTAGACATGTAATCTAAAGCATCGTCTACAGAATGTTCTCTAGAATAATGTAAGATGTCCTTAGTCCCTCGAATAGACAAAGGAGATTTAGAGGCTATAGCTGAAGCAATTTGCATAACACCTTCCACTAGTGTCTTCTTTGATGAATAACAATGATTGACCAAACCAATAATTCTTGCTTCTGGTCCAAACACTTTCCTTCCGGTATATGCCATTTCAGCAGCCATTCCAGGGGATATTATTTTAGGCAATCGTTGTAACGTACCCAAATCGGCAACCATTCCTAAGTCAATTTCTTTAATCGTAAAATAAGCCTCTTCACTACAATAACGCATATCGCATGCAGTTGCAATATCTACTCCACCACCAATACATCCATTGTGAATAGCTGCAAGTACAGGTTTTGAGCATTTTTCAATCGCCGTAATTGTTTGTTGAAGTGTTAAAATTATTTCCCTCACCTTTTCACTTCGTTTTCCATGACAAGAAATATCTTTCAGTCTACTTATCGACATCAACAATTCTAAATCAATTCCTGCGCAAAAATGCTTGCCTTCACCAGCAAGTATTATTACCCTTACGTCATCATCCTTCGAAAGAGTTTCAAAAACAGTTTGCATTTCAATCCAAGCCTCCATGTGGAGTGCATTTGCTTTTTCTGGTCTATTGAAAGAAACTTGAGCGATTTTATGCTCTATCTCAACTTTAAAATGGTTGCTGTTCATCGTTTTATTTTAATGCAAATTACACATTGTTAGGAACATATCATTAGTGAATTCTATGATTGTATTTTCCATCTAGTTTCCCTCCAATCTTCTTGTTCTTCTCTTGAAAGGAATGTCCATGCTACAATTCGGGTAGATTTATTACCTGTTCCCATTGGGATAATTTTAATCTGACTAGCTTCAATATTTTCTAATAATTTATAAATCCCTTTAAGATTAGATTGTTTTGATACTAAAGTTGAAAACCAGTAACAGCTTTTAGAGAACTCTTGACTTTCTCTAATCATATTCTGAACAAATCTATTTTCTCCGCCCTCACATATAAGTTCACTGCTTATTCCAGAAAAATTAAGTTTAGGTGTTTTCACTTTCTTGCCCGAGAGATTCTTTATTTTTCTTCGACTGCCTTTTTGAGCTTCTTCGATCGAAGCATGAAAAGGAGGATTACATATAATCAATTCAATTTTATCTTCTTTGGTTAGAATACTGTGAAAGACGTCTTTTGATTTTTTTTGCAATCGGCATTCGATCTTATTTTTAATCGCTGAATTAGAATCGATAATTTTCTGGGCAAAAGCAATCGCTTTCGGATCAATATCAGACCCAATAAACTTCCAGTCGTATTCTATAACTCCAATAATTGGGTAAATGCAGCTAGCCCCTATACCAATATCAAGACAAGTGATTTTTTCACCTGTCGGGATGGTGCCTAAATTGTTTTCGCCCAACAAATCAGCAATATGATGGATGTAATCTGCTCTTCCAGGTATTGCTGGGCATAGATTTTCATCTGGAAACTCCCAGTTACTTATTCCATAATAATGATTTAGCAATGCTTGATTTAAAATCTTAACAGAAAGAGGGTTTGAGAAATCAATTGATTCCCCCCCTGACCTATTCGGGATTATGTGATCTCTTAAATCCGGATTAGAAATTGTTAATGCACTGATATCGTAGTTCTCTCGGTTTTTGTTTCGAGAATGTAATCTTGTTTTGTCTTGTTTGTTTGTTTTTTTCATTTACCGCTATTAAAATCCAAGTCTTTAATTCTAAAGATTGATTCTATTGATATTTCGGAGGCCGTCATACACCACAATACTTACAGCATTTGCTAAGTTTAAGCTTCTT
>Ga0209089_10003734_pt1 | contig 12905 bp, 13 predicted proteins | sample ArcticOcean_MG_C_FD_187431 | JGI IMG/M metagenome (GOLD analysis project Ga0209089, IMG submission 187431) | Marine microbial communities from western Arctic Ocean - ArcticOcean_MG_CB2_150 (SPAdes) (version 2) | ecosystem: Environmental > Aquatic > Marine > Oceanic | place: Arctic Ocean: Canada...
TGAAAAACCATATGATGGCTTATTACGTGAATGTGAAGAAGAGATTGGCATTACTATTACAGATGCTAAATATATAAATGTAATTACACAACGTTATTTAAACTTTGATGTTATTTTATATATTTTCAAAATAAATTCTTATGATGGAATTATTAAAGCACAAGAAAATCAAGAAGTATTATTCCTAGATCCTTATCAAATGACTCATAAATTTTTACAATCAACATTTAGAATCCTCAAGCTTTTAAAACTACACAGGAACATAATAATTTCTGATATTAATCATCAAAAAATTTCTAATAATATTTTATATATAAAAAATAACTATATGTTAAGAATTAGATCTTTTGATTATACAAAAGATGAATATAGAAAAATAATATCAGAAGTATCAGTAATTTGTAAGAAAGAATCAATACAACTTATTATTGATCATCCTTTTGAATATAGCCTGCCATTATATTTTTCTGGAATACATTATACTTCTTCTTATTTATCAGAAGTTAAAAAAATAGATGAAAATAAATATTTTTTATCAGCATCTTGTCATAATTTAGATGAGGTCTCTATTGCTAATAATCTCAACTTAGACTTCATTATTGTATCTCCTGTGCTTAAGTCAAAACATATAAACCAAAAATGTCTAGAATGGAAAGGTTTTAAAAAGATAGCAGAGTATGCAAATATGCCTACATTTGCGCTTGGTGGAATAAAACCTCGAGATTTGTCAATATCACTTAATAATTCTGGTTATGGAGTATCTGGAATTACTAATTTTTGGAAAAATAATATTTTAGATTGAACATAGCGTCAACATAAATGATAAGTCGTCTTGATAAGGTATAAAATTATTTTTATCATCTTTTGTCATAAATATAATATTTAACCTTTGTTTGCTTACGCTAATTTGTGGATAATAATATAAATCAGATGTTAAGTTAACTCTTACTAATAGTATATTTTTCTTAGGGTCAAGTTTTTCCATATAAAACCCTTTTTCTGCAAATTTTTCAGAAAAGCTTCCAGATTTTCTTATAACTTCTAAGATGAAATTAGATGATAGTTCAATAAATGATATTGATTCCAGCCATTTTTTAATTTGATTATTTCTAAACGCAATATCCCTTGATAGCCAGAACTTTATAGACGATGGTTGTAATGATGAATGAGAATTTTTAACAATTGATTTAAATAATGCATCATGTTCAAGACAATCAAGATAATTTGACTGAATTTCATGTAAACATTTTAATAGCATTTCTTGTTTTTCAAGAACGGAATCTAGTTTTTTTTGATTAGCTGCTGGTATTTTTTTTAATTTTTTGTAAGAACGATTCTGATTATCCATCTCATTAATTAATTCAGATTTTATATCACTTCTTACTAAAATTTCATATAAATTACTCATAGATACCAATGAAATATAATTATCACGACCATCTTCTTTATTTTTAAAATAATGAATTTGATTAAATAGAAATTCTAACTTAATAAATTTCCTTATTCTTTCATGAACAGGTTCCTCATAGACTGAAATCTGGCTGTCAGACAATTGATTCATTAGATAATACTCTATATAGTTTGTTAAATTTTACTTTAAATACCTTCATATTATCATTATTACATAAAACATAATCAGAATTATTTATATAAAACCCATTATCTTTTTGTAGATTATTTAATTTTATGAATGATGCTTTTGATTTCCCATTTTTTTCCAAGAATCTTTTAATTCTAATTTTTAAAAATGTATTAACAGTAATTACTTTATAAGGATATTTTATGTTTCTACATGTTTCAATTAAAGGAATTTCTATAATTATTTTTTTTGTTTTATTTTCTTTTAAATATTGATTTATTTTTTTAAAAAAAATAGGATGTAATATTTTTTCAATCTCTATTTTATTACCTTTTGACTCAATAAGTTTATTTCTTAATCTTTCAATTATAACTCTTTTCCCAATAAAAACAGATAAACCAAATAATTTAAATAATTTATTTTTTATTTTTTCATCATCTTTAATCAAACTCTTTACTATTTTATCTGAGCTTAGACAATGATATCCTTTGGTCTTAAAAAACTTACTTAATGTTGATTTTCCAGATCCAATTAACCCAGAGATTATTATTAATGGCATAATATTATCTTAAGCTGATTGTAAGTATCACACCTATCAGCATTATGATAGATAGAATTAGTAATAGTGGAATTCTTTTCATTTTAGTTTTTATAATTTTTACAGTTTTTATAGTTATTATCGTCTAATGAACAAATTTCTTCAGCAGTCATATATATTTTACAATATTTACAATATAAAATTTTCTGTTTTGATTTATTATGCAGTTTATCATCTTTTCTGATTAATGATTTTACTATAAAATATAATAAAATTATGGCTAAAAGTATAATAATTATGCGCATATATAACTTTAAAATGTTATTTTCTAACTATTATAGACTATAATAGTGATTTTATAGTATAGAAAATTCTCTAATGTATTTTTAACTATAAATTTAATGGTCATATATTGGTTTTATCAAATGAATAATAAACAAAAAATAAGATATATTATTAATTGGATAAAAACCTATGCTTCAAATACAGCTAAACCAACCAAAAGTCTAATTGTTGGAGTCTCTGGAGGAATTGATTCAGCGCTTACAAGTACATTGTGTGCCATGTCTGGACTTGAATCAATTCTGATACGAATACCTATCAAGTCAAAAGATATTTCTTTAAGTAGAGAACACTGTGCATACCTAATTGATAATTTTAATAATGTAAAATCATATGAAATTGATTTAACAACTACCTTTGAAAAATTTCAATCATCTTGTGCCGATATTGGCTTAATTAATGATTTTGGCTTTGCTAATTCTAAAGCAAGAATAAGAATGACTCTATTGTATCAAGCAGCTGCAACATTTTCCGGTTTAGTTGTTGGGACAGGAAATAAGGTTGAAGATTTTGGTGTAGGTTTTTATACTAAATATGGTGATGGGGGTGTAGATATTTCTCCAATTGCAGATTTAACTAAAACTGAAGTTAGAGATTTAGCTAAAGAGTTGAATATATTAAATAGTATTATAAAAGCGGCCCCAACTGATGGGTTATGGGATGATGCTAGAACTGATGAAGATCAATTAGGGTTATCCTATGAACAACTTGAGGATGCTATGATTAACAAAGACAGTATTTACAATGAACAATATTTAGAAATTAGAAAGAAAAATCATCATAAAATGAAACCTATACCAGTCTGTATAATAAATAAAAAATAATATATTTATTTTCTAGTCAAAAATATTTAAATAATCAAACCAGCTTTCATCTTCAACTTCTTTAATAATTTCTTTGGGTTTAATTTTTATAGTTTTCTTTAGTATTGCTGGCTGATTATTATTTGAACTTACTAATTTATATTCCGGGTAATTCTTTAATAAAATACGAGCTGAATCATGAGCAAGATCATAAATTTCTAATTTATTATAACTATCTACTAATAAGTTTAATGCGCTTTCTGTACTAGGTGTTCCACCATAATTTTTGAATAAATATTTAATTCTTTCAATAGCCGCTACATGGGCAAATCTTTTACTGTAGTATTCTGCAATGTAGAGCTCATGCTCAGCCATAGTATTTTTTAGAAAAATAAGTCTATTTCTGGAATCTTTTGTATATTTACTTTTAGGAAATTTGTTAATAACAAGTAAAAAATCATTAAAAGATTGTTTAACTTTTGTTACATCATATTTGGATTGATTATAGCCCGTTATTCTAGTAAAGAAGTTTGAACTTTTATCAAAGTTTGCTAATGCTCTTAAATAATATGCATAATCAACATTTGGATGATTTGGATATAATCTTATAAATCTATTAGCCTCTACTATTGATTCATCTTTTAAATCTGCAGCATAGTTTGCATATGCTAAATCCAACATTGATTGCGTAGAATAAGTTCCAAATGGGTATCTTGCTTCAAGAAGCTCAAACAATCTTATTGCATTTACAAAGTCTTGAGCATCTAAGAAATCTTTTCCCTCTACATAAATTTCTGCAGCAGACATATTAATAGTTGGGTCAGGTTCTTCCAAAACTTTTTCTATGTAGGAACAGTTTGATAATATAACAACCATCATTATGTTTAGCAGGAGTATTTTAGGTTTCATTTTGTTATTATAGAATAGTTAGGATAAAATTATAGCATGAAAAATATAACTTTTTATAAATTTGAAGTGTACCCTGATAAAGCCCTTAGGATAGATCAGATTATTGCTTCTCAACTCCCAGAATATTCTAGGTCAAGAATTAAAAATTGGATAAATGAGGAAAAAATCACTATAAATGGTAAGTCTTGTACACCAAAGGATAAAATATCAATTAAATCATCTGTAGAAGTAAAAATACTCGAGAATGAAGAGCTTGATATAGAATCTGAAAACATACCTATAGAAATCTTATATGCTGATGATGAATTTTTAGTTATTAATAAAAAATCTGGCATGGTAACACATACAGCGCCAGGGAATTTTACTGGAACACTCCAAAATGCTTTGTTATATAAGTATCCGGAATTAAGGAGTATTCCAAGAGCAGGAATAATTCATAGATTAGATAAAAATACCTCAGGTTTATTGATTATTGCTAAGAATTTAAAATCTCACTATGAGCTAACCAAGCAGATTCAATTGAGAAAAATTATAAAAAAATATGATGTTCTGGTAACAGGCATTATTTCTAGTAATATCGTTATTAATGAAAAGATTGGTCGTCATAAGATTAATAGAAAAAAAATGAGTGTTTGTGATAATGGTAAAAAATCAATTTCAAAAATAATAGTGAAAGAAAATTATTTCAAATCATCTTATCTGGAAGTAGAATTGATTACTGGGAGGACTCATCAAATTAGAGTACACCTATCATATTTAGGTCATCCTGTAATTGGAGATAAGACATATGGTTTTAAAAAGAATATTTTCAATTCAGATAAGGATTTTTACAAATATCTAGAATCCTATGATTCTCATGCTCTGCATGCAAAATATCTTTCTTTTAAACACCCAGCTTCAAAAGAAAAATTCTCAATAGAAGCCCTGCTTCCAGATTCATTTATTAAAATAAAATCATATATCAAAGGTGCTCGCCATGAAAGTCGAAACTAAACTAGTAATTTGGGATGCCCCTAAAAATATAAAAGCTTACTATACTACTAGAATAGGCGGGTTTAGCAGGAAACACTGCCAATTTTCTAATATGAGCAATGATGTTGGTGATTTACAAGATCATGTCAAAAAAAATAGAAATGATATTAAAAATTCTTTGCAACTTCCTTCAGAACCAAGTTGGATGAAACAAATACATGGATCTTCTATAAAAAAAATAACTAAACCTCTTAAGAATATTGTCTGCGACGGATCATATACTACCTCTCAAGCAATTGTATGTGCAGTTTTATCCGCAGATTGTCTTCCAATATTGGTTTGTAATAATGCTGGAACTTTTGTTGGTGTCATCCATGTTGGCTGGAGGGGTTTAGAAAACGGGATTATAAAAAAGTTTATTAGTAAATTTACTCAACCAAAAAATCTCTTATGTTGGATTGGACCATCAATATCTTCGAAACATTATTTAGTAAGAGAGGATGTTTATAGAAAATTACAAAGTTTATCTCCAGATATTTTTATACAAGTTGACAAAGAACATTGGTCCTTAGATTTAGCTGGGGCTGCTAAAATTATTTTAAAGGCTCAAGGAGTAAATAAAATATTTGTTGATAAAATGTGTACTTTTGAAAATTCTAACCTATATTATTCTTATAGAAGACAAAGTAATACTGGAAGAATAGCGTCTCTAATTTGGATAGAATAAATATGATACAAAGAACTACTGATTATTTAAGAAAAACCAATCCTTTTAATATTTTTATTCTAATATTAATACTAGGATTAGTATATGGTGGCATTTCACTCTATTCAAAATATCTTGGTTTTTCTAAAGCAATGAATAAATTTAGAATTACTTCAGTAAGAGCTGTTCCCGTAACTATAGGCATAGCTCAAAAAACTTATAGAGCCTTATCAACTATTGAATCTCTTGAATCGATAGAAATTACTTCTAAAGTTAATGGAATAGTGGAGGATATTTTTTTCAAAGAAGGCAGCAATGTTAAAGTGGGTGATAAATTATTCTCTATTTTATCTTCTGATATGATTGGCAGAACTCAAATTACAGTGCCATTCGATGGGATTATAGGATTAAATAAAATAAATATAGGTGACCAAGTTAGTAGAGGAGAAATTTTAACTTCTTTAGACAATTATAGACAGATGAAATTAGAATTTGATTTACCAGAAAAAATACTTGGATATTTGAATCAAAAACTTTCATTCAGCGCCTTTTCTGATAATTTGCCAAACATTAATTATATGGGGACGCTAGATTATATAGATACAAGAATAGACAGAGCAACTAGAACAATTAGGGTTTATGCTTTAATAGATAATCATGATAATTTGCTCAAACCTGGGTTATTAATGAAAGTAGATTTGCTTCTTGAGGAAAAAGATAATTCTATACTTATGCCTGAAGAAGCTTTATTAAGTATTAACAAAAAACATTATGTTTACATTGTTAAAAATAATGTTGCAAAAATTCAAGAAATATCTATAGGTATACGTAATGAAGCCATGATAGAGGTTACCCAAGGACTCAAACATAGCGATAAAGTTATTTTTATGGGTCAAGAAAAACTTAAGGATGGGTCTAAAATAAAAATCTTAGAATAAGAATGCATATTTCGGAAATTACTGTTAGAAGGCCTGTATTGGCAATTGTAATAAGTTTATTCTTAGTACTTATTGGAATTGTTGCATATGACAAATTAACAATAAGAGAATATCCGGATATAGATAAGCCTGTTGTGACAGTAAATACAGTGTATCGAGGAGCATCTGCCGAAATCATTGAACGAGATATAACTCAAATTTTAGAAGACTCTCTTGCGGGTATTTCGGATATTAAAGAAATTACTTCTGAAAGTAGAAATGAACTTTCTAAAATTAGAATTGAATTTAATCTTTCTAGAGATATGGATTCAGCCGCTAATGATGTAAGAGATAAAATAGCTAGAGTAGTAGCTATACTACCAGATGATGCTGACCAACCCCGTGTAGAAAAAGCAGATACAGATGCTAGAGCAATTATTTGGATTGGATTTACAAGCAATCAATTAGATAGTATTCAATTAAATGATTACTTAGATAGAAACATAGTTGATAGATTATCAATTCTTCCTGGCGTTGCATCAATCACGGTTGGCGGCGAAAGAAAATACGCTATTAGAATTTGGCTAGACCCAGATAAAATGTCTGCGAGAGAAATTACTGTAGATGATATTTTATCAGCTATTAACAGAGAGAATATTGAGAAACCAGCAGGGAGACTAGATTCAGTAGAAAGAGAAATTAGTATACAGGTCAAATCAAAATTAACAGATATAAATATGTTTAAGGAAATTGTGATTAAAGACTATGTTGATAAAAAAGTAAGATTGGGAGATGTTGCTGAAATTGTTATAGGTGCTGAAACAGAGCGTGGGTTTTTAAGAGCAAATAAAGAAAATGCAATAGGGCTGGGAATAGTGAGACAAACAAAATCTAATGTGTTAAAAGTTGCTAAGGCAGTTAAGAATGAATTAAAATTAATTCAACCTACTTTACCTGAAAATATAGAAATGAGTATCGGGTATGATCAATCTATTTTTGTTGAAGAATCAATTTCACAAGTAAGATTTGCATTATTTATTTCTATGCTCTTAGTTATAGGGGTGATATATTTTTTCTTATCTTCATCATCTGCAACATTTATACCAGCAATCACGATACCTGTTTCTATAATTTCTACATTTTATATAATTTATCTTTTTGGTTTTTCATTAAATGTATTGACTTTTCTTGCGCTAGTTCTCGCCATAGGATTGATAGTTGATGATTCTATAGTTGTACTGGAAAATATAAAACGAAGAATAGAAAACGGTGAGGAGCCATATCAAGCATCAATAATGGGTGCTAAACAAATAACTTTTGTTGTAATTGCAACAACCTTGGTTCTGGTAAGTGTCTTTCTTCCACTATCCTTTATGGAGGGGAAGACTGGAAGATTATTTATTGAATTTGGTGTTGTGTTATCATTTGCTGTCATTTTCTCAAGCATTGTGGCTTTAACTTTAACGCCAATGCTATGCTCAAAACTTTTGAAATCAGAGTCATCACAAAATTATGAACCTTCAATGCTTAAAAAATTCAGGATTTTTTATAGAAATTCATTAACAATTTCTCAAAGACAGCCAAAAAAAGTTTACATGTTTTCTATTGCTATGATATTACTTGCATCATTACTATTTCAATTTATACAAAAAGAACTAGCTCCAACAGAAGATAGGGGAATATTTATTATTTCAGTAAACGGGCCCGAAGGTTCTAGTTTAAGTTATACAGATGAGATTGTTAAAAAAGTAGAATCAACATTACAACCTCATGTTGAACGAGGTGAAATAAAAACTGTTTTTTCAATAGTTGCGCCTGGATTTTCTGGTCAACCCGGGGCAGTTAATTCAGCTTTTTTATTTGCCACATTAACTCCGTGGGATAATCGTAGACACCAAAAAGATATAGTTAGGGAAATTTTTCCAAAATTATTGTCTATACCTGGGGCTAGGATATTTGCAATAAGCCCGCCCAGTTTAGGAGGTAGTCGTTTCAAGCCAGCAGTACAGTTGGTTATAAGCGGAAATAATTATGAAGATATAAGAGAGTGGGGCAATACTTTATTAATAAATTCTAGTGATTTGAAATTAAGAAATCCAAGCATTGATTATAAATTGACTAGCCCACAATTAAATTTAAAAGTTAACAGAGATAAAGCATACGAATTAGGTGTTTCAGCTGAATCTATTGCAAGAACCATTGAGACTTTATTAGCCTCAAATAGAGTGACAACTTTTGCAAGTGATGGATTAACATATAATGTAATATTACAAGCTGACAAGTCATACCGTGTTAATCCTAATAATCTTGATAATATATTTATTAAATCTTCTAAATCATCAGCATTAATTCCCTTGTCTAATCTTGTATTTTTTGAAGAAACATCAACTAGTCAGAGTTTAAAAAGAATTAATAGGATGCCCTCAACAATTTTTTCTGCTTCATTGCTACCTGGTTACCCTCTTGGAAATGCATTAAAAGATTTATCAAGTCTTTCTCAAGACATACTTCCTGCTAATGCAAAAATATCATATAGTGGTTCTTCGAAAGAATATTTTGAATCTGGCAATAGTTTGGAACTAACAATCTTATTTGCTATTTTGATTGTATATCTAGTTCTAGCAGCCCAATTTGAGAGTTTTAGAAATCCTCTGGCAATAATTCTTACCGTGCCTATTGCAATGACAGCAGGTCTTTATACTCTCTTTTTAACAGGAACTTCGCTTAATGTTTATAGTCAGATTGGGTTTTTAATGCTCATTGGTCTAATTGCTAAAAATGGTATTCTTGTTGTAGAATTTGCTAATCAATTAAGAGAAGAAGGCATGTCTGTAGATGAGGCAATATTTGAGTCATCAATGATAAGACTTAGACCAGTCTTAATGACTACTATATCTACGATGCTCGGTGCTATTCCATTAGTACTTAGTAGTGGCGCTGGAGCTGAAAGTCGTTATTCAATGGCTATTGTTGTCCTTGGAGGAATAACCTTGTCTTCTTTAATTACTCTATATCTTATACCCGCCCTGTATAGGTTAATTGAAAATAAAAGAGTGTAATTTTACTTAACTGGAAGTATTTTTAAACCTTTTTGATTTGAAAAATATGTTGCTAAATCATCTATATCTTGATTTGTTAATCCGGCTGCAAAACCACTCATGATTGCATTATTTCTTTTTCCAGATTTATATGCATGTAGGGCGTTTACTAGATAATTTTTGTATTGGCCTGCAAGTATTGGGTACATGGTAATTTTTGAATTACCATCTATTCCATGACAAGCTGCACATACCTGTGATTTTGATTTACCAGATTCATAGTCACCTGCAGCGTAAAGAGAACAAGGGTTTAACATCATGAGAAGTATAGTTAATTTATAGATATTTTTACTCATTTTAATGACTCAAAGTATTTAGCTATATAATTAATATCTTCATCTGATAAAGCTATTGCATTAGCATGCATTGTGTTATGTTGTCTTTCTTTTTTTTGGTATGACTTTAACGCAGAAGTAATATAATCCGCATGCTGTCCAGCTAATTTAGGCACTTTATAAGTAGGATATACATTGTTATACCCATGAATAGCATGACAACCAAGACATGTTTCTGATTTCTGTTTTCCTATATCAATTTCCTGCTCAGCATGAAGATTGTCTGAAAACATCAAGATTAGAATTGAAGTTAGTATAATTAATTTATTTATTGATTTCATGGTCTAATTAAGCCAGGATTATACACTAAATTTATGCGAGATAAAACTTCAATTTTTTTGTATAATATAAAACTAGAATCATGTTATTAAACTAAATTATGCCAATTTACGAATATAAATGCGAAAAATGTGGTTCATTATTTGAACAGATTCAGAAAGTTTCTGATGACCAACTTAAGACATGTGGCTGTGCAAAGAAAGGAAGAGTGGTAAGATTAATATCATCTTCTGGCTTTAGATTAAAAGGGACAGGTTGGTATGAAACTGATTTCAAAAAATCTAATAAGACAATAAAAAAAAATGATGAAAAATCCCATAGTGAAAAAACTTAATTATAAAGGTAATTTAAAGAAACAATGAACCGTATTTATTGTGGCCATGTTACAGAAAAACTTTTAGATGAAACTATTACTCTTAGTGGCTGGGTTGCTACTAGACGCGATCATGGTGGAATAATATTTATTGATTTAAGAGATTATACTGGTCTTGTTCAGCTAATCTTTGACCCTGAAGACAAAGAGTTATTTGAAAATGCAGAATCTTTGAGAAGCGAATATGTTATTCAAGTTAGTGGAAAAGTCGGGAATAGATTTGAGGGAACAATAAACAATGATCTAGCTACCGGAAAGATTGAGCTTATTGTCTCTGATTTGATTATTTTAAATAAATCTAAAACTCCGCCTTTTAAAATTAATGATTTAGAAATTAATGAAGATCAACGGTTACAATATCGTTATTTAGATATAAGAAGCAATAATATGCAAAGAAATCTTAGATTTAGATCACAACTAATTAACTTAATAAGAGATTTTTTTAATTCTGAAGGTTTTGTTGATATTGAAACACCAATATTAACTAAAACTACGCCAGAAGGGGCAAGAGATTACTTGGTTCCAAGTAGAATCCATGCAAATCATTTTTTTGCATTACCCCAATCACCACAGTTATTTAAACAAACATTGATGATCGGAGGTATAGATAAATATTTTCAAATTGCCAAATGTTTTAGAGATGAGGATTTAAGATCAGACAGGCAACCTGAATTTACTCAACTTGATGTTGAGATATCATTTACAGATGAAGAGTCAGTAATGAGCATAACTGAGAGATTATTTACTAGAATATTTAAAGAAATATTAAATTATAATGATGTGATTAAGTTTAATCGTATTACATACTTAGAAGCATTAGATAAATATGGATGTGATAAACCTGACTTAAGAAATCCTTTGGTTTTTCATAATATAAAAGATATTGTAAAAGATGTTGAGTTTAAAGTTTTTTCTGATCATGTAACAAAAAAAGACTCTAGAATTATTGCACTTAAAATTCCTAATGGATGTGATTTATCTAGAAAAGATATTGATACTTATACAGAACTTGTAAAAAGATTTGGCGCAAAGGGTCTTGCGTATATAAAATGTGAAAATATATCTAATATCGAGGATGGTGTTACATCGCCAATTAAGAAATATTTAACAAACGATGTTTTGCAATCTATCATTGATAAAGTAGATGCACGCGATAATGATTTAATATTTTTTTCTGCCGATAATAATAAGATTGTAAATGACTCGATGTCAGTATTAATAAAAGAAATAGCGGCGAATCTTAGGTTGCTTCAGAGTGAATGGAGTCTTCTCTGGGTTACTGACTACCCTTTGTTTGAATTGGACACTAAAACCAAGCAAATTACATCAATTCATCACCCGTTTACTTCTCCTAAGAATCCTGGTGATTTAGATGGCGACCCATTATCTATAAGTTCAAGAGCTTATGACTTCATTATTAACGGTAATGAGATAGGAGGCGGTTCTATTAGAATTCATTCTAAAGATGTACAGACAAAAATCTTTGAATTACTTGGAATTTCTGATGAAGAAATGAATACTAAATTTGGGTTTTTCTTAAATGCTTTATCTTACGGTTGTCCTCCACATGGCGGGATAGCATTTGGTATTGATCGGCTGGCAATGATTCTGCTGCAATTAGACTCTATTAGAGAAATAATAGCTTTTCCCAAAACTCAATCAACCGCATGTTTAATGACTGAAGCACCATCTGAAGCTAACAATCAACAATTAGCTGAATTATCTATCAAAACTATAAAAAATAAATAATTGATAGGCTTTTTTTCATCATAAAAAATGTATAAGATAAAATAAAGAAATTATGAATTACAAAACATACCTTGAAAAAACCAAACATTTATTAAAAACTAATGATGCTAAAATAGTTTCCCATTATTATGTAGATGAGTCCATACAAAGAATTACAGAAGATACGAATGGATTGGTAAGTGATAGTTTGGAAATGGCTAAGTATGGTCTTGCGCAAAAAGAAAAAACCTTAGTTGTTGCCGGTGTAAAATTTATGGGAGAAACAGCAAAGATTTTAAATCCAGAAAAAAAAATATTAATGTTAG
>Ga0209089_10003752_pt1 | contig 12861 bp, 8 predicted proteins | sample ArcticOcean_MG_C_FD_187431 | JGI IMG/M metagenome (GOLD analysis project Ga0209089, IMG submission 187431) | Marine microbial communities from western Arctic Ocean - ArcticOcean_MG_CB2_150 (SPAdes) (version 2) | ecosystem: Environmental > Aquatic > Marine > Oceanic | place: Arctic Ocean: Canada...
TGGCTTATGATCCCATTAGAAAATTAAATACAATAGGGACATTGACACATAAAGAAACGATAAATGGAAATCGTAATGTTAAGAAGATGTTTAATCCTTCTCCATATATTTTTGATTTTTCTTTATATGCTTTTGTAGAAAATGCTGAAGATGGTACTCAAATATTAGAACAAATCCTTCCGTTCTTTACTCCAGAATTTAATGTAACTGTTAATATTATAACAGATATGGGACTTTCTATAGATATTCCAATTGTTATTCAAAGCGCAACAAGTGAAGATTCTTATGAAGGAGAGTTTTCTGCCAGAAGAACAATTATCTGGACCATATCTTTTATGATGAAAGGATTTATATATCCTGATATCAAAACTGGTCAATCGATAATCAAAAAAATTGAAGTGGCTTTTAAAGAAATTGCTGGGGCCAACCCAACTGATGCCCTCAATGAAGTGTTATTAGAAACTTCTACTCCTTTCAACAATGATCAATTTCTATTAGAAACAGGAAGTTTTCTTTTAACTGAGAATAGTACGACCGAACTTGGTTTTGATAATATAATCAGTAAAATTACAGTTGTTCCTGAAGGAGGATCAAATACATATATTACTCCAGGAGATGATTTTGATGCAAATACTACGATAACAGTTTACAATCCACCAGTACGTTATGATGAATCAACTGGTACATATGAGTGAGATAAATTACAATGAAAACTTTCGAAGATAAATTAGATAAAATATTAGAAATACCTGCTAGTTCTATTATTAAAAAGCCTCCAGAAAGAAAAATGGTTGAATCAAACGTAAATGATTTGAATACCGATTATAAGTATGCCCGTGAAAATATATACAATATTATTGAAAGAGGACAGGATGCTATTGAAGATTTATTACAAGATGCGAGAGATAGTGGTAACGCTAGAATGTTTGAAGTTGTTGGCCAATTGATTAAAACAGTAGGTGAACAAAATCAAAATTTATTAAATGTTCATAAGCAAGTAAAAGATATTACACAAGAAACAAACGCTGGTCCCAATAATGTAACAAATGCATTATTTATAGGTAGTACTGCAGAACTTCAAAAAATGTTAAACGATAAAGAAAAATGAAAAAATTTAAACAATACTTAAAAGAAATAGAAGAAGTAGAAGTTGATGAAGATAATAAAGATGCATTAAAAAGAGCATTAGCCTTACATAAGTTTAAACAAAAGGGTGGAAAAATAGATAAACAACCAGATTCTTTAGAGAAACCATATGGCAACCTTTCTAAAGATGATTTAAAACGTGCAAAAAAAATTGTTCAATATAAAAAAGATAAAAAAGAATAATGGCTCATTTAGGACAAATTGATAGAAGAAATCCAGGAGATGTGGTTTTTACACGATATGTTACAAAAAACCCTGACTGGAAGAAATTGAAAGTAAGAATAGAGAATGGTCAGTTTGCCGAAATGTTTGAAGATAAAAATAATGAATTAGAAAGTATGAATATTAATATTCACCCAAGAACTGAGATAAAATTAGCTTCAAATAAATACAAAGAATTTGAAAAAAAAAAATATGCTAATATTGAGTATCAAAGAAAAAAGGGTTATGTATTAATTTCAAAAATAAGAAAACCCACAGATGATCTTGGTGCTGAAAGACCTCAAAAATTACAAATATTAGCAGAAGATTTTACAGAAAAGGGTAAAGACGAAAAAATAACAGTACTTACTGCAAAAGATGTTCCTGTAAAGTTATTTGAAACTTTTGATGAATTAAAAAAAAGCGTTATTTGGGGATTAGATAATAGAATACGTGATAATGATTATGTTATAGAAAAAATAAAATCTTATTTAGATAAAGAAGATTTATCTGAAATTGATTTAAATGGCATCGATGATAGTCATATTGATGAACTTGGTGTGTATTTTGGTGAAATCTTGATAGGAATATTAGCATTCAAAAATCAATTATCAGACACATGTACTCCTTCTGATATGTTTGGTATAAATTTAAAATCTTTTAGCATTCCAACTGATCCCGCATTTAAACTTGTTGATAGTAGTTTGACATTTGATACGACCACTGTTAGTGTATCAAGTAAATATGATAAAGGGGCCGCCGCTTCATTTATGTCAAATATCCTTCCTTATGGAATGAAAAAGCATTCTACTTATAAAAATTGTTTTTTTAAAAAAATGTGTGTGACTGCATCTAAAATGGGATATACATCAAAACAAATAGGAACAACTAGATTTAAATTTTCAAAGAACATAACATTTGAAGTTGGATTAAGATCAGTATTAAAACTATCAAAATCAATCGTAAATAACGTAAATCATTCTGTTTATGAGAGCATTCGAAAGGTTGCGATGAATCAGTATCTTACTCCAAAAGAAAATCAAGAAATTGATAATGTAATAGGAGCAATAGAAGACTATTTTGAAAAGAAAAAAATTTTTGATGGAAGAGAACAAGTTATACAAACAATAAGAAACAATTATCCTTTTACAATTACTTCTTTTTTTAATTATTCTGTAGCGAGCAATTTAAATAATGATCCCGTATCAAAAAAATATGTTAGTGATATAATTGGAGGTAAAAATTTTTATCAAGCAAATTTAAGCAAGACTAAATGGAGAAAAGGTATTATTGATATAAAAATAGTTTCTCCTAAGTCTGCTACATTAAAAATATTAGGATCAATGTCGGGCGCTACAGATTTTACTGCAAAACAGGGTTTAGTAAATTACGAGTTGAAATAATGGCGCAAGATACTTACGCAGGAAATCCTCTTCTTAAAGGGGCATATCAAGCATTAGAATATGATAAAGAAACCATAGAAGATTATATTAGGTGTTCTACTGATCCCATATATTTTGCAAAAAAATATATGAAAATTATTCATGTTGATCATGGATTAATGCCCTTTGATCTTTATGATTATCAGGAAGAAATGGTTCAGACAATGCATGAGAATCGTTTTGTTATTTGTAAAATGCCTAGACAAACTGGAAAATCAACAACGATTGTTGCTTACTTATTACATTTTGCTCTTTTTAATCCACAATCTAATATTGCTATATTAGCAAATAAGGGTTCTACTTCAAGAGAGATTCTTCAAAGATTAAAAACGGCTTATGAGCATTTACCGAAATGGTTGCAACAAGGTGTAGTTGTTTGGAATAGGGGTAATATTGAATTAGAAAACGGCAGTAAAGTTATATCCGCTTCAACTTCTTCTTCTGCAGTTCGTGGATCGTCTTTTAATATCATCTTTATGGATGAGTTTGCACACATTGATCCTCCTAAGTTAGCAGAAGATTTTTTTACTTCAGTATATCCTACAATTTCTTCTGGTAAAACTACTAAAGTTTTTATTGTTTCAACTCCAAAAGGATTGAACATGTTTTATAAGATGTGGATTGATGCTGAAGAGAAAAGAAGTAATTATATTCCCATTGAAGTTCATTGGTCCCAAACCCCTGGAAGAGATGATGCATGGAAAAAAGAAACAATAAAAAATACGAGTGAATTGCAATTTGCTCAAGAATATGAATGTGATTTTATTGGTTCTCAAAATACATTAATTTCTCCTTCAAAATTAAGGACAATGCCTTATAAACCACCTATCATAAAGAAAGATTGCCTAGATGTATATGTTGAACCAAATCCTAAGCACTCATATGTTTGTATAGTTGATGTTGCAAGAGGAAGAGGCCAAGATTATTCTGCATTTTCAATAATTGATGTTACCCAGTTTCCATATGAACAAGTTGCAAAATATAGAGATCCAAATATTTCTCCCATGTTATTGCCAAATGTTGTTGATAATGTGGGCAAATATTATAATTCTGCATATGTCTTAGTTGAAATAAATGATATTGGTGGTCAAGTAGCAGATATTTTACACTATGATTTAGAATATCCTAATATTTTTCAGACAAGTGTTATGGGGAGGTCTGGTCAAACTTTGGGTGGGGGATTTGGAAAAAGTTCACAACTAGGAATTAGAACCACAAAAGAAGTTAAAAGAAAAGGGTGTTCTAGTTGTAAAGATTTGATAGAAGGAGATAAATTACTTGTTTGGGATCTTGATACTATTACTGAAATGACAACATATATTGCTAAAGGATCTAGTTACGAAGCAGATGAAGGATATCATGATGACTTGATGATGACTTTAATTTTGTTTGGCTGGTTAGTGAATCAAAAATATTTTACAGAAGTTACAGATATGGATTTACGTGAAAAAATGTTTAAAGAGCAATTAGAAGAAGCAGAAGCACAATTGATACCTTTTGGTTATATAAATGATGGAAGAGATTCTTATGAACCAGAAACTGTTGATATGGGTGGTGAAAAATGGGTAATAGATAAAGAATATTCTACAGAATATTTACATTAATGCGATGAATGTTTTTGGGTTCTTTTATTTGATCAATTAATTTGTCTATATCGTATTTTAAATCAGGTCTTAATTTTTTTAATTTTTGTAAATATCTTACAGATTCATTGAATATCATTTCAGGATTAATTCTTAATTCATAAAATTTATTTCTCGTTTCACTTTTTGTAGTTAAATATAAATGCTCCGGTTTTACGCAATATGTATTATTGCATGATTGATGAACTATTTTATTCTGTTCAATAGTTCCTTTATAAGCAATATATGCAAATCTATGGGCGGGAATTGATTTTCCATCATATGAAAACATACCATAACCCTGCTTTGTTTTACTTGCAGTCCAAAACCAACAATCAGTTGTTTTTAAAATTTTCTTTTCAAATCTCTCAATAGCCTTTTTCATATTATTATTTATATTACAATAAATAAAACCACCTCCAAAATCAGCTAAAATATAAATATATTGGAGAGCAATTTTTTTAAAATATTTTAGGGAGAGATAATATGGCCTTTCAAGTTAGTCCAGGAGTAGCCGTAGCAGAAATCGATTTAACTACTAGAGTACCCATTCCTTCTATTTCAGATGGTGCTATAGCTGGTAATTTAACATGGGGACCCTTGGAGGTTGCTACATTAATTACTGCAGAAGATGATTTGGTTTCTATATTTGGTAAACCAAACGGAAATACATATAAAACATTTTTTAGTGCCGCAAATTTTTTGAGTTATTCAAATAAATTAAGAGTTGTTAGAGCGGCCAATACATCAATCGCCAGAAATGCAGTATCTGGTGGTACTGCAATATTGATACGTAATGATAAGGAATATCAAAATACTTACGAATCTACAACAACTGCAGGAACAAGTTTTACATCAAAATATCCAGGAGTTCTTGGAAATTCGATGAGAATTTCTATTTGTCAAGCAGATAGAGCAAATACAAAAGTTAATGAAAATGATAGTACTGTTTCTCTTGCAAGTGATACAACTGTACAACTTACTGGTACCGTTGCAAATAGTGATACTGGAGCAGGTATTACAGGAACAGGCACATTATTTGATACAGAATTAAGAGTTGGAGATGTTGTTGTAGAAAGCGGTAGTAATGCTAATGTAGGAATAGTAACAGCAGTTACTTCTAATACTGTAGCAACAATTACAACAGGTGCAGGAGGAGCAGAAACCACAGGAATAACAGGAGAAAATGGTGGTGGTGTAGTACTTACAAAGAAAAAACGATCTGCTTTTGAAGAACCAGCACAAAATATGCTTGGTAATCTTTCTGCTTCAGCATCAGGTACTACAATTACGGGAACCGATTCTGCTTTTAGTCGACAAATTCATGTAGGAGATATTATTTCATGTTATGATGATGTGGATAAAAAAGATGAAGTTGCACGAAGAGTAACGGCTATTACAAACTCAACATCATTGACTGTTGCTACTGCCTTTGACAGAGCAATAAGCGATCAAGGTACTTGGCATAGGCAATGGGAATATCGTGACTCTTTTGGAACTGCCCCTCTTACCAGTCCATATGCTTATGATCGAACTGGATCAAAAGATGTTGGGGATCAAATTCACGTTATATTAGTAGATGAAGATGGAGATATTTTAGGCGTAAAAGATAGTAGAGGAGCAAAAGGTACTTCAAATAAACAAGTACTGGGTATATGGTCGTCTGTATCAGTAGCGGATGGTGCGGTAGGAGAAACAGGAGATACTTTATATTATAAAGAAGCAATAAACAATAGTTCTAATTATATAAGATGGACAGATCATGATGGAATGGGAGATTCTCCTCTAGATGCTGGATCTAGCAAAATTACTCACGATTGGGGAGACACACTTGCTCAAGGAAATACCAGTGCTGAATTTGCTGGTTCTTTTAGTGGAGCAGGCGCAAATGGAATTATGGTGGCTAGTTTATCAGGAGGTGTTGATGGATATAGTGATTCTGCTTCAGATGAAATTACTGCTTATAGTTATTTTAGAGATCCCGCAAAAATAGATGTTTCTTTATTAATTTCGGGAGAAGCATCAAATACTTTATGTACATATTTGATTAATGAAATAGCAGAAACTAGAAAAGATTGCGTTGTATTTGTTTCTCCTGAAGAAGCAGATGTTGTTAATAAAGAAGGATCTGAAGTATCAAATGTAGTTGCTAGAAGAAATGCATTACCAAGTACAAGTTATGCTGTTATGGACGGAAGTTACAAATACATGTTTGACAGATATAACTCTGTTTATAGATGGGTTCCAATGAATGGCGATGTTGCTGGAATTTGTGCCCAAGCAGATAATGTTAATCCTTATGTTTCTCCTGCGGGATTTACAAGAGGAAATATAAAAGGCGCAGAATTTATAGCGTATGTACCAAATAATGCTGAAAGAGATGATTTGTATCTAAATGGAATCAATCCAATAGCATCATTTCCTGGAAAAGGAAAAGTTCTATTTGGTGATAAAACATTGTTAGCAAGACCATCGTCTTTTGATAGAATTAATGTACGTAGACTTTTCATTATTCTAGAAAAAGCTATAGCAAATGCGGCTGAAAATTTATTATTTGAATTTAATGATGAATTTACACGATTAAATTTTGTTTCTATAGTTGAGCCTTTTTTAAGAGAAGTTCAATCATCGAGGGGTATAGAAAGTTTTAAAGTGATATGTGATGGTTCAAATAATACGTCTGCTGTTATAAATAGAAATGAGTTTAGGGGAGATATTTTTATTAAACCCACTAAATCTATTAATTTTATTGGATTAAACTTTGTGGCAGTTGCTTCTGGAGTTGAATTTTCTGAAGTCGTTAACGCAATTTAAGGAGAAAAGTAAATGGCATTTAATATACAAAATTTTAGAGAGGCAATGCAATATGATGGGCAAAGACCTAATTTATTTAGAGTAACTATGCCAACCAAAGGAGCCATCTTTAATGGAACAGATTTATCACTATTTGCTAAAGCGACATCAATACCAGGCGCTACACTTGGAACAATTATAGTTCCTTATTTTGGTAGAGAAGTTAAAATGGCGGGAAATAGAACTTTTCCTGAGTGGACAATAACAGTTATTAATGATGAAACTTTTGCAGTAAGATCACAATTTGAAAATTGGATGGATCATATAAATTCACATGCTTCGAATACTAGAAAAGCTGGTTCAGGTCAAGGTGCCTACACGAATACAGCAAAAGTTGAGCAATTTAGTAAAAGCGGTCCTTCTACTGCGATTACAGCAGTTTATTCATTTCACAATATATTTCCAACTGATCTTTCAGAAATTACTTTAGATTGGGGAGATAATGATGTTGTTGAAGAATATACTGTAACTTTTTCATATGATTATTGGTTACGAGAAATTAAATCTGCCGCTCCGGCTACCTATGGTATTGCGGCGTCGGATATCTTGGAAGTCGCAGAAGCATAGTAGATAAATTTTCAAAAATACATAATTTTCTGATTTTGCGAGTGAATAAATATAAATTAGTAGTATATTGTATTATATTTATTTAACTCGCATTCAGGAAATTACATGCCTATTGAACTATTCGGTTTTTCAATCGGAAAAAAAGAACAGAAAAACGTAAAAGCCCAAACTTTTGCTGAAGCAGAATATGAAGACGGAGCATTGACTGTAGCATCTGGTGGTGTCTATGGAACATATGTTGATACAGAAGGGGCTGTAAAAAGTGAGTCTGAACTAATAAACAGATATCGTGATATGGGTCTTCAAGCAGAAGTAGAAAATGCTATTGATGATATTATCAATGAAGCAATTGTGGCGGCGAAAGACAAACCTCTCATAAGAATTAATGTAGACAATTTAAATGTTTCTGAGCCCATCAGAGATAAAATAAGACTAGAATTTAAGCAAATAAGTAAACTTCTAGATATACAAAATCTAGGACATGATATTTTTAGAAGATGGTATATTGATGGTAGAATTTATTATCATGTTATTGTCGATGAAAATAATATGGAAAAAGGCATTCATGAATTAAGAGTATTAGATCCTAGAAAAATAAAGAAAATTCGAGAAAAGAAAAAAGAAAAACAGCCGGATGGTAAAGTAAAAACAACCATTACAGAATATTATGTTTATAATCAAAAGGGAATTTATCAATCACAAGGACAAGTAATCGGAACTGCTTTTACAAGTGCCGCTAGTGGTTTAAAAATAGCTCCTGATGCGATTGTATATACACATTCAGGACTGATGAATGCTACCCGTTCATTGGTTTTATCCTACCTACACAAAGCAATTAAACCATTAAATCAATTAAGAATGATTGAAGATTCTCTGGTAATTTATCGTATTTCACGGGCACCAGAGAGGAGAATTTTTTATGTTGATGTTGGTAACCTACCTAAATTAAAAGCAGAACAATACATGCGTGATTTAATGACCAGATATAAAAACAAACTGGTATATGATGCAAACACTGGTGAAGTTAGAGATGACAGAAAACATATGTCAATGCTTGAAGATTATTGGATGCCGAGAAGAGAGGGTGGGAGAGGAACAGAAATTTCTACTCTACCTGGTGGTTCAAATCTTGGGGACATTGAAGATGTGTTATATTTTCAGAAAAAACTTTACAAATCATTAGGTGTTCCTATTTCAAGACTTGAATCAGAAGCAAATTATACAATTGGTCGTGCTACAGAAATTTCAAGAGATGAAGTTAAATTTACACGTTTTGTTAATAAACTTCAAAGCAGATTTAGTTTAATGTTTGATGAGATTATGGAAAGACAATTAACCCTTAAAGGAATAATGTCTAGAGAAGATTGGAAAAATGTTAAGAATGAAATATTTTATGAGTTTGAAAATGATAGTCATTTTGCAGAAATAAAGCATAATGAACTTTTTCAAGATCGATTAAACATTTTAAGAGATTTACAAGATTATGCTGGAAAATATTGGTCGCATGAATATATTAGAAAGCATATTTTAATGATGACAGATGATGAAGTTAAAACTAATGATGAACAGATGCAAAAAGAGATAGACGATCCTAGATTTTCGGGAGAAGAAGATATGCAGTTCAATTCTGCAGAAATAGATACTACTAATAAACAAATTATTAATGAGGATATTGATAAAAAAATTGAAGAGAAATTTGAAGTTGCGAAAAAAGAAAATGAAATTAAAGATAAAGTGAATGATATTCTTTTTTCTGTTTTAGAAGACGATGAAAAATTTGTAGATTGATCCGGTGTTGGGTGCAGGTACAATAAATGAAAGATGAAGAAAAAGAGTCGAAAGACTTAGATTTAAGTAAAGTTCTAGCTACTGCTCTTGCTTATACTAAAAAACAATTAAAAAAGACTAAAGAAGAACTCGTTGAGGGTGTAAGAGAAATTTTAGACCCTGTTACTGGTGAAAAAGTCAAAGTTCTTGAGATTAAAGGTACTGAAGGATCCAAGGGCGAAAAGGGTGAAAAGGGCTCTGCGGGAGAAGCAGGATCTAAAGGAGAAGCAGGAGAAGCAGGAAGAATTGGTCCACAAGGTGTTCTGGGTCCTAAGGGGGATCTGGGAGATGTTGGTCCCATAGGCCCAAAAGGAGACCAGGGAGAAGCTGGTGATGATGCTGAAGTAACTCGACTTGAGATAGAAATAGAAGGCATCAAAAAAGTTGTTAAAGAAGTTAGTTCAAAAGCAACTCAAACTGCACAAAGAGTAGCAGGAGGAAGCGGTTGGGGTGAAGGCGGTGGCGGAGGAGGAGGAGGAGATGGAACACATGGAACTTCTGGCTCTGCAGGATCATCTGGTGAGACTGATGGAACATCTGGATCTTCTGGTGTTGATGGATCATTTTTAGGCACATCTGGATCTTCTGGTGTTGCTGGAACATCTGGATCTGCTGGATCTGCAGGAAGTGCTGGATCATCTGGTCGTGATGCATCTTCTGGTTCATCTGGAGGAACAGGAAGTCATGGATCATCTGGATCTACAGGTACTTCTGGTTCATCTGGATTAACTTATGCTTCTTCTGGCTCTGCAGGAACCGCGGGATCGTCTGGACAAGATGGTGGTTCTTATATTCATATTCAATCTTCAGCTACACTTGTCTGGCTGATAAATCACAATTTAAATACTAGACCGATAAACATATTAGTAGTAGATACTAATTATAATGTAATTTATCCTGAATCTATTCAATTTATAGATTCAAATAATGTAAAAATAATTTGGCCTACTATACAAGCAGGATTTGCTTCAATTACTTTTGGTGAAGGAAGTTCTGGAACTTCTGGTTCTTCTGGATTAACATATGCTTCTTCTGGGTCTTCTGGAACTGCGGGTTCTGCAGGAAGTTCTGGCTCTACGGGTTCATCTGGTTCTGCAGGAAGCTCTGGTTCTTCAGGAACTATGGGAACTTCTGGATCTTCCGGATCTTCAGGAACTGCTGGAACATCTGGATCAGATGGTGAACAAGGAGAAACTGGACTAGAAGGAACTTCTGGATCGTCAGGAACTACTGGAACACATGGAAGTTCTGGTTCTGCTGGATCGTCAGGAACTGCTGGAACATCTGGATCAGATGGAACAGTAGGAGATACAGGACCTCCAGGAGCTGCCTCCGCTGGATCATCTGGTTCTGCAGGAAGCGCAGGAACTGCTGGATCATCTGGAGTAGATGGACTGCCTGGTGGAAATCATATTCATACTCAATCTTCAGCTACACTTGTCTGGCTGATAAATCACAATTTAAATACACGACCATTAAATATTGAAGTTGTAGATTCTAATTATAATGTAATTATTCCAGAATCTACTCAGTATATAGATTCAAATAATGTAAAAATAATTTTTGCTTCTTCTCAATCAGGATATGCCGCAATAACTTTGGGAGAAGGATCTTCTGGTACTTCGGGAACTTCTGGATTAACATATGCTTCATCTGGGTCTTCTGGAACTTCTGGAACTACTGGATCATCTGGTTCTGCAGGAACTTCTGGAACTGCTGGAACTTCTGGAACTGCGGGATCGTCTGGTCTAGATGGGGGTTTTGGAGGAGCTTCATTTTCATATGTTTATAACACTACACAAGGGACGAATGATCCAGGATCAGGCAAATTAGCATTTACATTAACATCTGGTACTTTTACAACTCCTGATCAAGCTAATAGATTAAGAATAAGTGATACTGATCAAGACGGAACAACAATTGATAATTTTTTACAGACAATTGATGATTCTACTGGTACCCCAAAAGGACATTTACGAATTTATGATAAAGATGATCCTGATGAATTTATGTTATTTAGTATCAATGGATTTGATGGTACTCCAAATCCTTCATGGTATTATGTAAAAGTTACATATTTAAATTCTTCATTAACTGATTTTCAAAATGCAGTTGAACTTGTGGCATCCTTTGCGAGAACTGGTGATGCGGGAACATCTGGAACTACTGGATCTGCTGGCTCTGCAGGAAGCGCAGGTAGTGCTGGTTCTGCTGGTTCTGCTGGAAGTGCTGGAACTGCAGGAAGTGCTGGTAGCTCTGGAACTGGGGGTTCTTCAGGAACTGCTGGATCGTCTGGAAAAACATATGCTTCATCAGGAAGTGCTGGATCGTCTGGACACACTTATGCTTCATCTGGTTCTTCAGGAGAAGCAGGAATTCAGGGAATTCAAGGAAGTAGTGGATCGGCTGGACAAGATGGTGGTTCCTATATTCATCCTCAATCTGTAGCTTCATCTGTCTGGATAATAAATCATAATTTAGGAACTAGACCTTTAAATATTGAAGTTGTAAATTTTGATTATGATGTAATTTATCCAGAATCAATTCGATATATAGACTCTAATACTGCTAAAGTAGTTTTTGCTTCAGCAATAGCAGGATATGCCGCATTAACTTTTGGGGAAGGAAGTTCTGGAACTTCTGGATCTTCGGGAACTTCTGGATCATCTGGTTCTGCAGGAAGCGCAGGGAGTGCTGGTTCTGCTGGCTCTGCAGGAAGTGCTGGTTCATCTGGATTAACATATGCTTCATCTGGATCTTCTGGTTCTACTGGATCTGCAGGAAGTGCTGGAAGTGCTGGTTCTTCTGGACAAGATGGTGGTTCTTATATCCATACTCAATCTGTAGCTTCACTTGTCTGGCATATAAATCATAATTTAGGAACTAGACCTTTAAATATTGAAGTTGTAAATACTAATTATGATGTAATTTTTCCAGAATCAACTCAATATATAACTTCTAATGATGTAAAAATAATCTTTCCTTCAGCAACAGCAGGATGGGCCGCATTAACTTTTGGTGAAGGAAGTTCTGGAACTTCTGGTAGTGCTGGATCATCTGGATTAACATATGCTTCATCTGGCTCTGCTGGCTCTGCAGGAAGTGCTGGAAGTGCTGGTTCTGCAGGAAGCGCAGGAAGTGCAGGAAGTGCAGGAAGTGCTGGTTCTGCTGGTTCATCTGGAACTTCTGGGACATCTGGATCT
>Ga0209089_10003755_pt1 | contig 12856 bp, 10 predicted proteins | sample ArcticOcean_MG_C_FD_187431 | JGI IMG/M metagenome (GOLD analysis project Ga0209089, IMG submission 187431) | Marine microbial communities from western Arctic Ocean - ArcticOcean_MG_CB2_150 (SPAdes) (version 2) | ecosystem: Environmental > Aquatic > Marine > Oceanic | place: Arctic Ocean: Canada...
GTCGGGTTAAAACGGGATATCGTCGATGGGGTCGTCGTTGACATTGAAGACCCCGGTGTCCGGCGCTGGTCCATCGTTTCCAGCGGGAAATGGCGGTGGAGGCGCTTGCTGCTGTTTCGGCGCTTGTTGCTGTTTCGGCGCTTCTTGCTGCTGTTTCGGCGCTTGCTGCTGTTGCGGCGCTTGCTGCTGTTGCGGCGCTTGCTGCTGGCTTTGGTCGTCGCTTGAGCCGCCGAAATCACCGCCACGTCCTGGGCTGCTGAGGAATTGCACGCGTTCGCCGGAGACCGTGAGGCGGCTCCGGCGCTGCCCGCTGTCGCGGTCCTCCCACTGGTCAAAGCGCAACCGGCCTTCGACGAATACGGCCGAGCCTTTGTGCAGATAGCTTTGGCAGCTTTCACCCTGCTTGCCCCAAACGTCGATATCTACGAAACAAGTGTCTTCCTTATCTTCACCGGAAGCGGTCGTGTAGCGACGGTTGATGGCCATGCCGAACTGGCACAGGCCACTGCCGCCGGACGTGAACCGTGTTTGCGGGTCACGCGTCAGGTTGCCCATCAGTAATACTTTATTGAATGACGGCATTGCAGTTCCTCACAATTCCTTGGTGTCCGGTTTCGTTTCGATTTCCGAAGTTGTTATGTCTTTGGAAACTGCTTCAGCTTCGGCTTCGGCCGTTGCAGGTGGCGTGGCCGGTGTGGGTGGCGTGGCCGGTGTGGGCGGTGTGGGCGGTGGCTTGGGCGGTGGCTTGGGCGGAGCCGTTGCTGCTGCCTGCGCCTCGGCTTCACGCTCGGCAATTTGCGTGATGGTCGGTGTCGGTCCGTCGGCAGCGGGGCTGGCGGTTGCCGGCAGATCGGGCTTCAGTGAGTAGCGCTCCGGGCGGTCGTTGATGAATAGTTCGAGGCGCAGAATGGTTTGGTCGAGGCTGTAACGCTCGCGCAATGTCGACACCGTGTCCGGTGTCAAATGCATGAATGAATGCCAGTAGACGCCCGAGGTTTTCTTCCGGATCGGGTAGGCCAATTGCTTACGGCCCATGCTTTCATTTTTCTCGATGGTGCCACCAAGTTCGCCGACGGCGCTGGTGAATGCCTCGATGAATACAGTGCCGCCGTCTTGATGCAGCTGGTCATCCAGAATGATCACTGCTTCGTACTTTTTTGACATGGTCGTTCCTTCAGGTTTGCCCATCGTTCGTTGAATTGTCCTGCGCTTCGGCTTCGCCTGCGGCGGCGAGATCGAGCCCGTTAAATTGATTCATTGCCGTTTTCACGCCACGGCGTGCCGCCAGCAACACGGCATCGGCCGCCGTCTTAACCACTGTTTTCAAGAGTTCCGCCTCGCTGTCGTCGAATCGCTCCAAAACGTAATCGACTGTCATTCCGGCTTCGGCCCGGCCGATGCCCAATCTCAGCCTTGCAAAGGCGCTACTTTCCAAACTTTCTATCAGCGATTCGACGCCGCGATGGCCGCCGCTACTGCCTTGTTCCCGCATTCGCAGCCGCCCCAACGGCAGGTCGAGATCGTCGTAAATGACGAGGATCTCTCCCGGCAGTATCTCCTCTGCGCGTGCCACTTTGGCGACTGCAGTACCACTCAGATTCATGTATGTCAGCGGTTTCTGCAACCAAAGCAGGCGGCCTCCGAAGCGTACTGCCCAAATCAAACTGTTTGCTGTATGAGTCGACTCGCTGCCTTTACCGGGCAGGCGCGCGCGAATGCTGTCGACTGCGGTGAACCCGATGTTGTGCCGAGTCTCTTCATATTCTGGCCCGGGATTCCCCAGGCCGACGATCAGTCTCGGCAGGGACGATTGCATACGCGCACTTGCGGCTTGGTTAGCGCCTGTACCACGTCATTTGGCCGGGGTACGGCTGCTGATAAAACCGGCGGTCACTCCTCCTTTTCTTCCTTCTTGCCCTTGGTAATGACTTGCGGCTCGCCGTCTTCCCCTACAGTCTCCGTGGCCTCGCCCTCGGCCTCGCCCGTGGCCTCGCCCTCGGCCTCTTCCTCAACGGTGCGTTGCAGCGCGACGTGGAGGACGAGGGTCTGTTCGTCCGGTGAGACTGCTTCGACGCCCTCGGGTAACGGCAGGTCGCCGACGGTTATCGTGTCGTTCAAGTCCAGTGGCGTCACGTCAACGATAATGCGCTCGGGCAAATCGGCCGGCAGACACGAGATCACAATCGAGTGTAACGGCTGCTCGAGGTTGGCTTCGTGAAGAAGTCCGATTGGCGTCCCCGTGGGCTCGATGTTGACCGTTGCAGTGACCTTGGTGTCCATATCTACCTCAAGGAAATCGACGTGCAAGACGGTGTCGTTCAGATAATCGCGCTGGATCTCGCGTACCACGGCGTTTTTCTTGTCGCCGTTGTCCAAACTCAGTGTCACGATCACCGGTGAACTGACGACGGAGATGACCTCGCGGCGGTCACCGCTGAGTTTGATAGGTGCCCCTGCATTGCCGTAAACGACACAGGGAATGCGCCCGTCACTGCGCAGGCGCTTGGCTGCCTGTTTGCCTTTGTCGGTACGAACCTGTACGTTCAGGGGTAGGCTTTCGGCCATCGTTAAACTCCACTGAAGAGATAAAATGTCATGACGTGCAGGCAGGCGCGAAATTTCGCAGGTTTGCGCCGGAAATACGTCTCGCCACATTTAGGGAAAGCGATTAACATAGGCTGGAATTCTGCCCGTACAACTTATTTGCCGCTATTTTGCAGCATAGCAATCAGCACATGGAATTGAACCAAAGGGTCTGCAAACCAGCGTAAACTTCAGGGCGTAAAGAAGAGGCAGGCTTTTTTCGAGCCGAAAGCGATCGGTATTGAACTTTCCTGCTGCACGACTGACCCATTATCTGCAATAGCCCCGGACCAGTCCTTCTCGAAATAGGAAAAGCGATGCCTGTCTCCAGCCTGTCGCTTGGCGGCCTTCTATTGTCCCTGCTTCTCCTATCGTCGGATTGGCTTCGGCACGGGCACATCTGCGCGGCGGCCGTCGCGCAGAACCGGATATACGTCCCCGAAAAGGCTGTTCGACTCGGTGATCACCACGCCAGGAACGTGATACTGCGGAACGTAGCCCTTACGGGCCTCACTGGATATATTCGGCCCACTCTTGTGCAGCATCAACGAGCTGAAAACGGCAACTTGTCCGGGTTCCATCTCGACTGGAATCGCCCCGTCCTCGTTGTCAAGCACGGCGTTTTTCGACTGGCCCTGTTCGTCAAAGCGGTGTGTGCGCAGGCCGCCTTTCGGTGAGCCGGGGATCACCCAGATGCAGCCGTTGTCTACGAAGCTTCTGCTGATCGCGGTCCAGCATGTGAGGTACTCCAGTGGCGTTGTGAGCGTGTAGCCCGAATCCTGATGCCAGCCGAATTCCTGCCCCTGCACTGGCAGCTTGATAACCGCTTGATTGAAATATAGATCGACGTCCGGACCGATCAATTTGAGGCAGGCTTCGAGGTAAATCGGGGACTTTGTGAACTCGCACATCAACTCGCTAGATGTGTGCACCGCCCCGATGAACGGGCGGTTCTTCGCAAGTTCCCGCGCTCTGTCGTCCGTATGGCTGTTCGCATCAACGGATTCGGCGTACTCGTCATAGAGTCGGTCGAACTCATCCGACACGGCCTGAAGTTCGGCTTTTGTCCACATCGGGGCCGTAACGAAGTATCCTTCTTCTTGAAACTGCTGGATTTGCTGTTCGGAGATTAGAGACATGAGCTTTCCTTTACTTGAACGTGGTTAAACTGCCTGACATGATTTTTGATTTTCGGGTATGTCGGGGAACAGACGCTGTAAAGAGGTGCCGCACGCATCTGTTACATCAAATATAAATTATCCTGAGCACTATTCAGTTGCAACAGGGACCGATGCGGCCGGCGTACTGGCAGGGAATGGGATACACCGGGATCAAATCTGCTTGATGGATTAGCTGCCGGAGAGCGAGAGCGAACTTCCCGCGGGCAATGCCGCGCAATTGGAAGAAGGCCTCATTGGGGACAAGGCCATGCCTGGTCCTTGTTACTCTCTCTTCAAAATCCAAGGAACTGTTCATTGCGCCTGTTGTTTTACCTTGAGTTAGTACGATCTCAGAAGAATTCTGCGTGGCGTGTACAGATCAATGGAATTGTTTAAGTGCTTGCGCTATTCTTAATAATCGTCAATCGACTCCGGCGCCATGCCCTGCTGGCACCGACAACCCGTGCGCGTGCGCTGTTACTACCGCGACCACCGTCATGCACCAGCAACTGATCAATCGTATCGATGCTCGCGAGGCCGTCGTGGGCATCATCGGCCTCGGCTATGTCGGCTTGCCGCTGCTGATTACCTTTGCCCGCGAAGGCTTTGCAGTGCGCGGTTTCGACCTTGACCGCGACAAGATCGTTCAACTCGAATCTGGCCACAGCTATATCCGGCATATTTTGTCGGCGGACATCGAGCAGTTCGTGGTGGGCAACGACCGGGCCTCGGTCACCGATGATTTCGCTCGCACCTCAGAATGTGATGCGGTGCTTATCTGCGTACCCACACCGCTTTCGGAGCATCGCGACCCGGACTTGAGCTACATCGTCGGTACTGGAGAACGCTTGGCACCGCACCTGAAGAGGGGCCAGTGCATCATACTGGAGTCCACGACATTTCCCGGGACCACGGAGGACGAGCTGATCCCGATCCTGGAGGGAAACTCCGACCTCGTCGCCGGCCAGGATTTCCTTGTCGCCTATTCCCCGGAGCGCGAGGACCCGAACAACACGAACTTCTCCACCTCGACCATCCCGAAGGTGGTCGGCGGCATCACCGGTGAATCTCTGGCGGTGGCGCGCAGCCTGTACGATGCCGTGATCTGCGAAACGGTACCGGTCTCGAACTGCCGGACCGCCGAAGCCACGAAACTCATGGAAAACATCTTTCGCTCGGTCAATATCGCCCTGGTCAACGAACTGAAGATGGTGTTTGCTGCCATGGACATCGATATTTGGGAAGTGATCGCTGCGGCCAGCACCAAGCCGTTCGGCTACATGCCGTTCTATCCCGGGCCGGGGCTCGGCGGGCATTGCATCCCGATCGACCCGTTCTATCTCGCTTGGAAGGCCAAAGAATACGGTATCTCGACGCGTTTTATCGAGCTTGCGGGCGAGGTCAATACATCTATGCCGCAGTACGTCGTGCAGCGGACGATGATGGCGCTCAACGAGCATCGGAAGGCGCTCAACGGCAGCCGCCTGCTGATCGTCGGGCTGGCCTACAAGAAAAACGTCGATGATTACCGCGAAAGTCCGGCGTTCGCTGTCTGGCAGACCTTCGTCGATCATGGGGCGCAGGTGGACTATTTCGACCCATACTGCGACGTGGTAAAGCCGACGCGCGAATATTCACGCTTTGCCGGCATTCGCTGCCAGGCTTTCGAGGACATTGCGGGCAACGGCTATGATGCTGCAATCATCACTACGGCGCACGACAATGTCGACCATGATGCTCTGGCGCGACAGGTGCCGCTGGTGATTGACACCCGCAACGCCTGCTGCAAAGCCGATAACATTTATCAGTCCTGACACCCGATTGCGCTATGGACACTCCCATCCTCGTCACCGGTACTGCCGGATTCATTGGTTTCAGCGTCGCCTGTCGCCTGCTTGATGAGGGGCACCGTGTTGTCGGCTATGACTCCGTCAACGACTATTACCCGGTAGCCGTCAAACGCGCTCGGCTCGACGAGCTGGCGCGCCGCGGCGATGCATATATCAACGTCGAAGCGGACCTCTGCGACCTTGCCGCCATGCGTGAGGTGTTCGACAACCAGCAGCCGCGACAGGTTTGCCACCTGGCGGCCCAGGCCGGCGTTCCCTTCAGCATGCGCGATCCGCTTTCTTACCAACGCTCCAATCTGGAAGGCTTTATCAATATCCTCGAGTGCTGCCGTCACGGTGGAGTGGGGCGGCTGGTTTATGCCTCGAGTTCGAGCGTTTACGGTGACAGCACCGAGTTTCCGTTGTCCGAATCGCTGCGGGTGGACAGGCCGATCAGCCTGTACGCGGCGACGAAGAAGGCCAATGAGCTGATGGCGCACAGCTACACCCATCTGTATGGCTTGCAGACGATCGGTCTGCGCTTCTTTACGGTCTACGGGCCATGGGGCCGTCCTGACATGGCGCTGTGGATATTTGCCGAGAAAATCAGCAACGGCGAGCCCATTTCGGTCTTTAACAATGGCCGGCTGAAGCGTGATTTCACGTACATCGATGACACCGTAGCCGGTGTTGTCAACGCTGTTCTCATCCCTGGCCTTGAGCCCTATGAAATTTTCAATTTGGGCAAGAGCCAGGTTGAGAAAGTGGTGGACATGATCAAGCTTATCGAAGCATCACTCGGCTGCGAGGCGACGATTGAGTATCTGCCAGCCCAGCCGGGCGACGTGAAGGAGACCTGGTCTGACATCTCCAGTGCTGCTGCCAGGCTCGATTACAAGCCACAGACCCTGATTTCGGAAGGGATTCCTCGATTCTGCGAGTGGTACAATCAACACCCGGAGCTGGCGGCAATTGTCACCGACTGGCGCCGGCAGCAGTAGGTGCAATGTCTGTTTACCTGATCACCGGCAACGACGACTCGACAATCGCCGAGGCGGCCAAGAAATTTGTTCACCAAATTGGCGATGACGACCCCTTCGCTTTCGAAGTTTATGAGGAGAACGAAGAAAAGACGGCGGTACAAGTGGTTGCCGAAGTCATCGCCGCGATCATGACCCCTTCGATGTTCGGCGGTGCCAAGACCGTGTGGCTTCGCAACTTCGAGGCGCTGGCGGAGAGAACCCTGCCCGAAGCGCTGACCGGTAACGTCAAACGCCTGGCGGAGATCATCAACGACGAATTCCCGCCAGACGTGACCCTGGTGATCGACGGTCCCGGCATCGCCCAGAAGCAACTGCTGGCGGCGTGCAAGGCAGTCGGCAAGGTGGAGATACACAAGCGCCCCGAGATCACCAGCCGCAACTGGCGCCGTGAGGTCGCGCATCTTATCGGCCAGGCCTGTGGCCATCGCGGCATGGTGCTGGCGCCCGAGTCCATCGACTACCTGCTCGAAGTCATCGGCGTACAAACGGGGCGGGTACCGGGTGAGATCGAGAAAATTTTCTGCTATGCCGGTGCCAGTCCGACGTTGGCACAGGTGCAGGACGTCTGCACTGGTAACCGCGAGGCTGTCTATTATGCGCTTTCCAACGCTTTCGGCGACCGCGACCTGCAGGCTGCCTACGATGCAATCACGCAGCTCATGGCTAACCACAAGAACCCGGAAAGCTGCGCTATCGGCCTGATCCGTCAGGCGGCCAAGTTCTTTCACCAGCTGCTTGAGGTCAAACTGCTTTGCGCCACACTCAAAGTGCGGCGCCCGCAACAACTGGCTGGTGCCATCGAAAAGATGACGCCGGAACACGAAGCGGTGTTCAAGCACTACGGTCTGCGCGGCAAGAGCGATTGGCTGATCAACAAGACAGCCGGCCAGGCGGCTCGCTACAGCGGCCCGGAACTGGTCGGCGCCGTCGCCATCCTGGCCGAAGCCGACCGCTATAATGTCTCCTCGTCGCTGCCCCGGCGACTGGTTCTCGAAGCTCTGGCGGCCCGCGTCATCAGCCCGGCCCGGTGACGCGGCGCGCGGTCATCACCCTGGTGGCGAGCCTCGGGCTTGCTCTGCGGGCAATTCCCGGTGATGTCCTGATTCACGGCTTTGATGCCGGCGAACAGAAGCGCCTGCTTGGTATCTCCGACGCAGCTGCCCGCGAGATCAGCAGCGTCATTGGCGGCGGTGCCGAGCTGCCGGCGATGACGGTGTGCCGGCGTGGTGCCGACTGCGCGCCACGCGGTGGCGGCAGCGTGTTTGTTCTCGATCCAAGCGACAGCCGGCTTGCCGGGCCGCAACTCATTCTTGCTCAGCTGCAGCGGTACGCCATCGCCCGCGGCGGTCGCGGCCCAAAGGTATACTGTCCCGAATGGCTGGTTGCCGGACTCTATCACCGCATGCTGGAGCAGCGAATGCCGCCGTTCAGCCGCAATTGCGTCTTTGCCGCCACCAAGGCGCTGGTCGAGGTGGGCCAACTGCCGCGGCTGCGCAATTTTCTGGACAATCCGGTTGCGGTGTCCGACCCTATCGTGTACGAACTGTATGCCGAATCCTGTGCGCTGTTGATCAAGATGCTGCGCGAGCACGACCGCCGGATTCTTGGCGACATGATTGGCCGCAGCCGCAAAGGCACCGACAGCGACATGCTCTTTGCTCGGCTCGCCAGCTTCGAGGGTGACGAGGGCGCTATTCAGGACTGGTACGAGCTGCAGGCGGAGCAACTGGTTGTCAACATCGTCCAGCCCCTCAGCGTGGCGGCCGCCAAGGCACAGCGGCACGAGCTCGAGACCGTCCCCATCCTCATGCCGGACGCCGACGGTGATTTCGGAGTGACCCGGGTGCCGCTCGATGAAGTGCATTACCACTTCCAGACCTACGATCACAACCCGGAAAATGTCAACGAATTATTGCCTAGATTCGTCGAGTTCCGTCGGCGGTGCCCGTTATTATTGCGCGCTGCTATCGACGATTATATCGGCAGTCTGAGAACTCTGCGCAATGGCAAGGAGGCGGAATTCGAAACGCAGATCAAGGCAGCTCGCCGGAAATTCGATGCGGCCTGCACGCGTGCTGCGGGGGTCAGCGATTTTCTCGACCGCGTCGGTGCTGACCATCGTTTGTCGCTGCTGCAACTCGAGCTGCTTGTCGGCGAAAACCGTGCATCGATTGAGTTGCCGTACGACAAGCCGGTGCGTGCGTTTCTCGACTTACTGGGCGAGGCTCCGTGAGATATAGGTCCCGATAGTGCCAGGAAAGGGGTTTGCAATTGAGATGATTTGCCGCTACGTTATTTACGTGCAAGGGCGGGAGAGACACTCTGGACCTATTATACAATGGGATCGCAAGATCCTACCTTTACTCTGTTGCAGAGTAAGCTCCTCCTGCCCTTCCATTTCCTGCCCCGCACTTGTTGCGGGGCTCTTTTTTTTTCCGATTCGATCATTATCTCCCGATGATTTCATTCGATACGGGATCTGACGCCGGCCGAATGACCGTATAAGCAAGATTATTCATATTTTATCCGTCCATCCATTCAATGTCATGTAGTGGATAAAGCCTGTTGTTCCAGTGCTTTCGGGACAGCTATCCAGCGTGTCCGGAGCCTTGTCGGGGGGGGCTTTGTGGGGCCGTTTGTCATAGCTCTGAACCGGATTGGTACAGATTCTGCAGTATTATCGCCTTGTGCCTTTTTGTGAAGCCCGTCCACGGGTCTTGTAAAATCCGAATAAAAATACATAACTCACGTATTTTAATACGATTACGTAATGAAATTTCACATTCAGAGCCGCTATATTCTGGCCATCGTCTCGCTGGTCCTGCTTTTGCTACTGTCACTGGCCGCAACACTCTACTTTGTGGGGCGCGATGGCAACCGCCAGCTTACAGAGTCGGGAATCCATACGTTGACCGAAGAGTTGCAGGTGCAGATGAAGCGCCAGGCCAACACGACGATCCATTTGCTGGCCGGAATCATCGCCGGCCCTCTTGCCCGCGGCGATGTCGACAAGGTGCGGGAAATTATTGCCACTGCCCGCGAGAATCGGAGGATCGAGGAGTTGCAGGTCTTCAGCGCCGACGGCGGGCTGCTGAGGGTCGACGACAAGGTGGCGGCAGGCGGCCAGACGATCGACATGGTCACGTTGTTGGCCGCTGGCCAGGGCATCACCGAAACCAATGCCGATCGCATTACGCTGACTCGTCCGATCTTTCATGAAGGTCAGGTCAAAGGTGCACTGCGTATGGCGTTGGCGCAGACGCATATCAACAACGCCCGGGCCCGCCTGGACGGTGAACTGTACGACATCGGCAAGAGCGGCCTGTGCCACTCATTGTTGGCGTTGGCTGTCACCATACTGCTGTGGGCGCTGGTGGGCGTCGCGATTACAGTTGCCGTTGGGCACCGCCTGATCCGGCCCATCCGCGAGCTTCGCCGGTGCGTTCGCCAGGTTGGTCGCGGCGATTACGATGTCGAGACTTCCTCTGGCCACCGCGACGAAATCGGCGAGTTCATGGATGCTTTCCGGGAAATGGGACGGAATCTACAGAAGACAACGATGTCACGTGATTTCATTAGGAGTATCGTACGCAGCATGACAGACGCGTTGATAGTGCTAAAGCCCGACGGCACGATCCGCACCGTCAACGATGTTGCCTGCGGGCTGCTGCAATACAGCCGCGACGAGTTGGTTGGCCAGTCGTTCGACCTGCTGTTGCCCGAAGGTTCGAGCGTCACCAGCTACATTCGCGATCTGATCGCTCCGGATTCGATCATCAGCAGCGATGAGGTCCTGATGCGGCGCGATGGCGAACAGATCCACGTCACGCTCACTGCCTCCTTGATTCATGACACCAGCGGCACACCGGCTGGCATCCTGTGCATTGCCCACGACATTACGGAGCTCGCCGCCTCGCAGCGTCGGCTCGAGCTGGCACTGCACGATGCCGAAGCAGCGAACCGCACCAAGAGCCGGTTCCTCAATCGTATGAGCCACGAACTGCGCACCCCGATGAACGGCGTGCTCGGCATGACGGACCTGTTGCTGGCTACATCGCTGGATAATCAGCAGCACCAGTATACCCTCAGTGCGCGCAATGCCGGTCGGCGGCTGTTGGCGATGATTGATGATGTGCTTGATTTCTCGAAGATCGAGGACGGTCAGTTCGAATTGCAGAAGGAAGCCTTCGATGTTGCGAACCTGGTGGAAGAAGCTGCCGGCGCCATGGCGGAGCGAGCCCGCGGCAAAGGGTTGGAGCTGTCCTGTGACATCTACAAAGATGTGCCGGCGGTGTACGGTGACTCAGGCCGGCTGCGGCAGATTCTCACGCACCTGATAGACAACAGCGTGAAGTTTACCGGCAACGGTGAAATCTGCGTCAAGGTCCTCGTCGAGGAGCAGTCCGACACGTTGGTGCGGCTGCGATTCACCGTACAGGACACGGGCATTGGCGTTCCGCCTGAAGACCATGAAGCGATTTTCAATCTGTTTTCCCAAGTCGATGAATCAGCCGCTCGCCGTGAAGGCGGTAGCGGTCTGGGACTGGCAATCTGTCGTGAGCTTGTGGTCATGATGGGTGGCCGGATTGGTGTCGACAGCGAGTTCGGCAAGGGCGCCTGTTTCTGGTTTACAATTGAGGCCTTGCTCGTGCCGCACGCGCCAAAAGCCCTGTTGCGCGATGCCGATCTGGCCGAAATTTCGGTGCTCGGCATCGACAGCAACCGTACCAGCCAACGTGTCCTGGAACGCTATGTCACGGACATGGGAGCCATGTACCATGCCGCCACCAGCCTCGATGCGGCGATTGCTATGCTCGGACGCCAGGCGTTCAACGTGATCTTTGTCGATCAGTGTCTGTTGCAGCAGCAGCCGTATCAGTTCGTCGCCCTGACTGCCAGCGGTGCACGGGCTGTCCTGTTGATCTCCGGTGAAGTGTCGGCGGAATTTGTCGGCAAGTGCTCGTCATTGCAGAAACCGATCGGCCGCGCTGCGCTGCTCGCCTCTCTGCTGCGTGACGATATCGACCGGGGCGTTGCGGACCAAGTAACTTTTGCCTTCGAGGAGCAGTTTGCGGCGGAGATTCTAATTGTCGAGGACAACCGTATCAATCAGGAATTCGCCAAGACCCTGCTGGAGTTGCACGGCTGCACGGTTGCCGTCGTGGACAACGGCCTGCAGGCGCTCGAAGCGCAGCGACGCAAGAAGTTCGACATCATTTTCATGGACTGCCAGATGCCGGAGATGGACGGTTACGAGGCGACCCGTCGCATTCGCGAGGAAGAATCCAGATTGACCAACGGCGCCTGCTGCCACGTCCCGATCATCGCCGTCACTGCCAATGCGATGAGCGGTGATCGCGAGAATTGTCTTGCTGCCGGGATGGATGATTATCTGGCTAAACCCTTCACCCGGCAGGAGCTTGTCTACATGTTGACGCACTGGCTTGGTGAGGAGCGTACGGGTGACTCGACGCTGCCGCCAAGCGTCAACCGCGAGATTTCGACTCGCGACGAGCTGATCGATATGTCCGTTCTCAATGACCTGCGAATGCTCGAACGCACAGGTGCGGAGAGTGTATTTCGGGATGTTGTATCGATGTACCTGCAGGATTCTGCGGGCTTTATCGAGTCACTTAATGCAGCGGTAAGTACTCAGAACTCAGCCGGCCTGCGCGAAGCCGCACACGCGCTGAAATCCTGTAGCGGCAATGTCGGTGCCATGGGTATCATGAGCCTGAGTGCGGCGCTCGAGGCCCAGGCTTTGTCGAATTCTCTCACCGGCGCCCCGGACATGATGCGTGAACTCGAGGCCATGTACAACGATGTTTGCGTCGCCCTCGCCAGCGAACTGCAGGGCACGTGCTGAGGTTGCCGGGGGACGCACTTCGGGCGGCAGCACCTGCACCAGCTTGCTAAAGCAGATCCAGGATCGGCTGGATCATCACCTCACGAAACATCGAAAAAATCAGCATTGCTACGCCAATCACTACCGCCAGATACAGCACCAGCGGCACAATGATTGCCAGCCGGGAGATGCTGGTCACCGCGTCGTGCTGCGCATGGTCGCCGACTTTCTGCAGCATCTCGTCGAGATGCCCGGTCTCGACGCCGGTGAAAATCATGCCCTGCATCATCGCTGAAAATACGCCCGTTGCCGCCAGCGCTACGGCTACGTTATCACCTTCGTCCAGGTAGGCGTTGGCCAGCTGCAGCCGTTTGCCGACCCAAGCGTTGCCGGTGC
>Ga0209089_10003756_pt1 | contig 12854 bp, 10 predicted proteins | sample ArcticOcean_MG_C_FD_187431 | JGI IMG/M metagenome (GOLD analysis project Ga0209089, IMG submission 187431) | Marine microbial communities from western Arctic Ocean - ArcticOcean_MG_CB2_150 (SPAdes) (version 2) | ecosystem: Environmental > Aquatic > Marine > Oceanic | place: Arctic Ocean: Canada...
TTATTATCTGTGTCTTTAACTATATCTCTAACAACATAAGCTGTTGAAGCAGCCCAGTTACCTTTTACTGTTCCTAATTCTTGAGTAATTGAAAGTTCTCCAGAACTATCAAAGGCTAAAATTTTTGATGCTCTATCAGTAGCAGAAGTAATAAATTCTGTACTGGTCATCGTATTAGCTCTTGAGATTTTTAAAGATCTATCAATTTGTTCTTGAAGTTCTTGAGTTATGGCAATAGATTTATCATGAGCTGTTTCAATAGTTTCAGCACTCATTGGATCATTATCAATGAGATCCATTGCTTGAGTTTGAGTTGTTGATCTTCTTAAAACAACAGTCTCTGTTGAAAGAGGAGCTGTTACAAAAGTTACAGTTCCAGAATTATTGCCAACTCCAGTTACCGCATAGTTTGTAGATCCAGTTCCGATAGCTCTAATACTTTCTGCACCTGTTAAATTAGTTTTTACAATTACTTGAACTTCTGTAGCCGCTGTAATTTTAAATCCATAAGTAAAAGCTGTTGTAGATCCATTACCAGAATAACTGTTTTTAATTATTGTTGTACTAATTGTCATATTAATTTATTCTTTTATCTCCTTGTTGTTTAGTCCATTTATTAGTTGCCAAAATTTCTGCTCTTGTTTCGATAGCAGGATATATTGAGTGATCTTTAAAATCATTTTTTGCATTAATTTTAGCTATCTCAACTTCATCTTTGAACATAATTAATTTTGCTGTTTGATCTTGTTCGTTGATGTAATCTTTAGATTTAATTAATGTTGCTAAATCTTCTCTAATGTAGTCGCCTGTCATTCTTGCTAACAAAGCATATTCTCTTTCTTTTAAAGGAACATTAACTGAAATGCCGTAATCTAAATCTCCGTATTTAATATCACCAGTAGTTACACCTAACTTTTTTCTTACCTTAGTTGGATAGTAACCAATTTTAGTTGCCTCAATGTTTACTGGATGTTCAGTCATTGAAGAGATAACTGAAAATTTAGGAACTATTTGACCTAACCAATCTCTGTCAAAATGTAAATCATTTTCAAAGCCTGGAATATTTTTTTGAAGCATTGACTTAAATTCAAAATTTAGTTTTCTAAAATCATCAGCATTTGCTATTCCATAATTTTCTGTTTCAACTTTCGCTTGACCTAAATCTTCAAATTGATTTAACAACATTCCAAAAGGAACTAAGCCGCTTATAATTTTTTTACCTTCTCGCCAAACAACTTCGCTTTTATCGTTAGACATTTTAATATGAGAAATTAAATCTACTAATCTTCCAGCTCCATTCATAACTGATGAGTTAAGAATATTGTCTCCAAATGAAAGAGCATAAGCTGTCATAAAATCGTAAAATTCTTTATGGATATTTTCCCAACCAGACCAATCTTCTTGCATATTAGAAATGATTGCTCCAATATCTGTTGCTGTTGCTGCAAGTAATACAGCTGGCTCAAAACCATTTAAACTTCCTTGAAGTTTAGATCCTTGTAATCCTGTTAATTCCTGGATTTGTTCTGATAAAAAATTATCAAATCTAAAAGACTTCGGCTGCTTATTGGCAGCTTTTTTTAATTCGTATTTTTTTCTTCCTCTTACATCTGGATCTGATCCATGAAAAATTCCAAAATATCCTAGTGGTCCAAATACTGATAGGAAACCCCAGCCAGTAACAGCTTTAGCTTTTGCTAATTCTGCTTCAGCTCCACCTTTATTAAGTGCTTGTCTATAACTTCTTAAAATTCTATTTGCACCCACGTAAGGCATTCTTTCAAGAGCAGCTCCAGCAATGTTTCCTGGAGTTCTTAAAAAAGTAAAAAATTGTGTAGATAAAATTGTAATTGGATTTAAAGATGGAACTTCTTTTAGGTCCTTCACAGCTCCAGTTAAATCTCCGATAATGTCGTTTCTTTTATTTAATGGAGTTTGAAAAGTTTTTTTTAAAGCAGATTCATAAGAAGCTTTTGTCATTGCTTCAGTTGGATGAGTTACTAATGTAGCTAAATAATCTGCTGCTTTTTTTCTACTAAGAGCACCTAATTTAACTTGCTTAATTGTATCTCTAAAAGCTAAAGCATAAAGTTCGCTTGAGTATGCTACATTTTTAAAATAATTATCTGCATTCTGTAAAAATTTATATGGAATACGATCAAGAGTAGCAATCCTTCCAGTAATATCAATAAATTTACCCATGATGCTTTCTTCACTAACATTAAAATTATTTGCTGAAAGAGAATTAACTGGACTTTCAAATTTAGTACCAGCAATTTTACTTTTTATACTAGGTGCATTTTTATAAGTCTTTAATGGATTAGTCTTAAAGGCTTTTAAAGATTTTATTTCTTGACTAAAAAGTCTCAACATATTTGTTGATGCAATATGTTCGCCCCAAGCCAATGCTATATCTTCATATTGAGCAACACTATCTATTGTTCTGCCACCATATCTCCAGGCAGCATATTTTCTTTCATTTTTCTCCAATGCTTTATAAATCCAGTTACCACCAATATTTTTAACGTGAGTCATTGGTCCACTTAAAATATTATTTAAAAATACTTCAACTAAAGCTTCTGAAGTTTTTGCACCAAAACTTTTTTCTATATATTTAATTTTATTAGCAAGACCTGGAGTTTCTCCGTAAAGTTCGGCAACTCTCATAATCTGTTCTTTACCGCCTAAATTCATTAGGATATTATCTCTATTTAATTTATCTAAATCTAAATTCTTAATTAAACTTGTATTGCTAGGCTCTTTTAAAATATTAAGAGCTCTTGCTGTTTCTGTTTGAACGCCTTTATAAATCTTTGTTAATTCTGCTGTTAAAGAATGTTGTTGAGCAAACTCCAAAGCTGTCTTTGAATTATCTCCAGCCTCTGTTGTTAATTTGTTTTTAAGAGCATTTAATTTCTGATGCTGCGATATTAATAAATTTTTTGCTGCTTTTATTTCGTGAGCATTTAAAGCTGAGCCTGGTGTTAATTTTAAAAGATTAGCAGTTAAAACTTCTGGATTATCAATTCCTAATAATGTTGAAAGTTCGTTAGTTTCTTTCCAAGAAACAACACCTCTTGTTTGTTTGGTAATTCCTTTAGCATATTGTTTGCCAAGAACTCTAATGCCAGCCAATACATCATTGCTTGAAGATATTTTACTAAAATTTAAAATATCACTTTCGTTACCATCAAGAATGCTACTCTTTAAAACCTTTTCTTCTTCAGTAATAAACTCATCAACTTTTCTTTGAGAAGAAGGTTTAGGAGGTTTAACAATTTTATTTTTAACTATAGTTGGAGTTAAATTAGGAGCTACAAGATCTCCTTTTATTACTAAAGGATCTGCATCTTGAGGAACAAGTTTTCCTTTATCAATAGCTTTTATTTCGCCAGCTTCTATTTTTTCAATTTTTCCTTGTGCTTCTTCAAGTAAAGTTTTTGATTCTTGTTTTGTAAATTTTTCCGCACCTTCTGGAAATACATTTGTTTTTTGTTTTGGCTTAACTTTACTTATAGCTTTACCAACAGCATTAATGACTGCTTTAACTGACATGATTTATTCCTGATTATATTTTATGAAAAAACAAATATTTGAAGATACTTGTTTCTTACTCTTAATTTGTCTTGTTTGAAATAATATTGTTTTCGATATTATCTGATACTATTTTAGCTCCCCAAGTAGATAAGCTTATTCCACCAAATAATTCGAATAATGGCTGAGAGGTTCCTTGGACTGATTGCTTCATCTCTGGAGTTACTTCTAATATTGTTACTGGTATTTTATTTGATCCAGGTAAAGTAACTCTTTCACTAATAACTCTTTCTGATTCAATTACATCATCATAAACTTTAGCATTCCATTTCTTAGAATATTTCTTCATGAAGCTAGGAATAGCTTTGTCGTATAAATGGTGTTTGCCTTTACCTGATCCAATAATTATCGGTTTGTCAAATTCTGAAAAATAAGTTGTATTTGTTAAATCACCTTCAGGTGTATTTTTAATAAAATTATCAATATTATCTTTAATCTGTAAATAATTTTTTGAGCCAATTTCTTTTTCAAGCCTATTTAATTCTTCTGGATAAAATGTTTTTGCTTTAACTACTCTGTTTCCGCCACCAAAATATTTTACAATAAATCTTGGATCGGTGCTTGCTGGACCTAATCTTGGTTGAACTTGAACACTTACAGCTTTTCCAAATGTTTCACCATATCTATTAGCAGGCACAGATCCTTTAGGAATAGCAATGGCATCAAAACCATTATCAGCAGCATATCTAATTAATCTTTTAGTTGTTAATTCGTACCAAGTATTTTTAAATGGAAAGTCTGTAACTTTTTTACTTGTTGAAATAGCTTGATTTTCATTTGATTTTCTTGCAGCTATAGCAAAGTCAGATTGCATTTCTTCAACTGATAAAACTTTCTTACCATTAAGATCTCTTGTTTTAAATCTAACATGAGCTATCTCTGATTTTACGTTCATGTGACTTGCAGATTTAAAAGGTACTACAGCTTTTGATGGTAAACTTTCTTCCATCATTACTTTTCCAGCTTTATCAAAACCTGGTCTACTCTGTTTTGCCTCAATAGGAATACCAATATCCATTCCACCTTTTTTTATACTAAAAACTAATTCTGTATAATCTTTTCCACCAGGCTCTGTGTAGTGTTCAAACTTAGGAGCTTTTACATTTTTTTTTGTAAAATTTCTTCTTGTGTTTTCAATAATAAGTTTTTCAAATTCAAGTTCTGGAATTTCAATTACTTTATTTATAGAATATCTTTCTTGTTGTAATAATTTTTTTGCTGAATTTATTGTAGTTCTAACAGTAGTACCAGCTTTATTATCAAAAAGTTTTACGATAGTTACATTTCCATCTATTAACCAATCGTCTTTTAAAAATTGTTCTAAACCACCTTGTCTGTATTGATCTACACTATCCATTAATTGACTGAAATCTATTTGCTTATTATGTTGAATTTTATTTGTTAATATCTTTTTATTTGCTTCAACAAAATCTAAAACTTTTTGTTGAATTTTATTTGTTAAGCTGCTGCTTGATGATTCTCCATATTTATAAACATCATAATTAAGATTTATTAAGTCTGCTAATCTTCTAGCACCAGGAGTTAAAGACGATCCTTTAGTTGTATTTGCTTTTAACCACTTATCCTCAAACTCATTCTTTTGAAATTCAAGATCATCTGAAAGTTTTGCAGATTTAACATCACCACCAAATTTAACTTCTGAAACATCTATTTTATTTGCTTCAACAAAATCTAAAACTTCTTGTTGAGTTACTGATTTTTTATCTTTTAAAAAACTTTCAAGATCTAACCATTTAAGCTCATTCTCTTTAACGCCTGGAGTATTCTTAATTGTATTATAAATTTGTTCGCCACTTCCTCTAACTGTAACTTTATTAGCTGCGTCTATTACAGCTGATTTAAAAATTGGAACTTTAGATATTGCAGTAGTAATAGCTTTAAGTGGATTACCTTCAGCTTCATTACCAGCTGTTAATCCAACTGTAGCGGCAGTAGTTCCAGCCATAGCTGGAATATATCTCTTCATAAATTTAAACCCATCTATGATACCTGGTATGGCAGCAGAAAATGCTCCATACTCTAATGCCTGGACCACTTCATCTGCAATCTTATCTTCTGGAGTATTTGGTAATATTCCAATTAGATTTTTTAATTCAATAATATCTTTTGACCAAAACTCTTGAGCAAAGGTACTACTTACATTATCGCCAAAAATTTTATCTTCAATTCCGACTGCTCCACCAATAGCACCAGAAATAGCAAAGGCTGGATATTTTGGAACACCTATAGATTTAAGTTTGTTATAAATTGGAAGTGAATACATCGCATCTTGCCCCATGATTCCAAATAACTGCGATATAAAATTATCGTCTTTTTTAAATTTTTTTAAATATTCTCTAGCTTTACCTAAATTTTCTGAAACTAAAGTAGCACCTTTATAAATATTTTTTTCTGCTTGATCAGACATAACGCCATCTGGTTTTCCAGGAATAATAGTTTTGTCTACAGCTTTTGCAAATATAGGAAATAAATTTGTTGCAACATCAGCTCCATTAATAGCGGCAACTCCTCCACTTAAAACCACATCTTTTCCTGTCTCAAGAATGAAATCAGCAATGGTAGAAAAGTAATCTTTAGCATGGTGCTTAATCATCCATTCCTCTTTATCTTTAATGGAATTTTTATCTTCAAATTCTAAAGGTTTCGCTTCTGGATGATTTTCATAACCTTCAATCTCAGACGTATCTATATTATTATCTTGAAGTAATTTATAAGTATCACTTTCTCTTAATGATCTTTTTTCAAGATCAGGTAAATATACGTTGTCTAGTAAATCATTCATTATTTATCATTTGGGTCATATACTGGAGGTTTACTTGTGTTTATACCTACTTGAGTAGCCCAGGTTAATTTTTCTGTATGATTTTTGCCTGGTGCAACCATCAATCTAATTTTAAATATATCTCTAGCAAAATCAATCTTATCTAAATCATCAATTAATCGTTTAGCATTGAAAGTAGATTTATTTGATTTTTTAAATGTTTCTAAACTTTCATTAGCAACTGTATCAAAATAACTAATGTCAGTTAAAGCTCTAGCCCAATCCACTTGTTTATTTGGAAAAGGTAAATGACTTAGATTTGGAATATGATCCTCGTTAAAATCTTCATTTAAAACTGATAGATAAGCATTCTCTGGAGACATACCATCTATAACTTTTGCATTATAACTTTGTAAAATAAATTGTTCTTTATTGGCAATCGCAGCTGCAATCGCAAGAGCTTTTTTACCTCTGACGTTTGAGATATTTCTTATATTGGCATTAATCAGTTTTGAATAAAATTGATAATCTTTATGACTTTTAAAATCTGTTTTTGCTCTAGCTATAATAGCATTAAATTGACCGACATCTTCCATAGCCATATTTTTTAAAGCATTGTTATTTAAGATATATGATTTCTTAATATCGTCTAATTCATAAATTGTTTTAGCGGAATAAATTTGTGTAGTTATCTCTCTATATAATTCACTATCAGTTAAACCATCTTGATCATCTTCTGTTAGAAAAGCAGAAATTTTAACCAACATTGCTTCATTTAAAAAACCATCTTCATACAAAGAATAAAGTTCATTAATAGTTGGCATTTCATTTTTAGCATTCTCATCAAGTTTATTTTTTTGGAAATTATCTATTCTCAACATAACGTCTGTGAATGCACCAATTATATTATCGTTTTCTTTTAGTTCATCTAATCTAATTCGTTTATCCTTTTCAGCTCTATTACTTTTACGAGTAATTTTAGCTTTCTCTATATATTCTTTAGAAGCTTCTACTCCAACAGCTTTTTCTAAAGCCTCTTGATTTTTAAGAAAGGATAATGGATTAATTTTAATTTTTTTATTTAATAATATTCTATATTTTAAAGATGTTTTGCTTTTAACTAAAGCCGCATACGCTTTATCTCCTAAATAATTCGCATAAGCTTTGTTTTTAATTAAGTTGTCAAAAGTAATTGTACCTATAGCTACTTCTTCTTGATCTGAACTTATCATTGAAAAAATAGCATTATCAAAACTTTCTCCTAAACCAACTGTGAATCTCTCAATATTGTTTGTTGAAATTTGTCCATTAAGTTTTGGAACTAATAAAGATGCACTTTCAGCAAGCTTATTTTTCAATAACTTTTGTACTGGTCCACTTTGACCTTCTAAAAACTTTTTAAAATTACTTGGTTGAAGATCTTTTATTAATTTATTAGGAGCATTAGTATCGTAACTATCTTTATATTTTGTATATTTTTTTTGTACCTCGAGAGAAAGTTCAGGTAAAGCTTTATTATAATTATTCTGATCCTCAATAGCATACATATCTTTTTGAATATCAGCGATTGATTTAGCTACAGCAGTTATAGCAGCACCTCTTTGTGTTGCTAAAGAAAATGGTAAAGCAAGAGTTGAGGTTAGTGGTGTTACACTTTCTTTAACGGCAACTTTACTATTAAAAATTTCTAGTTTTGCCATTATACGATTACTAACCTTCCAGCATTATAACTTTGAGAACCCATGCTTAATAAACTTCCAGCAGCTTTTGCGTATTCAGTATTAGCTGTCATTTTACCTTTAAATAATTCGCCTTGAGCTTTGCCTTGCAATAACAATGATTGATTAATTTGATCGTTGACTGCAACTTTACTGTTGTAATCTGCGATTGCTAAATCAAAAGATTGTAATTGTTTATTTTTTAAAGCAACAAAAAATGGAGTAGTACCAGCTCTCATTTCTGCACCAGATCTTAAAGATGATACAAAGAAATTTGCGTATTGTTGATCTTGTTGATCTATGAATCTTGGTTTTTCAACATTTTGATAAACACGTTCTTTAGCTAAAGCTTTTTGTTTTTCATAAGCAGCTTGTTGAGTATAAACACTTGCGTTATATTTACCGATTGCTTTTGCAGAACTTGCTGCTGCTAAGTTACCTATGAAGCTCATATATTTTTGCCATCCTATAATAATCAGATCCATCTGGTCCGTATTGAACCATTAAACCTTCTTTTTTTAATCCAAGCCATTCAGCAAATCTAATTCCTGTTTCAAAATTAGCTTTAACTGATGTTTGTAATCTTTTAATTTTATTGTTGTTACAGAGTAAATTTAATCTTCTTTTTATTAAAGAAGCTGCTTTAATTTTATAATCAAATATTCTTTTACTTGACATAACCCAGCCTTCAGCAACGCCATCCCACAGAGGATAAATGCCGCCACTACAAATAGGATTATTATTAATAAGTAAAGTGTAAGATAAACCAGGTAACGCAATATCAATTCTATTCTCTGTAAATTCTGCGTCAATCTCCATTAATTTATCATTCATACCAAAAGTAATAATATCGTCTCCATGTGTACTTTCGTAAGGAACAATCTCAAATTTATCCATCAGACGTAACTAGAGTTGGATATATTGCTAATATTGAACAAGGCAAAGGCTGGTCTTGTTTTATAAATATAAATCCATCTGAGTTATAATCGTCTCTAAATTCTATTTCTTTATCTCCAGCTAGTAACGTATCAACAGGATTACTTAAAAGTGATGACGTTGTTCTAAATGGTATATTCTCTAAGTTTGTTAATGTTGGTCCAACTTTTACACCAACAGTTTCGAATAATCTTAAAACTACTTTTGAAATTCTTTTTGTTTTACCTTGCGATGTGCCTTCAGCTGCTCCACCTTCAATTCTCATTGTTTGTAAAATTGAATCATAAGATAAGCCAACGCAAGCTTTTGTTGCAGCTCGATCTAAACTTATAGATCCAGAGCTTACAATTTTATTTGCGTGAGCTGCTCCATCTGCTAATACCCCAACTGTTTGACCTTCTAAATGACCTAAACCAGTTAATGTTGAAGTAGAAGATCCAGAGTAAGATAAATGACTATCTAAAAATTTAAAATCTGGTGCAGATGTTTCATCAAAGTCGAAAACTGAAAAACATTCTACATATCTTTTTGTTGAGCCATTAACTGTTCGTTTTACAATAACCCACAATTCATCTTCTGTTAAAATTCCAGAAACAGTTGCTGCACTTTCGACAACAGCTTCGCTTTCATCTGTTGTAGTTAATCTTGTTGTATCTGTACTTACAATTTTTAATAATCCTGTACCGCTATGTGTAGTTTCTCTTACTATAACAATATTAGCCGCAGGATTAGAAACTATAAAATCAGCATGAGCATTAATTGCTGTGTAAATATTATCTGCTGTTGTATCGTTATCTTGATTTGGTCTAAATCCTAAAGTTTCTGATGGTGCAGAACCACTTATTGCTTCTGATGTAAAAACAACGGATGTACCATCTGATTTAGTTAATGTTAATTTTGTTCCTACAGCAATATTGGCATAATCACTAACAGTAATAGTAGCTTCATTAAATCTTCCGCCTATAATATGTCTTGACCAGGCAACAACATTTTCTGATCTTTGATAAGTTAATGCTGCTAAAACTCCATCGTCTCTTACACACCAAATAATACTATCTGGTTCTTGCTGATAGACCATTTCATTAATTCCAGTATTTGTAACAACATCATTTAATATTGTTAAGTCTGGAGCTTGATAACCATCACTATCAAAATTGTATTGTAATTCTCTAATTTTTCTTTTAGCTTTTTGTAAAAACAAAATTGCATTACCAGCTGGAATAGCATCCACATTAGCTGAACCAAAAGATGACTGTCTTTTAATTGTAATATTTGTTGGTGTTATAGAAGCATCCGTACCATCTGCTGATACAGTAAATTCACCTCCAGTTGTTCCAACAACTAAAGTTCGAACAGCCTTCATATATCTAATGGCATTAACTTGATTAGATGCAATCGTATAAATCATTGCGTCGTTAGGATTAGTACCAGAGGTCATATTTTCATAATCTCCAGCTTTAGAAAAAAATAAAGTTTGTGGTTCAGATGTTGTTCCAGCAAAAACTAACCTTTGTTCAAAGAAAGAAACGCTAGATGGATGTCCTGTCGTATCTGAAAATGCTCCAAGATAAAATCCAACTGTAGCATCTGTATTAGTAAAAGCTGTAGTAATTGTGCAAACAACAACTGTTGTATTTGTTCTGGCAGTTATTTTTGCTATACCACTATTAAAAGCAATTATTCTTCCAACATCGGTAGTTTGAAATCCAGTACCACTATTTATTCCTGTAATTGCAGAAGCAGTTATATTAACACCAGTAGCAACACCAGCAGAAGCTGGAGTTAAAGTTGTTGTTGTAGTATTGACTGCAAGATAAGGTCCATTAGTAAATTCTACTTCAGATAATGTCCAGGCTGTATGACCAGTTCTTGATAATTTCATCACTTCATGATTTGGATGAGTGATATACATAACATCCGCTGATTGAGCGAATTTTATTTCAAATAATTCTGCTGTTAAATATGGAGTAGAAATTTCGTAAGGTGAAGCACCAGATATTATTTGTCCTTTGTCTTTATAAAATCTTATGTAAGTATTTCCAAATTCTAAAATATAAGTTTGAGTTGTTGAAAATTCAAAAGGTATTAATCTTGTTTTTAAAGAAGATGTTTTAACTTCAGCAATATATTGAGTACCAACTCTTCTAGTCGCAGATCCTTGAGGATGAATTAAAAAATTTTCTAAAGTTTTTGCTCCAGAGTTATACTTATCAAAATCTGTTCTGCCATCCATTTTAGGAGAAAATTCTCCAGATACAAAAGAGGTTAAGGCTAATGTTGTTCTTGGCATATTTTTTTAAAAATTTGTTGTTGAGTTAAACCTTGTTCTTCTTTTTTGCATTTAGTAGTTGCGTCAATGTCAAGTTCATTAATAATTTCGACTAATGCGTATCTATAAACTTTTGTTTCATCCCCCCATTGAAAATGAAGTAATGATTTTGGTTCTGAATATTTTTCTAAATTTCTTGGATCAAAAGCTGCTGTCGTCATTATTATTATAGTCTTGCATCTGTAAATTCAGAACTTTCTATAGTTCCTAAACTATTTTCTGTAGCATCTACAAATCTTGCTTCTCTTAACCTTTCATCTGCTCTCTCCATATAATTTTTAGCAAGAGTAGCATTGTTGGTTACAGCATAAGCAATGTCTGCTGCTAATTGATGTGAAATACTTTCTTGAAGGTAAGTATCGTAATTATTTGGATCAGTATCTAAAGCTATATAAATTAAATAAACAGTTCCTTCATCTGTTACAATATTTCTGCCTTCTAATTTATAATCTAAAGCTGCTGCAATACTGTCTGTTGTTCCGTTGTGAATTTTTAATACTCTTAAACAATCACTAGGTAATGCGTAAGCATAACTGTATTCAATAATAGGAGCTGTACTGTTTTGAGCTAATTGAACTCTTTTATGTAAGCAATTCCAAGCATGACCACGAAAAACTCTATTTCTTACTGGTTCATATCTTTGATTACACAATCTAGCATTTTTACTATCATCAGTTAATGCACTTATTGTTGATGCACCTAATAGGTTTAAACCTGAATTACATATATCTACTACGCTTGCCATTTTTTATTCCTTATACATTTAATTTCTATTATGTGAGGTATGCCGATTAAAACAAATCTATCTGAAAGTTCTTCTTTATATTTATCAGCATCCACCATACATTTTTTTTCCGTATTATATTTTTGATTATTTGTTGGAGTAAATTCCATACATTCAAAAAAAGGTGAACAAATTACACCTATGATGTAAAAACTTTTAAACATTTTAAATTTTGTGGTTAGAATTACCTGGCGGATTTCTCCGCCAAGTTATTTGGTTTGATTATTCTACAGAGTAGATTACCCAAGAATAAATTGTATTACTGATAGTTGCTCCACCAGTAGTTATCAAAATATCCGTTTCGGCAGTCGTTCTATAGCCAAGACCTGTAACAGGAGGAGTTGGAGCACCAGTTGAACTTCCAGCCAACATTGACTGAGATTGTCCAGCGACATTCCACGTTCCTACTATTCCTAAGAATCTGTCAGCGTCTCCAGAATCACCAACTGTCAACGTAGATGAACCAGCTAAAGCATCAGCTTTAATGATTACATCATGTATCGTTGCGTTAATTGGTATTCTAGCGATCGTTATGTCAGATCCAGATACTAATGAAGAAGCTTCATAAGTGTCGTGAAAGACACGTAACTTTCCACCAGCATTTTCGCTACTCACTTTTACCACAGGAGTAGCATCCATGTTTGTTAGGTTTACACCTTTTACACTTGCCATTTTATTTTATCTCCTTTTGATTAAGCTTCGTGAGCTTGT
>Ga0209089_10003760_pt1 | contig 12842 bp, 10 predicted proteins | sample ArcticOcean_MG_C_FD_187431 | JGI IMG/M metagenome (GOLD analysis project Ga0209089, IMG submission 187431) | Marine microbial communities from western Arctic Ocean - ArcticOcean_MG_CB2_150 (SPAdes) (version 2) | ecosystem: Environmental > Aquatic > Marine > Oceanic | place: Arctic Ocean: Canada...
CTTTTTTAATCATAGCTATACCAACAACTGTTTTTAGGTTAGGTGAATAAGTGGCTGACCTTAGATCGCCTACTACGTTATTGTTATTGTGTAAAAGTATACTCTCGGTTACTTCTATTTTATCCATATCTATAAGGACACCCATCAGTTTTCTATTGATTCCTTCTTTAAAGATTTTCACTAAAGCTTTTTTACCAAGATAATTAATGTCTGACTCAACATCTATATATTTATCAAAACCACATTCATAAGGATTATCTCCACTATCAAAATCATTACCTGCGGACAGAAGTGCACTTTCAATTCGTTCAATTAAATTTGGGCATCCAGGCTCAACGTTGAATTCTTTACCTGTTGAAAATAATTCATCATACAGCATTTGACCTGCCTCACGATTTTCAACATACACTTCGAAACCACCTTGCTTGGACCAACCTGAGCGAGCTATTAAAAATTTATTTCCCTTAAAAGTATAATAGTCAAAACCAAAAAATTTCAACTCTATGATTTTTTTTCCTAAAACTTTTTCCATTAATTTAAATGATTTAGGTCCTTGAACAGCTAATATATTTACATCAGGTTCTGTTATTTCAACTTGTAAACCTAAGCCACTAGCAATCCCTTTTGCATAAAGACCAATATCAGAGTCCGCTAGTGATAGCCACCATTTGTCCTCAGCCAGTTTTAAAGCAACCGGATCATTTAACGTGCCTCCCTGCTCATCAATAATAGGAGCATAATAACATCTGCCAACTTTTGCTTTTGAAAGATTTCTGCAAGTCATTAATTGAACTAATTTTGATGAATCTTTTCCTGTTATTTGAACCTGTCTTTCGGCAGCAACATCCCAAATTTGAACATGTTCTTTTAGATGAAAATATTCCTTTTCTAAATTTCCAAAAGATGCTGGTAGGAGCATATGATTATAAATGGTATATGCGGTAACCCCCTGATTTTCTATTCTGTTTGTGTAAGGAGTGCTTCTTAATCTTCTAGATTTTGCTATATAAAATTTCATTATAATAATTATTTGTGATTTTTTTCTATAAATTTTTTAACAATCTCTCTCATTTCAAATGCTTTTTCAAATAAAATCATATGTCCGCATTCTTTTATTACGCTTAGTTCAGAATTTTTTATTTTTTCAGCCATTTTTTTTCCTTTTTCAAGGGGAACCATTTTATCCTTATCTCCTAACATACAGAGAGTTGGACAGTTTACTGTTTCTGCTGCTTTTGATCCATTTTTGTAGTTATTGCACGCTCTTAGATCTACAGCCAAACCTTCTTGAACTTGACGTGGTGAATTTATGATTTTTTGAACTGGATTTCCTCCAATAAATTTTTTTACTCCTTCATATCCCCACTTCATCATCAGTTCTACTGATTTCATGTCACCACCATCAGCATAATCAATAAGATCTTGATTTACTGGAAGAGAATAAGAGCCACCAACCAAAATTAAGCTTTTAATTAATTTTGGAAAACGATGGGAAAATTCAAGGCCGACTAAACAACCTTGCGAATGACCTACAAACGAGATTTCTTTTATTTTTAAGCTTTGCATTAATTTATTTATCCATTCTGCCATTTCCTCAATTGATTTAATTGCTGGTCCTTCAGAATTGCCGTGTGCAGGCAAATCTAGAGCTAAGACAGAATACCCTTTTGAAGCAAGAAATTGCTCATGCAAAGACCAAACAATATGGGTAAGACCGCTACCATGCATCAAAACAATTACTGGTTTATTAGTATCAAAATCTAATCCTCCATTTGATGCAAAAACACTTTTTTGATTTACTTCAAATTTCAGCTCAACTCCTCAGCTTTTTTCTTAATTCGAATTTTTGTATTTTACCAGTAGATGTTTTTGGGAGCTCACAAAATTCAATTTTTTTTGGAACTTTAAATTTAGCTAAAGTTTCCTTACAAAAATCAATCAATTCTTTTTCGGTAACGGGTTTATCTTTGACGGACTCAATAAATGCACAAGGTACCTCTCCCCATTTTTCATCTTGTTTCGCTACTACTGCCGCTATAGATACTGAGGGATGTTTTGCTAGTGTATTTTCTATTTCAATTGATGATATATTTTCACCTCCAGAAATAATTATATCTTTAGATCTATCTTGAATTTTTACATACCCATCTGGGTACATAACAGCCAAATCTCCAGTATGAAACCATCCACCTTTCATTGCTTTGTTGGTGGCATCTTTGTCTTTAAAGTAGCCTTTCATAACTATATTTCCCCTGATCATTATTTCTCCAATTGTTTTACCATCTCTTGGAACTTCCTTCATGGTTTCGGGATCCATAATTGTTACACCCTCTGTGTTAGGATATCTTACTCCCTGTCTAGCTTTTATCTCATTTTGCTTTTCCTCTTCTAATTCGTTCCATGATTCATTCCACGCACATTGCGTTACATGTCCATAGGTTTCTGTTAAACCATAAACATGCATTACTTCAAAACCAAGATTTTTCATTTTTTTAAAAATTATACTTGGTGGTGGAGCCCCAGCAGTTAATACATAAACTTTTTGCTTTAGTTTTTTACGTTGATTTTCAGGTGCTCCTGTAATCATATTAAGGACTATTGGAGCGCCACCAAAATGGGTTACATTATGTTTTTCAATTAATTCAAAAATTTTCTTAACATGAATATTTCGAAGACATATTGTTTTTCCATTCAGCATAGGAATAGTCCAGGGGTAACACCAACCATTGCAATGAAACATTGGTACAACAGTTAAAAAATTTAATCTGCTCGTCATATCCCAAGCTACCGCGCTACCTGTTGACATTAAATATGATCCTCTATGATGGTAAACGACTCCTTTTGGATTTCCTGTTGTTCCCGAAGTATAACTTAGTGAAATAGCTTGCCACTCATCTTCTGGCATTTTCCAAATATAATTTTCTTCACCTGTGTTTAAAAACTCTTCATACTCTAAATCACCAATTTTTTGTAATTTGGACTGATCTGCAAATTTATCATTTATATCAATGACAATTATTTTTCTTTTTATTGTACTTAATGCTTTTTTAACTTCTACATGAAGTTGTCGATCCACAACTAGTACCTTGGCATCACTATGATCTAATATGTAAGCAATGGTTTTAGCATCTAATCTAATATTAATCGTATTTAATACCCCGCCAGTCATTGGAACAGAGTAATGAGCCTCAAAAATTTCTGGTGTGTTAAAAGCTAAAAATGAAACTGTGTCACCTTTACGAATACCAATCTTTTCTAATGCACTAGCAAATTTAATACATCTTTTATAAATTTGTGACCAAGTGTACTTACGATCTTCGTAAACTAATGCCTCATAATTAGGATAAATGTCCTTGGCTCTTTCAAGAAAAGATAAGGGTGTTAATGGAACAAAGTTCGCATTGTTTTTTTCAAGATTTTTATCGTAATCACTCATATTAAATTAGCTTATTTTAGATTCTTTTATTATTTCTGCAATTACTTCTTCTTTTTTATGTCCCATTAAATGGACGCCATTCACACCTTTAATTTCCCTAAAATTTTCTATTAATTCAAAACAAATCTTTTTACTTTCGTTTTTGGCATCTTTTGCCTGCTCCAATCTTTTTACTATTTCATTTGGGACATCTACTCCAAAAAGATTATCATTCATCCATTTTGCACTTTTTGCTGATGCAAAAGGTCCAAGTCCAATTAAAAAATAAGTTTTTTCTAAAATGCCTGCATCTTCTAATACTTTCATATAATTTTTTAATTTAGAAGTTTCAAAAACATATTGAGTTTGAAAGAAGTTTACACCAGTATTTATTTTGTTGGTTATTTTTTTAACATCTGGTAGTCCTTTTGATGGTACTTCGGCTCCACCAATAAATAATTTTGGCGCAGGATCAATAACTCTACCTGATGGAAATTTTTTTTCAGTTCTCATCATTTCAGCTGTAGCTACTAAATCTAAACTGTTAATATCAAATACAGGTTTTGTTTCGGGTTGATCGCCTCCTTTTGGATCATCTCCAGATAGGCATAAAATATTATGCACACCTAAGGCTGATGCTCCCACTAGATCTCCTTGTAAAGCTAATCGATTACGGTCTCGAACTGTTAGTTGCAATATTGGATCAATATTATTTTGCGCTAGAATAATTGCTGCGGTTAATGCTGACATGTGCACTTTAGCGCCTGGACTATCTGTAACATTAACTGCATCAGCTACGTCCTTTAATGGTTTAATTTTATCTAACAGGACTTCTTTGCTTGAAGCATCTGGAGGTGTAGTTTCTGCAGTAAATACAAATCCTCCATCGTGTAATTTTTTATGTAATGTGCTTTGATATTCCATTTTAATTAAACTTGAAGTTCATTATATTTTTACTTCCTGAAATACCAGACTTATAGTAAGTGTCAATTCTAGGCAATGTTCTATCAAAGAAAAATTTTGCTGTTTCTATTTTATCTTCAAAAAACTTTTTGTTACTTTTCATTTCTTTGTAGCTTATATCTAAAACTTTTAACCAGGCGTGTCCTACTGCAACTAAACCTAGAACTCTAAGATAATCATTGCATGCAGCACTAACATCATCTTTAGAGTTTTTCATACTTTTTTCAATCCAGGTAGTAAAATTTATTAATACCATGAGATATTGATTTAATACTTCAGTAAATAATTTTGTTTCATCCCTTTTTTTACTTTCCTCAATATCTTTTTTTATTAATTGAATATAATTTCCGATAATATTGCCATTTTTATTTATAAGTTTCCTAAAAACCAAATCAATCGCTTGAACAGAATTTGTTCCTTCATATATTGGTGTTATTCTATTGTCTCTATATAACTGTTCTATGCCTTGATCTTTTGTATAACCATATCCTCCAAAAATTTGCATCGCATCGCTAGTAATTTCCATTCCCATGTCTGTAAATAATGATTTAACTACAGGGGTCATTAAAGAAACTAAATCTGATGCTTCTTGTTTGATTTTATTATTATTATGATGCAAGCTAACTTCTGTTTGTTGAGCTAACCAAAAACTTAGAGCTCTCTCCCCTTCGATCATTGATTTCATATTTAATAATGATCTTCTAATGTCAGCATGATCAATGATCACATCTGCTCCATTTGCTGATTTACTATTATTTGATTTTCCCTGTTTTCTTTCTTTAGAATATTTTAAAGCATTCTGGTAGGCTATTTCAGATATTCCGAGACCTTGGATTCCTACAACAATTCTTTCTAAATTCATCATAGTAAACATTGAACTCAATCCTTTATTTTTAGGACCAACTATATATCCAGTAGCTTCATCAAAATTTAAAACACATGTTGCTGACCCTTTGATCCCCATTTTACTTTCAATTGATCCTGTCGAAACACCATTTCTTGAACCTAAAGAACCATCTTCTTTAACTTGAATTTTTGGTACTAGAAATAAACTAATTCCTTTGGTGCCAGCAGGTGAATCAGATGCTCTTGCAAGAACTAGGTGTATAATATTTTCTGTAAGATCATGATCCCCAGAAGTTATAAATATTTTCTGACCGGTTAATTTATATGTTCCATCTGTTTGTTCCGCAGCTTTTGTTTTTAGTAATCCCAAATCTGTTCCACACACTGGCTCAGTCAAACACATTGTTCCACTCCAAATTCCTTTGACCATATTGGGAAGATATTTTTTCTTTATAGAATCTGTGCCGTGATGGAATATACAATTATATGCACCAATACTTAATTCGCTATATAACTTAAAAGATAGACTAGCTGAAGATAACATTTCATCAAAAAATGCACTAATTGTTTTTGGCATACCTTGCCCCCCATACTCAGGATCACAAGATAAAGAAGTCCACCCGCCTTCGATAAATTTTTTATATACTTCCTTATATCCTGGTGGAGTTCTTACAATCCCATTTTCTAGTTTAGCAGGTGTTTCATCTCCAGCTTTAGCTAAAGGCAACACAAGATTTTCTGTTAACTTTGCTGCTTGCTCTAAAATATCTTTTGCAAGTTCGGGGTTAACTTCTTTATATTTTTTAAGCGAGTTGTAATGAGGATTATCTCTTAACTTTTCAAAGAGAAACATCATATCATTTATAGGAGCAGTATAAGTTGCCATTAGTTTATCAAAGGTTTCCCCGTTGTAAGAGTATGTTTAATTCTAGCTTGAGTTTTTTCCATTTGAATTAATTGAATAAATGCTTCTAATTCCAGTGCGTACATATCATCCTCAGATAATTCTTTATCAATAGTTGTGTTTCCTCCACTTAATACGAAAGCTAATTTTTTTCCTACTTCCATTCCATGCTCCATTATTTTTTTTTCTTTAAAAAGATTTTCAAGAGTTTGGAACATTTTATTTCTTACTTGGTTGCCTGATAGCTTAAAAATTGGTTGTTGGGGTGGTTTATATCCATTTTTTTTCTCATTAATCAATTGTTCAGCAACTGAAAGAAGTTTATTTCTATTCATAATACTTTTATCTTTTTTTAATAAAAACTTTAATGGCATAGCTTCTACAGGTGAGCTAGCCGTTTTTCCATACCCAATAATATCAAATACTTTTTGCGGTGCAAAGTCCGGATCTTCTTTAGCTTTTTCATCTTGCATCCATCTCCATAACATTTGTTTAGTGCCACCTCCCGCAGGTATTAAACCTACGATTGTTTCCACTAAACCTGTTACGATATTAGTATGAGCAACTACATAATCGCTTTGAACTAATACTTCAAAACCTCCGCCTAAAGCTAAACCAGACGGCGCAGCAATAACTAAATTATTAGAATATTTCAGCTGCTTACAGGTCATTTGAAAGTGATAAATAAATTTTTCAATTGCTTTCCAATTTCCTTCTTTAGCAAATTCCATAACATAATTTAAATTTACTCCAGCTGAAAATTGCATACCCTCATTGATAATAATTAGGTTTTTGTCTGATGCTTTTTTTAATGCATCCATTGAATCATAATCTAAAGTATTAGCTTTAGTATTAAATTCTACAATTTTGTAATCTTTATATTCATATGTAAAAGCTGATTTGTTTTCTTTTTGAACTTTTGCTAATTGTTTTACTTTTCCTAAGGTTTCTAAACTTGTATAGATTTGTCTTTTGCCATAAAATTTATCAACTTTTTTTTCATAAAGTTTTTTTATAAATTCATTCGTTTTGAGCTGATTATCTTTTTCAACAAAAAATTTTACACCAAGTTCTTCGAGCATCTCAAAAGGTCCTCTTGCCCAATTAAAACCAAGCCTCATTGCTTCATCAATATTATTATAATCTTTTGTTACATTTGGAATTAAAGAAGATGCATAAAGAATAATTTTTGAAACAATTGACCATGCATATTTTCCGTATTTGTCATTTCTTGAGACAAGATCTTTTAAATTAACTTTTTCTTCTATTTTTAAATCAACTTTTTTGGATGGGGAATATTTACTATTTTTTAAATTAATTGCTTCCAAAACCTTTTTACCATCTTGTTTATTCATCCGGTAAAATCCACCCTTACCTTTTCTACCTGTATAGCCAGTTTCAATTAAATTTTTTACTAATGGTATTTCCTTTGCTACTTCATGAAAAACATCTGACGTAGGCAATTCTTTAATAAAACTTTTTAAAACATCAGCCATTAAATCTATTCCGATTAGGTCGTACAGTCCAAAAATACCTGTTTTAGGAATACCCATTGGTCTTCCAAAAATTGAATCTGCCTCTTCTATGCTCAAGTCCATTTTTATTGCTTCTGTCATTGCTACTTGCATAGCATAAACCCCAACTCTATTACCTAAAAAACCTGGCGTGTCTTTACAAATTATTACTCCTTTTCCTAAATTTTCCTCACAAAAAATTTTAAGAAATTTTATTTTTTCAATATCATTTATTTCTTCACTAACTATTTCTAATAGCCCCATATATCTCACAGGGTTAAAAAAATGAGTTATGCAAAAATCTTTTTTATCTTCTACCGACATTTTTTCTGATAAAACTTTTAAAGGAATGGTTGATGTATTTGACGAAATGATTGAGCCTGATTTTCTGGCTTTAGAAATTTTTTCATAAAGATTATGTTTTATGTCTATTCTTTCAACTACGGCTTCTACTATCCAATCTGCATTTCCTACTAAAGCAAAATCATCTTTTATATTGCCTACTTTAATATTATCAATTTTGCTTTTATCAATTAGTAAAGGTGGTCGAGAATCAAATATTTTTTTTTTTGCTTTTTCTGAAATTTCTGTTTTTAAATCTAATAATGTAACTGGAATATTAGCGTTACATAATTGAGCAGCGATACCGCTTCCCATAGTTCCTGATCCAATGACAACTACATTTTTTATATTCATTGGTTTGGATACTATTTAAGTTTTGAAATTATTGCATCACCCATTTGTGATGTTGATACTTCTTTTTTACCTTTTGATAAAATATCTTTAGTTCTTAGGCCATCATCTAGAACTTTTTGAACAGCTTGGTCTAAAATGTCAGCTTCTTTGTTTAAATCAAGTGAATATCTAAGAGCCATTGAAAAACTAAGAATTGTAGCAATGGGATTTGCTATTCCTTTGCCAGTAATATCTGGTGCTGAGCCATGAACGGGTTCGTACATAGATCTCATCTTACCATTTTTATCTTTTGCTCCTAGAGATGCGGAGGGTAATAAGCCTAAGGATCCAGTAAGCATCGCCGCTTCATCGGATAAAATATCTCCAAACAAATTATCTGTCACGATTACATCAAATTGTTTTGGATCTCTTAATAATTGCATAGCACAATTATCTGCTAGCATATGTTTTAGTTCTACATCTTTATATTCTTCATCTTTAACTTTTTGCACTTCTTCTCTCCAAAGAATCCCTGCTTCCATAACATTGGATTTGTCGCATGATGTAACCTTTTTATTTCTTTTTTGAGCTAGTTCGAAAGCAACTTTAGCAACTCTAGTAATTTCAGAGCTAGTATATGAGTGAGTATTTATTCCTTTTCTTTCTCCATTCTCTATAGGCTTAATTCCACGCGGCTCTCCAAAATATATGCCTCCGGTTAACTCTCTTACTATCATTAGATCTAACCCAGAAACAATTTCAGGTTTTAAGCTAGATGCATCAACTAATTGTTTAAAACAAATTGCTGGTCTTAAGTTCGCAAATAATTTCAATTCTTTTCTTAATTTCAAAAGTGCTCTTTCAGGTCTTTTTGCAAACTCTAAATTATCCCATTTTGGACCTCCTACCGCACCTAAGATTACAGCCTCAGATTCCAGAGCTTTATAAAAAACTTCATCTACAATCGGACTTTGATATTTTTCGTATGATGCCCCTCCTACCAATGCTTCTTCTGTTGAAAAATCTAAAGATTTTTTTTCATTAAACCATTCAATAATTTTTTTAACCTCATCAACAACTTCTGGTCCAATTCCATCACCTGGTAACAATAAAATTTTTCTATTTTTTACTTTGATCATATTACATTATCCATGGCATATTTTTTTTAATATTATTTTCATATGAAGAAATTTTTTGTGTTTTTTCTAAAGACAAAGCAATATCGTCTAAACCTTCTAATAAACATTTTTTTTTAAATTGATCGATATCAAATTTAATAATTTTATTTCCAAAAATAATTTCTTGTTTTTCTAAATTTACTTCAATATTTTCTTTTCTTTTTGAATATTGGGTTAATTCTTCTATTTCTTGCTCTTTTAAAATAATTGGAAGCATCCCATTCTTAAAGCAATTATTATAAAAAATATCTGCAAAACTTGAACTTATAATACATTTTATCCCAAAATCTAGTAACGCCCATGGAGCATGTTCTCTCGAAGACCCGCAACCAAAATTTTTTCCAGTTAATAAAATTGGGGAATTGCTATAAGGTTTTTTGCTTAATATAAAATCTTCATTTATTTCACCATTTTCTTTATAGCGCATTTCAAAAAAAAGACTTTTGCCTAGACCAGTTCTTTTTATGGTTTTTAAAAACTGTTTAGGAATAATCATATCTGTATCAACATTTATCATTGGTAAATTTGCTGGTATTCCCTTCAAAAAATTAAATTTTTTCATATTAATTTTCAAGCTTTCTAACATCTGTTAAATGGCCGTTAATAGCTGCTGCTGCGGCCATAGCTGGGCTTACTAAATGAGTTCTTCCACCTCGACCTTGTCGACCTTCAAAATTTCTATTTGATGTCGATGCACATCTTTCTTCTGGGTTAAGTTTGTCAGCATTCATGGCTAAACACATTGAACACCCTGGTTCTCTCCATTCAAATCCAGCATCTTTAAATATTTTATCTAGGCCTTCTTCTTCTGCCTGCTGTTTAACAAGACCTGATCCTGGAACTACCATGGCGTTAATATGGGATGCAATTTTTTTTCCTTTTATAATTTTAACAGCATCTCTTAAATCGCCTATTCTTCCATTTGTGCAGCTACCTATAAAAATTCTATCAACTTTAATGTCAGTTATTTTTGTATTGGGCTTAAGTCCCATATAATTTAAAGATCTGTTCATTGATTTTTTTTTATCTTCATCTTTTTCATTTGATGGATCTGGGACTTTACCAGTAACTGAAACTACATCTTGAGGGGATGTTCCCCAAGTGACCATTGGGCTAATTTCATTTCCTTTTATTTCAACTTCTTTATCAAATTTAGCCCCTAAGTCAGTTTTTAGTTTAGACCAATATTCAATAGCTTGATCCCAGTTATTTTTTTTTGGAGACATGGGTTTATCTTTTAGATAATCAATAGTTTTTTGATCTGCAGCAATTAATCCTGCGCGGGCACCCGCTTCGATTGACATATTGCAAATTGTCATGCGTTGTTCAATATTTAAATCTTCTATTACAGATCCGCCATATTCTATAACCGTGCCAGTTCCACCAGCAGTTCCAATAATACCTATAGTTTGTAAAATCACATCTTTTGATGTTACTCCTGTAGGTAATTTTCCTGTTATATTAACCCTAAAATTTTTTGATTTTTTTTGCATCAAAGTTTGAGTTGCTAAAACATGTTCTACTTCTGAAGTACCAATTCCAAAAGCTAGAGCCCCAAATGCTCCATGTGTTGCGGTATGACTGTCTCCACATACAATCACAGTGCCCGGTTGAGTAAACCCTTGTTCAGGACCAATGATATGAACTATACCCTGTCTTTTATCATTCATACCAAATAGTTTTATGCCAAATTCTTTACAATTTTTTTCTAGAGTTTCTACTTGAATTTTAGAATCTTTATCATCTATTCCTTTTAATCTATCAGTCGTAGGAACATTGTGGTCAGCAACTGCTAAAGTTAAATCTGGTTTTCTTACACTCCTTTTGGATAATCTTAACCCCTCAAATGCTTGCGGGCTAGTAACCTCATGAACAAGATGTCTGTCAACATATAATAATGTTGTTCCATCATCCTGTTGATGAACGACATGTTGATTCCAAATTTTATCGTAGAGTGTTTGGGGCATTGTAGAAAAAAATTATTTTTTCTCTTTTTTCAATTCTTCTTTTGGAGCTTCTTTCTTTGGCTCTTCTTTTTTAACTGCTTCTTTTGGAGTTTGATTTTCACTTATTTTCTCAGCAACATCTACGCCGATTTTTTTCTTGATTTTTTCAACTATTCTAGCGGACTTTCCTTTTCTATCTCTTAAATAATATAATTTTGCTCTTCTAACTTTTCCTGATCTGATAACTGCAATAGAACCAATGATGGGGCTATATAAAGAAAAAGTTCTTTCAACACCTTCTCCGAATGAAATTTTACGCACAGTAAATGATGAATTAATGTTTCTGTTTTTTTTTGCAATACAAACTCCTTCAAAATACTGAATTCTCTCTCTTTTTCCTTCGTAAATTCTTACACCTACTTTAACTGAATCTCCTGCAAAAAATTCGGGGATTTTTTTACCCTCTGAAATTTTTTTTATTATACTTTTATTAATATCTTCTATATTTTTCATTTTTTTTTATATTTTTTCCATAAATCTGGACGTCGGCGACGTGTTATATCCTCTGATTGAGTTAAACGCCAGTCCTTAATTTTGGCATGATCTCCGCTTAATAAGACATCAGGAACATTCTTTTTTTCCCATTTTTGTGGTTTTGTATACTGTGGGTATTCTAACAAATTTCTTTCAAATGTCTCTTCGGTCAACGAATTTGGGTTTCCAACTACACCTGGTATTAATCTAACTATAGTATCAATAACTACTAACGCTCCTACCTCTCCGCCAGATAATAAATAGTCTCCAACACTCACTTCTTCTATATTTCTTGTTTCTAATAGTCTTTGATCTACCCCTTCAAAATGCCCACATATAATATTTATATTTTTATCCATAATTTTCTTTGCATAATTTTGATTAAAAATTTTTCCCTTAGGTGATAAATAAATAATTGGTTCATTTTTATTTAAAATATTTTTATCCAAAGAATTAGCTATTACATCTGCCTTTATTAGCATTCCGCTTCCACCTCCAAAAGGGGCATCATCTACAGTCTTATGTTTGTCTGTTGAATAGTCTCTAATATTTATAACTTCTAACGACCACAGTTTTTTTTCTAATGCTTTTTTACAAAGCCCAACACCCAAAGGTCCTGGAAATAATTCTGGATACAAAGTAAATATTCTTACTTTCCACATTTATTCCTTCTTTGGTTCTTCCTTTTTAACTTCTTCTTTTGGTGCTGCTTTTGGAGCTTCTTTCTTTGGCTCTTCCTTTTTAACTTCTTCTTTTGGTGCTACTTTTGGAGTTTCTTTCTTTGGCTCTTCCTTTTTAACTTCTTCTTTTGGTGCTACTTTTGGAGTTTCCTTAGATTCAGATTTATCTTTTTTTCTATCTTTTTTT